>Ga0115848_100013_pt1 | contig 35077 bp, 23 predicted proteins | sample InSIn3gowninarea_FD_83862 | JGI IMG/M metagenome (GOLD analysis project Ga0115848, IMG submission 83862) | reverse complement strand
GTCACCCACTATTCATATTGCGAGGGTGAGGTAACGAACGCTCGACCCCCGCCATCGTTTTTTATTTGTCGGATGATTCAGAGATGGTGAACAACCATTTCGCGGATGATTCTCTTTTGTCTGTGCGAGTTGATCAGGACTCAGTTGCTGGTGCTAGAGATTGTCTGTCAGTGTTTTGTGAGGCCTCTGGAGCTATTGTTAGTGATCATAAGATGGATTATTGGCTGGTTGGTCTTGATGAGGCCCTGTCTGGCTTCCTTACTGGCTGGCTTGACAAAACCCATGTGGCTATAACGTGTGGCGAGACCCATATAATAGTTGGGGCTAGAAGATTGAAACAACGACGAAGTCAGCTGACCGGTACAACCTCTCTCGGTTATTGTGTGATGGTAGACATCTTCTATCTCGTATGGCGGACTTCTATCGTCGTCTGTTGATTCTGTGTATCCTCTCTGTGTAGCACCTAAATGTATCCCCTCTTAGTAGCACCTCTTGGTAGCCTCCCTGTGTATCACCTCATTGTAGCACCTGTTCGTAGCACCTCAGTGTATCACCCAATCGTTCTTCGTAGCACCTAATCGTAGCACTTAATCATTCGTAGCACCTCTTCGTTCAGTGGAGTGCTTGGGTGGGCAGACAGAACATTCTATGAAATTTACCTTATACTTGCTATATTTGCTTTACCTTCAGTGTTACCATGCTATCAACCTGGCGGCGGACCATCCAGACCGGCTCAATTACCCGCTTAATTTATAGCATTCATTGGACGGGCGTTCATACAGCATTGCACAGGCTAACACTTGCTGACTGATTCTTAGGAGGTAGGCAAGGCAGGAACTATTCCTATTTACCTTTACTCTACCTTGCTTTACTTTAGTAGTGCTTCCAACCTTAACTTTTTACCACTACTTACCCAACCTTCGCCCTCAACTTATAGCGTTGTCCGGTAAGGGCTTCCAATAGAGGGAGGAGCTTTTGGACGGGCTTCTATACAAAAAGGCTTCAATAACACTTGCTTGGGGCGAGTATCGGTAGCTGCTGCTCTCTTACTGGGCCTACCTTGACCTTTACTTACGTGCATGCTAGATGTATGTGTGAAGGCGTTTTCCACCGGACGAAGGAAGAATCCATGTGGCGGGGTTTGAAACGGACGGATAGAGATACCTCCCTGGCCGTTTCGGAGCGGCCAGATTATTAGGGAAACGTCCAGCGTTCAGTTGCCCAGCGAGCATGAGAGGACTGCTTGTAGTCGATCTTGAACCTTCCTGCTTATATCTTGAATGCATGGAGAACAACTGACCTCTGACGAAGACCGATTCTGCTTCGCTAAACTAAACCGAACAACAAACCTTCAACCTGCCTTCATCGAACAAACTTCCTGCCTTGCCTGAAAGATCTTGCTGCCTGCCTTCTATCTTATCTCTCTCTGCCTGATATGCCTGCCCGTCTCTCGATTGAGACCCTATCTTACCCGGATCTAAATATTGCAAACTGGATACAATGAACTTGACGGACGGAGCTTGCTTGCCTTTTACCCGAGACCCGTTAGGCTAGAACGTGACGCGAAAACAACGTGTGCCGAGGAAGGCAGGAAAGGGAGAAGCTGGAAGGGGGACACAGTGACAGGAGAAAGATATTGGATCGCCATTTTCGCACGCTGGAAGCACTCTTTTGAACCTGAGATGATATTACAACTTCAATTTCAAGTGATTTTGTTTTATTTGGGAAGAATGGCATTTTATGGTTATCCCGGGGCAGGTTACACATATCCAGATTTGTGTTCGGCTTTCGAGGATGCGGGCTCCGCGTTTCATCCTATGAGGCGGGCTTACTTACGTGCTTGCTGGCTGTTACTAGCTTAATGGAATCTAGAATCTCATAGATAAGGAATGGAGTCCTTCCCACTCTGATGAATGAGATTCCAAGCATAATGATATACGTCATTTCTGATTGAGGTCCAATAAAGAAATACCACATGCTCATATATAACTACCACCATAACAATGTCTGCTTGCTTGCTTGGCACTCGATCGACTGGTCTATCAATGCCAATCTCAGATATGGATGCTCACAGCCTTGAGCAATATATAAACCCCCCAAAGAAATCAATATCATTATATATGTCATTACGCTTTCTTATAAATGCTGCTATGGGCATATGTCATTATGCAATCTCAGAATTGATCATATTCGATCACTTCTTTCTCAAGTTGCAAGAGGGAGATTCTTTCATTTCATTTATAACGAGAAACCAGTTCATCGTTCTCGAGTTCATCGTTGCAGTAGCGAGATGAAGTTCTCTCATTATATATGATTGAGTGGTTGCACTCAATTGAGTCATATTGATTCATTGCCTATTCATTATCAAAAAGAATCGAGCCTTTATGAAAAAGAGGTACGTTAAGTGACTCGACCAACGGGAGAGGAGCGAGCGAATAGATAGTAGGCATTCTTGAATAGACCCGAAAGAGGGCCCTAGCGTCCCTTGGTCTTAGGGTCGCTGGTGGTCAGCGCAGAGAGTCAGGTTTCAGGTAGTAGGTAACGCGGTGTTAAGTTGGGGGTAGGCACTGGGAATAGGACTGTTAGCGGCGTTCATACAGAAGCTTGGGTGTACCCATGGCACAGATTTAGGCTGTAAGTGTAGGATATAAGGTAGGGTGAGTGAGGTGGGAGGTTATTATGTATCCCCTCACGATAGTGACTGTTCTCTGCGAATCTTTCCTTGGTCCTTGTATCGATGGTACCAAGTATGGGAGAGAAGGTTTATAGTCAAGGTTGGTGGTAATTCTTAAGTAGAGGAGTTTGAGGAAAGGACGGTGGATGGCGCTCAGAGACACACTTCTAATAGATAGTATGAATCCTTCGGTTGGCCCTTATATTACGCAATAACTTCAGTGGCGAAGGTTGATGCTTCCTGTCGAAGTAGGATGGTAGATGCGGTATTGTGAATGGTGGCGTAGATCTGTTGGGTGGCTCCTCTTGTGGGAGAGGTATTGAGGACCTTGTAGTTTAGGTTAGATCCTTGCCTAAGCCTTCATCCGCCTGCCTCGAGATGGTGCTAAGTTCTGGCTCTGATGATTTCTTTATACCTCCGAAGATGTTATCTCGAATAGGTGTAAAGTAGCGAGGAGGAGTCGAGTCCTAATAGGCTCTAAGTGGGAGTTTCAGGTATAAAGGTCTAATGTGGTTCCAATGTCACAATGTGCATTCAATTTGTGTGCAAGCGGGCTTTCATGTTGCATTTTGGGTGAAAATCATTCAGTAATAGGAGCTTATCCAGATCTGGGTGTGATCCCAGCCAGTTGGTCATGCTACTTTGGTGAATGAGCTATCGATCGGCCGGAGTCCCGATCTGTCAATGAGCTATTGTAGGTTACACTCCCTACTCACTGTTTTGCTCTTTTGCAACCTCCTCTTCTAGAGCATCGTGGTGTTCAGTGCGCTGTCTGAACGTTTGGATACCGCTTATTACTTATTAGCGGTACCACCCAATTGCCTCTCGGCACCCAATCTGCCACTAATGTGACACTCAATTCCGCCATACGTGCTCTATCTCGTCCAGGTTCGCCTTGAACTAAGTGACTATCAAGGCAGATAGCTACGAGGGAGGAAGGATGGCCAGATTCACCTTCTTTTTTCCTTCCTTGAACTAGTTGAATTCCTTCCGGATGGATGGTCCGGTTAAACTGAAGATAGTTGAACTCTAATGATAGCAATCAAACGGTGTTCGTTCTATCCTGTAACCTGATAACAAGCTGTGTCGTAATATGGTTGTTTCCATAAGCTTTAGTTACACGTGTTGTAATAGAGTGATATGAGCTTAATTACAGTAATCAAGCCAAATAGAAAGCATGTTATATCATCTGGAAAGTACGACATCATCACACCTGTGACTACTTGTCTATATTAGTGTGAATATGACTGGAATCAAACCATTCTACTGAGTAACCCTAATCAAGTTGGTGTGTTACTTCACTCTGATTACAAGCAAGCTGACTATTATGGTCACTCTTATGACCTTAATCTGAATAAGGGAGATTACACATAAGCACTCAATATGGAAACACCGTAATCATGCTGGAAGCTTGGAGTAATGGAAAGCTTAACACCAGCTTCTATGAACAAGCAATGGAAACAAAGCCTCACACAGAACACGATAATCACATAAGTCAAAACTACATAACCTATCTGGTATGATGTGATAGTAATTCAGACTGCTTATGTATTAGTAATACTACAACCCTATCTCTAGTACAATGATGACTATAGAACTGTGTTGATTATGGTATAATGATTAGCTAATATGGAACTACACTAGTGACTATGATTCCAAAGCTATTAGCTCTTCATTAAAGCTTGAATACGATAAGCTCTATTATCACCATAAGATAAGCTTATAACATGCTATTAATTACACATAATACGTAAGATCCAATCCATGTCTTATGGAACATTGAACACATGAAGCTTACAAGGTTATGGTGAAGTAAGTTATTAGTTAGAGTGAATCAATTGAGGGTTTCCACTATTCATAAGCTCTGATCAGTGTCAAGCTTCTAGTCATATGTTCTTATTCAATGTACTGTACTATTCCCATATGTTTGATCATTTGAGGTAATCTGAGCTCTTTGGACTGTGTTTGATTTGAGTCTTCTGTTTGGTTTACTGTTCCAAGTCATCACATAAGTAATGATGATTGATTTGAGACAAGTACTGCCATTTCTCATATAAGATGTAGTTCAGTTTCCCTTATTCGATTGTCAATCTCATTGGTTAACTACTACACTTCATTAGGGAAAAGCTGGAAAGTCTAGGTAGAGTATAACCAAGCTCTCTTAGATTCAATGGGATTAGTTATACCAATATAGCCCTACCCGAGTAGTTGTAAGCTGATTTACCGATGAATATGGAGAATACCATAGACACTTAGACCTTCCAATTCGAGATTGAGTTTCATAGCCTCGAGTTCCATAGCCTATAAGGGGGTAAGCGTCTCTTCCAGTAGTTCGTTACCAAGGTTTATAGAAAGTCCCATGTGACGGAGAAGATCCAAATCCATATCCTATTTGGTATGCACATACGATGGTAAGAGATCCAGATCCATTCATTGGATAGCTAGGTCCAAGGCCAGTAACAGGGACAGAGACACCAGTAGGCTGAGTTTGAGTTCCATGGCCAGTGAATGCTAAGTTTACCTCGTTGATTCAGAACTAGCAATAGAAGCACCCAGCGATTGAAGTTGATCTACCAGCATCCGTAGCGTAGGTATCGTAGACAAAGGCAACAGAGGTCAAGGCATAGACTAAGCGCAGACAGTATATCTGACTCAGATCCAATTGATCGCGATTGAGATTGATACCCGAAGGATAGGAGACAGCTTCAGTAGCACCTATTCAAGTAGTAGCAGCCACACTAACAGGCGACCCAGTACGATCCATCAAGGACCAGGGCAGGCAAGGAACCAAGGGATGAGACATGGTATTGAGACCCATAGCTCTTAGTAGCAGATCCAGTTAGAGATCGAAATCCAGTAGCAGTGGGAGAACAAACGAGGGAAGCACCAAGCACATTTGAACCAGAAGCACTTGCAGTAGTTTCCCCTATTGATGAAGAACCAGCATATTAGCGCGCACCCAAGGTGAACCAAAGCATACATAGTCCGTGGTAGGGTTCAGCAGATCCAATTGATTTGGGACCAGACAAAGTCAAGTCCGCAGCATCCTTGCTAGTTCCAGTATAGCTTCAGATCTAATTGACCTTAATGCACGAGGAGCATAGAAAATTGACCAAGCTCAAGCTGCAGTAGCAGAGCCAATTCAAGCTCCAGCTTCCCATGACCAGAGTTCCAGATTCCCTTTTCCAGGTTCCATATCCAATAGCAGACCTAGTTCCAGGTTCAGTTTACCCACCGGCATCCTCCGTTGGAGAGCTAGTTGCTTCGCAAGTTGAACCGTAACCACCAAGAGCAAAGAGAAAAGCAGCAGGGGTGGAAGTATAGGCTGGGACAGAACCTGATTCAATTGCAGAGTCTCCAGTAGCAGGAGCGTCACCTCCGGTCGCTTGAGTTGAGCAGTGTTCGGCACTTATAGTCACTAAATACGATCATGGTATTAATAAGGGTGCATCGTATTCATTACGGTTACTTGCATTTTCCCCTTGTAATATCAACTAGAATTGGTATGTTCGGTGAACAGATCAGAAAGGTCCCGGAGGGGCTTGCGCTTCCTAGTGCAAGGACCCGACAGGGGGCTCGACTGATAAGGATGCGCAAGCAGGCTCGACTGTTAAGGACCTAAAGCAAGTGGTAGAGCGAGTGGATTAGAGCATCCGGGGAGCAAAGTGGGATTAGATCGGTTTATTAGCGTAGCCCCGTGGATTAGCTCGATCATTCAATTAGCCCAAGTGTTGATTAGAGCCAGCAGTGTATTAGCCTAGCGTATTATATCGAATTAGAGTCAATTTAGAGTAAATGGGAATAGGGCCATCGTATTAGAGCCAGTGGATTAGCATAGTTGCTCATGAGTCAATTAGCCCACCCGAGTCGATTAGAGGATTATCCCAGCGGCTTCAACCGAGAAGCCGAGCGTATTTTCCAAGCGGACCAAACGGATTCAAGTAGAGTGGCCAAGTAGAGAGTATCAAGCCCGAGTAACCAAGCCCACCCATCTATGACTGGCATCACACCTGTCTGTAATGAGTCCCGGCCATTGAATACCATCACCACTGAGTACAAGCATCGCCCCTTGTATTGAGTCCCAGCATGCGAGGTTGCTCCTGATTAACGCCCTCGATCATACGCCCCGCATTAGCAACGATACCTCCCGCGATCACACAGAAAGAGTGAAATAATAATGCTCCCGATTGCGACGATCGTAGAAATCCACAGCCCACATTGAGGCAAGCCATACAGAGACCTCGACCCTATTCCTCGACCCTATAACTCTACAGAAACATATTCCTCTCCCTCTTCAATTTACTTATTGGGTGCCCCTCTCAAATAAGTAACTAAAAGGCGGTGGTCGAGCACCTAAAGGTTAGGGTTTACTTATTGCCCCTCTCAAATAAGTAACCAAAACAGTCGAGCCTGCTTGCGCATCCTTATCAGTCGAGCACCTAAAGGTCCTCTTCAATTTACTTATTTGCCCCTCAAATAAGTCAAAAAATGGTCGAGCACCTAAAGGTTAGGGTTTACTTATTGGGTGGGGGGCTTATGGTCGAGCCTGCTTGCGCATCCTTAACAGTCGAGCCTGCTTACGCATCCTTTTGGTCGAGCCCCCTAAAGGGTCCTCTACCTCGAAATCTACCTCGACCTCTTCCTCGACCTAGACACCTTCTACCTAGAGCCTATACCTCGAACTCATGGAGGAAACATAGACCTCGAACTCTATCTACTACAGAGCTGCCATAGCCACACATAGTCGAGAGTCTTTGTGCTTGAAGGGCGAATTTCCACTCATAGCCTTGCCCGATGCGGACAAGCGACTACGTTTCAATTTACTTATTGGGCTCTCAAATAAGTAACTAAAAGGCGTTGGTCGAGAGTTCGGCAACTAATGGCTCACCCTTTCTTTCATGCTTAGGAAAGAGCTTAGTTCTTTTGAATGAAAGAAAGAAAGAGCCAGGAGTCCTAGCCGATCATTGACAGAAGGTCATTGACATAAAGACATTACCAGAATAAGAGTAGCACCTCTAGCGAATCACCTTTAGCCTCACCTAAACCAGGGAAGGGAGGGAATAACCAGAAGCCGGATAAGCCCTAGCCTCCTACCACATGATGCCTACGATATATTTACTTACGTTGATTCACACAATAAGAAGAGGAGCCATAGGCCAATCAATAATGTTAAGGAGCTGAGGACAATTGATGATGGATTTTGAAGAAAGAGCTGGATGATGGATAAGGATTCTGCCTGCCCATCAGGAGTTGCCGGGATATGAAGAAGGAAAGGTGCGGGATGGGGACAGCCTTGATTGATTTGATCGATGCTCAGTTGAGAGGAGCCACAGGTAGGGATGTCGCTGGATAGATTGATTTCGGGCTGCGAGAAACAAACAAGTGATGCACTTGGGAATGGGTGCGCCAAATGAAAACCCATACGGGTACGCTCTTATACCGAACTATTGTTGATATTGGGATTGCTAGATTTGATTCATTGAGCAATAATGAATGAATGGCTTCTTAGAGGAGGGCCCATTGGACAGTTTTACGGGTGGCCTGGGTGCATTTACTGCAGAGGTCTTCCGGGATTGGCATTTAGTGATTGATTTATCGAGACTGAATTCTTCTGATAGGGGTGCACAACAGAACAGGACAGTCTTCTTAGATAGGCACGGACAGACGAATGAAGACTAACCAGGAGAGGATAAGATTGAGCCAACCAGCACATCGAATCAACACGGGGATGATACGCTACGCCACGGGGCGGAATCATCGACAGACACTGCGAATAAAACCTACCTGCTGATCGATACAACTTGCTGCTTGCCGAAGGGAAGTCTCTTGCCTTTCTCATCTTGCTATCCTTGGAGATGATGAATTTGCCAACGTTTGCTTGCTTTCTCACTGCCCCTATGTCCCCACCAGATGAGAGATGGCCCCCCAAGTTTCCAACATACACGATCTAAATAAGATAAGTCCGCACCGCCAGACCAGAGGAGAGTCAAGTCCTCTCCCTTATGGTCGAGCCTGCTTGCGCATCCTTACCGCCACCAGATGAGGAGAGATGTCCCCCAAGTTCTCCAACTGATTAGATAGAGCCAAGTTTCCAACAGACCGCGTCGAAACAGCCCCGGCACGGCACACGGCAGGGATGGCACACGGCACTATGATCGACACTTTGAATCACAAAACTACCCGCCTGCTGATCGAAAGGGAAGTCCGCACTGCCAGACCAGAGAGAGGAGAAGTCCCCTTTCGATACACCTTACCCGAGTGAGGAGAAGTCCCCCTTAACAACATGCCCGATAGAGGAGGTTTCCCCCATACCCCGGGAAGGCACTATGTGCAGTGAATGAAGGCTATGCGCATGCGACCATAGCTATGTTAGCGATACCTTCACAACAAGAGCGATTTACTACTGCTTGTTATATGCAATTCACCTTTTGAGGGTCATACGCCTGAGCCATACAAGATGCACATAAGTAACTGACATAGCCATACAGCCAGACACAGCCAGTCATAGCCTTACAGAGCCAGTGCAGCCATACATAAGCACCAGACATAGCTGCCAGACATAGCCAGTCATAGCCAGTCATAGCGGACATACAGAAAGCAACTGACATAGCGGCCTTACATAAGCAACAGTCATAGCCTTACAGTAATACAGAAACAGTCATAGCCGTAGAGCTTATTGATCGACACATTGACCGCCAGACGAAATAGATTGAGTTCCACGGATTAATAACTGAATCTTCTTTCTCGCTGCTCCATTCCATCCCCCTGTTGTTCTTGGTTGTCGGCCTGGTCTCTCGTCCTTTCTACTAGCTTGCTTGAGGGGCGTTGTTTCTCATTATTCTGGCTTGTGGTTATCGCTGTTGTGGCCGTCGTGGCCGTCGCTGTCGTCGTAGGGTGCTGCTGGCCTTGGACTTGCTCCTGCTCTTGGGTTTCGATCTCGATATCTGGATCTGAACCTGGATCATCCGGAGCTGGATCACGCTCACGGTCATGAGGAACTAGACCAATAACATATATATGTAGATATGTTTTTGCTGGTGGTTCCACTTCAATTACTTTAAGGGATGCTGGAAAAGGCCGTTGGAACTATATCTTCTAAAGCTGCTACTGGGACAGGAAGATATGCTAGGTTTGAAATGCCGGTGGTGGTGAAACGGTAGCTTCTGGATATTGTGCTGGATAAGCTGCTGTTCTAGGTGCCTTTGCCCATCCTATTGCTTACTATGCTACTCCCGCTACTGAGCCAACTGCTGCTTCAACTGCTGCATCAACGACAGAATCACCGGATGCTGGTGGTGGATAAGTTGGAAGGTATGCGGGCTATGGGTATGTTTATAGGTATACTAATGCTAGGTATGAGTATGGACCAACCTGCTTCGACTGCATCACCAAAGGCAGGTTTAGGTTATCCAATACCAAGAAATGATTGCTTAGTCGCCACTTTCATGCTTGCCTACTACCACCTCGCCCAGATACCCCTAACCGCCAACAGCAGAAGTCATTTACCGGGATCCTATTGCGGTAGTGCCCAGTAGTCATCAGTCAGTAAGAAGAAAATCCACTTAAGTGTTCCGATGAGAATGATTGATTCCTCGGCCCCGCAAAGCAAATTGATTAATCGGCGAATTAGGCGGTTTGGTGAATTCAGTTCCAAGCGACCTATTTGCCTGCTCCGATCCAGGTAGCCCAGCCCGAGTAGCCAAGCCAAGCCGAGTATCCCAGCCCAGCAGCCCATGATCCCATGATCCCAGCCCAGCTATGATTGGCAAAGAATCCTGGGATTGACAACAGGCATTGACTAGCGGCATCTACACCTGTATCGACTACCAGCATTGAGTACCGGCATCGACTCTTGGCATACATCAACTAGCGGCAAAGAATCCTGGATCAGTGCATCGAACCTGTATCGAGTAGCGGATCGACTCTTGGCATCGACTCCTGTATGATAACTGGGCACGTGGGATTGAAAACTGGTCACTTTCAACCTCCTGGTCACGGAGTATAGGTCACGGAGAACTGGGCACGGAGAGTATGGTTTATGTACTACGGGGCATGGAGAACTCAACATGGCACGAAGACACCTCCTGTTCACGTCTAACTGAGCATGTGGTATGGACAACAGTTCACGTCGAATAGTTTACTTATTCTAGGTCGTATAGCACGGACCTTCTATCACTGACTGGCATCGACTCTTGTCTCGACTATTGGTTAGCCCTATGGAATGACCCTATGGCGACCACTGGTTATCAGCTAACCCTATGGAATGACCTTGGCAATGACTACCAGCTATCATCGGCAATGACTAATCCTGGCAATGAGTGGAAATTGTGAACATTGGGCATCATATTTCCTCAGGTCTGTTGAGAACGGACATTTCCTTCCTCTCTTGGGTACGAAGTAACGATGGGGACCTACCTTATTTCGGGTATGCAATGAAGGTGACTCGGGTATGCAATATGGGGGGCTGATTCTCTCGGAAATAACCTTTCGGAAATGACCTTCCGACAATGACTAGCTATTGGCTGACCTTCTTACAATGACCTTATGGCAATGATAACTATCGACGGCTGACCAGCTGGCAAGGACAAGTGAAGCGTAGATATGTGAGTATCGGCCATATGAAGGCAAGGATCCGCTAAACGTTGTATATTTTGGTAGTAGTGCTTAGAGTAAGGTTGTCTATGCAATAACAACCACTAGTATGTAGGCGTTTTCTTTTTTCTGCACCTACCTGGATCTATTGAATCACCACCTGGAAATCCTAGGTATTAGTTCCGTGCCTCCTTAGTCCTCAATGAGCAAGACACTTTACTTACAATGGACAAGTCTCACGTAGATATGCTACGGCTTTATGGTATGGCAATATCCTCAATGTGACTGGATAAGATGATACACTATACTGGCTATTGGTGGCTTACCGGCTTGCAATGACCTCCCAGCAATGAGCTATGCGGGGCTTTGCTGGTGCCGTAGCTTGCTTTCCCTCCCCTGTTGGTTGGATGTGACGATGCTCTTGGCCGGTGGTAAAGGCTGTGAATCGTTGGTCGGTGGAACCACCTCTACCTCTACCGTAGAATGTGTGCTATCAAATAAATAACTCACTATCAATCCCTGCCACCTCATTCAACCCCGTTCACTAGAGCCCGCCGGGATGCGAGTAAAGAAAGCCATAGAGGCATATAAAGAATAGCGTGGATAAAACAGTATCTAAAGTACAGTAACGCGTTAGCTTTATAAGTTATACTGTAGTCATGCCCTAAGCCCTAGTCCAATCAACAAGTACTACGGGATTCATTCTACACACTTTGCTTCGTCGCTACGCTTCAACCTGGGAGACAAGCTTCGCTTTGCTACGCTTCCACCATCAAGCTAGGCAATATTTCATATGCAATAAGGGAACTAAGTAACTTATTGGGTGAGGGGCTTTCATTTCGGTCACTTTCATTCAATGTCAACAGACAGGTCGGGGGGATCCATAGGTCAGGTAGGCACCCACTCCAGATTCTTCACCTTAGCTGCCATTATTCCAAAGTTATTTGCCATTGTCGAGTAGTGGCTTCTCTGTTCTTGCACGAAGGATTTCATTGTCAATTATGTTTCCTGTGCATAACCACCAGCAGCATAATAAGATATGGAAATAGGAGCATAGCCCGCCCGGACCAACAAGCGAAGGCAGAGTGAGTAAGGAACAAAGAAAGCCTTTTCCGTTCTTCCATTACTTCACTGCCTTAACAACCAGGTACTGTGGTGGGTTTAAGACCTTACCATGAAGAAGCTATTACCATAAGCAGACGATGGGGTGGGTTTATGCCCAGGATTGATAGAGCTTACCTTCTGAAGAAGAAATCATGCTTCCTTGCACTAGGAAGCGCAAGCCCCTCCGGGACCTTCTTACCGCCTTCTCTACAATGCCTACTGTACTTATGTGCGGGGGACCCCGTCAACCTCCCCCCACAGCTTGCTTACTTTACACAGTGTTACGGGGGGGGAAACAAACAACCTTAACACGACCGGAACGGATACTGGCCCGTACCTCAGGATAGTGATAGAGAGATATGATAAGTGCATGACCCGAAGAGAAACTCTTGTCATTGTAGGGTGTTTTCGGTCGACCGAAAAACGTCCCCTCTCCCATATGCAATCAAAGAGAGGGGGAGAAGGATGATAGAGAGATAATGTGAACAAGGAAAAGACAGCTACGTAGAGAAAATCACGCCAAAAACTATACCATTTGGGTAACTAGAGAAAGATATAATGAAGAAAGCATAATTACATATATAAATAATGACCATCAGTGTAGACCGATTCACTTACTCGATCTTCTCTTCCCTTCTCTGGGGTGAGGTATAACCTTTCGCTCAAATCAAGGTACTGCCTGGGATCTTCATAGCTATCAGGGTAAAGTGTTCGCAGTGATCAAGACCTGCCTAATAAGGTATTAAGGGATCATTGGTAATAGTATAGCCTAGTAATAAAAGGATAATAACGAACGATAGCGAGGTAGAGTAATTGGTCGACTCGTCAGGCCCATGGCCTGAAGACTGCAGGTTCGAACCCAGCCCCCGCCTCCCAAAACGATATCTAGCACAGGGTCGTAAAGTAAGGCCCTTTCTTCCCAGTCCCGATTCACCCTCTTTTCCTTAATAATGTCGACTAGCTATACCTGCCAATAGAGATACTTGCTCTACCCACCATGATAATAACGTTCCTAAGCTCCTATGGTTTCAAACTTCCCACCAATATCACTGAGCTCACCGAACCAATGGAGATAAGGAAGGGTTGCTTCCCGAAACAATCTCAATGAATGAGTGTACCCCAGCTGATGATAGAAAAGATAGAGAAGTAACGATAGTTAGAGAAAAGAGATGCTGTTTCAAACTGATAACTGATAACCGATAGAGATGTTGAGATGCGTACCTGAGCTTCGTGAGTAATATTTCGATTCATCCGCTTTCTGCCACCTTCCTCTAGTTGTCCGATAGCTATCATTTTCCAGTTGGCAATAGAAAGGTGCGAAGCCGCTTGTCCCTCCGGGGGCAAGGACCGGTAGGGGCTCGACTGATAAGGACCCTTTAGGGGGCTCGACTGATAAGGACCCTTTAGGGGGCTCGACCATAAGGACCTTTAGGTGCTCGACTGTTAAGGCCGCCATCGAGAGGAGAGGAGAGGACCGGTAGGGGCTCACCATTCCGATGGTGAGGACCCGGTAGGGGGCTCGACTAAAGGGAGAGGATTTATCACCGAGCCCTGTTAATGCCGCAACCAGTGAGTAATAAGCTCGTGGGGATTACCAACCTCTGCTATACTTTCTCTCTTCTCTACCACCTGGCTTTAGTTGTTATACTCCACCACTTCCAGCTTTTCCTGCTCGTAGGTATGATGCCCCAACTGCTAGAATTGAGTGCCTGGGGAATGAGATGAGTGATAGGGGTCCTTTCCGAGCCAGGGGCGAGGCTGTTCGACGGTTAGAAAGAGATATTGGTTTAGAATGATATATGCTTAGAAAGGCTTACTTGGGTGGGAGTAGGAAAGGAATGAGAAATGATTGAAATGAAAGGTATCGATATGCGACCATTTACCCTTACGCACCTGGAAAAAGCTACTCCTATGGTTCTCTCACCCGGTACTGAGCCTTCTTGCCTAGGAGTTGCTTTCTGACACTTTGCCGTTCCGGCTAAAAGCTTTACCCTGTCCTCAAAAAGAATGCTACGAATAAAGGCTCTTGGATTGGAAATGTCTACCTTGCTTTCCGAGTGACATGTTCCAACCCAACTGAGCTTAGAATGCCTGTGTTCGGTAACTCTCTTATCTATATCTATTTATTTGTTAACCCGCTATAGCTACTGTTACTGAGAAGGTGCCTGCTCCTACCGATACTGTTCATGATATGACTGAACCAATTGAGATTAGAATGCTTATTAGATTCCTCCGTTAGTAGCTTTAACCATGATTTCTATTTTACCTCGTCCTGCCCCAACTGCTAAACCGATTGATGACATTTATTCATGTATAGTAATGGATGATGGATAAAAGCTAGGGATCATTGGGTAACCCGTACGAGTCGATAGGGGTACCTTCTGAATGGCTGGTGGCGGTACCTCCAATTTTGATTCTTCTGTTTTAACCATAAGCTTTTCATCTTTCCAGTTCAGTCACTTTTGAACCGGAACTAAATACCATTTCCGCTATGTCTGCTACAACTCGATAATTAGGCTATCCTACCACGTAATATAAGGATGCTCCCAGGTAGATCCGAGGGAAATGGCTGAGGAGTAATGAATGAGTACTTAAGTGGTTCACCGGCACTAAGAAATGCATGCTGGTACGATTGAGTAAGTTCCGCCTATTCTCGTGCTTTTGGTTTTGCCCAATCTTAATAACCACACTGAATTCAACCTCAGGCACCGCGTGTTTCTAAGCTTATACCGCAGGATTCATATTGTATACCACTTTTCACTTGAACTAAGATATTCAGAGCTTATTCCATAGAAAGTCATAATCCCGTATACGTCATCATAATGAACTCGAGGCGTATCAGAGTACATGGCATAGTACTCCAGCTACCAATTAAGCTATGTAACCTGTTTCTTGTTTTATCGTGCCATAAACTGAACCTGGGGCTATATTCATTCATGAACTGGATTATCCTGGAACAATTACAGAGAGATTTGATTGCCCGGGATCGCGCCCGGATACAATGGACCGCATTTTAGCACCTAGAAAAAACCTACCTAACCGCTTCACCCTACTTGCTTACCAATCATCCCTACAAACCGTGGAGTAGTTAGATTAAGCCCAACCCTCAGGAAAATAGGGTAGTTGCACACAGGAGGGATGGAAGGTGGGAGCGGACAGATCGACGGAACGGAATGCATTACTTAAGATTAACTTACCGCCAGACACTTACCGACAAAACCTTACTACTTACCACCTGAATGGAACACTCTTACCTAGTTATTGAATTGAATTCTTGAACTTAGCTTTAGAACCTCTTTACACCCTACCTGGATATTTGAATGGCCATGGAAACACGCAGAAGAGAGGGCTTTTTCACACGCTTTCAGGAAAAGTGAACACCCTACCTGGATCACACTGATATGGAAATGGAAGCGAAGGGGCATGGGACTTTGCTTTACACACACTTTCCAACCTACCTGGACAATTTCATTGGAATGGGCGCTGAAGAGAGAGAGGGCTTTCTCGCTATCAGAAGAAGACGGAGAAGGGAATCGCACAACCCTCACATCTTAACACACGAAACACTTAGGAGATATAGACCCTGGAACACCAATTACCTGGATATTATCCTCACACACTTTGATAGAGGTTTGGGAGTTCTTCCACTTATGACCAACTAGGGAGCACCGGGCCAAGCCCACAGACACATTACTTACTTAATTATACCACAGAGACCGAACCACCCGCTCAACCCAACACGAAGGAACCTCTGCCGAACTACCTCGTACCTACCTCACACGCCTCAGCTTTCCCATCGTTGCTAGAGGGGGCTTATTCCATCAAGACATCCAGACAGACCGGAATGGATTGCTCCATCTAATCTTGAGACTCTTGCGAGCTTGCTGGTTACTTGCGTATTGCTGGGTGGGGGAGGAAGGACATGGAAGGCTTTGCTGGCTTTGTATCGCCGGCTGGTGCTTAAGCGCTTTTGACGATTGCCCACCGAGAGAATACGATTACTTCACTTTGAAGGGCATCTTGAGGTCCACGCGTACACATTACTTACGAGATTATCACACATAGCCCGCCGAACTTGCTTACATAGCGAACCGGGTTGCTTACACATCTTTCCTACCTGGAGATTAAGATGCCAATGGAATCACCTGGAATCGAACTTACTGCATTACCAACACCTAGCTTATTGAACGATTCCACTTTGCTTTTACACTTATGATAACTCCATCCCTCGCATTTCCTAGGGTGAAGGCATAAAGAAATGTCAAGAGTAAGGTGATCCGTCGGTCCTGAGAAGAATAGGTAATAGGCAATACCCATAAGGTAAAACGTGGTACCTCTAATTCTTCATAAAGCAAGGTAGTGAAAAGAAAAAAGATCCTGGTGTAGTACCCCCACCCCGATTCAAGGCTGAATAAAGAGATTCTAAGTAAGGTTGGGTGTGCCTATAGGTGGGTGGGTAAAGAAGGGCGGTTAGCAGGTTATAAAAGGTAAAGGCTCTTATCTGAGGTCTCTTCTATTCCTAGGACTGAGTCTTTTAGAATTCCTAACTATGATCTGGCCGGGCAACGCTCGGTCAAATCATTCTATTGGTACCCGGGAGCCGGGGAGATGTATTAAGTAAGTGTGTTGTAAGCTGGTGAATGCTTGCTTTGCTGTATGAAGCCCGTACGTACACCGCACCGAAAAGCCATGCCGATTCATCTCGTCTGTCTGTGCTGTGAATTTAGAAAACTTACTGAAATGTGATTTGATTTAGATTAAACCGTGTATGGAAGGGTTTGTAGGCATTCTATCCACAGGGGTCTGGAACTCGCATTTGTCTTTAGGCAAGTCGATTTGTGAGAGCATATCAGGCTTCGCGCCTCCATCCAATCCGGTGCTTCAAAGATAAGGGATCATTCCCGACTCCCTAAGTGCATTCATTCATCAAGTAAAGATCGTGCTCTAAGCGCCTCATTAATCCAAGCGGTATAAGGAGTTAGGAAACACAAAAGCTAAGAGGTCTAAGGGTAAAGGTTATTGTATCATGCCATCCAATCCTGGTTCTCTAGTTGAGATTCCTAAAGGCAAGTGTGATAAACAAAGCATATTCTGGCTGGGCATAATATACTATCAATGTCTGAAACTCGTCCCCATCATCTAATGAGGTTGCTCTGATCAAGTCATCCAGCAGTACGATATCAGGTAAAGGCCCTATCCTCTCGACTGACCATCCGTCCCATCCCATCCTGTCCGGAGGAAGTTTATAGCAGTAGCTCCAAAGCGCTCTTCATTCAGTAAGTGTTCTAGGGCATATATATATATATTAAGGTGGACAGGCAGGTAAGGACCGGCAGGGGCTCGACTGCTAAGGACCCTTTAGGGGGCTCGACTGATAAGGATGCGTAAGCAGGCTCGACTGTTAAGGCCGCCATCACCCTTTAGGGGGCTCGACCATAAGCCCCCCCACCCAATAAGTAAATTGAAGAGGAGAGGAAAACATCAGTAAGTGATAAGGGAAGGGGGAAAGCTTTTTGAAGTCTTGAAGGGAAAGCGGACTGAATGGGGAATGCGGATTGAAAGCGGATTGAACGGCCATCAGCATCAGATTTGTCTTTTTTTCTATGTGGTGACAACCTCACTCGAACTCCTTCCTCCACTTCCGTCGCCACCGGGCCGCCGCTCGCTCCTTGTCCGGCCAGCATGTAATAGACTCAAATCAGTATCCCATTCCGTGTGTTCCGCTATCATAGATGTAGAGATGTCGAGAGTATTGTGCACCCCTATCAGAAGGCAGTATGGGTAAAACAAGAAATCCAATCATTCCATCAGTAAATCTAGCAATCCCTATCTCAAATAAATGAGGTAGAACAGTATAATCATATATAAGCAGCTACGTGTAAGTAGACTTGGAAAATGGCATCTGGCAAAAGTATCCAAGTAGAAAGGCTAAGTCAGAAGGTTCAAGGTCTGGCCTGTGCCGAGGCCGGGTAGGCCATATCTCAATCAATATCAAAAGAAAGAGACTATGGTTAAGGGATCTGTCGGACTAGTTGTACTTGGTGAGGTTGTTGGTGAGAGGCTAAGGGTGAGACTGACTAGAGGTTGGATGCCTAAAGGTAAGGCTAAGGCTTCTGTTTACAGGTGAGCGTATTCAGTTGGACTTGGCGAAAGGCAAAGGTAAAAGGCAGAAGGTTACAGGCTAAAGAGTCCCTCGGTGAAAGGCGGCATCTGCTGAGAGGCTCCCAGCTATGACTACTGCATCGACTCTTGGATCGAGTACCGGCATCTAAACCAGGCATCAACTCTTGTATCGAAACCTGACATAGAAACCTGACATTGAGTGGATCAACACTTGGATTGGCACCTCCTGGCATCGACTATTGGCTATGCTCGACTATCATTATGTTGGGCCTTTTTCATTAGGCTTTTGGGGCTTGTGATGAAGGCTGAAGATATAAAAGGTTCAAGGCTGTATAAACCATACCCCTTCAGATCGTTTATCTATTATAACCAAGTTGCCAAGCATTACTGCCAACCAGCGTGCGCAGTCCCTGCTGCCTTCCTTCAGAACCCAATCCCCCCTACATTACGCGCTTTCTGAAACCAATAGAAGCGATGGCGGCCTTTTAGTTCTTCAAGTTCCTCTCCTCTCCTCTCCTCTCCTCTCCTCTCCTCTCCTCTCCTCTCCTCTCCTCTCCTCTCCTCTTCAATTTACTTATTGGGTGGGGGGGCTTATGGTCGAGCCCCCTAAAGGGTGATGGCGGCCTTAACAGTCGAGCCTGCTTACGCATCCTTATCAGTCGAGCCCCCTAAAGGGTGATGGCGGCCTTAACAGTCGAGCCTGCTTACGCATCCTTATTAGTCGAGCGTGCTACGCACCCTGACGGACCTAATCAGATCAGTGACAATCTTTAATAAGTAAATTGAAAAGCCTTCTTGCCTTTAACATATTGAGTTCGGGAGTCATAGCTCGTTTCAGCTCCATATACAGATTAACCAGTCACAAGAGAGGAAGCAACGGGAGCAAGCACCCCCAGCAGATGCATTTGATCAAGTGAAAGCATCAAACACAAAGGCATAGGCGGAGGCAGAGGTAGCGGATTCTCCAGTGGCGGAGTAAGTTCTATTCGGAGATCCCCTAGTTCCATAGCCCGCATCCCTTCCATATTTAGAACCAGTTATTGATCCACCAGCATCTGAGCCAGTGCTTGCATCCTTCCCCATTCCAGTATATTCAGTCTCACCAGCATCCCCGCCCGTGTCAAAACCAGTCAATGACCCAACCCAGTAGAGACACGCACAGAGATAGGGGCAAGGAGAAACTGCTTGCTTTGCGACTGATGCTTATGAAATGGGTGCTATAGGATTTATATATTCATAAGCTTTTGACTATTCCTTTCCTCCTGGGGGATCGACTGCTGCTTTCACCTCCGCTGCTGGGATCGACGCCCTTGCTCCTGCTGCTTGCTCTGCTTCCACTGGCATGGGATTTCTCAATAGAATTGTGGGATGGTCCTGATTCAACCCCAGAAACTGACACATTCATTGGTGAAAGGTCAACCCGATCTCAACCCTTTCCACTAGCTAGGATCCATTTCCAAGTCAAGATCCAAAGCCAGTCGTTTACCTTGAACTATTCATTGGAGATACAGGTCCAGTTCACCGAGATGATGAACAACCATAACCCGTTCAAGATCCTTTAGCTGCAGTGAAAGACCCGGTTGACCCCATAGAAGCAGCGCTTCCACACTATATATTAGTGCCTATCTGATTAGTCACTATTCAATAACCAGGCGGGCACCGACCTTTCCACCTATTGATTAGGTGGGCTTTGTTCACTGGAGGCGAGAGAAGCAGCGGCAGGTCCAAAGCCAGCAGTTTACCTCGCAGTTGAACATACAAATCCAGAGACTGTTGAAGCACTCATCGAATATCCAGTGGAAAAGTCAGGACTAGAACCTGTTGTCATCAGCAGGGGCAAGAACAGCGGAAGCAAGGGTCAAGGTAGAAGTTGAAGGGCCACTACCCCGTACAAATCCTGTTCCAGGGCCATATCCCATTGGAGATCGAGAGCCTATAGACCCAGAGAAAGAGTCAGTTATAAAGCCATAGCCTTGCCCTGTAGCTTCCCTTCGCGTGGTTCCAAATCCATGACCCGTTTGTATAGTTATATAGTGGAATAACCATCTTTCAGAACCATCAGTTGACTCAGTTTCTCGAGATCGAGTAGCTATAGTTCGCCCAGCATCTTGGTTAGTTTAAGAAGCAGTCCCACCACTCTTTCAGTATAAGTTAAGGTTTACCTTGAATCAGCAACAAAGCGAGCAGAGCCTGTTTTATATTCCCTAGTTCCGGAGCCATTACCCCGCCCGATTCCATATCCAGTAGCGGATTCAGTCGCAGTTTCTCCAGGCCCAAATGTAGGGGATCCGGTTCCTTTCATCATCGGATATATTGCCCTAGCAACGGAGCCCGCATACTGTTCGACGTTGCTTTTGTTCCTTAGTGAAAGTTTCCCCATTTCTTATTAATAGCTACTATTTCGCCCAGATACAGATATAGAAGTTGGAAATCCAGAGCCATATATTGACCGGGTTCCAGGAGCATAGACATAGGCATAGCTCGTTCCAGTTCCATATGCGCATCAAGTAGTTTACCGAGTCTCACTCGTAGATCCACTAGCAGATGATCGAGACGGAGAACAAAAAAAAGGACTAAACGGAGCACGAACCTTGTTTCATGAATCAAAGCAGAAAAGAAAGCCGCGAATATAAAAGCAGGGATAAAGGCAGAAGCAGCAAGAGCATATATAGGGGTTTCACCATTACTACTAGTTTCATAAGCAGGAGTAGCGGGAAGGGCAAGAGCAAAGATAGGAAAGGCAGAGGTGGAAGCGTCGAGAAACACAGCAGCAGAGTCAAACACAGTCCCAGCTATGGACCCAAGGAATCACTATATATAGATAGTTATAAACCCATTGACAGATCCATATTGAGTACCACCATTAGTTGATCGAATGGAAGCAATTGGGTCAGTAGCGAAGAAAGCAACGAAGTTGAAGGCATACGCATTAGCCGGGATGAAAACAGAAGATCCACCAGCATCACAGCCATAGGCATAGACAGTAGCATAGCCAAGGGCAGCTGAAGGACTAGGTGGTTAATAACCAAAAGATAGGTAGCTGGAGCAGAGCAAGCATCAAAACAAGCAGCAGTAGATAAAGCAGTTGATCCAGATGTCGAGTCGACAGTAGTAGTAGTCTATTCAGCAGCTTAAGAACCAGCAGCAAAACCAAAAGCTAGTAGGGCAAGGTTATGAAATAGGTGGTTCAAGGTCTTATCAATCAATCGATCAATCAATAAATAAAGAAAGAAATCGGTGCTCTTGTCGATCTGAGCGTGAAGCCGCAGCCGGGGTGAAAACTCTATCATCCATAATCACGTAAGTCAAAGCATCCCACCGGTTGGTTTTTTTTCTCTCTCCTAGCCCGGGTTGAATCGACCAGCGCGCATCCGTGTCCGTGTTCTTAAAGCCCGCAAAGCCAGCAAGCATACGCTAAAACGAAAATCAAATGATTCCATCTCGCCAAACATATAGAAACGTCCTGAAATGGCCTAGTTAAGCAGGTCTGTCCGCCTGTGAATGCTGTCTGGAAGGCGGTGCAACAGCTCTATAGCCGGTGAAGCTGTTTGGGGCTAACAAAGTAGGAATAAGTAGTCCTGGTTGGTAAAGAAAACAGGTGGTTGGGCACTAACATGAAAGGCAAGAATTTCCTAGCAATGCTTGCTGTCTGTGTTCATTAATCAAAGCGTACCTGGGGTTTCAGCCCGTCCCGAAAAGCGAAAAGAATGGTACCCCCTCCCCCTAAGTGCATTCATTAAGCAAGTTGATTAGTAAGGCACTCCATCAACTAGGGTGAAGAGAGTAATCAAGTAAGGGTAAGATTGTTTCATATAGGCTGGTAAGTCTCTAGCAGTCCCCGCAATTCATTCAGCAGCAAGTGTCTAGAGCAGGCGGGTCTAGGTGGTATTCAGGTGGGTAAGGTGGGGCAGGCAGTAAATGAAAGGCAGGCAGGCAGTGATGAGGACGTAGGTCGGAGATACATTGGCAACTTACTGCTTGAGGACCTGGTATAGAAATTGTCACTTGGCTACATGAGGACCTGGAGTGGGGCGTTCACCTTCCGCATGAGTCCCCTCCGGGAGAGAGGTGAGGTAGATAGTTGGCCGGTCACATACAGCATGAATGAAAACGTGGCTGGGTGGGATAGCCATCGGTACACTTCCACGCTTGCCTTCTTGTGGGCCCTCCCTCTTGAACTTACACTGACGGAACAAGTTCCTTATGATCCGGGGAGGCTTAACATTCAGGATAGATACACAATGATCAGGTTCCAGTGATAACAGCGCACTTCGTGGAGGTGAGGCAGTAAGTCAGGCAGGCAGTGATGAGGACCTGTCGTGTGGAGAGAATAAACAACAGAGCGTGAGAAAGGATAGAGCACGCAAGAAAAAGAAAACAGATCACGATAGAGGCGCATGGATGGTGGACACCACCGGAGGAATGGACACACAAGAGAAGAGCAGGATCATGCGAGGTGAGACGGAAAGAGAGACCGGCTTACTGACAGGATACACTTTCAGATCCACTACACACACAATCACAACAAATAGAGATAGAGCAATACATCACAAAGAAAGAGAGATATATTGATATCTGAAACAGAGCATTAGATCTATTGCATTGATTTATATAAGCATGAATTTATTATTTATTACGTGCTATAGTACACGCGCCTAGCGCGTTTCTCAATCCAATAGATGCTGTCATCCCAAGTAGAAATGCCAGGTTTCAACGGGATGGATATCTAATTCCTTTTCTCTCAAACAACGAACTCTAAGTAAGGCTAAGACTAGCTCTTTTTCTTTTACCCTACCCATTGCCATGGACTATATGTTCCTATTACAGCAGCTGTAAGTTCAGTTGTTCAACTTTGATTGAGTCCCAATTGTTCACAATGAGTAATTCAATCTTATTAAGTGCTTATACCTACTGCATGAGAGAGAGGTTCATACTACTACTGTCCACATGAGAAGGTTACCATGGGCTATGGACAGCCATACATCAGAGGCACCCACCACCAGGCAGATTGATCTGAAGTGGATATGGGGAGTCGAGTTCGATGTCGATGATGTTGATTGGCCTTAGCAATATGGCAATGGCGTTGGCAAGGGCAGTGGAAAGGGCAGAGAAGGGCACCTATGCAATGGCAATAGAGTTTGACCCTGGACGGAACACAGTTTCCCTACAGAGCTGCATCACTCATAAGCACCTGCTAGCAGAGACAGCTAGCTCAACAGGCCTTCACAACAGCAGCACTACCCATGACCCTTTCACAACAGTAGTTGGTTGTTCATTTCCACCCTCCAGGAGTTAGTTGTTATATGCCCTTGCACCCTTTCCCACTTCCATAGCTGAGAGGAAGGAGAAAGAAGTTCCCCTCCTAGTCAAATAGTCAATCTAATTCCAATAAGTCTGCCGAGAAGTAAGTGCCATTGATTTGCTCGCTGGTAAGAAGCCACCAATCTCAACAGGCAATGGAGACTTCCACTACAGGAAGAAGAAGGGACTAGAGCTATTCAGGTTCCTACGTGCCCCGGTAAGTGAGTAAGTTAGGTAGGTGAGTAAGCGAGTAAGGGTAATTCCCACCCCAAGCCCAGTTGTTCTTCAAAGTGACCTGTTCTAGATCCCATGTTCCCAGGAAGCAGGTTGTGATTCTATGTGTGTTACCTGTTGACGTTAACAGTAAGGAGGTTGTAGACGAGTTTAAGACCCACGGGATTAAGTACTTGCCATATGGACTTCCATAAGGTATTATAGCTTTGTCCATGCACTAAGTTCATATAGTTGTTCAAGCCTTAGAGTGAAAGCCATTTCTGTCAGTTCTGCTGGTTCTAAACATAAAGTAGTAGATAGCACCCATCATCATCATTCCCCTAACTTCTTCTCCACCCATTCAAAGTTTATGAGCAGAGAATTCCCCTTTCAAGCCAACATACCCACAACATACCCGCTGATAGAGGTAGGTGTAGTATCTATCCCATTTCCCTGCATGAAAGACACTTAGATCAGCAAGGACTCCTGCTGGCTGGGACTACCTACTATGATCTGATTAGAAATCTCTATTGTATTATTAACTAGGCTAGCTTCAGTCTAGGTCCATTTCCTCCTTTTTACACTAATATATATAGGGTATATCAGCTATAGATGTAATTATTCCATTCCATATTTCCACACCTCTTGTAATTGCTTATAGCCAGTTGTCATAGCCAGTAAGAAAACAACCACTTTGTCCCTCAAGCAAGAGAGAAAAGCCATGCCCTAAAGAGAATAAGTACGACAAGGCATGCCATGCAGCAATTGATAATGATGGGTAGGGGCTATATCTGGCTGGTTCAATTAGGGAAATGGACATTCATTTCGATCTGAGAGTATTCAAGGTAGGTAACGAGTGTTCCGACTACTTCGTATTGAAAGCCTCTCAGTGAAATCGAGTTGGTGGTGAACCTGACAAAAAACAGGGCCCTTACTTCTTAGGGGCGGAGCCACTCACTATTCCGATGGTGAGGACCGGCAGCTAGTGACTTATTTGAGAACCCAATAAGTCAAATGAAAGCACGCTCGACTGCCCGACTTATTTGAGAGGGGCGGCTCGACTGCCTTTAGTTACTTATTTGAGAGGGGGGCCGCCATCGGTCACTCACTCATTCATATGCCCCCCACCCAATAAGCATCAAGGAAAGCCCCTTATGAAACGAAGTGTTCTATAAAAGTCTTGGCTTTAGCTCAATTCGACCACTTCAGTTCCGGGCGGAATATTGCGTCCAGATCTTTAGTACCAACCAAGCTGACCGGTTCCAGGTTCACAGGCAGCTCACAGGTTCTAGCTTCCTTCAGTTATGCGGAGGCAAGGCAATCCAGAGAAGGTTAGAGTCTATTTTCAGGCCCAGGTACCATACAGACCCAGTAGACGCAATCCCACGGCTTCGGCTAATGGCAAATAGTAGGAGCAAGACCATGAACTGGCGATTGGGTTCTAGTTATGCCCGGCTAACTGAGCTTTCGGTTCTTTGTAAAGATAGAAAGGTAAGATCAGCGTGCCGGGGATGGATGTCGGATCATATATCGGATCGATCGGTTCGGAATCCGGCAGTCGCAGGCAGAGCATAGCGGGGCATCCGGCTTCAGGCACCTCCCTTCACGCCAATAGTCCAAGACCAATTCTTCACGTTTGTGTAACCAATTACCCTATAACTAATCTCTACACGTTGAAGTCTTTCTGTTAAGGATCAAGGCTCGATATCCATTATTGACCGGGACTTTCTGTTTGATATCCTTTCAATGGGACCGGTAATAACTACTATTCTATCCACGCAGGTCCGTCCGTAGTGGGGAAGATTATAAAGAGTGAGGGAGTTAGGAAGTTAGGTATACAGATAGCCTTTTCACCATCCCACCAACGTCAGCAAGCTCATAAGCAAGCCCTATACTGGGATGGCCCACAGATAATCAATCTTTAGCAGGTCAGTATCAAAAGCAGTCGACCCAGAAGCGTAAGAGGCGGATATTCGATTTGCCGAGAGATTCGCTGTTCAAATAAACCCTTTACAACTGCTCTGTTGGATGGTTCGATTGCTACTGGTTTCTGGTTCAGAAGCACTCACTGGTCTGGTCCAGTCGATAGGAAGGCTTAATATTCGTTTGACTTACCTTCCGAGGTTTCAAGTGGCGTTACAAAAAAATGGTCATAGAATCGGTTTCTCCCGGCACCCGCCTAAGCCTATAACTGCCCCGTCTCACTCTAGCCTTATCCCCTCGAAGCTCTCTGCAGTGCTCGGGGATATGAGTTATTCCGTGAATGAGCCACAGACAGACAGTGACCGGATTAGCACCACCACAGTGACTGAAGGGCGGATTCTCTCTCACAAAGGGAATGGTTCGATTAGTGCCGACACAGTGACTGAAGGGAATATAAGAATTGATTAAGGGGATGGCTCGATTAGCACCGCCAAGGGTAAGAGTCATAATAGCCCCCTCCCCGGTTCTCTCTGTCCAGAACACTGCCTCACCTAGCCTCTATCTCTTGACCGCCTCCTTGAAGTCACCCGCTACTCGCTCTTTGCAGTAAGGGTCACTGAATCCTAAAAAGTATTCTCCAAACAATCTTAGGGGCGGGGGAGCTTTCTTGCGGGAGCTTGGCGGAGGACTAGTACTCGCTTGCTAGCTTTTGGGCTGGCTGGATGGGGTGGTTGGAAGATAAATGAAGAAGTGCTCCTGGTGACTTGATGAATAAGGATGTTTGCAATTAACACAAGGTCCCGGAGGGGCTTGCGCTTCCTAGTGCAAGGAAATGAATAGTTTGATCCAACCTCCTTTGATCCTTGATCCTTCCTTTGATCCTTCCTTTCAGTCACTTGCCTTTCCTCCTTTCATCCTTTACTTGCCATTACTTGAAGCTCCATAGCTTTCTCTTTCTTTTCCATAATGACTGAGCAATAATCACGTATATATAGATTAACTCACCAGCTATCCCACCTTTCCTCTCCGTCAAGGCATCCGACCAGTAACAAAGCTATCAGTTCAATAATAACATATTCTAAAGCCACTCATCTTTCGCTACAAATTGGCTAATAAACTACCGAATCATATTCATTTGATTTCTACCCTACTATTGGTTGTCGGTAGTTTCGCTACAAATTGGCTTGAAACTACCGAATGCATAATGACTGCTAGAATCTCTCTCATTCATGACTGGAATCGCTGGAATCACTGGTCGAACTAAGCCTTCCATCTCTCTAGTAAATCGAAGCGTTCATTAAGCCGCATATATGAACCTGTCTTAATTAACCCGTCTTTAAGCCCATAGATATAAAAGAGTCCGAAGCGCCTGGCTAAACAATAGATTCTCCGCCCGGCTCCTTAAATAACCAATGAGAAATCATGAAAGTGGCTAATAGCCAGTGCAGTAAGCTAGTCAGTGCGCTATGAAATACCCAACCTGGCTTAGATAGAACCCGGCTTAGAGAACCAAGCTTAGGGAACCTAAGAGATTACCCACCTGGCTCATACCAAAGAGATTTTCCATCCGGCTCATTATTAACAACAAATAGATTCTCCGCGTTCTTAGTTTCTCCGCCTGGCTTTATTTCTCTACCTAGCTCTGGCTTGAAGCACCTAGCGGCTCAAATCAATTACCTATCAGGCTCCCTATCAGGCTCAAAGAGATAACCTATAGCTAGGGGTCGGGCTAGAGAACGTACCTCTTTTGCATCAGTTTGATATCCTCTCGTCGCAGAAGAAGCAAAGGCATAGGCACCACCTGTTGAAGGACCCGTTTACCCAGTTACAATTGAAGTTGACCACCCAGCATATGAGCCAGAACCAGTAGCTCCAATTCCAGTCCCAGATCCTGTCGATCCACCCGTTTCATAATCAGTTGATCCTGCTGTTCCAGGTGAGGTTTACCCAGAACCCATTGATTCGCCCATTGAAGAAGCAGATCCTTCTGCAAAACCTATAGGGGCAGATCCAAATCCAGTAAAAGCACCAATTGATCGAGTCTCACTAGCGTCATCTCGCCCAGTATCCTTTGCTGTCCCGGCTTCGGTGTAGATCAAATATCCACGACGACCTTTGCACGGTTCCAAATTCATCACTAGTGGTATAACCACCTAAAGCAGAGGCATCATTAGCAAATATAGGAGCAAAGCCAAGCGCAGTAGATCCATTGGTGAAGGAAAAGGTTAAGGCAGAGCCCATTGGAGAATCTCTAGTAGTTGGCCCGGCAGAGCCGCCAGCGCGGTCAACCCCATAAGCAAAGGCAATAGAGATAGGACCAGTGAATGTACCAGCTGGAATCCCAGCATCCTTGTAAAGAGCAGAAGCAAAGGCATAGATGGGGACAAGGGCAAATGAATATGCGTTACTTACGATACATAGGACCCAGGTATGTGAACCCCGAAAGAACACAGTCAGGCCTAATTAAGCTGAGCTCGTTATATCAACAGGTTCTAAGTTCATGTATAAGTATGATTCATTACCATTCTATTCCAAGCATGTTCATCTTTCAATGGGTAATGTATAAGGTACTCATAAAGCTTATGTTAGATACAAGCCTATACCACCAAGTTCAAGCTCATATCAGCTTGCATGTACTGATTAGGTTCAATACATGGGTAAGTGAAACACAGCTCTATTCATAAGTAATGGAATTAGTATGATTACGAGAATACCACCTAATGATAGATGAAGTATGACCATTGATTCTCTCTGATTACAGGATAAAGAGCATAGTAGTAGTGATATTAAGCTGTATTACTTAGCTAGCTTACTTATTACGATGGTAAACTGTTCCTTGCCCTCCTATTGTGAGGCAAGCCATCCTTCCTTGTCCGATGCGGACAAGTAGTTCCTTAGTCAGGGCAAACAAACAGCACCCAACCTACCCAAGGCAGGAGATCCAGTTTATGACCCAAAAGCATAACCTATTATTTAAGGACTACCACTTCGTAAAGATCCATATCCTTTTCCAGAGCCTATAGATCCATAGGCAGATCCTGTTTCAAGGCCATCATCCTTTCATCACTCACCTGGCCAATGACTGGAGCATGCCTGGAAGAATCATTGGAAGCACGTACCGGACACCTATTGTCGTCCACTGGCGGCCACTTGTAATAAAAAGAATGAGCACGCCTATCATATTACGGCCGATGATCTGGTCTATCCCTACTAGCACGTATCACAGCTGTAGGCGGTCGATGATCATCCACACTGCTAGCGACTTTGATATCGTAAGTATTGGTTATAGTCGTTGGTCCATTGGCGTAATAGACGGAACTAAGGGGAGAAGGCAAATCAATAACAACCTCACTGATATCCTCCACTAGGGACAAGAATCTGCTATGAGAAATGGCGCACTAGAGACCATATCCCAACAAAGACGCGTGGCGGAAACCAGACCAAGACCAAAAGCATGGCGTTATCGATCGAGAACCATGAGAAGAAGAAGCGTGGCAGGTACAATAACTATTGGAAGAGAGGGGCGTCGGGAACCGCAGAAACAAGAATAAGGTTTCTCCTTTCTTCCTTCCTCCCTACTTCCCTACCTTCCTCTCCCCTACTATTCGGCAGGGTAGTTGAAGGAATCACAAAGCATGGGCCAAACATCCAGAGAAACGAATTTGCTTTGAATCGACCGGTTGAACGAACAATCCAACTATAGGCCGGGTAGCTCCTCGGATGCCTACCTAATGGAGGAAGGAGGGACCTAACTACTGGTCCAGCTCAAAAGAGAATCGATGGATAACTACAATGAAGGAGCCTTGCCCTCACCCAGCAATTCAGCATGGTCGGACAAGACTAGCTCCTCCCGGCGAAGGGTAAACAACCCGAAATCAAAACACTCAGAACCGGCTTGACATCGAGTTAGGGCTTGACATCTCTGACAAAGAGAAAGATTAGACTGGCCCCGTTAGTTCGCTGTAAAGAAAGAGCCTGTCCTAACCCCCTGGATGGATCAAAGTGAAGTAGTTCGGAGGATGAGACTACCCTTCCTAACCGCACCCTTTGGGTAAAGAAAGGATGGCACCCCCGGATGGAGATGACTTTCTTGAACTCCCTGCCTCCCTCGTCGAGGTTCGGTCCAGCTTGCCTTCCGGTTTGACTAGTAGGATAACCCGTAGGAGCCCACCCAACAAATAGATATTGCCTGGGGCTTCAGGATGGTCTAAACTATCTATAGTTGGTCATGGAGCCTACCCTAGCTAGTTCAACCCTATTGGATGGTAACCTTTCAACCATCCAGCTTGCCGTAGGGATATAGGAAATATTCTGCCTACCTGAGCAGTACCAGCACCAACACCACCAGCACGAGTAGATCCAACAGCAGCATAGGTGGTTGATCTTGGTCTAGTTCCTTATGATCGAGAGCCAGAAGCCAGGAAACTGAAGCCTGTAACCAAGGGCCAGAAGCCTAAACAGGGCCAACAGAATAAGCCTGTTACCTTTAGCCAGAAGCCTTTCACCAGGAGCCTTTTGCCAGGAGCCTTTCAACTTCTGCCTTAGCCTGTAAACTCACCTGTAACCAGAAGCCTTTCAACTTCAGACAGAAACAGAAGCCTAAACCTCCAGCCTCACCAAGTCCAACAAGGACAACAAGTCCAACAGACAGAGGCCATAAGCCAAGTCCACCGCCTAACCAAGTCCAACAGAAGGAGAAGGAAGTGGATTCAAATTGAGAGAGTAAAGAAAGGATACAGCAGTTGAATGAGCTTGATGAGCTTAGACAGCAAGCACTCTTTCATACAGAGATTGTACAGCAGCAAAGAAAAGGTTTGCATGATAGGTTCATAAAGTAGAAAGTTTGTCAAGAGGGAGATTGGGCCTTACTCTATGACTCTAGATACAAGGATTTCAAAGGGAAACTAATGACTAGATGGTTAGGCCCATCTAAAATAGTATTCCCTTCCCTGGGAGTTGTGAAAAGAGGTAAGTCATAAAGAAAGGTGGTAAAGAAGAAAAAGAATAGGATATATAAAAGCCTTATATAACATAACCCGGTTCCACTTTGTTAGAACTCCATCCATCTTGAAACAGGCATCCAGGTTGGGTTGGTCCGTGAATTCAAATAAGGCGGGTGGCAGCATAACGAGGAAGCTGAAATCCAAGGTGCGAAGCCGCCAGAGAATAAAAAGGAGGGGCCCCCCCTATTTATTAATATAGTGGCAAGGAAACCTATTTGTGAAAGTCCATGACCTGAACAGCAAGTTTGTTATTTGTGGGGGGGTTGGTCCGATCAATTCCGAAAACCTTATCAGATGCGTTTTTCCTATCGCTACGCCCCTTGCCTTATGAAGTCTTACGGGTACCAACTATTAGCCACTTATGGAGCCTTATCTATTACTTTTTCTTAAGAAGCAGCACCAGATGGATGGGATGAATGGATGGAATCACCTGCCTGACATGCATTAAAGAATCAAGTTGGCTAAAGCAAAATGCAAGTTCCTGGTTGGATCTTCGATTCCTCAAACCCTCTCAACACGAAGGTTTTATATAGGTGCCGTAAGGCCTAAAGACCATGTTTTGATAGGAATCTTGATGTCTTGCTAGCAGAGTGGCTGACCGGTGGACTGATGGCTGGTGGGCTCGCTTGCTCGTCCTATTTGCAGGCCTACTCACAGGTTGGCTTGATGACTTGCTAGCTGATCTGCCCGCTAGTTTCAGAATAGCTGGTCGGCTTACTCGCTCACTTACTGGCAGTCCTATTTCTAAGGCATAGCTAGTTTGCGTGCTAGACAGATATTGAGGTGGCTTGCTTACAGGCTTGTCTGACTGGCTTGCTTATTGACTTGCCTATAGAGAGTTGGCTGGTTAGCTAATTTGCTTGCTTGCTTGACTATTGAAAAGGTCAAGTGGACATGCTTTTCGGACTAACTATTGAGTTTAGTTGGCTTGTTAGCTATTTGACAGGCCCGACCGCCCTGAGTGTAGCGAAGCAAGGAAAGGGAGCGCTCTCCCTCACCCAAGGGTGGGTTAGCGTTCAAACCCTCTCTTTTGACCCCCTTGCTTCTTTCTTCTGTCTGATCTGAGCGGGCCTAAGCTCGATAGCTAGCAATTCCCGGTCGCTAACCGCATTGCAGGCCAGGAACCGGATAGCCGTAGAGGGATGAGCCAGAGAATTATGTCACGCATTCCAAGCAAGAGGGTCGCCCGACCAGCAAAGGAAATAAAAGAACAGGACGCCTGCAGAACAAAAGGTGAGATGCCTTTGGGGGGAATAAATATAGGGAGGCCGGAAGGCTCCCCCTTGGCCGTAAGCCCCTTATATATATTTCTATTTTGGCTCAGGCTACTCGAGTGCTTGTATCAGGTTCCGGAGCCCTATCTATCCATATAAGTAAAGCCAGGCTCAGATCCTTACCCAGCACTTACCACCACTACCACCACAACTATACCACTTCTTATTTGGCCTTTACCCGTCAAACTATAAAAGAAAGAGGGGAAGGGAGCTCCTTCCTTGTGCAGGCAGGCGACGCTTGGCCAGACAGCGAAGTTGCATGCATTCATTTACTTACTTACGTTATGATTCCCTAACAGAAGCTCCTTCTTTTGCTCCGGTCTCTGGCCTGATGAATCAATCTCTCATACCCACATCTTGGCTTCGAACAGGAATCCACTTACCACTTCTAGGAACCTGCCTTCTGGAGCCCGTAGTGTAGTGGGCGGGATTGTAACCGGAGAACCGTGAGCCTCATGTCCTTCCACATCTCAGATAGCAGGGTATAGTGATGGTGCCCACCGACCCGACCTACATAAGGCACTGAAGGTGTGAAGTGGAGGGTGAAAGAGGAAGGACTGGAGCGTCAGCCTTAGGGATGTAAGGAAAGCCTTCGCTCGCTCGATAGATTCTGCAGGCGTCTTTCAAACGAATGGAGGCGGGAACCAAGCTTGCTCTATGCAGCAGTCGATCCCAAGAAGCGATCATTCCCAGGAGGTACAATGACCGCTAGTTGATGCAGTTGATGCCAGGTGGCATGTCTTCTTTTGTCTGCCTGTGAACCGATGCCTTCTTGTCTGTTTTGGAACCGATAAGGAGCGATCAAGAGGTGGTCGCCCATAAGGAAGGAGGAAGTCGTATTTGACAGAAGGTCTCCGATAGCCAGTCGGTACTCATACGGGTACTCAATGTAAAGAGTAGACGCCGGTACTCTATGCTGGCTGGTGTACTCGATGATGGATGGTACTCGAGCCCAAGAGATGATCCCAGTCAGAGCTGGGATGGGATACTCGAGCTGGGCTACTTGGATAGGATCCTGCTTATTGAAAACAGCCTCTCCTGTTAGTCGAGCATGCTTTCGCAACCTAATTCGCCATTCTTGGCTAAAGAAAGCGGGGGAAACACATCATTTCATCGGCACATGAAACTGGATTTTATCTTGACTGAACTATACCCTTTCAGATCGTTTACCTATGATTCCCTGGTGGTGATCCATTCGAGCCAGGATTCTTTGCCGATAGCCGAGCCATGAATCGATGCCAGGTGTGTCGATGCACTTGATGACAGGACTTTGTTCCGGTATGAGATCCAAGAGGTGATGATTGCACTCAATGACAGGTTTTGATTCACTTGATGCCACTAGTTGATTCAGGTAGGTTTCGATTTCGGTACTTGATGACAAGAGTAGATCCCCAGGAGGTAGGCGCTAATTACCACTAGCCGAGACCCCGAAGCCATTGGAGGCCCACACGGTATATGCCCGTATGCCAATAGTCCATCAGTCACAGGAAGGAGGGTGATACGTGCCCACCTGTGATATATCCCCCGTACCCAGTATGAGTTCGTGCCCAGTAGTCATAAAGGAGTTGATGCACTCAATTCGGTACTCAATGCTTATACTCCATGCTGATGAGACTCGATGCCGCTAGTCGAGACAGGGGCGTGTTTATGCACTCGATCCAGGTGGTGATGCGCTCGATGACAGGTGTTCATTTACCTGGCTCGACTATGAGTACTCTCAATGTGTAACCACCAACGTGTAATCTGACTCCATTGTGTCACCTTCATTAGGTCACCTCTACGTGTTTTCTCTGAGTACTCTCTATGTGTAGCTGTACGTGTAGCTGTAGTAGCCCCAGTAGCCCCATGGATGCCGTGCCCTGTGGATTCCCCTTCCCTGCGGATTAGGCCCTTCCCTGTCCTTCCTGTGAATAGCAGCCCAAGAGCAACACGAGGGAAGCATCGATTGTAGGCAAAGCTAGAACCTTATCGTGCATCCACCTTACCATCGGATCCAGTCGGTTCAGAGAGAAAGCGCTCAGGAGCAGAATGAGATCTTGATTAAGATGAATCAGGATAAGCAGGAGCGGATTGATGGTCTATCTAAGATGTTAGATGATCAGGCTAAGGCTACGCTTAATTATCATGCTCGTCTTTTTGAAGATATTCAGGAGCTGAAGAAGCTTATTCAGGATAAGGATGCTCAACTTGATGATCTGCGTGAGATGAATGCTAGTCTTATTAAACGGAAGAATGAAGAGATCGATAGACTGGAGGCTAAACCAGGTCAAACTACTAAGCTACCTACTCAGGACACCCATAAGCCGAAAGAGCCATCCTGGTGGAAGGATAAGGAGAGGATGCGGAGCACGCTCGACCAGCGGGAGAGGATGCCCCCGGCAGGGTGAGGTACGAACGCTCGACTAATAAGGCCGCCATCGCTCGACCAACGCCCCCCTACCCAATAAGTAAATTGAATGGATAATAGGAATAAGCCGAAGAAGCCTCCTGGGTCGAAGGGTTACCATAACTGGGCGGTTTATAAGCATCCTGGGTCGAAGGGTTACCATAATTGGGCGGTTTATAAGCCTCCTCCGTAAGTAGCTTGGTTGCTAGATACGGCGTAGTTAGTTATATATGTCATTACGCTTCAAAACATCCGCCTCCCAAAATCAATTAGTAGGGAAACCTCACCATCACCATATGAATAGTGAGTGACCGATGGCGGCCCCCCTCTCAAATAAGTAACTAAAGGCAGTCGAGCCGGGCCTTATTAGTCGAGCGTGCTACGCACCCTACCGGTGATGGCGGCGATGGCGGCGATGGCGGCGATGGCGGCGATGGCGGCAATGTCGGCCTTGGCGGCGATGGCGGCGCTGGCGACGGTGGCG
>Ga0115848_100014_pt1 | contig 35222 bp, 27 predicted proteins | sample InSIn3gowninarea_FD_83862 | JGI IMG/M metagenome (GOLD analysis project Ga0115848, IMG submission 83862) | reverse complement strand
TACAGCTCCTTAAGAGCCATGCTCGCTTAGATAAAGAAGGACAGTTGCTTTGGGGGCTTGAACCACACACTAAATAGTAGTAGCCGGGATCAACCTGAACACCTGCCCACCATCTAGCAAGGGAAGAATGAACAAATAAGATTTCTCCCTGTGTCTTCCGACGATGGCGGCCAGCCAATAGATATGCAGTCGAGTGAATGAGAATTCCCGGCATATAGTATTCGAGCCTACTTCATTCTCGGCCAATAGAATCTATTCAGGGTATCCCCCTATGTGTAGTTGATTGCATAGATGTATCACGTTAGTGTACAGAGCATAGATGTGATATAATTCCCTCGGTAGTATATGTCTTATCACTGGTAGTAGGTGTATCTCACTCTCATTCGTTCATTAGTAGCTGTTATATCTCTCATTCGTTGTATCAATCCCTAGCTAGATGTCTCTACTCTATATAACTGGTAGTGGAAGTGATTCCCCTCCGTTGATAGTTTATAGTCATCAAGGGTTAGTGGTAGTGTATAGTGAGTGGTCAACGCACCCGGCAACGCGCCCAGCCAAACCAGCGAAGCCATAATCCAAATCCACTAATGCAATGACAATCGCTGATTCATCAATCGCTGATTCATCCATTCCCAATCCGCCACGCGCTAAAGCCCCAACTATGCGGGCCGTCCAGAGCCATGCCGCCGTACAAAGCTCAGATCTATCTCTCCGCCAAATATGAAGAATCGTTCAATACTGCCGCCCCAACCATTGACTGCGCATCATAGAAGCTATTTCGTGCCATCCATCAACCAACACAACTAATACTAGAAATAGATCAACTAGGACTAGGAATAAATAGATAGAATAGATAGAGAGAATAGACTCAAAATAGATAGTAGAAATGGAATAGATAAATAGAATACGGCCTTGCTTGATCCGGTATCTGGGATAGTAGGTATCTGGGATAGTAATAGATCGCTTCCTGGGAATATGTTCTTGGGGTATAAATCGATAGCTTATTCCTGGGCTTGATCATTCAGACTATCCCCCGGCCTACAATACTTCTTGGGATCCTGGGCTTGATATCATACCAGTTCCTGTGATAGGTCATACCGGGCGGGCGAATAGATAGCATAAGCTTGGCCATAACGGCCTTTCCCCCCATTCTATTTCATTCTCCACTAATCTCTAATCACGGTGGGGTCTTCCCTTCATTCTCTATAAAGAGAAACAGTTGGGCCTTCTAATAATGTCACGGTGGGGCCTGCCATTCATTATTTACGGAGCCATTCATTACTACGGAACCATTCATTATTCACGTAAGATATATCCCCTCCATCCGTGAAACAAGCAAGAGGAGCAAGACTACACCTAGACTACACCTATATACATATACATCTCTTGCTGGATACCTATATCTATCTCTTGATGCTGGCCCCAATATAGATTCACTCGACATAGAGCCGCCATCGAGAGGTGGGTCGAGATTTCAAGGCCTGATACCGCTTTCTCTGATTACGCTTCCCTGATTGAGTCGGGGTACCGCAACATATATAATAGATTTCAGTCATTCCGCTACTATAAAAAAGATTGTCCTCTCTTTGTCAGATCGGAGTGCTACTATTATATATGTCATTATGGCATGACTCGATAGCCGAAATGACACCAGAAAATGCTGCTATCATATATGTCATTATGCATGAATGAATTGATCATATTCGATCAAGAATTGATCGAGTTGCAGTAGGGAGATTCCCTCATATCATTATATATGTTGCGGTAGTTTTCCGTCATTTCATCCCATAGATAAGGCCTTTATGAACAAGTAGTTTCAAGATTGTCCTCTCTTTGTCAGATTAGAATGAAGGGGCCTGGTCAAACAAACAAAGTAGGCTGGCTAGTATAAGAAGTACTAGTTCCAACAAGTGGGTAAGTATGTGGATGGCTATGAGTGACAGATCCGATAACACCATCCATGACATGGGATGCCCGGTGTAGATAGGTGACCTGAGTGGGAGCGAGGGGCATCAGGAAGATATGACCAATAGAAGGTCTGATGAGGGTAGGCATGAGGAGATTGGAGGTCTAATGAGTAGAGGTAGGATGGAAGATGGAAAGATGGGGGATGAGACGATAGGTCTGATGGTAGTGATGATGGAGCTCTTTCCTGTTTGTCTAAGAACCAAGCTTGGCAGGTTCGTTTCATAAGTATCGGTAGGTGAGTTAGCTAGCGGTAATGGATATGGGGTTAGATGGTAAGCGGTATGGGATAGGCGAGTAGGTTAGCTAGCGAGACGAGACGTAGTGGATGGGTAAGGTTCGATGGCTATGGCTTGGCTGTTGAGATCGTTTAGATGGCTTGGATGGAGAGATAGCAGTGATGGTTCGTTAGCTAGCGATGGTTCTGTTTCGGTTATACCAATTGTTCGTGGAAATAGATCATCGGGGGTTAGACCAATTGTATTGGACAACATTGTGTTAGACCATTTGTTCGTGGACAAGTAGCAGCACGAGACCATGTTCAGCTTTGACGGGTATGTTTCGGTAACAGCTTCGACCGTACCAATTGCTTGGGATGATGATGACCAGCCAACGAGCTAGCGATAGAAGCACGAGACGAGGTGGAGCTTCGCGCAGTATAAGTATTAGTCTAAATCACTAGCTTGACCTTATCCTTTTCCTTATCCTTTGGGTTGATAAGGTTCAGCTTGATCTTATCTTATCTTGACTTGATCGGTAACAGCATAAAAGAAACCTGCCTTAACTATTTGATTTGCTTGGGGCTGTTTCACGAGGACAGGTTGGTTCGGGTCATTCCAACCTTCCAACCTTCCAACCTTACAGAAGGGAGCTTAAACGAACTTTAGCGACACAGACACCGCTATCGACCCCTTCATGGACTCCGCAGTCATACCAACCAAAGAAGAGCTTTCGGCACATAATCCATACACCTACGAGGCTTCATGAACTCTATATTATTCATTTGATTCTCATTTCTTCATACTATTCTTGATCCAGGAAGTCTATCGAGGATGCATATACCACTCGACTTAACATGATACCATATACCCTGATACACCTCTTGATCCCCACCCTTCATACTTATCACACCTCCTACACCTTTACCCCTAGACAGGCATACCACAACTTTGCTATGGTCTTCTCTCATATTGAGCACAATATTATAACATACGCCTCCTTTTCAACTAGCCTAACTACTACTTATACTACTACCCATACTACCCAGTTGAACACCACTTTCGCACCCGCTACAGCCCTTGAATTGATCTAAGGGTGAGGTCACGTGGCCCCTCTCAAATAAGTCACTAAGACGAGCAACTCTCTTTTGGGGCCCCTCACCAAATAAGCACCCCATACGAACCCACTCTCCCGACCAAAGAAGGGGGAGGGGCCCCAAAAGAGAGGTCCGACAGGGGCTCGACTGATAAGGAGAGGAACGTGAAGAACCACCGCCCCCACCCAATAAGCATCAAGGAAGAAAAACCTCCGCCCCCACCCACCCAATAAGCATCAAGGAAGAAAATGATTGAAGAAAGATATTGCGCAGGATCCATCAACAAACCACACTATCGAACCAGTAGTGTCGTGGGCTAGTTTACGTAGTTCACTTGCCTCATGAAACAGTAGTTTGACCTTACACTCTGACAACCTGAGGAGGATTACTTTATGAATGAAATGCTATTATTCAATGAATGAAATTGAATGATTGAATCAAGATATCAACGGAGCTATCATCAGATAGAACTGGGTGGTGCACCATAGAAGAGAAGTAGCTACCATGAGAGATCACTGCCAGAAAGAAGTTGCTATCATGAGAGATTAGCTGGCTAATCGAGAAGTAGTTGTGACTCGGGTAGTTGTGCATCTTGTGTGCGGTGATCGAGGGCGTGTGCGGTGATCGTAGCATAGGCAACATATTCAATAGGCAACATCTAATAATAGATTCTTTTTTTTTAGCTAGTTGTCAAAGCTAGATGGATAGATTTTCATTATATGCGAAGCCTTGGTGATCGACTCGTATATTATATATGAGTTTTTCCCTTTCAAAGATGGATAATTGGAAAGGTGATCGAAAAGGAAAAGATGGATTAGACTAACCCACCGAGACAAACCAGCCGATTGATAAGACATCTTTCTCTTATAATGGAGAATGACCCAGCCATCGGGAGAAGATATGGATCAGAAATGGATCAGAAATGCCCGAGCCAACGGGGGAATAAGCACCAATATGACCCATCTATATATACATAGATATGCCCAGTCATCCGCTGTAATGAATAACCAAGCATTACCATTCAGCTGGATACTACACTGTTTCCCTAATTATGATGTGTTCTATATTCCGGGGGTATAGCTTGAAGTAAGGTATGAGCTAACATACTGGTAAATAGAGATGAACAAAGCAGGTCTTACTGTACTAGAATAAGGGTAATCATAGTCAATGTTGAAACGTTATAAGCAAGAGTCATACTGTACATTATGTTTATACAACGTTCACTGATATGACCGATGTTATAGTAATGTATAGGTTTCATTGTATCTAACTCTATAAGCTCAGTAGAACCCTAAGTCACCTTGACCTTAATAGATAGGACAAGTAATCATAACCATTTGAATATGGAGTTCTAATAAGCACTATGTTGACACAGGTAATGGGTTGTTCTCATCTGCTTGCTTTACATAAGGGAATGTATTGGGTTCGGGTTACATTATGGCAACACTGATCATACATATCATGCTTATGACTGAGTGTTATTCCCGTATAAGCTTGTTCCATTACACTTAGATCAAGTATATGCCTAATCATTCATCGATCACCCTAAGCTTAACTATGTCCTTTATCTACGTTGTAAGTACCATAAGCTTACTAGTAATATAGAACCAATCACTGTAACAAGAAGCTCTGAACCATGTCTCCAATAGACAAAAGGTCATGTAAGTAGTTAGCTTACAAGCAATGACTCATACTAAGTGATCTTCCTATCATGTTTATAGTTCAAGCTCTAACCTCTTACTAGCATAATAAAAGCAATGGTATATATAGAATAGTCTTATTCGACAATCTGCTTATAAGAAACAAGGGTAAAGTCGGCATAATGATTAGACTTAAGCTCTGATCTGTTATAAGGATATCCATAAGATATGACTAGTATAAGTTGTTCAGTACTAATAACATACGTATTATCCCTAATATGTGGAGTTAGTAAGCTTTCATAGCTAATCTGTTCCATTGCATGCTTAAGCTACTAGTGATCAATGTAACAAGCACTGTTATCACCTAGCTATTCCCGTAATTCACTATACTTGACCTTGTATTAGTTACATGTGCTGAATAGTTCATAGAATACATGGCACTCATTCATGCTTGTAATAGAAACAACACTATTATAGATCGGAATCTTGTCCTTGGGAATCAGGAAGCGGTCCGGGCGTTATGGAGGAGAAAGAGGTGCCGGGGACGAAAACTCATATCATATCATATACGGAATAGAAGTAAGAGCGCATCAATGACCTGACCTCCCTCGACTTCCTCGACTCTCACCTATAAGAACTCGGGCCCCTATTTCTTTTATATTAATAAATTAAGAAAGCCTTCCACCAAGCACCAAGTTGATTGATCTCCCTCGACCACCTCAAGCTAGGCAGGCTGGATAAGATATGAGAATGGTCGCTTTTTTCCATTCCCTCCAGGCGGACACACGATCGATTTGAAGGCCTTTCTCTCTTCCGCCCGCATCTTCATGCCACATCAGCAGGACAGGAAGGAGGGACGCCTTGATGTATGTATGCCGCAGAATGACCGGCCTCCCCGGAGAGTGAGTTCCCTCTATCGGACGGAGGCGACTGCCTCGGTTTTTGCCCAGACCCTCAGTTCGGCAGATCATGTCTTATCTTACTCAGAGAGCGCAACCTAGCCTTCAATATGCTACGCCTCCCAATTTCATTCCACTTGAACTTCGAGCTAAATCATCAGGTGACCCCTTCTTTTCACCAGCCCCTATTTAGCATGTTCACATTTCAATCCGGCTGGCTCTCACGTAAGTTTACTTATATATATATGCTCAAGGTAGAAGGAAATTGGAATGCACGGGCGAGCCTACAACACCGTTCTGGTGCTGAAGCCCGTTTATCGGGGACTCCGCGTCCCTTCTATCCCGTGTTTCATACCAGGGAAATAGCTCCAATTACGGGCCCAATTCCCCTTTCTGTTCCTCTTCGACTAACGCTAATGTCGTGTAATTCCATGCCCTAGGAAGGTAATGAATTATATACGATATTTCGATATTTCGCGACAATTATAAGGATGCTGTACGGCGCTGCTGTAATTACATACATAAAGGCTAATACGCTTCCTAACATTCAACCACTATTGGTTATGAAATGAAAATGAGAATAGTGAAAATGATAGGTAAATAGTGAAATCCATTCTGTTAGTGCCAGCTAATCTCATGACGCTTCTGTAAGCCCATTCCATTCTCTCTCTGCGGTACAAGCTCTGTGGGACCGGATCTAATCTCGCTTTCTTTGTCTCTTTCCCGCCTGCCTGTAATTCATCTCGTTTTGTCCTTCCTTGCACTAGGAAGCGCAAGCCCCTCCGGGACCTTGGTTTCTCATACCCCGGCTAAAATATCTTATCGATCTATCTGGGGGTTAATGTATAACTCGAAAAGCTACTATCGGGTTGCTTCCTGAACCAAGCCTGCCTGCACACGTATATCAAAGTGCTTCCTGAACCAAGCCTGCCTGCACACGTATATTAAAGACTAATAAGAGGTGTGTTATTCATATACGTAATATAAGTAAATAGGTGTCGAGGGGGGGACTGCTGTTTAGCGTTAGCGAGCCCCCCGAGACTGTTATTCTGTTCATGGCACCCAGGACAAGGGAGAGGAAGGAGAAACCTCCGGGAGGCAAGGGGAGAAGAAGGTACTCCGGCAGTTCATACGAGGGCGAGCGGACCACCAAAGGGTAGCGTAGCCACCGTAGTTTTCACTAGAGGAGGGCTTGACGTGAAGATGCCATTGCAGAGAGGAGGGCTTATCCTTCTTCTCCCAAAGTCCAAGGGTGCGCCAGTTAGTTCCTTCTCCTTTGTAATGCAACTGTAAACAAAAGACTAAAAGTGCTACTTCACTTGTTCCGATCCGATCTAACCAGCAAGCCTAGGTGAGTTCACAACCCAACAGATGTCTTGCCAGCAAACCGATTCTACCTGATTGTATATACGAAATGATAAGTAACTATCCCACCCAGAGAATAGGGCTATTGGTAGAAAAAAAAAGGTTCAATTTACTTATTGGGTGGGGGGGCTCTCCTTATATTGAGAGCCCTGCCTTCCTCTCCCGGGGGTCGAGCACCTAAAGGTCCTCTTCAATTTACTTATTGGGTGGGGGGGCTTATGGTCGAGCCCCCTAAAGGGTGATGGCGGCCTCTCCCTTTTGGTCGAGCACCTAAAGGTCCTTATCAGTCGAGCCTGCTTGCGCATCCTTATCAGTCGAGCCCCCTAAAGGGTTAGGGTTTACTTATTGGGTGCCCCCTCTCAAATAAGTAACCAAAGAGCAACTAAAGTTCCTCTTCAATTTACTTATTGGGTGGGGGGGCTTATGGTCGAGCCCCCTAAAGGGTCCTTATCAGTCGAGCCCCTCCGGTCCTTGATGCTTATTGGGTGCCCCCTCTCAAATAAGTAACTAAAAAAGCGTGCTCCGCATCCTCTCCTCTCCTCTCGATGGCGGCCTTAACAGTCGAGCACCTAAAGGTCCTTATGGTCGAGCCCCCTAAAGGGTCCTTATCAGTCGAGCCCCCTAAAGGGTGATGGCGGCCTCTCCCTTTTGGTCGAGCACCTAAAGGTTCAATTTACTTATTGGGTGGGGGGGCTTATGGTCGAGCCTGCTTGCGCATCCTTATCAGTCGAGCCTGCTTACGCATCCTTAACAGTCGAGCATGCTTACGCATCCTTATGGTCGAGTCTGGCTATGCTATAGTTATTCTTGGCTTGGCTGGCCCCTCAAATATTGGCCTGGCCCCTCTTGAATCCCCGAAGGGGCCCCTAATGGAGAAACTTGGCCTGGCCCCTCAAATATTGGGCTTGCCCTTCAAAGCGCGAAAGGATTGGGATCGGGAACAGGTTCGGGAACAGCCCGTACGAGAAGGAGAGAAGATACAGATAGATAGGTTCGGGACCCGTACGAGACAGCGATTCGGGAACAGGTTCGGGAAGCGGGTTCGGGAACAAAGTAATAATCCCAGAAATATGTATCCTTGAAAGTATCTGTATCCCAGAAAGTAGTGGATAGATACCAGAAATACCATAGCAGTAGTGGATAGAAATCAATATAGTTTCAAAGGATAGTCCTCTCCCTTATGGTCGAGCCTGCTTACGCATCCTCGAAAACGTGGCGGGGGGCGAAGCGATCAAATACGGTCATCGATCAAGCTCCACCTTACGCGCCTGTTCCTGAACTAACGTGACCGGCCAGCCCCTACTATCTATAGGCCACTTGAGCTACGGTCAATAAAGTTGCTTTTACACCTGCTTCGGCGGGAATATCAAATGCGTAGTTAACGGGCCCTACTCTATAATGGGGCTTCGTGGAGCGCTTTCCGGGTGCATTGGAAGCCTTACAATCCATAGGGCGATCCTCCCCATTCTTTTTCCGATCTTAACTAACCGCCACAGGCTGTCTGTCCAAATGATTGTGCCCCGTCAACGCATGGTGAAAAATGCATTAATGAAGGCGGGGCCCCTATTCTCCAAACTGGGGCTGGAAAGGGTTATCGCTCCTTGGTTGCTGGTGATCAAGCCATCGCATCCGATCGGGCATCAACATCTCGCCTTATAGACGTTTTGTTCCTCGCAAGCAAAGTCAAGCCAAGCCGAGTAAGTCATGGATTTCATAGGGTAGCCATCTGGGCCTTTCAATCTGGTTTTGGATCCATCCATCTCACTTGGAGATCTGGACATTAAGGACACTAAGACAAGGGTTCCACCTGCCAACCACTCAGATGGGTCAAATAACTAATATGACAAGCCCCTACCTCTATAGTGGTAGCCGGGAGAGGTCCTCGACCTATTGATTGGGAGAGGACAAGCAAGATATGCTTTGCAGGAGAGTGGACGCCCTGCCTCTATAGTGGGTCTTCCTGGATTGAACTCCTGAGAGTGGTCTCCCCGGATTGGCGGCTGAGTCCAGGTGATGACTGAGAGTGGTATGACCGGATTGGTGATTCCGGACGAGTGGTATGTCCAGACGAGAGAGTGTTGATTGGCCTACTAGAAACTATAGCCCTACCGCCAAGATAGAGGTAGAACGGAAGGGAGACATCGCAGAGGACACAGATGTCGTGAACTAGCGATAATTTCATTCAACGCTCTCAGCAGGGCAGGGAAGTGGTCTAGTTACGCATGTGAACATCAATGAAGTCAAGCCATATTTAGGGTACGAATTCCCAGCGAAAACATATATATTCTAAACGATGCGTATCATCGGATTTCGCGACACAACATGGATAGGATTCGTTCTGAATAAAGAGAAAACTCATGACTCAGGGAACCGTTATCACTGTCGTTTTTTCTACCACTGAACATGTCACGTGCTCCCGGTTGAGCTTAGTCGTCTGGCTCTTCGGATTTGATAGTTATATTTTCACCTCGCTATTAGATACGATGCATCTGTCGCACTTCAATATGGATTCGTTACAGTCAATTGGTAATTAGTGTACCTGGTGGTTTAGCCAAGATGTATCAAGATGTATGATGAACTGAGATGCGGAATGATCATTTTCATTGTGTTATTGGCCAGGGAAACAATGTCAAAATCATGTATTATATCGCTACTAGTATCGCTACTAGATTGGGGTGGGAGGTTTACGTGCTTTTCTCTATTTGACGATTCATTAATACGTGCTGTTCTCGATTGGAAGCAGGTGATTCTCCATTTCACAGCCGGAAGAGAGGATAGCCAGTTCGCCCAGAGCGCCACGAGATCCTTGTTGATAGCTGCTAGTCGATCCTAGAGTTGATGCCGGTCAATGCCTTTTGGATGTTTTGGAACCGATAGAGCTTTTCTTCTTGGAAGATTTCGTTTTGAAACCGATGAAGAACCATGCTTACTTACAAGGGCACTTCCTTTATGGCACCTTCTTTTGATAAGTTTATAAGCCAATTGGTGTATAATTACATATATAATGCAACCTGATAAATTGACCCATCTCTTCCGAGATAGGCGTTCCCAACCAAAAATGCCCCATCTTCTTACGGGTGGGAGAGTCTTTTATTGATCGGATTTTCTCAACTGACATAAGTATTCCGAGTTGGATGGCCGGGAAGGAGTGGCCAAAGAAAGGGGACTCATTAGACTTTTCGGGGAGGCCGCATAAGCTACTGATTAGAGAGATTCACTTTATAAAACACACATAGTTTTTGGGATCCGGAACATAGCGAATTAGATTATCTACGTTATTATTCTTACTTATTCCGACGTAGAAATGACAATGGCTAAAGTACACGCCCGCAGCAGCATTCTCCCATGGCCATGGATGGATATATTTCAAGTTTGTGCTCTAATCATATCCAAATATGGGATAGCATAATCTCATATATAATTGGCATTAGATTCAATTTATGAGTGGGGGGAAGAAGAAAGAGTTATCCCAACCCTTCGCTATCTCTTTTAGCTACACTTTCCAATAATAAGAAAGAGAAAAAGAGAGATAGAAATCTCTATTTCGTTAGAGAGGTCTAGTTCGTTCAGAGGCAGGTAGTGGGCTGACTGAATGCACGGGGAATGTGTATTGAATGAGTAAAGCGAACTGGGGTATGCATATTGACCGGAATGCAGTAATGGGAGAATGTGGTGAGAATGTCGGGATGCGGGCGTGATGCGGTATGCAGGAGAATGGGGGAATGCGTATTGGCGAAGGCGGACTGGGTAATATGGGGAACGCCTCTTTCTCTTGGCAGATGGTTCAGTTGGAACTTGCTTCCCCAGAATACTTATAAGCTTATAGAATCAAATCGACTCGATGCCTATCCCGATGGTTCATTTTTGAAGCTTGCATTATATACGTTATTAGACAACAATTGGCTCAGCACCTTATCAAACCAGGTGCATCATATGTAACGCATCATCAAACAATTCGAGAGCATTCCGATTCTGTCGCGATAGAGCTCGAGGGTATAGATGGAGGTTTGGATGGTTGTTTGGATGGATGGGGATGCTCTCTCTGATGAAGCCGTTTCCTCCCTTGAGGTTAAGCTGCTGGGGGGTTTAGGAGCACCAATCCGGAGACCTTACACTTACTCCCGGAGACCTTATCTATTTCTTGGATACCTGACCGTCTCTCTATACCCGACCTGCAAAGAGCTTGGCAGAGTGCTGAGATCGACAAACAAACCGACCACCCATCCTTCCTTTTACCCGACACTGACTGCCTTCATCGACATTGCGACCGAACCTTCGAACTTACTGCCTTATAAGGCGCTTTATCCCTGCCTTCATCGATTGGAGACCCGACCTTCATCGACCTTATATCGACCTAGATTGATATCCTTTTCTCTCTTATTTACCGTCTATCTATCCCTGCTTGATGATCTTATCTTTACCTCCTGATCTTTTTTTCCGAACTCCTCTCCCTTGAGACCTGGAGAAGAGGATCTGAAACAAGGGTTCGAACCCCTCCGGAAATGATATCCACGTTGTGGCTCTATCATATTGGGAACCTACATATTAAAGGGCGGTGATACAGTTTCCATTTAGGTATAAGCTTCGGATTCACCAACCATGGGACATGGAACTGGGTAGGGCTTATTATTATCCTATCCGAACAAGATAGAATGGATAAGAAAATAGATTCTCTCTATTTTTAAGGCTAGGCCTCTTTCAAGCGGATAAGCGAAGTTGTTAATACGTATTAATATGAAAAGGGCATGCACTTTACCTATACGATGGGGAGAGGGAGAGTCGATTCAGGGCGTGATCGATGAACAAGGAAGCGAAGCTTTGCCTTATCGGTCGAGTCTATTACACACGTATTAATTAACGAGGCATTATTCTTATTCTTCCTAAACCATAAGTATGAACATCTTCGCTCATCCAATCCGCTAGCGCTTGTTGGAAATAATAATAAGAAGGCGTGGCATCAGTCATAGCTGCCGTTGCCTACATGCTATCGCCGTTGCCTAACCCCTCGTCTTGGCATCATCATCTGATCGGTATCAAGAGTATGTGGTTAGTCGAGCCCTCGCCGAGGAGTGATCACCTCGACCAAAGGTCCACCGATAGCAGTGCACCAACGAATAGCAGTGTTATTTAGGGTCCGGGCCCGTATCTTGACTTCTCCTATTCTAGAAAGACTCCGGTTCTAGAGAGAGGGATTCGCTCTGCGCTCCGAACAACTATTCTCTTATTGGGATTCGAGTCACTAAAGAGAGAGAAAATCTTCTATAGGTCCGCCTATAACGTGCACCTTGCTATGCCTCCTACTTTGAATCTACACCTGGTCGAACAGATTTCTCGTACTTATCTGGTTCATCATCCCTTTATAATGCTGAAAATGAATCCAATGACTGAAGTGTTCAGTCAAACGTAACGTGAATCGTCGGGAGAGTGCCTTGAGAGGGGCAATGTATAGGATGAGGATGCGCCCACACTTGAAATGTAACTGATAGCCTAAGTAGCGAACCTTCCTCCCGACATTGAAACTACAACTGAAGCCCACCTCCGCTAATAGAGAAGCACTCATATCCCTCACTTCATCTACTTCACCCATTGTACGGACTCAAATGAGAATGTCATCACGATCTCTTTTGTACTTCGATCCGGAGGGAAGGATACCCGCTACCTTTCCATCACACGTCTCCCATAGGAAGATATCTAGCAACACGGGATATAAGGGAGATCCTTGGGCGAGACCACAGGTTCGATCCGCGTTCCAATCTTGTCCCTGTTCATCATACTTATACGACGTTTGGTTATCATTAACACTCTTGGATAATACTTATTATGGTAATTGCATATCATAGTAATCACAGTACCATTACCAGTACTAGTTATACATGTAAGTGATTACGCTTATTGATTACACTATGATTACGGTCATATGATACCTGGAATGCCGAGCAAGCACTGAGCTTAATGAATAACTAAGCTCCATATCTCTGATACCGTGCATCTATACCTTGTTACTAAGTATTCATTACTAACAAAGCCGTATAGCTTTAAGTCAGGTTCCCACTATACAAATCAGTACACAAACCTTTCCACTATAACATAACCTGAACAGGGGATAAGGTGTTTCCCTATTTCATGGATAAGGTGAATCAACAGGTAAGCTTCCATGGACTTAGCTTTATTACACTCTACCCTACTAGCAAAGTATAGACGTATAAAGGTCATAACTAACTCCATCACTATTAAGCAGTGTTATTACTCTTACAAATAGGTTAGTCTAAGGGTTATACTAGTGTATTCGGCCTAATTAAGAGACTAGTATTCAAGCTTCTCTAAGCTTCAATATGTGATAAAGCATGATTACGGTGCTTACTCTATGTAACATGTTTGATTATGTTTATACAGGAGATACAGATCAATGGAATTAAGACTAGTATAGAAGGGTACTATTTGTAATCTACCTGATTAACCACAGCTCAAGCTTAGTTGAATACGGAGACTAACACGATATCAATGCTAATCCTACTAATAAGGTAAACTAGTGAAATGCCGGGAACCTGTACTAATAGAGCTTGTTACTTTATTTGAACACGCTTCAAGGTGTGAGTTGTGACCATGTAATGATATGTGATAGCTATCATAGTATTACAGCTTATCCTATGTGTTATAAGCATTGATCTAACTTAGCTCATCCTTGGTGTTATAAGCTCTTGTTTCATTACGTAACAGCTTATAGAAGGTATAGCTCTTGTTATCATAGCTTAACTACCAAACGACTCTCTTTTCATCTTGTATGCTTCAAAACTGAAAGACCTTCAATCGTAAGTTTCGCTGCCCAGAGACAGTCTAACCTTATTCTTCCCCATCCAACAATAAAGAAAAGAGCAAGGAGTAGTCCCTGTGGGACAACCAGCCAGCAAAGGTATAGAGCTAAGGATCTGGGGTTTTCATTGACCAGCGATCAGAAAGCGGTCAAAGTCAGGTCAGACCGAGCTGGTTGAGCAGCAGGAGGAGAATCGGTCTAATCGATTCATACGATTTTCATACGTCTTTTTCCCACATTAATAAGTACCCCTGTTTCCTTTAAAACGCTAGTGCCCGGATCTCGTTCTCCTATCTTTGATACTTCCTTAACGGTAGCTTTAAAGGACATGTAACGTGCGTAGCTTGTTCCACAATGAAACGGTTCTGCAGGTATCCCCATCCCCTCACCTAATACCCGCTACTCAGGGTTGAAAGTAGCTAAATCGCCTGTATAACAGATCTACGAATAGCCAACGCCTCTAACAACGTATTTAAGGGGGTTAGGGCGGTTCCTTAGGCACCTTCACATCTACATCTACTTATAACAAGCACGTACACACAAGCAAGCTTGAATCCTGTTATCTTAACTGAGAATGCCGTTACTTATAGCCTTTTAACGGCAGCTACACATTGGTCGAGACTCACACGACAGTCGATACTCAGGATTTCGTTTAGCTAAGTGGCCTGTAGACTAGAATAGTAAACCTCACCCTAATTTCACATCTGCTTGAACTCCCGATCTACTTTGAAACAAAAAACTTCTCGAGCTGGATTAGAAGATTAGTATATGAATTCCCTGGTTACTTTCTTTCCAAAGCCCCGCATGAGCAAGCCAAGCTACTCACTAAGACTGCCCAAGCTACTCATGCCAAGCAGCTAACTTCGAGACAACTAAGGGCAAACTTCGAGCTAGAACTAATGGATTAGCATTAATAGTCAGTTCCCCGGGGGGATTTCTTTCCTATGCTTGCTGGCTAAACAGAGTTGCCTTCCACACGCCTTCTTACTTTCACTTACCGGACCGGATAGTTACGTAGGCACTTGACCTTGAGTCTCAGGTTCAAGTCTCAGTTCCGCTTGAACTGTACTCGCTAACGGAAAAGCAGTTGTTTTCTATAAGTCGATTCCAAGACCTTTTTTTCGATTGGGTATGATATTTGCCCTACTCGATGAGAGTACCGCTTGCTAACGAAAGTAGTTTGTCTACTAGCTAAAGTTCCGGTTTCCTCTATCTTCTGTTCTGCTTGGCTTGCAACAAAGAGCTTGACTTTCAAGTAGTACTTCCCGGAACAATCAAAGAAGTAGCTTTTCTTCGAGTGCCGAAACTGTACGCATCTCCCGACACTTCACTAACGGTTTTCTTTCTCTAAGCTAAGTCACTTGACTTATAAAAGACCTTCTTACCTTTAGGGCTTTCCCGACTGCCTTCCTTGCACTAGGAAGCGCAAGCCCCTCCGGGACCTTCAGATTCAAAGTCTCTAAGTGGCGCTTCCCCTCTGCCAATAGTACCTCAAGAGATCTAATAAGTATGCCCTAAGGCGAGTTCGAATAGCCGAGCAAGGGACGGCCCCACACGAGTAATGGCTACGGCCCCAGCTAGGCGATCAAAACTGTCTTAAAATATGTCTTGCTGTTATGAGCTAAACGAGCTGTAAGCCCCCATTTGAGATATCCCCACCAAGGCCCGTTCAAAGGCCCCTACAGGAAGCCACTTTAACGAAAGTTCAAGAGAAGAGAGGATCAGGAAGCTACTTTAGCGATAGATAGAAGAGAAGGAGCGAAGCCACTTTAGCCGAAAGTTCCGGATAGAAAAGCAACTTGACCGAAGGTTCAGGATCTGCAATTGAAGAGAGCGTCAAGCGAGGAGATGAAGAATCAACAGAATCCACAGCTGCTCGTTGCCTCTGATCTCGCCAACAGAGGATGAAATTCATATCTAGTTCCGTACCGTAAAGTAAAGTGAATTCCGTGTAGTCACGTGTAGGAAGGGCCGAAGCCGAACAACCTGACGCGCGTAGGCTTTTAAGCCGTATCTCCTTGATTTGCTGGCTATAGGAAAGGTGAAGAATGGGCTGTAAACACAAGAGACCATAAACTACGGTTCTGTATGTATGGAGAGGGAGTCAGGGGGGGAGAGGGGATGAGCTTCTTGCTTTATTATATGAACTAACCACAAGGAGGAGATTGCTACCTTTTTCGTTCATAGATAGAGAGATTGGGAAAAAGAAAATGGAATTGAATTGCTTTCGGAGTAGGGGCCGTAAACGCTGCTAAAGGATATAGAGGTACCATTCGAGAGTGACTTGGGTCTATATCTTCTCGGCAAGCAAAGGGAAATCAAGGAAGTCCACTATAGGAGGCAGAAGAATCCCTTGGACCAGGCTGAAGATGCGTCTACCAGCGCAGGACAGGATTAAGATAGGCTAGCTCATTCCTTTATCGGGAAGCTCGGGAATTCACGGTTCAAGGAGAAGGGAATGGCTTTTTTTATCCAGCTGCTAGCTTTGCCTCTCCTCCCGTGTCCGCTTCCGGGTATTCTTCTTTTGTGTAGGGACTGGACCCATTTGTTGTGGTTTCTGATGGTGCCTTATCCAGGTGCAGCTTCAACATTAATAAAATCGGGCTCTATTTCATATCCTTCACTTCCTTAGCGCAAGCCATAAGAAGGCAGCAACCTACCTTTGATTGACGGCTTTTCTACCGATTCCGAATGCAGGCTTGGCTTGAGAGGCAATTCTAACCTATCTCCTTTCCAGTGTCCTTTAGCTGACAGGGGCGAAGAGATCAATCATGTCGAGGCGAAGGGATTCTTAAGCACGAATTCAACGGGCTACAAAGAGAAGAGTGAAACAGACGATCTAAACACTAGTTCTTCCTTTGGGGTATGACTATGGCTTAATAATGGAATAATCTCAATAGTAGCCTAACCTACGGGGTTTAGTCACCGGAAAGGAGCAAAACGAGAGAGTACGAGACAGAGACGCAAGCAAGGACGGAGCGATCCACCCTTTCTCGACTTGGAGCGTTCTGGGGACCGTGGGCGAGAGGCAGACCAGGTACTATAGGGTTCCGTTACATAGAGAAGAGGAAGCGATAGCTAGCTCGACCGGCAGGGAGAGGAAGCGGGAAGCCAGAGTTGGATATGAAATAGAATGTGATTGCTTTGGCAGGCTAACCCGAGGCAAAACTCTTTTTTATCCAACCAATAACAATAGGCAAAGAGGAGGGATGCTTATTAAGACCCAGTCTAGCGAAAAGAGCAGTCACAATCCATTCCACGAATTCACAACCAAACAAAAAAATGCTCAATGGACTCATTATGAGAGCAAGAGAGTACGCAAGTAGGCGAAATATGCTTACCTTATCCAGCGTATAAAGGCCATTATTTACAGCCATCCAAGCTGAATGCCTCGGGATCAAATCGGTGTGCCACAGAATATTCTTGTATTCTACCTTGGGATATTTTTTCCTGACCAATTGCCAAGCTGATTTGAACGAGAAATCCCCTTCCGTAGATAACGTCCATACCACCCTGTCAGGCAAAGGTACTGGGGAAAGATCCAATGCCCTAATCTCCTGCCATATGTCCTCCAGAAAAGAATTTCTGGCTGTAGGAAGAACCCACCTCTGATTACCAATAAGGTCCGAAACGCGGTTCTGGCCTACGAGAGAAATGAACTTTACATACTGATATCGCATACCGAAGGGAAGGCCTAATTGCACCACTCCTCCTTATCTTCCGCCTGCCGTCTCCCTCCTCTTTGCTTTGCTAGCATCCTTTGATAAGCAAGTTGAATGAGCCTTAAAAAATAACCCACCCATATATCCTTTAGGCTCTCCGAGCAAGCAAGTGAGTGAGCTAGTAAGCAAGCCAAAGATACCAATCCGCTGTTTTGGATTCCCGTAGGAGTTAGCGATAGAAGTTGTGTCGTAAGTCCTGCCCCTTGGGGCAGAACCGCCAGCGATTTGCTTCCATCAATGACAGCCGTCTTGTACTGATCCGCTTATCTTTTGATTGACGATCAAGTAGCTTTCGCCTAGTCTCATACACCCTCAGAATGGTTACTGGACAAGTTTGGTCCTTTGCTGATACAGAAATAGGGCAGCTCACCTGTTATAACACTTCGGCCCTAGCGTGGTCTTTCCACGGATCAAAAGTGTTCTGTATCAAGGACCCGGAACTTACTTATTTACCCATTTCATTGGCCTCTAAGATCCTTTTTCCTTGGTCTCCGTGAGTGAAATCTAAAAAGTCTAAGGGCTGAACAATTGGTTTTAGAGTTCCCTATCTTAGCACGCAGATTAGATTCACTCAGTATCGGACTGAATAAGGAGGATCCAAGGGGAAGTGAGAGGTTCCGAGAGTACTAAGCTACTTTCTCCTACTTGATCAGGAACCAGTGCTTTCGAACATCGCTTACGTCATTTCTAGATTGAGTGAGGGAGTTAGAGTGGTAGTCCGGAGTGTAACTAAGGGGCTTCGGGGGTACTCCCCTGAAACCTTACCGATAGGGCAACAGTGATAGTCCTGCGACTAGGTGACGAAGTCTAAGATCTCTCTTTCCTCTGAGAGCTAGCATTAAAGAGAGAAGGGATGGGATGGGGCCCGAGCGTTAGTGGATATTTGTGTATGCACGGTTATCAACTCCAGTAATGCTTTCTGCTTCTCCCTCGGCTAGAGCGAAGTCCAATCAATTCATGCTTATACTCGACTTGCTTGCTTAGTTCCGCGCTTCTGCTTGCTAGCAGCTCTCATCTTGAATTTTGTTGCGTCCTTGCACTCGGAAGCGCAAGACCCTCCGGACCTTCTTTTATTCATATTCAATCTTCCGCTTTCATCGCTCGTAGTTGCTCTCGCCTATCCGGATCAGTTAGGGAGAGAGATTTCCTCTATAGAGTTTCACATAGCCTTTGGGAAGGCTCGGAAAAAAGAACGAGAATCGGTGTCCTGGTGGTGCTACGAGATGGTGATTTCTCGTATAGAAGAATAGATCCGCTGGTTCCTCCAAGGGCCTCACCGACATGCACCAAAGGGAAAAGGTTATGCCATTCCTCATGGGCTTGAACGAAAGCTACGCTCGCTGCCCTACGTAGCTTCTCTTGATCGACCCTCTTCCCACAGTCAATCGGGCATACTATCTCCTACTCCAAGAAGAGAGGCAGCGTGAACTCCATGTGCTCTTCTACTGATGAAGCAGCTTTTGCAGTCAGTAACTCTTCATACTCCAACAAGCCAATTCCTACAAATCGTGCACGATCCAAACTGCGCCTCAAGTGCGATCACTGTGGTAGAGAAAATCACACCATTGACCACTGCTACAAACTCCAATGCTAATATGTCAGGTACCGTTACTTGTCTTTCTGCTTATCTTTCCACGCATTGGATCATTGACACGGGGGCCTCCCATCACATGGCGTGCTCAAAATCTTTCTTTTCCACTCTCACTCCACAAACAGACATCCCTCCCAAAACATTACCCACTGGGGAAAGGACTCCAATCTCTCACTGGGTCTATTGTATTAACCATCATTAATATAATGTACTCTACGTACCTTCCCTCAAGCTTCTCTCCATTTCTCAATTAACACAATTACTGCATCGTCATTTTTCATTCTGATTATTGCCTTATTTATTCAGGACCTTCAATCGCGGAGGACGATTGGAGTAGAGCTTGGGGGATTTTTTGTTTGTGAACAATCACCACTAGCCAATTTCGTTTCGACTTCTCCACCAAGCTGACCGTTGGCACTGGCGTTTAGGACATCCTTCTGCGGAGCATCTCCCATTTTTGGCAAACACTTTTTCAATTTACTTCTTTTTTTTTGACTTATTTGAGGGGCAAATAAGTCAAAAAAAGGGCCCTGCCGGCCTCTTATTTCCTTTTCTTAGAATTGTGTTTGTAAAATTTGCCCTTTGGCAAAACAAAGTCGTTTACCTTTTCCAAGAAGTTCCATTTCAAGTACTCGCATTTTGAGCCTAATACAAACCATTATGATATCTGGAGTGGTTACCAAACGGCTTCTTTGTAAGGAATGCATTACTTCCAACCCATTGTGGATGATTTCTCTCGTAGCACATGGGTCTACCTAATGCGCTAACAATCTGAGACCCAATCCCTATTACGCTCTCCCAAACATGGAGAGCTTAATGGTTATTTCCCAGGGTCCAGAGGGCTGAGACAAGATTATCCTTTATCCCCTTACCTCTTTGTTCTAGTTATGCTTCTCTGGCTTGCTAAACGGGAGGGCCACTGAAAGACAGTTCAGGTTTCATGTTCAATGCCAGAAGGAGAAAAGTCACATTTTCTCCTGTGGGGATCAGATTTTTGGCATTCTTTGTTATAGTGCGGGTTCCCTTCCTGTCAGGTATTTTTGGCTTCCTCTCATCTCTTCCCGCCTGAAGATGGTTGAAAAAATTGTAGCCAGAGCGGGCTTGTAAGGCTCTTTCTTTCGCGGGCAGGTTACAGTTAGTTAACTCTATCCTTTTCGCCATCCTGGTATTCTATTTTATTCCTTCCTAAAGGAGTCATCCAGCGGGTTGAGCATATTCTCCATGCCTTTCTCTGGAAGTGATCTTGACCATAGAAGGGCCAAGGTTGCTTGGGCTACGGTCTGTCTTTCTAGATTGCCTAGGAATCTCAAAAATGGAATCTTTGAATCATGCAGCTTTGCTCAAGCACATATGGCACCTCTGCTCAGATGGGGATCATGGCCTCCCCTCCGGATCTTAGTTGTCCTCCTCAACCAACATATTGATATACTAAGGACTGGCGAATTCACACTTCTTCAAGTTCAGCCTCGTGCTTCAAGGCAGGCATCCGAAACAGATCTGGGACTTTGCACATGCTCTTACCATGTCCCGCGGAAAACCGGGATGTCGAGGATACCAATACAGAGTGAGAACAGTATGGTAACCTACATAACTCATCAGCCTCATGGATGGACACGATCCCTTACCCTGTGCTATAAGTCGCGCCTTAGCCTATCTTGAGAAGGAAGAAATAGTTAGGTTGGACAGCCGAGGTACCTTACTTCCCAACTGAAGGAGATGTCTAAATGTCATTAGATACGGAATTGGAAGATAGAAAGGATGGTTCGGTCCCCCCATCCAAATCGCCTTAGCATTTAGCATCTCTATCTTCAATAGGCATTAGCCTCAGAATCTCCATCTGAATCCCATTCACATCGTTAGAAGCCAAATCTGAAGTATCAGCCAAACCGACCTCTTTCTCCCAAAAGTTCCCGACCCAACAACTCTTCTTTTTCCCGAAGCTGAACCGTTAGGATTAGGATATAGAAGCATTCGTAGCTGAATCAAGGAATGGGTAGGACTCAGTTCCTGGGAAGGAATCCAATTCATTCGATTCTATGTGTGGGTAAGGAATAACAACACAAGCCTTTAAGGCGGAATAGAAGCCTTTTGATTTCCGGAAGGGAGCTTTTTCATTAAAGAATTCCAAATCACCGTGGGGGATATAGGGCATCCGAATACGTTGACTCACCTGCCGAATCCTGCGCCCTTTCATCCGCCAAAGCATATGAAGAAGAATTCTCCGCATCCAAAGCAGCAGCGGCTAAAGTCCGTACCTGTAGAAGAGTAACCATTTGCCGAATCTAAAGATACAGACGAAGCCTACGAAGAGACCCTGAATCTGCCAGGGCAATCGGTGGGTTTTAGTGGGGACAGGCTATGTATGATACCGATGTTGGGCGGTTCAAGGTGGGTCGTCCGAAAAAGATCCAATAGGGTATTCGATTTCACCGGTATAGCCATTTCTGCCTTGGATGACATGGCCAGGAATGCCGATGGTCAAAATCACAGGGGCATCGACCCTTAAATGCATTTCGCAAAAAGATCCACTTGTAACATTTCCAGATCTTTCTGCTCCTTCAAATTCAAGTGATATTGGTGCTCGCTCCGGTGCTTATAGCTTCGTGGATCTAAATCACCATCTCGAGATGGAAGATATGCAGTTGGTTTGCCCCTTGCCCCTGCTTCGGGTGGAGCAGCTCTGCCCTTGCTACTCTCTTATAGTAAGGTTCTCCCAAGCGAATTGTAAATACTACACTAGTGTGGGCGGATCAATGACTACTGGACTCGATGGCCTCCTCGACATTAGACAGAAAAATGATATGCTAAATGCACTAAGATTTCTGGTTGAGTACACGGGTACTGCCCTTCTAAGTGGAGCTGGCCCGGGAAGGGGAATCTGGGAAGGAATACAGTCAAGACAGTCATCCAGGCATTGGTTACAGACGGGCAGACCAGAGATCGAAAGAATCAAAGCCAAGGATAAATCCCGGGAAAGCCGAGAAGACCGTATTCATGTGCAACTGATTTAATAGGACCGGTTATGAACCCAAGAGCTTTTATTTCAACAAGAGCGTATATTGCTAACACTGCTTATTCAACAGCTGATAAGCTTACACCAGGCTACTCTTTCTTCTCTCTTTCACTCCTTCAAGGCCTCTTTAAAGCTAAGAAGACTCCTTTAAAGCCTTGTCCTTCCTCCCTTCTTCGGGATAGTTAGTTAATTCTCTTCTTCTCTTCCTTTTCTTCTACCCGGGTATTAGACCCTAAGACTAGCAAAGAAGCAGAAAGGCGAACCCTTCTATTTGATTTCATTAGGGGGATTTCCTTTATTCTATGATACTCCAACAACAGCTGATTTAATAGCAGCCTATTCATGCCTTTCCTTAGGTCAATCGGAGTGAAGTGACTTTGATTTCTTCTTAGTCTTCTACTTCCCTTCCGGGTGAAGTTTCTTGCTTCCCTTCCGCGCTTGCCTTAGCCTTCGCCTTAGTATGAATCCCACCGAGAAAGACTAATGCAATAAAAAGCACTAATGGCACTGCATCGGTTACGGATTCAATCACATCAGTGAATTTCACAGTTACGGATACAAGTACTCAAGCACTAGAACCGCTTACTGATTCAACAACGGTTACTGATATGCCATTAAAACCGTCTACGATCACTCTAAGAACGGTTCTTCCTCCAGCAGCCTATTCTTTCACAGCTTCTATGCCAAGGGCTTAAAGTCTTTTTTGAATGGGTTGCCCTGGGTTTAGTTAGCCTGCTTCCTCTCTGTTCAAGGAGCGCTTATTCTCACAGCTTCTTCGGGAGCAACTTATTCTTGTGCTACAGTACAGAACAAGGCATTCGAGCAAAGGCATGAAGAAGCCTAGCCTTTAGTTCACTTGCAAGAGAGAGGGCCCAGAGAGAGTGAGAGTGCCCTTATTTATACAACGTCCTTACTTTCTTCGATGCGAAGAATAGCCTAGTAAAGTAGCCATATTCACAAGGAAGCCATAGACCGATAAAATGAGTGAGATTTCCTGTGCTAGCAAGAAGCAATTGGGAGGAATGCCCCTTCGGGTAGCTCATCAGGATGAAAGAAGCAGCCGTAGCATGAAAGAAAGAGAAGTAGAGTAGGATGAAGGAAGCAGAAGTGATAGGCAAGCGTGCCTGGAAGCGCTAATGCTATTGTAGCAGCTCCTTAGCCTCCATTAACTTCTTTCAGTCCTCCATTCTCTCTTTGGAAATGTGTATCACCATACACTCATCTCATACCAGATACTGAATCTAGGGCTAAGTTCCAATCTTTCAACCTTTGGGATTTCATCGCCTGGAATCAACAATTGAAGAACTTGACCCCAAAGAAACTTCCTCTGGTGGGATTCTTGTGTGCTTCAATTCATGTTTCCGCGTCAACTTCGTGCCCAACATTCAACCTATGTAACGTCGAGTGCTATCTTCCTTCTTCGATGAGAGATGAATCTCCAACTCTTCCCAAATCATCGAGCGAGGCGAAGAAGCATATCGGTTTGAACGGGCACCCTCTCTTCAACCTTGGAGCATATCTTTGACTTGGAGATTCCCGGTCTTCTGTCTTAACCCTGACCCTGTTCAGAGAGACTCTTCTTTTACAATTGATTGAGATAGAGGAAACCTTATTAATATTAATAGGAGTGGCCAAGCCAGTTCCCTCTTAATCCATACAGTTAGAGGTCCCTTCCAGACGAGTTGCTTTACTTATACCTTATAATGGTAAGGCCTTGAAGGCAGTTGCAGTCCTAGGGTCTTCTTTTAGCGAGTGGTAAGATCCTCTTGTAAACCTTTCTTTTTGGAATCTCTTGTGTAAGCTAGCAAAGTCGCTCTTTCTTTTTCCTGTGAGGATGAGCAAGACAACAAGACAGCGCAGTAATGAATAGTCAGTCTATCTCCTGATAGGATATTTGCCTTTCCACGGTCTAACTATGAGTAGAAAACGGGTTCTTATGCAGTTGAAGTTGGACTTTCTTCCTTTCCTAAGGCTATCCAGCCAGTGTCAGTTTACAGCCATACAGTTTGAGGGCCAGTTTCAGGGGGAGTTTTCGATGTCGGGCCAGGTCCCTCTCATGCGGTTTCTCTTCAACAAGCGAGTTGGAGGCATTTGAGCTCTCTTTCAGCCATTGTAAGTGCTTTTCATACTATACTAGTAGGGGATATCTTGTTTAGGCTTTTAGTTCCTCTCTTTCTCCCTTTTCTTCCTAAGGAGCGTAAGAGCTATCGTTTTGTTAAAGACTAGTAGTTAGACAATCGGGAGTAAAGGCCTAGCAGTAGCATGTACCAATAACTATAACGGGGATAGCTTGGATACTTGTCTTCCCCGGGATATAGCGGGTTCTCTTCTCGGTCAAAAACAGGTTCTAGGGCAAAGAGGAAAGGATAAAGAAAATGGTCTATTCGCGTAAAGAGTAAACTATCTGACGAGGCTATTCTTATTAGTGCTACTAAGACTCCCGTCCTAACGAGCTAAAGGGCTGTACCATTATCAAGCTAGCCATCAGGGTAAAGGGCAAAATCAGTGGTTTTTATCCAATTGCAGAAATGCCATCCATTGGGCCAGCCAATAGTTCCTAGGGAGAATCTATATCTAATAGTTATCATCGTATTAAGATAGTTAGGTCAGGAAAACCAGTAAAGCCAGCCTGTGGGAATTCTCTTTCATCCCGATCAATTCTAGTAGTAAGCCTATCAAATTATAGTACAGTTCTAAGCCCTTCTAGTTCAATTCCTTCGCCCCCTCCCAGCGAGCCTCTTGCAGTTGATCCAGTTGCTGTTACAGTTGGAGTAGTTCCCATTGATCCTGATCCAATTTCATTGCCTTCTGTTCCGATTATCGATAGGCGAGGCGAATTGATTTTTCTCGTCCTGGCCCTGATAGCTCTTTTAGTATACGATGAGTTGGGTGAGGGAGAGGACAACTATTGATGCCTTGAACTCGATTCCTCCAGAGAGTCCTCCTTCCAAGGGGCTATGCTCTGTCCTAACCATTCCTTGCAAAAAGAAAGTTTTGAAAAGCAGTAACTAATAGAGGATTTTTTCAAATGCCGGAAAAAGAGTGAAATACCTTTGACTCCTCCTCTCTAGAGGGGGTAGAAGACTGTAAGGGATACCTTTTCCTCGGATTATTAGTGGAAAAAATGACCATACAGCTAAACCGTTGACCAGCCAGCCGGCAAATACATTTATACAGAAAGACCAAGCTGGTGTCCCACACCTCCAACTCCAACTACTACAGGAAAGATTCCACCTCCCTCTCACGAATCAATTTGATGGATCGTACCTTCCTCTTTTGGAAGTTGGAACTCCCACCAACCGGTGACTTTGGTTTACTATTATGATTACTTCCCCTTATTTCCTCCTCTCTATTATTTGATTAGTGATTAGCTACTACTTCAACCTCTAATTAGTTTGTTGTTCTTACTATTCCGTATTCGTATTCCTGAATGGGTATTCCTGAATTCGTATTATGTTGATACTTTTTCCAATTTGAGTATTCTGCTTATTCATGTGCATGTCTTATCCTTAAATCTCCATCAAAGAAAGTAGAAATCCTAAAGCTCATTCTGAATGTTTTCCTTGCACTAGGAAGCGCAAGCCCCTCCGGGACCTTATGTCGCAGCAACCAGCTAGCTAGAACTAGAAGAGGAAGGCGAGCTACCAGATGAGCTAACCAGCATACGAGATATGTTGAATAGAAGGAATGAAAGCGATGTACCGTATTGACCGGCGGGTTTTTTCACGAAAGAACTAAACCACCGCCCGCAGCTGCTCCTGCTCCTCCAACGCCAACGGCTACTGATTGTGTTAGCCATTCTTTTGATTATTGCTATTGATATAGTGGAATTCATTCCGGTCATTCCCTACTACACCCTATCATTTCTCTAATTCATAATTTGACTTCAGGGTGCTAACTCATTTACTTCGAACAATGGGATTGACTTCTTCTATTGGAATTGGAACTGAAACTCTTGGATTTACCCAATCCTCATATTCAACCAAGACCCTGACATTAAGAAGAACTGAAACCCAAGAAGCGAAAGAGCCAACCGGCATCTGTATTTATAAGAAAAACCGAAAGTCTTGACCGGGTGTGTCCTCTTCTTACTACGTAAGGGAATAGTAGGATGTAACTATATTCCCTCATTAAGATTCATGCTTTATCCTGATGAAAATGAAAATCCTACTCCCCCGACTACTTCTTCTTCAAAAACTGCATCTGCTGGTGCCTCTATTTCCCTGATTGTGCCAGCTACGTCCTTCCTCTACTTCAATCTTTCTTCAAAAGGCTACAAATAATGGCTTTTAATGCATCTGAAAGTAGCACTCGTACTATCCGAATACTACCGAGACCGCGAATGCTGCCGATACCGGAGCTGCTTACCGACGGTCCTTCGCTTACTTCTCTGGAGTCAACGATGCCGCTTTTTTCGTCACGTAGACTGCTGGCCCTTGGGATGGACCGGCTTATTGGCTTAATGCTCTCGTTCGTTCTCTCACGCGCCCGATAAAGCGAAGGATAGGGATCGCCTGTCTTACTGGAGATATCGTTTCGTAGCCCACTTTTTTTAAGACAAAAGAGTTGAGGCTTGAATGAGAGAAAACGGATGGCTAGCGATGTATCATATGTCAGTAGCAGTGAACATGACGGCAAGGCCGGGTAGGCGAACATTCTTCTTGCTTGGTCTTTTATAGGTATGTTAAGTCTTTGGTGTAGTACGGTTGAGTGAGTTCGCTTGATCTTTGCTAATTGGCTTACCCAAAGAGTGTCATTCCCCGGAGCAGTAGCTAAGTTAGCAGTAGCTAAGAGCGAACGTCAGTGAGCGGAGATGCGGGTCTTTCTCAAGGGGTCCGTTTCAGGCTTACCTCACAAATAAAGGTCCCGGAGGGGCTTGCGCTTCCTAGTGCAAGGAGTCATTATCCATTCATTATATATGAGCATACGGTATAGAGTCAATCTATCTAGTCCGGTTCAATTCGCTACTCCAGTTCAGTAATTGTAGGAAACCCAGCACGCACCACTACAGGAGGGAGGGCCAGTAAGATAGCACCATCCTCCTTTGTTTCCGGAAGGAAGGAAGTATCAACCGGCAACGACTAGCTATTATTTCGACTATAATAAGGAGGGCAACCGGAAGTCTTGCCTCCAACTCCAGGGAGGGGGTGAAGGGCTAATGCTACCTTTCTCATTGGCTGGTGCCCTGATTGGCTGGTGAAAGGAAAGTTTTCTCTGCTCGGTGGGGTGCTCTGCTAACCGGCCCATCCCTCACCCACGGTCAACAACCGCCAACAAAAAGAGTAGGGGGCGAGCATCCGACAAGGAATTGGTTTCTTTCCTGTCCAGAGTGACCAGGGGGTGGGGGTAGGCACCAGCGAGATCTCCCCGGACCAGCGAGGAGAGCAAACTAGATAGAGGAGGACCAGCGAGATCTCTAACTATAGATGCCATCGGTGTAGAAGGTAGGAGTAGGAAGAAGTTAGGGGAGAAGAACCATAATAGCTAGTCCGAGAAGGCTTTCTAGATAGGGCAGCTAGTCGATGCCGGAAGGTGTTAACTCAACCGGGCCATCCATCCGGAAGAAAGTCGTTTCTTAGTTTGGCTGATAACGATAACGGGGTTACCATCTCCTTCATTGCCCAAAACACCCCCTGTTCGGCAAGAAGTGTTACCTCCCAACCTCCCTTTTCTTCATTACCCCCGGCAATCAACTAGAGTGTAGGCTGAAGTCCTTCCGGAACTTCCGGTAGGGAGCAATAGACCTTCCTTCCAACAAGATAGAAAGAGAGTTCTCTGGTCCGAGCATCCGACCTTCCGGTACTGTTTTGTTTTCTTGTCCGGGAGGGAGGCAAGACTAGCTATTCTTCTCTTGGGTCCTAACTTCATGAGCTATCGTTTGGAGCCTAACTAAACTACTCTCTGGTTGAATAGCTCTGTGAAGTGGATAGAACTACTTTTCTCCTTCTCGCTCTGTGAAGTCCATACCGTGGGTGGGAGGCAAGATAGTGACTAGATTGTATCTATCCAGGGTTGGCGATAGTAGGGACTTATCTGTCAATTCCAAGCTTCCGGTCCAAGGGGTTGAACAACTATAGGGTAGTGGGAATTGGACTACCTTCCATCCATCCTAGTTGAGCATGCTTTTTTCATTAGCCGGGTAACTGGTTTCACGCCCTCCTTATAAAGGTAGTTGTTGAAGGAGTGCCCCTGCCCTCGACAAGAAAACATCCTTGCCCGGTCGAAGTGGAGACAATACTATCTCGAGTTAGGCTAGCCAAGAGAAAGTAGAACTCGTTACTCGGGTAGTGTGGGGTCCTTCCTTCCCATTGTTGGCAGCAACGTATATAAAGCATATGTGTATGTCTCTGCAGGTTGTATGTCTATCCGGCCGCCGGTTGTCTCGCTTGTTTGTCTTGTATGGATAGCAGTTGTTCTTCACCCACCCATATGTATCCCGTTTCTTGGGCTTTCAAAAAGGTTTTATGGGACGTATGTCTTTAAATCGATGTAAGCTATGGGTTAGTCTGGGGATGGTCAAAGTATTGGGCATTAAGCAACACCATAGGCATTGAATGGTCTATTTTCTACAGCCATGTCTGTTTTGGGAGGATTTGATGAGTCAATGAAGGACGCAACTCAATATGCACATCCTGTGTTTCAAGGTACCTCGTTGCTCTAAGCTAATATACTCTAAAGTGATTGGTGCAAAGTGTCTTTGTTGCGGCGAAAGCGGGTCAAAAGTGGCAGCGGAGGTGAACCCTGTGATGCGATTCGGTGCGGGATAATGATTGGAAAAAAGAGATAATGAGCGCTGACTCAAGATTGAACTAAAGAGTAGGAATAGCGGGGTGAGCCGGGGTGAGCGTAGTTTCTTTCAAGTTGCTGCAAAGTCCGGCTCCCTCCTTCCTTTTTTCCCTCTTTCCTTTTGACCTCCTTTCTTCCTTGTAGGACTTGTGGTAACGTTCGTGAGTAGGAAGTCTCCCGGTGTACTTTTAGGGTAGGGTCCTCGGCCTAGACGTTCATGACCCACCTACACGTAGTGGCCTTTCCGTCCGTACTTTCCCACCACCCGGCGCCACCCTCCCAAGCCCAACTATGGAATAAACTAGCTCTTTTAGTTTCCTCCTATTTGAGTTTCCTCGGCTCTTCGCAGTTATCCTTTCAACATCAGCATGAACCCAGAAGAATCAATAAGGTCAGGAGCTCCCAGTCTCCTTCATTCGTAAAGCTCTACAAGACTATGAATTGAGGTACTCACCAATAGAGAAAAAAGCATATGCCCTGGTGAAGGCCGTAGCACATTTCATAACCTATATCCTGTCTGCCCATGTATTGGCATATGTCCCTCTGCCCCCTGTCAAGATGATGCTTAACCAGCCATTACGTGAAGGGAGATGGGCGAATTGGCTTGCGAAGTGACAAGAATATGACATAGAGATGAAACCCCTGAAGATGGTGCGAGGACAGGGCCTGTGCAAGTGAATTTCTGGTATCGAAGCTGTGGTCATTAAGCCTGACAGCGCCCCTGGTGGTGGTCAAGGGAGTGAACCACCAATATCCCAGTGTGATTGGTACAAGGAGATTTTTTCTATCTTAAGTCTGGTCAGATTAGACCCTGAGAATCTTACCCTTCTTAGGTCGGGTGAGCGGCTTCTCGCTCCTCACCGGGGATTGGGGTGGGTGGGTAAATAGTTGTCAGGTGAGCCGTCCCTCCTATCTTTCTTTCCCATCACATCGGGGGTTGGGCTCGACCCACCATCCCTAAAGGAGAGATTGAAAGGCCAAAAGGTAGGAGGGAAGGGTATACAGCCCCCTTTCAATCTCCTTTAGGGTGCGTAAGCATGCTCGACTGTTAAGCACCTAAAGGTCCTTATGGTCGAGCACCTAAAGGTGATGGCGGCCTTATCAGTCGAGCCTGCTTACGCATCCTCTCGATGGCGGCCTTAACAGTCGAGCACCTAAAGGTTAGGGTTTACTTATTGCCCCTCTCAAATAAGTAACCAAAACAGTCGAGCCTGCTTGCGCATCCTCTGATGGCGGCCCTTTTGGTCGAGCACCTAAAGGTCCTTATCAGTCGAGCACCTAAAGGTCCTTATGGTCGAGCACCTAAAGGTCCTTATCAGTCGAGCCCCCTGTCGGGTCCTTGCACTAGGAAGCGCAAGCCCCTCCGGGACCTTTTCATCAAGATCATGCTGCTACAGACACTTTGTTTTTGGTGCTCTCATTTCAGAAACTGGGTCGGGGAAAAGAAAAGAAAATGAAGAAATGGCAGAATCTCATATATAATGGTAGTTTTGTACCGCACACCTTAGATACTCATATCAATATTTCTCAACTTCTACAAACTCTGCATCACACCTATGGAAAAATATTCAAAATGATCCTTCCCTGATTACAGGAAAGCGCCCTCCGGGTCCTTGGGAACAGCCTCACACTAAGCCTTTTGACCCTATGCATGCATCTGATTTCTTTGGTAGATTGAAACTGCCTTGGCAAAGCTTTTCATCTTACTTACTTTCCCTACTTTCCAATTTGAGCGACCCCTACTTTCTTCCAGGTCAACCACACTCAAAATGAAGTTTGGCTATAGCTCCGAGATGGTCATACTACAGTACTACGCTCACCTCCTGGCGGGAAATTGTTGGGGGTTCGCTCGTCTTCGTTGACCTTTGAGTCGGGTTATTGACTCAAATGGAAAACAAAGAGAAACAGTCATTGTTACACCAATAGCCCTGTAGGGGAGATCTTGACAATCTGGTCCAGTCAAAAGGTCTGGTACGGTAACAAAGGTATGGGTACGGGTCAGGGCAGGTACGATAGCAGCAGGTACGGTACACGGCCGAGAGCGAGTGATACGGGAACTACGAACTGGCCGGGGTCTAAACAAACAAAACTCCACAGGACGGCATCTACGGGGCGGGCTTAACTACGGGTTGAGAGGTCAGTTCAGGTCTTGTCAGGTATGAGAAATCGGTCTACTAAATCGTTCAACAAGAACACAACCAAAGAAACTTCACGCCACCCTGTAGGAGCCTTATTGGCGGAACGGTACGAGTTAGAGAGCTTTATGGATGGACATTCAGTTAGGTCCGTATTGGAAGGGGTTACGTTAGGTCCCGTATTGGATGAGCATCGGCATCGGCTGAATGATACGGGAAATCATACGCAAACTGCTTGGAATTATCCGAATAGTGGTCCTTATGGGTGGTCCATTATACACTACTAAGATCAAAATAATCAGCCCTGGTTGAAAGAAAAGAAAGGAAGGTCCGGAGGGTCTTGCGCTTCCGAGTGCAAGGAATGACCCTTACTGATAGTGAACCCCCGCTCATGAACGCCGAACCCTTATTGCTGCTTGGACATTAGACAGATACCCTTTTCGCTGCTCATTTTGGATGGTCCGTTGTAGGACATCGCCTCTTTCCTTACACAAAAAACCACCCTTGAGCCGCTTGAGCCTTGGTCCTTCTATCGTTCTACTTATTTGTCACCCAACCAACCAAGCAGACAGTCACAGCAATTGGGGGGGACTAAATGAGTCGTGGATATAGAGACATAGTATGGTGCACGATATGGTGGTCAGGGAATCCAGTAGGCATAGCCGGTACCGCTACGGACACTTTGATTAGGAGCGGGGTTGTTGAAATGTTGGAAAAAAGTAGTATGCGCAAAACCCCGCTCCTAAGAAAGTAGACCCTACCAACCCGAATGAGGCGGGAACATCCCGATCAGAATCTGGTGGAACAACCCAATCTGAATCCTGAGGATCTGCCCTATCAGAATGATACGGAACTACCTGATCAGAACTAGTCTAACAAAACCCCCGGTCATAGTTACAATAGTGGAAAACACCGAGCCACCTTCAGGAGTCAGGAGTACCGTTGAGTTCTGAGCCAATCCTTTCGCGGTACAGTTCGTCCAATTCCAATCCTCTTTAGAACTCTTGGCTTGCCTTGGTCTTCTAGCCAAGTATTGGTATCAGCGTGGTAGGGCTCATTGGCTTGTGAGTGGTAGGGCTCAGCTCATCTAAGCCAAGTATGGGATGGGTAGTATTGGTAGATAGGAAGGAAAGCCCAGTGCGTAAGCGGTTGCATTTGACCTAATTTCAATGCCAACTAATATGTTAGGGAATGAGTGGTCGAACTTATGAAGGAAGGAAGGGAAGGACTGGGCTGGTCTTTCTGGTCGATGGGCAATACCGTTTCGGGGGGCTCGCTTTGCTCATCATGCATATTCTTTATATATGTCATTATGCATTTAGGTTATTTCATATAAACAAAGGTAGGTGAGAGGGGGCCCAGTTCTATAAGTCACGTAGTCGCTTGCTCTTCCGAGAGCAAGGTTTTCAATAATATTGTCCAAGCAACCTTAGTGTCTGGGCCGAACCTGAGGCCATTGAGAAATCGATCTCGTCTGGTGGGAATGTGGGGGTATTTTTCTCTCGGCACCGACCTTCTTGCTATGACTGGTTGGCCATGACCGGCTGGGAATGACTGGCTTACTACGACCATTGGCAATGACCGGAATGATCTACGGCAATGATCAGCTATCGACTATGTGACCTTCTGGCAATGAGACCGGTTGGCATGGGCTATTGGCTGGGGCTATATGACTGTTTGTCAATGATTGGCTATTGGCAATGATTGGCTGGGAATGACCTCCTGTCAATTGTTGCTTCTGGGCTATGAAAAAGTATGATCCTAAATAGGTGCATTGTATGTAATGCATCATCCATCAATTCGAGGTAGGAACATTCCATTGTTCCTTCCGTAGCGGTAAGTCGTGGTATGGGTGAACGTAAATCATCTGTCGGGGCTGAACTGGAGGGGATATGGCTGGAGGGTATGGGCGAGAGGGTTTGGAGATTATGGCAAGACCGGGCACATCTCTCTATTCCGGTGGGAACATGGGTAACTAACGTGCCGTTCACATCACTTCACATAGAATCCATTCACACACACATTCGCCACTAACAGCGCAAAGAAAGCCATTCACTTAAGCCATTCAAAGAAGCTGTTCACTCACTTCACATATAAGCCGTTCACAGCATCACCTACCTACTCCCAAGTCATTAACTGCACGAAGCCGTTCAAAGAAAGCCGTTCAAATAAGCCATTAACTTAAGTGGTTCACCCACTGCACACAGAAAGTGGTTCACCCGCTGCGCACAGAAGCCATTCATTCACTGCATGTACCCCCGCGCCATTCACTTCACATAGAATCCGTTCAAACACAGACAGAAGTCATTCACCACTCACTTCAAATATTCCCTTGCCGGGGTATGGTTCATTCTCATTTGGGTATGGTGGCGCGATAGGGTCCTTTTTGATCGGGTCTGGAGTGAACGATGGGTTACTTCTTTCTCATCTGTTTAGAACATGGGGACTTTTTCTCTTTATCGGGTCTGGATAGCCGTTGCACTAAGTGGAGAGGGAACCTTTTGTTCCATATCGGTAGCTCTCTTGTGCCATCGCGTAGGTTGCTTCTCTGCCCTTGCTGTGCCCTTGACCGGAACTCGAAAGATGGAAGCTGGCACTCGATCGATTATTCCATATGAAAAACTCGAGCAAGTCTTCCCTTCCCGAGTGCACTTCAGACCAGCAGTACATATATGGATTCTGCTCAGCTTGTCCGAGAGAAGATAACTCCAAAGACAAGAGAAGAGAAAGGACATTTTCTTTTACACACACGCAGACCGCTAACCCACTGGCCCCCTGTCCCAAGCCCCTTGCAACAAGTCCCAGTCCCACCTAGAGTTCGAACTCACCTTCTTTCTTCTATTTCATAGCCTCTTCCATATTCTCAATCGAAATCAGAATAGCCAGGCGGTCTTTCAATCCTTTATTAGCAAGAGCAACCGCATCCGAAACAGTAAAAGCACCCGCAACCGCCACCTCTACCTCTGTTCTTATTCCCCTTCCCTTCCCAGATGTGCCTTACCATCGCTTCTCCCTTGACCAGAGCCTTACCTCCTCCGTACACAAGCTTGAGCAGAGATACGTTGACTAGGTTGATCTCTGCCCTTGACTAATACTAGAGAGAATACCTTCTTTGTCTGGGTGATAGTAAGATTGTATTTGTCTGCTTGTATAACCTCTAGCTGTAGCACTTGTACGAGTACCTCTGGCTCTCTACCAATAATATCAGTAGCTATATGAGCTTACATCAGTACCTCGGTGGCATCCTTTTACCTTCCTGGGAATACCTTGTTCCTTCTGTCGGTGGGTGAGGTAAAGAACCACCATCAAGTTGGTCGAGTGTTCGGATAGGTGGAAATTCGAGCCTCGCTGATTAATGGGTCGAGTCATATCTCACCGCCTAATGAAGAGCTTAAGCATTTCTTCAGCAACTTATAATAGAGCCCTTACTTCAAATGAGATGGAATAACTATTGAACTTCCTTTTTCGTTCTGCTGCCCGTAGGGGTTCTGCCTCTTCCCCAGCGGGCGCCCACTGAAATCTGGGCGGAGGTTTTGGACATTGATGCTTATGGGGTGGTGGGGCATATGGTTGAGCCTTAAAGCGCATCATGACTGGAAGAAAGAAATGAGAAACCATAATGACATATATAATAGATGATTGGCCTCTGCACTCTCTCGATTGGAGACGGAAGGGCATCTCTCATCGATCTGGTTCAGTGCCTTCCCTGGTTAGGTTTACTGCCTGGATTTTCTATCTTTACAGCTATATTGCTCTTAAGTATTCCATATATTTTTGAAGTATTCCTCTCCTCTCCTCTCGATGGCGGCCTTATCAGTCGAGCACCTAAAGGTCCTCTCCTCTCCTCTCCCTCTTCAATTTACTTCTTTTTTTTTTGACTTATTTGAGGGGCAAATAAGTAACTAAAAGGCGGTGGTCGAGCACCTAAAGGTTAGGGTTTACTTATTGCCCCTCTCAAATAAGTAACCAAAACAGTCGAG
>Ga0115848_100012_pt1 | contig 35627 bp, 21 predicted proteins | sample InSIn3gowninarea_FD_83862 | JGI IMG/M metagenome (GOLD analysis project Ga0115848, IMG submission 83862) | reverse complement strand
TTCTCCCCTCCCCCCGTTCCTCTTCTCGTCTTCTTTCTCTACTTTTTCAGATATATTTAGGACCCGTATAATTAATTCACATTTCCATACTTCACAAGCAGCAGCTAGTTCGGGACTCCATTTACTAGCTTCACGGATCACTTCATTACCTTCACGAGCAAGATCACGTCCCTCATTACGAGCTTCTACACAAGCTTCTAAAGCAACCCGATTGGCTACTGCACCAGGTGCATTTCCCCAAGGGTGCCCTAAAGTTCCTCCACCAAACTGTAATACAGAATCATCCCCAAAGATCTCGGTCAGAGCAGGCATATGCCAAACATGAATACCCCCCGAAGCTACAGGTAGGACACCTGGCATAGATACCCAATCTTGAGTGAAATAAATACCACGACTTCGGTCTTTTTTAATAAAATCATCACGTAGCAGATCCACAAAACCCAAAGTTACTTCTCGTTCTCCTTCGAGTTTACCTACTACAGTACCGGCGTGAATATGATCTCCCCCAGACATACGCAACGCTTTAGCTAGTACACGAAAGTGCATACCGTGATTTTTTTGTCTATCAATAACTGCATGCATTGCGCGGTGAATGTGAAGAAGTAGGCCGTTGTCTCGGCAATAATGAGCCAACGAAGTATTCGCCGTAAACCCCCCCGTCAGATAGTCATGCATAACGATAGGAACTCCCAATTCTCTAGCGAATACCGCTCTTTTTAGCATTTCTTCACATGTACCTGCGGTAGCATTGAGGTAATGCCCCTTAATTTCACCCGTTTCAGCCTGAGCTTTAAAAATTGCTTCAGTGCAAAAGCAAAAACGATCTCTCCAGCGCATAAAAGGTTGGGAATTTACATTCTCATCATCCTTCGTGAAATCAAGTCCACCACGAAGACATTCGTAAACTGCTCTACCATAATTCTTTGCAGACAGACCCAATTTTGGTTTGATGGTACATCCCAATAAGGGGCGGCCATATTTATTTAATTTATCCCTTTCCACCTGGATACCATGTGGTGGACCTTGGAAAGTTTTGGAATAAGAAGGAGGAATTCGCAGATCTTCCAGACGTATAGCCCGTAGGGCTTTGAATCCAAAAACATTACCCACAATGGAGGTGAACAGGTTAGTAACAGAACCTTCTTCAAAAAGGTCTAAGGGATAAGCTACATAGGCAATAAATTGACTTTCTTCTCCAGGAATAGGTTCGATGCCATAGCATCGCCCCTTGTAACGATCGAGGCTGGTAAGTCCATCGGTCCAAACAGTAGTCCATGTACCAGTGGAAGATTCGGCAGCTACTGCCGCTCCTGCTTCCTCGGGGGGCACTCCGGGTTGAGGAGTGACTCGGAATGCCGCCAAGATATCAGTATCTTTGGTCGGATATTCCGGAGTATAATAAGTTAATCTGTAATCTTTAACACCAGCTTTGAACCCAGCACTTGCTTTAGTCTCTGTTTTTGGTGACATAAAAAAGTCCCTCCCTATGATTGATTGATTAATTAATCACTCTTACAACGACGAGGTCTGCTCGACCTGGGTCAAACGTAACGTAAATAATTCAGTTGCGCCAATCGATTACAAAACACAGTTATACGTAATTGGACAATAAAACTTGTCAGGATACATTATTGTATAGTGTTCTGTATGTATAACGCAACCCAAAAATTTACGTTGTTTCCCGGTGGACCCGGGGATCTTTTAGCTATTAAATTAGTCCATGGATTTAAAGAAACAAATTGACTATTTACCAGAGTATATGGAAATGTGAATTAATTATACGGGTCCTAAATATATCTGAAAAAGTAGAGAAAGAAGACGAGAAGAGGAACGGGGGGAGGGGAGAAAAAAACAACCAACGAGAGAGAGAAAGGTTATGAATAGAATATCTTACAGAGGATCTATGCATAGGGTGAAATATTCCTATTTCCAGACAAACCGAAGACTTTATCATAATCCTTATTCATCTACTTCATATTACAAATATGAAATGTATTAATTAGGAGACGAAATAGCCTCAATAGCTTCTAATCGTGTTCTAGCTCTTTTGAGAGCTACGTCAGCCTCAATTGCTTGTCTCTTACCTCGAGCTCGAGCAAGGTCTGCTTTAGCTATACGAAAATCTTCCCGAGCCTCTTGAAGATCAATGTCAATACCTCTTTCTGCATTATTTACCAATACAGTGACATTATTATCGTCTATCTTGGCGAATCCACCCATCAATGCCATAGTGGACCACTGTGCATCGAGACGTATTTTCATAACCCCAATATCTAAAGCTGTAACAAGTGAAGCATGATTTGGTAATACACCAATTTGACCACTATTGGTAGATAGGATGATTTCTTTAACTTCTGAATCCCAAACAACTCGATTAGGAGTCAGCACACGAAGATTTAGGGTCATTTGACAAATTAACTTTCCACTTTGAAGTTCATAGCTTTCGCGGTAGCTTCATCGATGTTACCCACCAAATAAAAAGACTGTTCAGGGAGACCATCTAATTCTCCGGAAAGAATCATTTGAAACCCCCTAATTGTTTCTATAAGACTAACATATTTACCTGGAGAACCAGTGAATACCTCTGCTACGAAAAAGGGTTGTGACAAGAAACGCTCAATTTTTCTTGCTCTTGCTACGGTTAAACGATCCTCTTCTGATAATTCGTCCAGTCCAAGAATAGCTATAATATCTTGAAGTTCCTTATAACGTTGCAAAGTTTGCTTAACTCCTTGTGCAGTTTCATAATGTTCCTCGCCCACGATCGAAGGTTGGAGCATAGTCGATGTTGAATCTAAAGGATCGACCGCTGGATAGATGCCCTTGGAAGCTAATCCTCTCGATAATACGGTAGTAGCATCCAAATGGGCAAATGTTGTAGCAGGAGCAGGATCGGTCAAGTCGTCCGCAGGTACATAAACTGCTTGAATGGAGGTTATAGATCCCTCTTTGGTAGAGGTGATTCTCTCTTGCAAAGACCCCATTTCCGTGCCAAGAGTTGGCTGATAGCCCACGGCGGAAGGCATTCTGCCTAATAGGGCGGATACCTCTGATCCTGCTTGGACAAAGCGGAAAATATTGTCAATGAATAAGAGTACGTCTTGCTTATTGACATCCCGGAAATATTCCGCCATGGTTAGGGCAGTTAAACCGACTCTCATACGAGCTCCTGGTGGTTCATTCATCTGCCCATAGACCAGAGCTACTTTGGATTCTGATATATTTTGTTCCCTAATGACTCCCGATTCTTTCATTTCCATATAAAGATCATTTCCTTCGCGGGTACGCTCTCCCACCCCACTAAATACAGATACGCCTCCGTGAGCCTTAGCAATGTTGTTGATTAACTCCATAATCAGTACTGTTTTACCCACTCCAGCCCCACCGAATAGCCCGATTTTCCCCCCACGGCGGTAAGGAGCTAAAAGATCCACTACTTTAATACCTGTTTCAAAGATTGAAAATTTGGTATCTAACTGCGTAAAGGCAGGAGCAGGTCTATGAATAGGAGACCTTGTGCTAGCATCTACAGGACCTAAATCGTCAACAGGTTCTCCAAGAACATTAAAAATTCGTCCAAGAGTAGTTCCACCAACCGGAACACTAAGAGGAGCCCCCGTATCAATAACTCTCATTCCTCTCATCAAACCATCTGTAGCACTCATAGCTACAGCGCGAACTTTATTATTTCCTAATAATTGTTGTACCTCACAAGTAACTTGAATTAGTTGACCTGTTGTATTTTGGTCCTTCACTATTAAAGAATTGTAAATAAAAGGCATACCATCTGGAGGAAAAGATACATCCAGTACAGGGCCGATGATCTGAGCAATACGGCCTACATTTTTTTCTACAAGTGTGGAAATTCCAAGAACAAAAGGATTGATTCTCATAAAAAAAAAAAAAAAAGAGATTTATTTAAATTGTTTACTGATACTATTAAATGTGGTGTATCAAGTTGATGAGTCAATCATGACTGAGAGCTATCACTTCGATTTACTTAGTAATATCTTTGATAGTTCAACTTCACTAATAATCTTAAAATATATTCCTTATTCCCATGAAATAAAAATTGATTTAGAAATAACAAAGTAGAAAAACTTCTTAGGTGCCATTGAGGCCTCAATGGCATCCAAGAAGTTTTACCTACTATTGGATTTGAACCAATGACTCTCGCCGTATGAAAGCGATACTCTAACCACTGAGTTAAGTGGGTCTTTTATCATCATAGGTATTATTGGGCTTATAAACTATTTTAAATGGAATTCAACCAATAAACAATATGCCCCTAACTAAATAATATTAGATCATGAAATATCTACCTTGACATATAGTGATCTGTTTGGTTAGTATAATATATCACCAGGATTGGCAAGGGCTATAGCTCAGCAAGGTAGAGCACCTCGTTTACACGTGCGCCAATGGTTTTCAGGAAAGTTTATCGGTTTATCCGATTTAAAAATAGATCCAATAGTCTTACTCTATGAATTGGGAGAACAATAGCATGACAAAAAATTCGAATTAATTTGATTCGAATTCTAGATCTAATTGATATGGTCAATCTCAGGGCTATTCAATGCCAGGCATAATGAGTATAATATGGGGACCTCAAAATAAAATCTTTTTGCTTTATGAACTTTGAGGTGTAAGAAGTCTCATATTACTTTTCATTTTCGAAGCGATAGAGACTCCTTTTGAGTTGATCTATGTCTGAGCAAGGCAGACCTACGTCAAGGGAACTTTTTGAATCACTTTGGGATTGCTTTTGGAAAAAAAAATCCGATTTGGAGCATACGGAGCCATCTTATTTTCTTCCTAGAAAGAGAAGAATGGCAGACTAACTGATCAATCCATCAGTTAGTGACAGAGCCCAATGCAATAAAAATGCATGTTGGGTTGTTAGAACAGTTCAATTCATTTCGATAATAAAAACTTTGATCTGTTTCACCGAGAAGGTCTACGGTTCGAGCCCGTATAGCCCTATACGATGGACTAAGTTCTGGTACTCTTATATTCCAATTTACTATTGCTTCTATGACCCGATCCTAACTAAAAACTGGGTCCAATCGTATCAACTATTCTCGTGTGCCTATGAGGATTAATAGGCGCGTGGGAATAAGGCAGATCGATCAAATTTTATTGATCGAAATGAAATGGATACCGTATGATTGGGCTTATTCATTGTTCATTATTTAAATGAATCTGTGTGTGTTTTTTTTTAACAAAAAAGATAGATCTTTGGATTTCTCCCACCTACCCGACGGAACAGAGGAACAAAGGAATTCAATCCTCTAACGAATGATAAAATAAAAGTGTTGTCACTTAGACTCTAACCGTTGTTCGTTACAAACACAAACTTGTTGTTTAGTATTTGTTTCGTTCTGAGAAATTACCCATTAGGTAACATAATATACCTAACCGATTGAATAAAAAAAAGCTTCAAGAATTCTGTTGAAGGAATGCCCTCTGTTTCACGTAATCCATACGTCCAGTGATTTTTGATATCAGGATCAATCAGATATGGAGCTGTTAGCTCCAAACACATTCATTCTTTCATGGATTTACCCACATATTTTTAATACCCGGCTGGAAAGGATCAATTTTATACAAATGTTGATCCCGCCTAAACGCGAACCTTCGATTCGTGCTCTTCCTAACCCTAAGATCATAACATGTTAGTTATGATATTTATCGGGAACCCACATTCATGTTTAAAACAACTCTTTCCCAGAGAATTTGATCCATTTCACAGGAGTTTCTTTATGTTTCTATTTTCCGAATATGAACCTTTTTGGATATTTCTAACAATATCCAGCTTTATTCCTATTATAGCATTCTCCATTTCAGGAGCTTTGGCTCCTATGAGTAAAGGACCAGAGAAGCCCACTAGTTACGAATCTGGTATAGAACCCTTGGGGGATACTTGGATCCAATTTAGGATTCGTTATTATATGTTCGCTTTAGTGTTCGTTGTGTTTGATGTCGAAACAGTGTTCCTATATCCGTGGGCTATGAGTTTTGATATTGTGGGTCTATCCACATTGATAGAAGTTTTTATTTTCGTGTTTATCTTAATTGTTGGTTTAGTTTATGCATGGCGAAAAGGAGCATTAGAATGGTTTTAACTTACAAGTTTTTGGGCGGTGGGAGAGAGGTAGAAGATTCCATAAAGTCAGTAATAAACCCTATAGAATCAGCTCTACTTAATCGAACAACTCAAAATTCAGTGATTTCAACTACCGTAAATGATCTGTCAAATTGGGCCAGACTCTCCAGTTTATGGCCGCTACTTTATGGTACTAGTTGTTGCTTCATCGAATTTGCTTCATTAATAGGTTCGCGATTCGATTTCGATCGTTATGGTCTGGTACCAAGATCAAGTCCTAGACAAGCTGACCTCATTATAACAGCTGGCACTGTGACGATGAAAATGGCTCCTTCTTTGGTGAGATTATACGAACAAATGCCCGAACCAAAATATGTCATTGCTATGGGAGCCTGTACTATTACAGGAGGAATGTTTAGTACAGATTCTTATAGCACCGTCCGCGGAGTGGATAAGTTAATTCCGGTAGATGTGTATTTGCCGGGTTGCCCGCCTAAACCAGAGGCTATTATAGATGCTATAATAAAACTTCGTGAAAAGATAGCTCGAGAAATATATGAAGATAGGTTTGAGCCTCAACAAAGAAAGAGATTTTTCACTCTAAATCATGGGTTTCATGTTGTACCCAGTATGAATACTGAAAATGAAGAACAAAAGTTTTTACATGAATTTACCGAACCTCCAATTGAATCGACTTTCGAGATATTCTCCGAAATGCCCGAATCTATTTCGGGGATACCCCTTGAAAAAATAAAGAATTAGGGAATGAAAAATTATTTAGTGGAAAGTAACGAATAGGAAATCCAATTTTTTACAATTGCATAACAAATGTTAACCCCCTATACAAATACCTTGACAAAAAGTGCTGATAAAATCAGGGGTCGATTATCTGCTTGGCTAGCCAAGCATAAGTTAGCTCATAGAGCTTTGGGTTTCGATTATCAAGTCACAGAGACGTTACAGATAAAATCTGAGGATTGGGCTTCGATAGCCATCGCTTTATATGTTTATGGCTTTAACTATCTCCGTTCCCAGTGTGCCTATGATGTAGCACCAGGGGGATTATTGGCTAGTGTATATCATCTTACAAAAATAGATGATAATGCAGATCAGCCTGAAGAGGTCTGTATAAAAGTTTTTGTCCCAAGGAAAGATCCCAGAATCCCGTCTGTTCTCCGTATTTGGAAAGGTGCTAATTGGCAAGAACGAGAATCTTATGATATGTTGGGAATCTTTTATGAAAGCCATCTATGTCTCAAACGTATATTGATGCCTGAGAGTTGGATTGGTTGGCCTTTACGCAAAGACTATATTGCACCTGATTTTTATGAGATACAAGATTCTTATTGAATAAGATAAATGTAAACAACTATAACTTTTACAAAGTTATAGATCTAAAACTTTGCAGCATCTATTTCAGATGCTATGGAATAGAAAGGACCACAAACAAGGTTTGGCACATGTGTATTCCCACACATTCATTGTATATCGAGACAGATGGGTGAAAAAACTCTTTTCTTGGCGCATCACAAATGATGTACAACGAGCGCGTTGAATGATGTACCACGAGCACGCTATTTACGAAAACGAAAAAGTCAATTTGACTTTTACTCATTTTAGTTCAAAATAGATTCAATCTATTCCCACCGTCAAATCTTTCCATACTTCTATGTTTTTACTGATATATATATATCTATATATATATATATATCCAAGGTATCCAGTTTTTTTTTGAATAAAGAAGAAAAATAGAAACAGGGAAGTATAGAACGGAACATATTTAATACTACCTCGTATGATACATACGGATACATATATCCGTATATATAGATATATCCATATCTATTTTTAAATGAGTCTGCATGCCAGGAACCAGATTTGAACTGGTGGCACGAGGATTTTCAGTCCTCTGCTCTACCAACTGAGCTATCCCGGCTCTTCTTTGTGCATCATCCTAGTGTAAACTCTGAACTTGTGTTAAGTAATCCCCCTTTCGAAAAGGGGTCCATTTTACATCGGTAAGTCACCATTTGAAGGACTACAAACGAATGGGATTCATTACAATTCGCCATCAGTATATGATATATATAGATCATATATATATATATGATCTATATATATGATCTATGATCAACTTATTGTAATGTTTACAACATTCGTGTTTCTACTTTCTCCAAAGTAGTGGAATGATAGATAACAAGAATTAATATTTAAAAAGAAAGTGAGAATTTCAAATTCTCGATAGAATTGGCAAAAAAAAAGAATGATAAATCAGTATTTTGGAAATGAACCTGGGAATAGAGGGACTTGAACCCTCAAGGTCTAAAAAAACCGACGGATTTTCTTTCTACTGCAATTTACATTGTTGTTACTGGTATTAACATGTAGAATTGGACTCTATCTTTATTCTCGTCCAATCATTCATTCCAAAAACTGAGTGGACTCTCTTTCTAGAGAAGTTCCTAAATTTATTTTAGTTAATAGTTCCTTGAACTAAGTTTTGATTGATTGAGTTTTGAGTGATTGATGGTATTAATCACTTCTCTTTATTTAAGCATAAATAAAGAGAATTGATTAATAGATAAAATATTGGATCAAATGATTTTGATTCGTTAGAAAAACTTCCATCGAGTCTCTGCACCTATCCCTCTCTAGGAGGAAAACTTTTGCTCCTAGAAACCAGATTTGGCTCAGGATTGCCCATTCAAAATATATATCCAAGGGTTCCCTGGATTTGGAAGCTATCACTTAGTACGTTTCCATACCAAGGCTCAATTCGATCAAGTCCGTAGCGTCTACCAATTCCGCCATATCCCCGTTCTCGGAAAATGAGATTAAAGTGTAATCTATCTCCTTCTACTATTTCTCTTTTATAAGAATCATTAATTAGATATTAATCTAATGGGCGGCATAAATGTACCTTTTTACTCCCCTCTCTCTCGCCATCTCTACTTTCTGGCTGAGAATCATTATATTGTTTCTGTATTTTAAATGCAATGTGGTTATTTACTCTTTTCTAATTAGAAATAATGAAACGGTCACTATCAGTTGACTTTTTGTTCTCTTTCCCCCCCTAAAAAAAAAAATTGAAATTAAAGCAAGATTTCAATCTAATCTGGATTGCGCTATTGAGTCTAGAATAGCTATAATTGTTAAGATCCCAAATGAATTATGGATCGTGCACCCAATGAGTATTGGGTTATATCTCCCATTAATGCCTGCTTAGCTCAGAGGTTAGAGCATCGCACTTGTAATGCGATGGTCATCGGTTCGATCCCGATAGCTGGCTCTTTTACGTTCTTCTTCCGTTGGTTTCCCTATAACCAACAATATTTGTTTAGGACCAAAGAATATGAAGAAAACTCTTTATCTTTCAATCGTTGGTCCACCAAGTAAGTTTCCACTAGTTAAGGGGATTAATTATTGGAGAAATCCAAAAGGATTTGCTCCGATCCAAACAAAATTGGAAACATTTTGTTCTTCGTATAAAATCATTCAAGTATTCGTACGGTTTATACTATTCCTCTTTCCAGCACTATATTTTTTTTTCATTTCGCTAAGGAGTTTTTTTATGTCCCGTTATCGAGGACCTCGTATAAAACTAATACGTCGTCTGAACAATTTACCAGGGCTTACCAAATATAGAAGAGTTGATCGTGAGAAAGAGAAAAAATCTCGATATCGTATCCGCCTAGAAGAAAAACAAAAAGTGCGTTTTCATTACGGACTGACAGACCGACAATTACTTCAATATGTTCGTATTGCTAGAAGAGCCAAAGGCTCCACGGGACAGGTCCTATTGCAATTACTTGAAATGCGTTTGGATAATATTCTTTTTCGATTGGGTATGGCTCTCACCATTCCCGGAGCCAGACAATTGGTTAACCATAGACATATTCTGGTCAATGGCCGTATGGTAGATATACCGAGTTATCGTTGCAACCCCAAAGATGTGATTACTATAAAAGATCGAAAAAGATCGATGAATATCATTAATAAAAATTTGGATCTGTCCCAAAAACATCAAGAAAAATCGAGACTTATCTCTAAGAGAATCATTAATCGGAAATTTATTCTCTTTTTCCGATTTAAAAAACATTATATGAAGCATACAGTGCCATTTCATTTGACTCTTGATTCGTCACGATATAAAGGAGTAGTTAACTATAAAGGAATAGTTAATCGAATAATAGATAGTACAGGGATTGGTTTAAACATTAATGAGTTGTTGGTCATAGAGTATTTTTCCCGTCGAGCCTAAATTGAGAATTGAAAATGAAGGATTTCTGGATATCTGGGCAATTACGCCCTTCTCCCTTCTCCCTTCTCTCTACTCTCCCAAAGTACGCAAATAGAAAGTAGGCAAATAGATAGAATTGTTTCGTGATTTGGGTAAATCAATATTCTAAAATCATTCTGTAGGTTACATTATAATTTTGTTATTCATGATACATTTATTGTCCCCCCCCTTTTCTTTCAATATTTTTTTACTTTCCCATACCGTTGTTTATTTTCTTACACCAATTGCTGTATAACAGGATAGAACGGGAGTTGCGGGACAATGAGATAAACCCATTGGATTGTTATTCAACAGATCAGGAAAATGATGGAAAAGAGAATAAGGTAAAGATACGGAAAGAGAGGGATTCGAACCCTCGGTAAACGTAAGCCTACATAGCAGTTCCAATGCTACGCCTTGAACCACTCGGCCATCTTTCCTATGAGATGCTATGCCTTGGGTATAATCAATCAAAATTCAATTAAAGTAGTGGATAGCAAATTATTTTTAGAGATTCTATTTGTTCATATATGCAAAAACTTCTGCGGGAATAGAGTATTTGTTCAATCCCCGAAAAGACAAAAGGACATTTTACCAAACTTCCTCCTATTTTTGGAAATCCTCCTTTTTCTTTCTCAATCTGTCGATCTTATCTTATCCGGATTTATTATATGATCAAATTGGTAAATTTCTATAAATCCACTAATCCATTCCATATGAAAAATGATATAATCATGATGATTCTTTATCATCATCGTGTCTGGCTAAGAATCGATTGGTCATGATCCGTCGTGCAAATTCTATCATAATAACCCTATTTTTTTTTTTATCTATAGTCTTTAACCCTGTATAAAAGAAAGATTTTTTGAATAGGGGATTCTCTATTGTCCATCCGTCAATAGAATGAACATACTTTCCGGGTATTTTCATTCTATTCCTATTCAGAATAATGAATTTGAAATGTGCGTATATTTACGATTGGAAAATATATTTATTTTTTTTATGGTATTGCGCACCGGAAAATAATTTTGTTCATGGGATCATTTCCATATGGGAATGAAGGAAATTTTGAAATCTCTAATTAACTATGCCTAGATCTCAGAAAAATTACAATTTTATCGATAAGACGTTCACAATTGTAGCGGATATATTATTGCAAATAATCCCGATGGCTTCAGGGGAAAAAGAGGCATTTACTTATTACAGAGATGGTGTGATTTGAATCATTTTATCTTTTTTTTTATCCTTTTGCAAAAAGGGATTCAAGATATTGAGTCAAACAAAACTTACGCTTAGTGAAGGTGACTTTTAAACATAGAACAATCCCTTCTGTCGTGTATCCCCGATTGATGCAGCCTTAGATGCTTTGATCTTCTGAGATTCTGGTATCAAACGAAAGGTTACACCTATGTGATAGACCTTAACGGTCAAACCTATCGGATAGGCACGCATAGAGGAAAAAGCACTACGTGTGGTAATCGACAACACAAACGCTTCGTTATGATACACATTACTCCCCCTTTTTTTTTGTTCTAAGGGGCTAATAGAAATGGTTGGGACAACAAACACCCATCTCGTTTGTACTTCGGATACCGATATCATAGAACCATCGGAGATTGTTGAAGTGACTAATCCCAGAAAATACGCTGCGTTAAGAACAAAGAAATTGTTAGAGGTTCTATTTGTAATGCTAAGATGTTTGGTGTTAAGAAAAGAATCTTTGCAAGAAGGATGGCTAGAGATTTATTGCCAATACACTAGCCCCTATCAATTCATAATATAGGGTCTTTTCCAATTTCACGGATTACTTCCCTCAATATGTAGAAAAAGGAGGAGCCGTATGAGGTGAAAATCTCATGTACGGTTTTGAAGCGGAGATCATTTCGATTAAATGAACGACCGTCACGGATGTCAGCTCAATCCGAAGGAGAATATGCGGAAGCTTTACAAAATTATTATGAAGCTATGCGACCGGAAATTGATCCTTATGATCGAAGTTATATACTATATAATATAGGTCTTATCCACACGAGTAATGGGGAGCATACCAAGGCTTTGGAATATTATTTCCAGGCATTGGAACGAAACCCATCTTTACCACAAGCTCTTAATAATACGGCCTTGATCTGTCATTACGTGCGGCTATCTGTACTATAGAATGAATTCGTTTAGAACTACTACGGAGAACGACAGAAGAAGAGGCTTTCTACATATGCACCGTCCAAAGTCACGGGGTTTATCAGCTGTGGGAAAAAAGAACATTCCTCATAGGAGCCCAAATAGGAATGGATAAATAGAGCCTCCATATTCCATGGATAAAATCATTCAATTGATAGGGAAAGCACCATAAAGATCAATTATTGAAAGTTTGGGCTGATACGATCAAATCTGCTCATTGACAAAAATAAGGAATCAACTTATGTAATAAAGTAGATTTACTAAACTATTGAGCAGTGGTGTAGCATCAGATCCTAAAGATGTAAAGTACTCGCCTACCAGTTAGAAACGGAAAGTACTCTTAAAAATTTCTATACAGAAGTGAGATAGTTACCTCTCAAAAAGACTTCTATTTGGATAATCTGAAGTAGATATCTTCGTTTATATACTTCATCTTTCTGGGGGTGGGAGAAAAGAGAAAACCTGATTATTGATTGAAAGTGAGGTTTGAAACTCATGTCATTGACCCTTTCTGGCCCTTTGGTTAACTCTAACCCATTGCCACAGAACAGAATAGTGAATTGAGCCGTATGAGGTAGGAAACTCTCAAGTACGGTTCTATGGGAGGAAGACTTTTATAAGTTGACCTATCCCGACCGAGGAGAACAGGCCATTCGACAGGGAGATCCTGAAATTGCGGAGGCTTGGTTCAATCAAGCTGCTGAGTATTGGAAACAAGCTATAGCGCTTGCCCCAAGCAACTACATCGAAGCACAAAATTGGTTAAAGATTACGGGGCGCTTTGGAGAATGAGAATCTCTGGTATGATCATACCAGAGAAATCGTTGGGATTATTTCGGAAGAAATCAATGGAATTATTTCATTGTAATTTCTCGAATTAGTCCTCCAACTGCATTGGCTTCTCATATCCTTGGAATATATTGACAATATAACAAGGAATACCTTTTGTGGATCGTTAATGAGAGAGATCTTTTGAATAAGGCCAAATCCATCCGGGGATGTCTTTTATTAATGATCCATGAATAATAAAAAGTTATCGTTATTCGTAAATGTGATCTGCGGGGGGTCCAGATATATGGGTAAATAAATCTGGATATGAATATAATAATGATCATTACACCAATAAATAGGTTTTTACGTTGGGCCGAATGATAAACGTTTTTCCAAACCCATAACGGTCCATTGGGCACATATTAGATATGTCATAATAAATTTGAACACCTGCCTCAGATCGACTTCCTATCATAGTTGCTCTAGTCATGAACTGGGAAATAAATAAAGAAAGGAACGAGTTGAGAACATATATATATATATCATTCAATAATTCCTTCCTGTTGGTGGGTTTTTCTTATGTCTCGTCTGGAAAGAGGGGAACTCAATGACTATTCGTTCACCGGAAACAGAAGTAAAGATCGTGGTGGAGAGGGATCCTATTAAAACCTCTTTTGAAAAATGGGCCAAACCTGGTCATTTCTCAAAGACGCTAACTAAGGGGCCTAATACTACCACTTGGATCTGGAATCTACATGCTGATGCTCACGATTTTGATAGCCATACCAATGATTTGGAAGAGATCTCTCGCAAAGTATTTAGTGCTCATTTTGGCCAACTAGCCATCATCTTTATTTGGCTAAGCGGGATGTACTTTCACGGCGCTCGTTTCTCCAATTATGAGGCATGGTTGAGCGATCCTATTCACATCAAACCGAGTGCTCAGGTAGTTTGGCCAATAGTGGGTCAAGAAATTTTGAATGGGGATGTAGGCGGAGGTTTTCGAGGAATACAAATAACCTCCGGATTCTTCCAGATTTGGCGAGCATCAGGAATAACTAGTGAATTACAACTTTACTGCACCGCAATTGGTGCATTGATCTTTGCAGCGTTAATGCTTTTTGCTGGTTGGTTCCATTATCACAAAGCTGCTCCAAAATTAGCTTGGTTTCAAGATGTAGAATCCATGTTGAACCATCATTTAGCAGGGTTACTAGGACTTGGATCTCTATCTTGGGCAGGACACCAAGTACATGTTTCTTTACCTATTAACCAACTTCTAGATGCTGGAGTTGATCCTAAAGAGATACCGCTTCCTCATGAATTTATTTTAAATCGCGATCTTTTAGCCCAACTCTTTCCCAGTTTTGCTGAGGGGTTGACCCCATTTTTCACCTTGAATTGGGGGGAATATTCGGATTTTTTGACTTTTCGTGGAGGACTCAATCCGGTAACAGGAGGTCTATGGCTGACCGATACTGCACATCATCATTTGGCTATTGCAATTCTTTTTATTATTGCTGGTCATATGTATAGGACTAATTGGAGTATTGGCCATAGCCTCAAGGAAATTTTGGAAGCTCATAAAGGCCCATTTACAGGAGAGGGTCATAGAGGTCTTTACGAGATCTTAACTACCTCGTGGCATGCTCAATTAGCTCTTAACCTAGCTATGTTAGGATCTTTAACTATTGTTGTAGCTCACCACATGTATTCCATGCCTCCCTATCCATACCTTGCTATTGACTATGGTACACAACTCTCTCTGTTCACACACCATATGTGGATTGGCGGGTTTCTGATAGTTGGGGCTGCTGCACATGCAGCTATTTTTATGGTAAGAGACTATGATCCAACTACTCAATACAACAATCTATTAGATCGTGTTCTTAGACATCGTGATGCAATTGTATCACACCTCAACTGGGCATGTATATTCTTAGGCTTCCATAGCTTTGGTTTGTATATTCATAATGATACTATGAGCGCTTTAGGGCGTCCTCAAGATATGTTTTCAGATACTGCTATACAATTACAACCCATTTTTGCTCAATGGATACAAAACACTCATGCTTCAGCACCTAGTTTAACAGCTCCTGATGCTACAGCGAGCACGAGCTTAACCTGGGGGGGCGGTGATTTGGTAGCAGTAGGTAATAAAGTGGCTTTGTTACCTATTCCATTAGGAACCGCGGACTTTTTGGTACATCATATTCATGCTTTTACTATCCATGTGACTGTATTAATATTACTTAAAGGTGTCTTATTTGCCCGTAGCTCTCGTTTAATACCCGATAAAGCAAATCTTGGGTTTCGCTTTCCTTGTGACGGACCTGGGAGGGGAGGAACATGCCAAGTATCTGCCTGGGATCATGTTTTCCTGGGGTTATTCTGGATGTACAATGCAATTTCAGTAGTAATATTCCATTTTAGCTGGAAAATGCAGTCCGATGTTTGGGGTAGTATAAGTGATCAAGGAGTGGTAACTCATATCACGGGAGGAAACTTTGCGCAGAGTTCTATTACAATTAACGGGTGGCTTCGCGACTTTTTATGGGCACAAGCCTCTCAGGTAATCCAATCTTATGGTTCCTCATTATCTGCATATGGTCTTTTATTCTTAGGTGCTCATTTTGTTTGGGCATTTAGTTTAATGTTCTTATTCAGTGGCCGTGGGTATTGGCAAGAACTCATTGAATCTATCGTTTGGGCTCATAACAAACTGAAGGTTGCTCCTGCTATCCAGCCCAGAGCCTTGAGCATTGTCCAAGGACGCGCTGTAGGAGTAGCCCATTACCTTCTGGGTGGAATCGTCACAACATGGGCGTTCTTCCTAGCAAGAATTATTGCAGTAGGATAATGGCTAGGAGGATTTGAAAAGCATTATGGCATCAAGATTTCCAAAGTTCAGCCAAGGCTTGGCCCAGGACCCAACTACTCGTCGTATTTGGTTTGGTATTGCTACCGCACATGATTTTGAGAGTCATGATGATATGACCGAGGAACGCCTTTATCAGAACATTTTTGCTTCTCATTTCGGTCAATTAGCCATAATCTTTCTTTGGACCTCTGGTAATTTGTTCCATGTGGCTTGGCAAGGCAATTTCGAAGCGTGGGTACACGACCCCTTACATGTAAGACCTATCGCTCATGCAATTTGGGATCCTCATTTTGGTCAACCTGCTGTAGAAGCCTTTACCCGAGGGGGTGCTCCCGGTCCGGTCAATATTGCTTATTCTGGTGTTTATCAGTGGTGGTATACCATTGGCTTACGCACTAATGAAGATCTGTATACTGGAGCTCTTTTCTTACTATTTATTTCTGCGCTTTTTTTAATAGCGGGTCGGCTCCATCTACAACCTCGATGGAAACCAAGTGTTTCATGGTTTAAAAATGCCGAATCTCGCCTCAATCATCATTTGTCGGGGCTCTTCGGAGTCAGTTCTTTGGCTTGGACGGGGCATTTGATTCATGTAGCTATTCCTGAATCAAGGGGGGAGCACATTAGATGGGGTAATTTCTTAAATGTATTACCACATCCCCAGGGTTTAGAACCCCTTTTTACAGGTCAGTGGAATCTTTATGCTCAAAATGCTGATTCCAGCAGTCACTTATTCGGTACCTCACAAGGGGCGGGAACTGCTATTCTAACTCTTCTCGGAGGGTTCCACCCACAAACCCAAAGTTTGTGGCTGACTGATATCGCTCACCATCATTTAGCTATTGCGTTTGTTTTTCTCATTGCTGGTCATATGTATAGAACCAACTTTGGGATCGGACACAGTATAAAAGATATTTTAGAAGCGCATATTCCTCCGAGAGGTCTATTAGGCCGCGGACATAAAGGTCTTTATAACACAATCAATAACTCTCTTCACTTTCAATTGGGTCTTGCTCTAGCTTCTTTGGGGGTTATTACCTCCTTAGTAGCTCAACACATGTATTCTTTGCCTGCTTATGCATTCATAGCACAAGACTTCACTACCCAAGCTGCATTGTATACTCATCATCAATACATTGCCGGATTCATTATGACAGGAGCATTTGCTCATGGAGCTATATTCCTCATTAGGGATTATAATCCAGAACAAAATAAGGATAATGTATTGGCCAGAATGTTGGAGCATAAGGAAGCTATAATATCCCATCTAAGTTGGGCTAGTTTATTCCTAGGGTTCCATACCTTGGGACTTTATGTTCATAATGATGTTATGCTTGCTTTTGGTACTCCGGAAAAACAAATCTTGATCGAGCCTATATTTGCTCAGTGGATACAATCTGCTCATGGTAAAACCTTATATGGTTTTGATGTACTCTTATCCTCAGCGAATGATCCTGCATTCAATGCCGGTAAAAGCATATGGTTACCAGGTTGGTTGAATGCTATTAATGATAATAGTAATTCACTGTTCTTAACAATTGGTCCTGGAGACTTTTTGGTTCATCATGCTATTGCTCTAGGTTTGCATACAACTACACTAATTTTAGTGAAAGGTGCTTTAGATGCCCGCGGTTCTAAGCTAATGCCAGATAAGAAAGATTTTGGTTATAGTTTTCCTTGTGATGGTCCAGGGCGGGGAGGTACTTGCGATATCTCGGCCTGGGATGCTTTTTATTTGGCAGTATTCTGGATGTTGAATACCATTGGATGGGTTACTTTCTATTGGCATTGGAAGCATATCACATTATGGCAGGGTAATGTAGCTCAATTTAATGAGTCTTCCACTTATTTAATGGGGTGGTTAAGAGATTATCTCTGGTTAAACTCTTCACAACTTATTAATGGATACAATCCTTTTGGGATGAACAGTTTATCTGTCTGGGCGTGGATGTTCTTATTCGGACATCTTGTTTGGGCTACTGGATTCATGTTTCTTATTTCCTGGCGTGGATATTGGCAGGAACTCATTGAAACTCTCGCATGGGCTCATGAACGCACACCGTTGGCTAATTTAATTCGATGGAGGGATAAGCCAGTAGCTCTTTCCATTGTTCAAGCACGATTGGTTGGATTAGCCCACTTTTCCGTAGGTTATATATTCACCTATGCAGCTTTTTTAATTGCCTCTACATCGGGCAAATTTGGTTAATTCTTTTTCACCAAATCAAGTAAGTATTAAGATTATGGATATATTGAATAATTTGATATATCTATAATCTCTCTGCATAGAAAGAAAGAGGTAATCAACCTCATATTTCTTCATCTTAAATCTGATCTCTATTTTTTATTCCTGTATACTAACTGGTAGAAATTATGACAAGAAAATGTCTCATTCAGAGAGAGAAAAAGAAACAAAGATTGGAACATAAATACAAATTAATTCGTCAATCCTTGAAGAGAGAGATAAGAGAAGTTTCATCATTGGATGAAAAATTGGAAATTCATAGAAAATTACAATCTTCACCACGTAATAGTGCACCCACACGTCTTCATCGCCGTTGTTCTTCGACTGGAAGACCTAGAGCCAACTATAGAGACTTTGCATTGTCCGGATATATATTGCGCGAGAGAGCTCACGCATGTTTGTTGCCCGGGGTAACCAAATCGAGTTGGTAGGAGGAAAAAAATATTTTTAGGGTTATGAAAACGTCTCTTGCCCTCTATATATAGAGGAAGGGAAGAGACGTTTTCAACGGTTGTTGGGTGTGCACGTTACATGTATTGTATAATACAAAAAATCATGGGATAAATAGGATATCCCATGATAGCGCGGGGTAGAGCAGTTTGGTAGCTCGCAAGGCTCATAACCTTGAAGTCACGGGTTCAAATCCCGTCTCCGCTAGAATACAAGAAGTTTTTGTTAAAAGGGCATTCTCCGTGGAGAATGGAATGAGAAGTCTCAAAAAGATATGATCAACCCAAGAACTATTCCTTTGCCCTATTCCATTTTTTTGATGGGCGGGTAGCGGGGATCGAACCCGCATCTTCTCCCTGGCAAAGAGAAATTTTACCATTAAACCATACCCACATTTGACTCGTTCTTGGTATCAATAGTATATATATACTATTTATGCATAGGTTTATTTTATGCAATAATGGGGAAATAGCCCCCCCCCCTTGAGCACTTTCATTTGGGTTCTTGGGACTTGTCTGAAATGCCCTTCCGAACTATAATGTCCTCCGGGGAGGGGAGGAGTTCAACCCAAAAGATCTTAGAAAATATCTAAGATATAAAAGAATTAAGGATACCTACTAAAAGTACTAATCCAATCCATAATGATACACCTGAAAATAAAAAATTTTTGCTACTTGACCAACCATTAGGAGAGGCAAGTGCGACAGGTACACCAATCACTAGCAGAATTGAAATTGCAATTAATGCAAACACAGACGATTGGAAAGCAATAGTCATGGTTGTAATCTTAAAAGTTTCCAACAGATTCAATAAACTATACCATCCGATCCCTGTCCGGTCAAATTGTAATCAAATGCACTACGGGTTCTATTCGATCAGAAATTCCTCGATCTTAAAAACTACTTTTTTTATCAATCTTATTTTATTTGATTGGTAGGGAAAAGATAAAAAATTTCGTTTTATTTTGACATTGTGAAAATATCATTACAACATAGATAGATATAACTATTAATATGTACGCAGAGAGATGCACCTCTGCATCTTTGATAGAATATGCATCTATGCGTATGTCATATGCATACATGGATATATGCATGTCTAATTATGACATTAGATATATAGCCTTCGGATATTATATGAAGGAGCAAAAACTAAGTGGTCTTCGCCCGGGAGAGATGGCCGAGTGGTTGATGGCTCCGGTCTTGAAAACCGGTATAGTTCAAAACTATCGAGGGTTCGAATCCCTCTCTCTCCTTTTGTTCGTTGAACAATTCGACTCATCAATCCAGTATCAAAAAAAAAGGCTTGGCTATCTATCTATATATCGATATAGATAGATAGCTCGAGTATAGCGAAGCTACAAGGATTCAGTTAGTTGGAAGGAAAATAGCTGAAATATATCCCGCCTGCCAACATTGACAATCAAATTCAATTGGTTTGATTTTAATATGGACCAGTTTTATCACTTGTTTAATTAAGTGGGGTCATGGAAAGAACAGGTTCAAAATCACGATCAATTCCTTTCTCAAATCCCGCTGCAGCTGCACGAGCCCTTCCTGCATGCCACAAATGACCTACGAAGAAAAAAAATCCCAAAACAAAATGGGAGGTGGCTAACCAACTTCGGGGAGAGACATAATTTACCGCATTAATTTCGGTAGCTACGCCACCCACGGAATTCAAAGAACCTAAGGGAGCGTGAGTCATATATTCTGCCGAACGTCGTTCTTGCCAGGGCTGTATATCCTTTTTCAATTTACTCAAGTCCAACCCATTAGGGCCCCTTAGGGGTTCCAACCAAGGGGCACGGAGATCCCAAAAGCGCATTGTTTCTCCTCCAAAGATAATTTCTCCAGTAGGAGAACGCATAAGATATTTACCTAAACCAGTAGGTCCCTGGGCAGATCCCACACTAGCTCCAAGCCGTTGATCTCTTACTAGAAAAGTAAATGCTTGAGCTTGAGAGGCCTCTGGGCCAGTAGGCCCATAGAATTCACTAGGATAAGCTGTATTGTTGAACCAAACGAAACAACAAGCAATGAAACCAAACACAGCGAGAGCGCCTAGGCTATAGGACAAGTAAGCTTCTCCGGACCATACAAACGCACGGCGAGCCCATGCAAAAGGTTTTGTTAAGATATGCCATATACCGCCGAAGATACAAATCGAACCTAACCATACATGTCCCCCGATTATATCTTCTAGATTGTCTACGCTAACGATCCATCCCTCTCCTCCAAAAGGGGACTTAAGTAAATAACCAAATATAACACTTGGGTTAAGTGTTATGTTTGTAATTTTTCTTACATCTCCACCGCCGGGAGCCCAGGTATCATATACACCACCGAAATACAAAGCCTTGAGCACTAGGAGGAAAGCGCCAGCACCTAGCAAGATTAGGTGAATACCCAAAATTGTGGTCATTTTGTTCCTATCTTTCCATACATAACCAAAGAATGGAAAAGATTCCTCCAAAGTTTCGGGTCCGACGAGTGCATGATAAATACCACCAAAACCTAAAACTGCGGAAGAAATTAAGTGAAGTACTCCAGATACAAAGTAGGGGAAAGTGTCCACAATTTCCCCACCAGGACCGACTCCCCATCCTAGAGTAGCTAGATGGGGAAGTAAAATCAATCCTTGTTCATACATAGGCTTTTCCGGTACAAAATGAGCCACTTCAAATAGGTTCATTGCTCCGGCCCAGAATACAATTAATCCGGCATGAGCAACATGAGCCCCAAGTAATTTACCCGACAAATTGATAAGCCGCGCATTACCAGCCCACCAAGCAAAACCAGTGCTTTCTTGGTCACGACCAGCTAAAGCTAGGGTTCCATTAAAGAGCGTTTCCACGGGGTAGAACCTCCTCAGGGAATATAAGGTTTTCATGAGGCTGATCCTGAGCTGCCATCCAAGCACGAATACCTTCGTTCAAGAGAATATTTTTTGTGTAGAAAGTCTCAAATTCAGGATCTTCTGCTGCACGGATCTCCTGGGAAACAAAATCATAGGCACGTAAGTTTAGAGCTAGACCAACTACGCCAATGGCACTCATCCATAAACCGGTCACTGGCACAAATAACATGAAGAAATGTAACCAACGTTTATTGGAAAAAGCAACCCCAAATATTTGGGACCAGAACCGGTTAGCAGTTACCATTGAATAAGTCTCTTCAGCTTGAGTTGGGTTAAAAGCACGGAATGTATTTGCACCATCACCGTCTTCAAATAAAGTATTTTCTACGGTGGCACCGTGAATAGCGCATAGAAGAGCAGCACCCAATACTCCGGCAACTCCCATCATATGAAAAGGATTCAAGGTCCAATTATGAAAGCCCTGAAAAAAGAGGATGAAGCGGAAAATAGCCGCTACACCGAAACTAGGCGCGAAGAACCAACCAGACTGACCTAAGGGATAGATCAGGAATACAGAAACAAAAACAGCAATCGGGGCAGAGAACGCAATTGCATTATAAGGTCTCAATTGTACAGATCGAGCGAGTTCAAATTGGCGTAACATGAAGCCTATTAGACCAAAAGCACCATGAAGAGCAACAAAGGTCCATAGGCCACCTAATTGGCACCAACGAGTAAAATCTCCTTGTGCTTCGGGACCCCATAATAGCAGCAAAGAATGCGCTAAACTATTAGCTGGAGTAGAAACTGCAGCAGTCAAAAAATTACAACCTTCCAAATAGGAACTGGCCAATCCGTGAGTATACCATGAAGTCACAAAGGTTGTACCCGTGAACCATCCACCTAGGGCAAAATAGGCACAAGGAAAAAGCAATAGACCGGACCAACCCACAAAAACAAAACGGTCTCTGCGTAGCCAGTCATCCATAGTATCAAATAAAGTTTTTTCTTCTTTGGAAGACTTTCCAAGGGCTATAGTCATAATAATCCTCCTATTTAGCTATTTCGACCATTTCCGAGCACCCTATCTAATAGTAGAATCAAAAGGTATACGAAGGTTCGCCCATCTATGGGCAATTCTTCATCCATGATCCCTTTCAACAAAATGGGCCCAAAGATTCCTTGTTGGCATAGAGATTCCTGAACTGGACCAATCCAATATTGGTAAATGCGGGATAACCCGAAGTTTTGATATTCAGTTTTTGAATGATCTTCAAATCACTTGAAGAATGCAATAACGGAAACGGAACAACTTGCGGGGGGGGGGCAGGTGAGCTTTTTGCGTCTTCCCAGTTCTTCAACAGATTCTATTCACAATATTCATTCGATTCAATATTTTTGATTCATTCTTAGTTCTCCTTCTAGATTGACGAAATTAATACGAATTTTTATATAAATCTCATAGATAAATCTCTATGTTCATTTTTTAACACTACATTTTTGATGTGAGCGAATAGGAACAAGAAGGAGTAGATATTTTTATAACTCATGGAGTTAAATAAAATAACTCCATTCGTTCTTCTCCTTCTATATGAAGGAGAAAGCAGAGCATTCAGTCCACAAACAAATATTGGGTTCTTCCATCAAAAATTAAGACAATTCCGATGGAATTTAAGATTCGCTTTCAAAATGCCCCTCAAATTTCAATATCAGAATAGCTCATATATTCATAACTCAATAGGTCAGGTTCACTTACTTCTCCCTCTTCTTTACTTCTTTTTATCTGTAAGAAGTAGGATACAAAAAATGTAGAATACTTTCGTAGTATGGCATTAGGCTTCCATAATATATGCCTCAAAAATGAGGAAGATGAAGAAAACTATGCCTAATCTTAAACCATTGCTCATCCTATAGCAGCAATAGGAAGAACAAAGTTTTTATTGCTATGGATAGTAATAAGTCCTTATTAATATTAGATGTTTTATTCTATCATAACAAACATTAACCCTAATACCCATTATAACGGGTGGTCATTGTCTCAGTATTCTGCTTTAATCTCGCCTGTCCATTGAAAAAAGAAAGGCTTACTTGTAAGAACCTTTAAAGGAGCCCTTTATCGGGCTTGAACCGATGACTTACGCCTTACCATGGCGTTACTCTACCACTGAGTTAAAAGGGCTTGTGCTCATTTCATTTCATTATGAATTAATTAGTCTACTACATATCTGGTATATATGAGTATACCAAAATGGATCCGCGGATAAATAAATTTGCGGGTAGATATCGATCTACTTAATTGTTCGCCAGGGCCGATCATGTTTTAATCGTATCAATAATTTCTAATTAAACCTATTAGAATAATAAATTGATGGAGCTATTTCTATTTAATCTGGTCATAAAAGGGTGACATCTGTACCCTACAATTGTCACTATACGTTCCATTACTTCTCAACCTATGGGAGGGTAATCTTATTAAGATTTTTAACGGGATTACCCTTATCCTACCCGTCTGTCTATCACGACGATCTACGGACGAGATTTTTTACATCAGAGAGAGTTTGATATTTCCAATATTGATTATTCGGAAATAACCAGTTTTGATAAGCTGTGCCCTATTCTGATCTGTTCTATGTGGGCCATTATTGGATCAGGACCCTTTTGATCGATTTTTTAACAGATCTAATCTCGAGTAAATAACTTTGAAGAAAAAGCCTTAGGTTCAGAAGGAACAAATATACCTCCCTTGCTCCTCCAAAACCAATTGAAATTCCGTAATATGGCTAATCAAAGGGATCCTTATTAATATAAACGCAATATCGGGGCATTTCCCTCAATAATTTTGCCTCACACCATTGTTCAACCTTTTGGTTCAATGGGACGTATAGGTATATTTGTACCAATGCGCAAACGATGCTGTGATCATTATAGATCGATATCTATAAACAACTCCCTATTTGGGTGAACTTTTTATTTCTTAGCAAAAAAAATTCATGAACAATAGAATAAGAGGAATGTTAAATCACTAACATACATAAGATTAGTTCTTTTTTGCTTCTACTGTTGACAATTTTATAGAGATTTGAATATAATTATGATAGGCGGGCCCCTATCGTCTAGTGGCCCAGGACATCTCTCTTTCAAGGAGGCAACGGGGATTCGACTTCCCCTAGGGGTATTATGCTATAAAGTCTTTAGCCTACCATACAAAATGAGTATTCTAAAGACTTTGAATTTATGGTTCCTGGGTCGATGCCCGAGTGGTTCATGGGGACGGACTGTAAATTCGTTGTGCAATATGCCGACGCTGGTTCAAATCCAGCTCGACCCAATATAAACATGGTCCCTCCATAATAGATTTATGTAAGTCTCTGGCATCGAGAAAGCGTAGTTCGTTTTTTAACTCCTGATGTATCTGTGTTTTATGCATATATGCATGTATATGCATAGACCTAATGGAACGAAGTGATACTTCTTCGAGGAAATGAACATCCAATGTTTTATTGATTCGGAGTAACATAATGTATTACTGCAGATTAGTTGGCAGGCGATCTATTGGGATTGTAGTTCAATTGGTTAGAGTACCGCCCTGTCAAGACGGAAGTTGCGGGTTCGAGCCCCGTCAGTCCCGGTCGAATTGAATAAGTGTACCCTTTTTTCTTATCCTCGTTCCTAGATAAATTAGAACTTTTCCTTTTCTTTATGTTGGTGGGAGCTACGTAAAAAGGGTGCATCAGGATAAATGGAATTTTCACGCGGGAGAATTCCTGTTCTGTCTGTCGTTTGTTTTTAGGGCTAATAACAGCTATTAGCCGATACAAAGTCTTGCTATAGACTATTGTCATGTCTAAGTATAACTCAAGGTAGTTACATATGATTCTTCTATTCAATCAATAGAACCCATTTCATGCTAGACCGTTATGAATAAAGGATAATAGCATGTTATACTATTTCACTTCTATTGAAGAATCAATGAAATTTGTTAGTAGATTCCGTTAATCTAATTGATCCTATTGATTGAACCTCATCCTTTAAGGATTCAATCCATTTTGGGGATCATAAAAAATATATGAGATCAAATCTCGAGTTATTGTAAAACGAAGGGAAAATCAATCATGGAAGTAAATATTCTTGCATTTCTTGCTGTTGCATTGTTCATTTCAGTCCCTACTGCTTTTCTAATCATTATTTACGTAAAAACGATCAGTGGAAGCAATTAACTTGTATGAAAATACAGTGCTTTTTGATCACTAAAGCATCTAGAAATGTTATGGATCATGAGGCGGAAAAAAGTGATAGAGGCCCCGGGTAGAGATTAATGTGTATAAGTAGTAAGTACTACTTATACACATTAATCTCTAGAGCAATTAATAAATAATTGCTTGGATAACAATTAGGCCTAATAAGAAATCAAGGCTAGTAGCTTTTTTTATTTAGTTATTCCACAACTGTTGTGTAAACAGAACAGAGGTGTAGGTTATGAATATGTTGTTAACATATTCATAATAGTCTTTTTTACAGATCCCTTAATAGTACATAGTGGATATGAAACTGTAAATTACATAAGAAAAAACAGTTTCTATGGGATAGAAAGGATCTATGACTAAGACGGATCAACGCAAGCAATGTGCACGTTTAAGTTTCTCCAGGCTAGAAAGGGTTTACATTGAATCGGATCAATTTTCAATTATCCGATGAAAACATATTAAAAACGTACACTATTTTGTTTTGATTCCAGCTATTCCTATATATTAGTTCTATATATAACTAATATTTTTACGATAACTCTTATCGTAAAAATATTATTCTTCGTTGAAGTCGAATAGAACTATGGACTCATCCTAGGGAAGAGAAGAACTAGTTGAATGAGTGAGGAAGAATGCAAGAGTAAAATCCAAGAAAGATTAGGGTAAATCTCTCTCTGCATATCCGCAAAGGATAAGCTTCATAAATAAAAGAATATATTATTTTAGCTATATCACCGAGGATTCAGTATTACGTACGAGATCTTTATGAAACTGGAAATATTATCATTTCAGAATGATTTGAAACGAGGCAATTGCTTAGAAAATGAACTATATATATATATTATAATCCACTTCTACCCCATACTACGAGTGAAAGCGAAAATGTAAAAACTACCATTAGAGCAGCCCAAGCGATATCGACTATATCCATACCAATGCCTCAATTTGCAAAAATAATAATATGATAATCATTAATTACTGATGATAAGAGAACTAATCAGGATAGTGCAAAGTGTAAATCATCCACCTTCCCATTTAAAACTGACTAGTAAATATTAGATATTTAGCATTCCATTTGTTTATTAGAACTAGTTACTATAAACTATCTATAGTATCGCATATCCACGACAAAAAGAAACAACATTCTATAGGTTCTATTGGGTAATATGGGGCAGCACAAGTTATCCGCAAAAATGATGGAATGGAAAATTCCCATCCCAGTTTTTTTGCTTTTATTCTGCTCTATTTACTGTTCACTCTAACATTTACTGTTCACTCTAACATAGTGAGGGGGCACTCGGATTTGAATCCAAGGTAGAATATTTTGAGTCCCCTGACCACTAGGTTTTGTCGTATAGGGAATTGGCAGTGCCCCTATCAATAATGCGTGTCGTATGGGGTCGGATAGAGGGGTTACAGTATCCCTTCAACTTTCTCATATTGGCAATCTAATACCAATAGGGGCAAATATTCAATATAGAATAAAGAATAGGCGACACCCAGATTCGAACTGGGGATGGGAGATTTGCAGTCTCCTGCCTTACCGCTTGGCCATGTCACCAATCATAGATCCGCATTTCTTTCTCGATTAAAGGATAATAGGAAATCCTTGCTTGAGTCAACTAGAAAAGAAATAAAAAGTCTCAAGGGACCTTTTCCTTTTCTTATAATTTTAGAATGATCTATCTGGATATGGGTGGAATTCCACGGGATATAGTGAACGAAATATACATCTCAATTTCTGTCAGATTGATTCATATGGATCAATAAGAAATCATTAACGAAATAAACTTCTGAATTTATGGACGATAAACTTCCAATGCGCTTAGATGGAAATAAGGCACCATTTACAATCCCCGAATTTGGTAAAATACAGTTTGAGGGATTTTGTCGTTTCTTGGATCAAGGCTTAATAGAAGAACTACACAAATTTCCAAAAATTGAAAGTTCGGATAAAAGACTAGAATTTAGTATTTCTGGGAATAGATATGAATTAGAAAAACCTACCATTAAAGAGAGAGATGCTGTCTATAAATCCCGTACATATTACTCTAGATTTTGCGTACCAGCAAAGGTTATTCAAAGAACTTGTCAAGATATACATGAACAAGATGTATTTCTTGGAAAAATGCCTTTAATGAGTTCCAAAGGATTTTTTGTAGTAAATGGAAATTATAGAGTCGTGGTCAATCAAATATTAAGAAGTCCCGGTATTTATTACCGTTCAAAAATAAAAAATAATGAACTTATTTATACTGGTACGATAATCTCAGATTGGGGAGGAAGATCAAGATTAGAGATCGATGAAACAGGAAGGTTATGGGTTTTTGTAAGAAAAAAACAAAAAATATCTATTTTACTTCTATTATTGGCTATGGGTCTTGATCTCCAAGATATTCTCTACAATGCTCCCCTGCTCAATAAATACATTTGTTCTGGGGGACCTGAACGTAAGGCATATCAGGAGTTAGAAGCTATGAGAAGGGAAGATGCTCTTTTGGAGTTTTATAAAAAACTCTCCGGTCCCGATGAAGTAGAGGACAGCGACGATGAAGAAGAAACAAATGACGATTTGGTATTTTCCGAGTCTGAATGTAAAGAATTACAAGAGAAGTTTTTCTCACAAAAGTGTGAATTAGGAAAGATCGGTAGGCGAAATCTGAACAAAAAACTGAATCTTAATATCCCCGAGACCGAGATCTTTTTATTACCACAAGATCTATTGGCTGCTGTTGATTATCTTATCAGAGCTCGATTTGGAGGGGGAACGTTGGATGATATAGATCATATTCAGAATAAACGTATACGTTCTGTGGCAGATTTATTACAAATTGAATTTGAATTTGCCCTTCTGCTTTTAGAACAAACAGTGAAAACAACTCTGATGATAAGGCGTTCATCAACTGAACCAACTCCTAATGACTTAGTAAAGTCAAGACCATTAACAAAAACTTTTCAAGAATTTTTTGGTTTACACCCCTTATCGCAGTTTTTGGATCAAACTAATCCATTGGCCGAAATAGTTCATAGCCGAAAATTGAGTCATTTAGGCCCTGGAGGGTTAACACCTCGAACTGCTACTTTCCGGATCCGGGATATTCATCCTAGTCATTATGGACGTATTTGTCCAATTGCGACGTCCGAAGGAAAGAACGCTGGACTTGTCGCATCGTTATCGATTTACGCAACGCTTGGTCCTTATGACTCTTTACAGACTCCATACTATAATATATCTAAGAGATCAAAAGAAGAAATGGTTTATCTATTACCTGGAGAAGATGAAAGCTATCGGATAGCTACGGGTGATCATTTGGCGTTAAATCATGGTATTCAAGAAGAACAGGTTACTCCAGCTTTTTATCAACAAGAATTTTTAGTTCTTGCATGGGAGCAAATCGATTTCAGGAATATTTATCCGAACCAATACTTTTCCGTTGGAGTTTGCCTTGTTCCTTTTCTTGAACATAATGACGCAAATCGTGCTTTAATGGGTTCCAATATGCAGCGTCAAGCAGTTGCATCATTTCAACCTGAAAAATGCATTGTCGGAACTGGCTTGGAAGGTCAAGCAGCTCTAGATTCAGGAAGTGTAGCTATAGCTACACAAAAAGGAAGCATCAAGTATATTGATGCTGGAAGCATCACTTCATACGGTTATCGAAACACTAGAAAAAAAAGAAAAGGAAACACTAGGAAAAAAAGAAAAAGAACAGAATTGGCCCTATATCAACGTTCTAATAGCAATACTTGTATACATCAAAAACCTCGGATTCGTCAAGGGCAATGTGTAAAGAAAGGACAAATTCTGGCGGACGGCGCGGCTACAGTAGGGGGGGAGCTCTGTTTGGGAAAAAACATCTTAGTGGCTTATATGCCATGGGAGGGCTTCAATTTTGAAGACGCAGTGGTTATTAGTGAACGTCTGGTATATGAAGATATTTATACTTCTTTCCAGATCGTAAGATATGAAATTGGAATATATATGAAGAACGAGGGCCCCGAGATAATCACTAGGGAAATACCTCGTTTAGATGCTCATTCACTCCGTCATTTGGACAAAAATGGCCTTGTAAAGCTAGGATCTTGGATAGAACCAGGTGATGTTTTAGTTGGTAAATTGACGCCTCAAACAGCCAAGGAATCATTATATACTCCAGAAGAAAGATTATTACACGCCATATTCGGTATTGAGCTCTCTAATGCAAGAGAAAATTGTCTTAAAGTACCAGTAGGTGTAAGAGGTCGAGTTATCGATGTGAGATGGATCCATAAAAAAGATAACTATGGTGATTCTATAAAAGAAATCCATGTATATATCTTACAAAAACGTAAGATAAAAGTGGGCGATAAAGTAGCTGGAAGGCACGGTAATAAAGGTATTATTTCCATAGTTTTGCCCAGACAAGACATGCCATATTTGCAAAATGGAACACCAGTGGATATGATATTAAATCCATTAGGGGTACCCTCACGAATGAATGTAGGGCAGATCTTTGAATGTTTGCTGGGTTTAGCAGGGAAACTGATGAACAAACATTATAGAATAGCCACTTTTGACGAAAGGTACGAGCAAGAGGCTTCAAGAAAACTAGTGTTTTCTGAACTTTATAAAGCTAGTGAGCGAACAACTAATCCATGGGTATTTGAACCTGATCATCCTGGAAAACATAGATTAATTGATGGAAGAACAGGAGAGGTTTTTGAACAACCTGTTACAATAGGAACAGCTTATATGTCGAAATTATGCCATCAAGTGGATGACAAAATCCATGCACGTTCCAGTGGACCTTATGCACGGGTTACGCAACAACCTCTTAAAGGAAGATCCAGACGAGGAGGGCAACGAGTAGGAGAAATGGAAGTTTGGGCTCTAGAAGGGTCTGGTGTTGCTTATAACTTACACGAGATGGGTACTCTTAAATCTGACCATATTGACAGTCGTAAAAGAATACTTGGCGCTATTCTTACTGGAGAACCAATACCTAAACCAGAACCAGACACTACTCCCGAATCTTTCCGATTGCTTATTCGGGAATTACGATCTTTAGCTCTAGACTTGAACCATGCTATTATATCCGCAAAAGATTTTCAGATAGATAGGAAGCAAAATTAATCAAAATTTAGAAAAATCTTTGTTTTCTGATTCTATAGTTTATACTATTCCACTTTCCGTTTACTATGAATCAAATTCCTTTTTTTTAATAATGTATATGATTAACCAAAATAAACATCGCCAACTTCAAATTGGCTTAGCTTCGCCCGAACAGATTCGTGCTTGGTCTGAAAGAATTTTACCTAATGGGGAAAGAGTCGGAGAGGTTACTAACCCTTATGCTTTTGATATTGAAACTAATAAACCAGAAAGAGATGGATTGTTCCGTGAAAGAATTTTTGGACCTAAAAAAACTGGAGTTTGTGCTTGTGGGAAGCCTAAAGTGATTGAGAATGAGGAAGGCTCTCAATTTTGTAAACATTGTGGAGTTGAACTTGTAGATTCTCGAATTCGAAGATATCGAATGGGATACATTAAACTGGCATGCCCAGTGGTTCATATCTGGTATTTTAAACGACGTCCCAGTTATATCGCGAATCTATTAGATCTAACTCGTAAAGATTTAGAAGGCCTAGTATATTGCGATTCTTGTATTACTAGGGCTGTAGCTAACAAACCAACTTTATTGCGAGTTGGAAGTGGTCCGTTCCAATATCAGGATCAATACTGGACTGATATTATTCATCAGTATATCACCTGGTGGGACCTTAGGGAATTTTTAGAGAGAGAAATAACCACTGGGGGAAATGCTATAAGAGAAAAACTAGCTGGTCTAGATCTGCAAATTATTCTAGATCGTTCATCTATGGAATGGGTTACATTGGACGCCATTTTGAAAACACAAAATGGTTTTAACGGGCTTCCTGAAGACGGGCTTCCTGAAGACGGGCTTCCTGAAGACGGGCTTCCTGAAGAGGAGGAGAGCCTAGAATTGCTTATAGAAAAACAAATAGACGAAGAAATAGAAAGAGAATGGGAACAGTGGGAAAAGAAGAATCTTGAACCGGAGGTTCCTGAAGAGGAGGAGAGCCTAGAATTGCTTATAGCAAAAATATGGGGAAAAGAGGGGACTGAAGAGAAAGATCTTTTTGAGGAGGATCTTCTTTATGAAGAAGAGGCCCCGGATTGGGAAGAGTATATGATTCGAAGAAGAAAGGATTTTTTGGTTAGACGCATGAAATTAACTAAACACTTTATTCAAACAAATATACAACCAGAATGGATGGTTTTATGCCTATTACCAGTTCTTCCTCCCGAACCGAGGCCCATGTTTCAATTAGATGAGGGTGATATTATTACATCGGATATAAATGAGCTCTATCGAAAACTCATCCTTCGAAATCGTATTCTTACTAAATTCCTGGCAAAATTATTTACGCCACTGCCAGACTCTGTTAATGGCCAAAAAAGATTGATCCAAGAATCTGTAGATGCACTTCTCGATAATGGCATCGGTGGACAACCAGTAACAGATAGACATGATAGGCCTTATAAATCGTTCTCAGATTTGATCCAAGGCAAGGAAGGGAGATTTCGTGAAAATTTACTTGGAAAACGAGTCGATTATTCAGGTCGTTCTGTGATTGTGGTGGGTCCTTTTCTCTCATTGTATCAATGTGGATTACCCCTCGAAATAGCAGTAGAGCTTTTTCAAGCATTTTTAATTCGTAGTCTAATTGAACGACATATTGCTCCCAACCTAAGAGCTGCTAAAAGTCTGATTCGAGACAGGGCGCCCGTTATATGGAGCGTACTTAAAGAGGTTTTGCGAGGATATCCCCTATTGTTAAATCGAGCTCCTACCTTACACAGATTGGGAATACAAGCGTTTCAGCCTATTCTAATAGAAGGGCGTGCTATTCGTTTACATCCATTGGTTTGTGCAGGATTTAACGCGGACTTTGACGGGGATCAGATGGCTGTCCACGTACCTCTGTCTCTGGAAGCTCAAGCGGAAGCTCGTTTACTTATGTTTTCTCACATAAATCTCTTGTCTCCTGCTACTGGAGATTCTCTTTGTGTACCAACTCAAGATATGCTTCTCGGACTTTATAGATCTACCCTTGAAAATAATCAAGGTATTTATGAAAATAAATACCATCCGTATAACGCAAAGAATAACATCATTTCACCTTCGTTTTCCAGTTATGAGGATGCGCTCGGGGCTTATCAACATAAACGAATTGACTTAGATAGCCCTTTATGGCTCCGGTGGGGGAGGGCCCCAGATCTCGGGACAGGTATCCCTATTATTAATTCAGTCAACCGGGAAGCTCCTATCGAGGTTCAATATGAACCTTTGGGCACCTTCTACGAAATATATGAAGATTTTCAAATAAGAAAAGGTAGAGTGGGAGAAATTATTAATAGATACATTCGAACAACTGTTGGGCGCACTCGTTTGAATCGAGAAATAGAAGAAGCCATGAAAGGCTTGTGGGCTTATGTCAGCCGAGAAATATCGTTATAAGTTATTAGAATATCATATTGTTAGTTTTATGATCCTTTCATTCATGCAAAGATAGAGATCGAGGAAGCCTTCCGTTCCGGCTTGAACCCATTGCTGAATCTTACTCCAAAAAAAAATGGGAGGTTTTTTCTTATGACAACCCCTTTGTTCGAAGTGCCCTTTTATAATAAAGTGATGGATAGAACTGCCATGAAACAGCTTATTAGAAGATTCATAAATCATTTTGGAATGACATATACATCACATATATTGGACCAACTTAAGACTTCAGGTTTCCAACAAGCTACTGATGCAGCTATTTCACTAGGAATTGATGATCTTTTAACAGCACCATCCAAAGGATGGCTTGTCCAAGATGCAGAGCAACAGGATTTTGTTTCAGAAAAAGATCATTATTACGGGAATGTACATGCAGTGGAAAAACTACGTCAATTGATCGAGATATGGCATGCTACAAGTGAATATTTGAGACAAGAAATGAATCCAAATTTTAGGAGAACTGACCCTTTTAATCCTGTACATATGATGTCCTTCTCAGGATCCAGAGGAAGTACATCTCAGGTTCACCAATTAGTAGGTATGAGAGGATTAGTGTCAGATCCTCAAGGTAAAATAATTGATTTACCCATTCAAAGAAATTTTCGCGAAGGACTCTCTTTAACAGAATATATTATTTCCTGTTATGGCGCTCGTAAAGGAGTTGTGGATACTGCGGTGCGAACAGCAGATGCTGGATACCTGACGCGTAGACTTGTAGAAGTAGTTCAACACATCGTTGTACGCAGAGCGGATTGTGGCACTATCCAAGGTAGTTTTGTAAGTCTCAGTCGAGGTCGAGAAAGGATAAAAAATCAAATTGTTCTACAAACACAAACACTGATTGGCCGTGTGTTAGCAGACGATGTATATATGAATGGAAGATGCATTGCCACACGTAATCAGGGTATTGGGACTAGACTTGCCGACCAATTACGGAATCTCCAAGTACAACCAATATATATACGAACCCCTTTTACTTGTAAGGGTATATCCTGGATTTGCCAATTATGTTATGGTCGGAGTACCACTCACGATAACTTAATTGAATTAGGAGAAGCAGTTGGTATTATTGCGGGTCAATCAATTGGGGAACCAGGGACCCAACTAACACTAAGGACTTTTCATACCGGTGGGGTATTTACAGGTGATATTACGGAACAAGTACGAGCCCCTTTCAACGGAAAAATTCAATTTAATGAAAATTTTCTTTTTCCTACACGTACGCGTCATGGGCATCCTGCTTATATATGTTACAATAACTTTATCGTTACTCTTGTTGATGGTCACGATAAAGTACAAAAATTGACCATTCCATCACAAAGTTTACTTTTGGTTCAAAATGATCAATATGTGGAATCGGAACAGGTTATTGCCGAGGTTCGTGCTAGAACCTCTCCTTTCAAAGAAAAAGTTCAGAAACATATATATTCTGACCTAAAGGGAGAAATGCATTGGAGTACCCATGTGTGTCATGCCCACAGAAATTATAGTAATGTTCATTTCATACTCAAGACAACTCATTTCTGGGTATTATCAGGAGGTATGTATGGATCTGTTGTAGTACCTTTCTCATTTCATAAAGATCAAGATCAAGTGAATGTTCAACTTCTTTTTGACAAACATCAATCACTTCCAAATTGTTCGGTGGACCAAGTGATCCACAAATCAGTTGACTCAAACTGCTCCGAGGAAGAAAAAAAAGAACAAATCTTAAGTTATCCCCAAACTGATCGAATCATATCCCCTAAACATTGGGACTCTATCTATCCCAGCATTCTTTCTGATAATTCTGGAGTGGCGGTGAAAAAGAAAACGACCAGAGTAAAACGAGAAAAGGAAACAAATCGATTCATCGTCCCGTTGCGGTGTGATAAAGAATGGGGAAAGCGAACAATCTCTTATCCTGATTTCATTCTTAGAATACCCAGAAAAGGCATTCTACAGAGAAATAAAATTTTTGCTGTCTCGAATCAGACTTTTAGCAGCTCTTAGGTTGGGAGCAATATGTCGTTCAATTAGACTACGAATTAAAAATGCTTGAAAAAGCTCTAC
>Ga0115848_100009_pt1 | contig 39076 bp, 42 predicted proteins | sample InSIn3gowninarea_FD_83862 | JGI IMG/M metagenome (GOLD analysis project Ga0115848, IMG submission 83862) | reverse complement strand
ATGACAGAATCCGTTCGAATCACCAAAGCAGCAGATGTTAGGACAGGTCATGGACAGACTGTAAGTATGATTTCGAAAGCTAACAAGTACTCGGCATCTCCCCCAATCTAACCTCATCAATAGGAGGGCATGATCCGTCAAACCGCCATCGTCGACATCATACCCTCACAACAAATCTGCGGAACCTTGATGCGCGCACAACCTCATTCTAGTTCGGCTGTCCACCACCACGGTAGTCAAGATACGATAGTCTACGCCGTATCTGGTCATGGCCAGATTGTTTCAGATGGGGGTAAGCAGGTCGATAAGCTGGCGCCAGGGGACTGGGCTTTGATCCCTAAGGGGCGGGAGCATCAGGAAGCGAACGATCAAGATGAGGAGTGTGTCTGGGTCATTTGTAGGGCTCCGGCGGGTATCCCTGAGGTTTGTGCTCCTTCTTAGGAAACCTGCATTGGACAAGCTGCTGATGAATATAGGTTGTGAATCTTGATGGGTGGAATGGGAAGGAGGTGAAGTCGTAGCCCGGGGATGCAATTTATGAGATATAGGTAGCAAGGACGTACAAGGCAACACTGAGATTGTTGACAATATGTAGCTTTGCTGGGATAAAGTATGCCCTGTTATGGTACCTACCCTAACTAGGTACTTTCCTTGACGACCTGGTGCAAGACTTTTTCGTACTCCTCAATCTCCTTGGCACCTTCCAACGTAAAGTCTCTCCTCTTACCTTCGACGATGATGTACGGTACTGCATCAATGCCATTTCCTTTTTGTTCTTGCAAGGCCAGTTTCGTGTCCATGACTCCCTCATTGCGATCATCGATAAAAGCTTTGGCATCGGCTTCTGAGATACCCGCGTCAGCTGCAGCTTTCAGCAGCGTCTCATTGCTGGAAGGGTGTTTCTCGTTCTCAAAATACTGTGAGTATAGTGCTAGCACTGTCAGCACTTTTGGTCAACACGACACTATGGCATACCTACAATTGATGAGCTTATCGGCAACCTTAGGTCCTTTCTCCTCCTGAAAATGCTGTATCACTCTGTGAGCGTCGAAGGTATTCGCGACGGTGCCATGAAACTTGAACTTAATATCCACCCCGGCTCCGTATGCCTTCATCAATGTCTCATACATCTTCATCTTCTCCTCGGAGTCGCCATAGCGGGATTTGCGATACCATTCATACTTGTCTTCACCCTCTGTGGATGCTTCGGGATATAGTTGATAAGGCAAGTACTTGACCGTGAAGTTTACCCTTTTGGCGTCTTCGGATTCTCGAAATCGTTCGAGAGCTGTAAGCCTCCGTCAACCTCAGCCCTACAATTCATACATGCGAGTTGAATTTTGGAAACCATCCTTTGCTGGACGGTACACGCGAGATCCCTTACCTTCATCAAGTCGCTAACTCGATCGCCACACATCAGCACAGAGCCTTCCCGAAGTGACAGTTCTCTTGGCAAGACAAACAACAGCGTACCTTCTTCGCTAAGTATGTCCAAGCTGGAGAATAGCTAGTCAGCTGTCTTTCTGGTCAACGTCATACTCGTTCCCTTGCTTGAGCTTACGGCATATCGTGTCCAACGTGAACGATATCTGGCTGTCATATGATGTCATGTTCACCGATTCACGTCTGGGTGTGCTTGTAACGCTCGTTGGTGTTACAGGCGATGCTGGTTAGCAGTGTTACCGGTCACACAAGTCGTGGCTGGGCAGCAAGGACTCCCTCGGGCAACAGTCAACCACGTTCTGGTCAGGTCGATAATGTCTTAGAACGTCTGCTTTGACAGAGTGATCCGGTCCGTTGACAGAAGTAACTGCTGTACCTCGACGACAACAAGGCAAGGATGTTGTGCTTCATGCCATTCGAGCGATGCGGAGACGTTGCGGGTAACTCCAATGACCTCAACAGAGAGACAAATCCAACAAGCAAACTCAAAGCTTCACCGCAGTCGAAAATTCGCTTTCGTACCCCTTGAGCACGTATGACCAATGCAGAGTCGCGGTTATGCAACCTCCTTTGAACATGATCGGGAACAATTGAGGACTTAATGGTGCAAGCACCAAGCATGAAAGTCGGAAGCACATCAATATCACAAAGCTGTCAGTATCCATAGTCGAATGACTGACAAGACGACCCGAGCTTGACCGACCAGTGTACCAGGATTATTGTCCTCGAAGCTCAAAGTGTGCAAGGCAATCCAGGAGAAATGCGGTGGAAAGGGATGGGTCTGCATGGCGTGTTTCAGCGGCTAACGCCCTCCGATCTGATCGCTGATTGGCTATCCCGCGTTTCACCATACGGCGAATTATCCATTGTCCACTGCGATTCTACTTCTCTCAGGAAAATGTCTGCACGATTTCAGAGAGACAACTCCATAACACACATGTGCAGGTCACTGTGTTCAGTAATCCGCTGAGAGGAAAAAGCGGTGGTGGAGTATGCCATTGATCCCACATTCGGCTGGAGCTCGTCCTCTCCCTGTTGACATGATCCACCTCAGACCCAATACTGCTTTTTACAAGCGGAATATTCAGTCACCTATGTTGACAGCCCCTGACAGCTCGCATGGTACGGGTCATACTAAGTCCAGAATCGTGTTCGGTTGGGATGCAACATCAGAAGCAGTATCACAACTATGGTGAGTTTATGGTATATAGATCGGTCCTGTTTCCAACTTCTGCCTCGCTCCTCATTAACCTAGACACTTCTGTCATTCCCGTGGTTGCACTCATTACCACACACATTCGCTTGCAGCTCTACAAATACTAGAGCATTATCACTCTCTTCAACCAATCCCGCACCAACTTTACGTGCTTACCACATTTGGACTCTATCCATACCTGACAAACATACCACACAAAATGAAGACTACACTTCTCTTCGCTGCCTCTCTCAGCACTGCCATTGCAGCTCCCCAGTGGGGAAACTGGGGACAATCTGAAGGCTCAGCAACGCAGCCACAGCAGCAGCAGCAAACCGGTGACAACTGGGGTAGCTGGGGCAAGTCTGGTGGTCAATCCCAAGCAACTGGAGGTACTGCCGGCTCAAACAAGGAGACTGGCGGATGGGGAAGCTGGTCAGCGCCATTGACAAGCACCGTCCCTTCCACACCTTCCACACCTTCCAAATCAACAGGTACTGTCCCAACAGTACCTGTAGTGGCAACTACATCCTCAACGAAGCCCGTTATTGTTTCGTCATCCTCCGAGAATTGGGGAGTGTGGTCGAGCACAACAGAGTCTGTAAAGGCTAGCACAACCTCAACAAAGCCTGTTGTCGTTTCTTCGTCATCTGAAACCTGGGGTGTATGGACATCGACTCAGCCTGTAAAGCCTACTACTTCCTCGACTCAACCGGCAATGCCTACTACATCTTCGACAAAACCTGTCGTCGTTTCATCATCCTCCGAGAACTGGGGAATTTGGTCGACTACACAATCCGCAAAAGTTAGTACAACCTCGACGAAGCCTGTTGTGGTCTCATCCTCGTCTGAAAACTGGGGTGTCTGGTCCTCGAGTCAGTCTGTGAAGCCTACTACGTCTTCGACAAAACCTGTTGTCGTTTCATCATCTTCCGAGACCTGGGGTGTATGGACGAGTACACAGCCTGTAAAACCTACCACGTCTACAACTCAGCCAGTCAAGCCTACCACTTCTTCAACGAAGCCTGTGGTCGTCTCGTCGACCTCCGAGAACTGGGGTGTATGGTCGAGCACACAATCCGCAAAGGTCAGCACCACAAGTTCGAAGCCAGTAACTGTCATCAGCACATCCTCTGCTGAAAGCTGGGGTCCTTGGTCGTCTTCAAGCTCTGTTTCTACCTCTCCTGCGCAGACCACGAGCAGTAAACCTGTGAGTGTCAGCAGCTCCTCGGAAGGATGGGGTCAATGGTCTTCAAGCTCGGTTTCTTCCTCGTCATCATCAAAGATTACCACTGCATCGACAACCCCAGTGAAGGAGACGACAACCGTGCCCGCCACCTCATCAGCATCGCAGTCTTCGTGGGCTGTATGGACATCACCTTCAGTTCCGGCCTCATCAGTCACAAGCTCTGTCCCATCGTCCCCTGTTGCCGCGTCAAGCTCAACTACATGGGGCGTGTGGACTACGTCTTCGGTTCCGGCAGTACCTCAGGTCTCTTCTTCATCTGTGCCAGCTGCCACGCCTGTAGAGGCATCATCCTCTGTCTCATGGGCAGAATGGAGTTCCAGCCAGGTTTCGACCCCTGTGGCAACCACTCCTACTCCTGTCACTACTTCTAAGCCAGTGACCACACCTCTTGCAACATCCTCAAAGCCTGCGATCGCTACCTTCTCCGGCGCCGCAATGCCAACTGCGAAGTGTGACTCGTCTCTGCTCGCAGGTGTTGCTTTCATCATCGCCGCTGTGGCTCTATGAGCTCAAATACAAGGCGGTGTTTGTCCTGAGCCGGGAACAGTTTTCTCCCAACGATTCTTTCTTATTAGAGATTCTTGTTCAACAATTTTTGTGTGGTTTTGAAAAAAGGTAATCCATAATGGCAATTTAGGTATACCTTAATATGCGTATTATGGATGGATACAGAGCGATATTTTCATCTTCTTACACTCGTTATGACTACTATGATGAAACGAATACCATTGGCTTAATGCCACTACGACGAGCAGCTGCTCAAACAATGGAAGCGAATAGCTTCTAAAATGTTCGATGCTCGATGAAGCATTAGAAGAACATCTGTGATATAGTACAAAAATCAATACAAATGTATACATACACCTATATCTCCTATTGCCTTTTCCTTGTTCTCCCAGACCTACACCACTCAGTACATACGTACCGTAGTTGTCCAGTCACAACCATGAGTGTACATTTGAGAACGAAGTCTAGAATCTTGCTTGCAGGGTACTCGGTACAGTACAAAACCTGATGTAATCCTTGCACATGTGATGCTTATCGAGATACATCACTGGAGTCGGAAGTATCCAAATGCACAATCGAAGAATCTGAAACTGGAATACCCCTGAGCGAAGCGAAGCCTGAAAAATGGGACCGCGGAATGTTGAATACCTGTCCAAGGCAGAAACAAATGCCAAGATTCACGAACAATTTTGTGCGAACAACCTTTCCCAAATAGGCACAAACTGCGCTTCACCATCTCAAAATTCCATCTTCACGATAGTAATTAACTTGTTGAATTCAACACAGGCGCAGGATATACACTTCTTTGCGACCGCTCCGTCTTTTCTCACAACTCATCCCAAATACAATACAACCAACACAAAATGGCACCATCACGACCTGTCGCGCCAAAAGCGGTATGTCTACAGCCTACGCAACCTTCCACTTCTCAACGGACGCAAAGATGAAAAGGTCATTTCATACATGAAGAGTGGGATTTAAAGAACCACATCCCAAAAAACTGCTTTGCTGTTCACGCCTTGCTCTCTGTAGCAGGCACATCACCACACTCACCAATTCATCCAAAGAAATATCCATGTGAACAGTAGGCTAAGAATATTTCTATACAGAACGCCGGCGCTCAACGAGGCAAAGCCCAGAAGGGAAAGGTTACTAAGAAGGTACGTACACCCACACACCTCTTTTTCCTCCTCAAGAAAAGAGGTAGACAGAAGGAAAAGTATTAACAACATGGCGTCTCGCAGTACACAATCAACTGCTCCCAGCCCGTCTCAGACAAGATCTTCGACCTAAGCGCCTTCGAGAAGTTCCTGCACGACAAGATCAAGATCGAGGGCCGAACCGGTAACCTCGGTGAACAGATCTCCATCTCTCAGGCTGGAGACGGCAAGATTGAGGTTGTGGCTCACATCCCTTTTTCTGGTCGGTATCTTAAGTACCTGTGAGTAACCACCACCACCCTGCTGTTCACTTTGCTTGGCAAGAAAGAATGAAGTGTCTGGTTCAGTTGAGTGCGGTGCTAATTGTGGTTGTGTTACAGGACGAAGAAGTTCCTCAAGAAGCAGCAGCTCCGTGACTGGCTTCGAGTTGTGTCGACGAGTAAAGGCGTGTATGAGCTAAGGTTCTTCAATGTCGTTAATGACGAGGGTGATGAGGATGATGAGTAGATGTGTGTTGGACTGAGTTATCAAATACGATTTGTCCACTAGTGAAGGAGTACCGACTTTTCCTAAGCCGTGGTTTATGACCACTGAGCCGTTGGTTGGAGTGGTGCGAAGCATGGATCGTCATTGCTGTAGACGTCGCTTACTTTACGTGCTGTCATGCCATGCACTAGGAATGGTGGCACGGCGGTGATCGAGAGATGCTGGTATCTGCGGAGGAGATATGTCTGTCAGCTCAGCTCAAGATTCTCCTTTCTCTCAACGACAACCACGTTCTACGCTGTTTGAAGAGGTAGATGACAACCAATGAAAAGATTACTTCGTCTAGACACTGCCCCAAGGTTTCCTCTTGAAAATCGTGTAGTCCTGCTACTGTAATACTTTGATGCAGCGCATATAGACTATTACGCTTCACGGCATGGCAACATGCCTGCCCACCACCCATCCATATCTAGGTAACCACCTCTAGTATCCCAAGCAAGGAACTGCCCGACTCACCCCATGCACACACCCAAACCAAGGACTTTCCTTTACGCATCCCTATCCGCATCCACGCTTCCAACACAATCCTATATCCTCCGATACAAATGCAACTGATACCTCATACTCTCCAACTCTACCGCATACCTCAATTCCCTCCTCCTCTCAATACGATACCACACCGAGTCCTCCCCTTCCACCTTCATCCACTTTGCCTGTTCTCCTGTGCCCGCCACACTCAGTAACGTGTGGTCAAGGAGCCATTTCATTGGATACTTCTTCTTCGTCGTCTTCTCCGTATCAACGGACACATCATTTGCAGGGTTCTTAGAGGATCCGAGTTGGATCTCAGAGTAGCTCCCCGGACTATCGACGACGAGGAGGTGGCTATGCCGCGACATGAGGTCGGTCAGTTTGAGGAGGAAGGAAGTTGTTTTGGGGAGGGAGGTGGTGAAGAGTTCGTTTAGGGTGAACATTATTGTGCAGAGGGTTGTGTTTTGTATTGTTTGCTGTATGGCATCATTGTCGTCCCAGGTTAGGACGTCTTGGTGGATGAAGGTGATTGTTGGTTTTGAGGGGTCGGGGAGGAGGGGGTTGTTTTCGGGGCGGGCTTTTGCTGCTTCACTGGCGTAGGAGGAGAGGGGGGGTGGTGTGGAGAGGGCGGAGGAGAGATTTGTGATTGGTGTGCTCCAGTTGGCGATGTCGATGGCGGTGATTTGGAGGGGAGTTTTGAAATTAAAGTGTTTTTGGGCGGCGGCGAGGGCTATGATTTCTGCGCCGGCGCCGCCGCCTATGCATATTACTTTTGTTGATGGGGAGTCTGAGGCGACATTGTTTGAGATGTTCTGGCTGATACTCGGCTTCTGATTGGGTTCAGTGTTTTCCGGTATTGTTGTCGTATTGCAGTTGTCAAGGAGAAATCTTCTGCTAGGATGAGTTAAGATATGTGAGTAGCCGAGAGCACGAGCAGCGCTCCATCGAAGGGCATAAGCTTGTAGATACGAGGGTTGGCCAAATGCAGAAGAAAAGTCACGGTTGAAAAGATGGCCTTTTACCTCTTGCGTTGCTTGCTTGAGCTGCTCGGTCTCGCCAGCGATTGGAAATGCAATTGTGAATGTGTTGAGAATGACTTGCTGAAGCTCGAGGGGGAGGGCATGAAGCGTGGAAGGCATAGCAGATTCATCTCCACTTTCATGTCCACCATCGAGCTGCTGCTGTCTTTTTGTCGATCGTGCATTTCGTTGAGCCTTGCTTTTACTTGGAGGAGCCATATTCACGACACAGAAAGTGAAAATCAGAAATTTTTACTGTCGTACGACGACGGGATAGTCTCTTCGGAACTTTCAACCTTGATCCGATGTCTGGTGAACTTTTTTCTGGGTTTTGTACGCACTCGGAATTATGTCGAAAATGTTGTACAACATTCACTTGTCTCACGACTTGGAATGAGGATACAATGTTGACATAAGACAAGTGTTTAGCATCTTTAGATTTTCAGTGATCAATCAGAGTTTGACGTACAAAACCACGAACGATCTGCGCAACGTGGACGTTACTACTTGACAGCAAGCCTGCTCGTTACCAGTAGCAACTAGCACAAGATGCTCTCGGTTCGTTGGCCAGTGACCTTTCTAGTTGTGAAGACTTCCCCTTCCCTACTGACTCAAAGAGCTGCAGTATGTGTAAAGGCTGATGAATAGTGAGAAGTGTCATCGGTTGGTCGTCTGGCTAGGATTAGCGACCAGCAGATGGTGTCGTCGCGGCCGATTGCTGGTGTCCCGTGACTCAAAAGTCGTATTGCATACCAAACCAATAACGTAACTAGTTTGGTATACTGTAGTCTCGATTGCTCACGAACATGGACAAGGATTTTTAGTGGACCACTGGCGCATTCAAGTGGGCATTGGTATCTTGCTTCGTACTTGTACGGTACAATGTTCCTTGGCTTATCCAATGGTCATGCCTACTACAGTTTTCCTGATCAGGTTCATGGGTCTGCCTTGTTATTCACGTCGTCTAGGACACAGCGGTGTGGATCATGGGTCGATGAGGGAGGAAGTAGAACCCTATACCTGCCAGTAGGTGATAACGTTATTGCGCTTGAGCGTTCAGAAATCGATCCTGGTGGAGAAGGCGTTAAGAAAATGGACTGTCGTGTCACTGCTGGTGGACGAATCCAGGTTTTTACAGCTGCAAAACTCCTCAACTGCAGCGGGAGTTCTCGTAAACACTGCACTGGCAACGCCAAGTAAAGTGAGTTTGGAGTGATCTGGCATTGAAACAATGGTTCTTCCCAGGAGTCAAAATGAAGTTGACTGGCCAGTCCGGGGCTAGTCGAGGCCGCATCATGCATCCTGCATGATAAGCGTGCACTAGCGACTACTTGCATTATCGAAGGGGGGGGTCAGAAGGACACATGTTTTTCTGCCCATGTACCTACATGTACATGTGGTATGCCAGAGAGGAGAAAACAGCTTTTATGTTTTCCGTATGATATCAATATCGAATAATGATGACGACCAAACACGGATGTCGACGGCCACTACCAAAGAGAAATTCGCAATCTCTAGATAGGCTGAAGAATCTTGATAAGTGAGTGCAGATCTAGTTCAAAGCCAGCGAATGCTCCGTGCCAAAGGTATTTGCCGAAGTTTGGCATTTGACAGCAACTTATCGATCCGAAGGGCCTTCATTTGACATTTCCGGAGCACAGACCGTCCTTGACACTGCATCGACGAGGGGATAAATTTATCGTTTTGCGGGTGAATTATGCTGTTCAAGTTGATGAACGCAGTGTTTGTGTTGCATCTCTGATGATGGTTGACTTTCGTGCCTGGGCAAGTCAATTCCTAGCGTAGCCGATAAAGGTTCAGGGCGTGCTCAAGCTTCAACTATGAATGCCATTAAGCCTAAACAAGTCAGGATAAATGCCACTAGATAGACAAGCGCAGGCCGGCCAGTTGATTGACCATCTGCGGTTCCGCTTCTGCGCACGCGGCTTGGGGCTTGTGCAGCTGAATTGAAAGGTCACAGGAACAAGTGCAGGCCGTAACTTGGGGCATGCCCCGAATCGTTCTTGGTACCTGGCCTGGTCCGCTGCTGGCACTTTGGCCTCACCACGCATCTTTCATACTACCCGTCTTCTTCTCTCCCACCTCTCGTCATCTCTAAACCACCTTCTATACCAGTCATCTGGTCAAAGTCCTTCTCGTCGCACAAGTCGCTATTTGGCTCCTGTTCTGAAGAGCGATCGCTTGGTAGATCTCTCTTCCAGGTAGCCGTCCGCTCCTTCACTTCACGACCCCGACGAGTTGGACCTACGATCTCTACACCACAAAACCTCGCACTCGACAATCTACCTATCGACTTCAGAACATTCATCGCACGTTTCGTAACCTGGTGGTTAGCAATTTTTGTTCGCGACGATTCGATCCCTTCCAGAGTGGTTGATCCACAACTTCAAATGGTCATCAAAAATTGAAGGATAAGAGCCACTGCACCATAGGGCACAACACTCGACAGTGAAAAACTGTGACATGGCTTCACTGTCACTGCCGTCGCCTCCCGCAAATTTCGATGTTTTCACTAGTAATAGCCCTCCTCGACATGCCCGCAAGCATTCTCGAAATCCGACTGCAGCCGCTCCACTTCCCTCATTCACCTTCAATCCTGGTGCTCCGACGGACGAGAACAAGATAAAGCATGACGACGAGGAGAATATAGCGCAGATGGACTCAGTTGCGACCGGCCATATGAGAAAACTCTCGAGGCCGGCACCATTGCCAGAGTTCAAGTTTAATCCTGGTGCTGACATTCCAATCGTTCGAACTCCTAGTCCTACCCATCCTGTTCTGGAGGAGATGGCCCTCAATCAGCAACGAGTCAGCAGATCTGCTCGACCTGCGCCACTACCAGTTTTCACCTTCAATCCTGATGCTCCATCGGGACATCTGTCAACGAGTCCAAATAAGACCGATACAGAAATGGACGGCGGAAAAGCGGGTGGACATAAACGAGCAGGTAGTGAATTTGTCGGTGGTGCACCGGATAAGCCCAAGTTTGTGACTGCGAGCCCCTCCAAGCATGAAGCCAAACCCAGTGGTCCGCCGGTATCTGCTTCTGGTAGAGGAGGCCATTCTCATCGACGTTCCCAAGCTATTTCAATTTCCGAAATCGATACATCCGATCTCATCAAGCAACATGCCCTTGCTAAGGCACGTGCTCCCTCAGGGCCTACCACACCGAATGAAAGTCAGACCTCGTTTCCACGCGCTAGTCCAGCTCAAAGATTTCCTATCCCTTCTGCCACACGTTCGCCTCCAGGATCACCACAAAGGAGGCGTAGTGCATCAGCAGCCCGGTCCCGTACGGTGGACTTTTCAGAACGAGTTGACGTTATTCCACGGCCCTTGTCAATGATTTCTTCGGAAACTGAGCGAAGTAGTTCTACCATCTGCGGCCATTCAGTCACAAATAGCATCAGCTCAATCGTGAGTCCACCTCCTGCTAGCCCGCTCGAATCTTTGGCACCGATTAGTCCACCAGTCTTTGACCTGACAGCAGCGAAGAGACCTAGCACTGCAGATGCTACGCTGCTCTTTTCTAATGTCAGTGAGGACAAAACTGAAGGCCTTTTGACCATACCCAAAAGACCCTTATCTGCTTGCGAGTCACCTATGGTATCCTCGAGTGGAAGTCCACCCCCCAAGAAGAAACATTTCTGGTCTGCAAACAACAATGATTCAACCCCAACTTCAACTCCAAAACATGAGGAAGCAGATCCTTTCGAGGAGAAGAGCACAGCGGCACCTCCTGTAGAACCAGAACCAGAACCAGTCCGCCCGAAGACTGCTCCGGAGCGACCAAACTACCGACGCCGAAAATACCATACGTGGACATCAGGCATTTTCTCCAAGAAGACAAGACATCGGACATCAAAGGCGAAGTCTCGCAGGTCACCCACACCTCCTTCGCTTCTCAGGCAAGATAGTGATAAGGCCAACGAGATCTTTGATGCCGATGACACCGTTGTGCTCCGTCAAAATCCTTCGATCGACATCCCTAAACAACCTCTAGTGACACCCGTTGTACCACTCCCACTCAACACTCCTTCTTATGCTGATTTGACCAGTCCGGTCATTGATCTTGATGCAGCTTTCGATGCATATGACGGCTCACGGCATTCGGAGGATCAATCAAGAAGCACAACAGCGAAGATTGCCAAGCTGCATAGCAGTGAAAGACGAGGAGTAGTGGATGCTTTTGGCATCAGTCATCGAAGAACGGAGAGTGCTCCATCTATGTCACCGATAAACAGGTCATCACTGTTCAATATGACGCTCCATGGGAGCACTGTGTCACTGAGCGAAGACGTTTTCGACGAGCAAGAAGAAGACAATTTCTTAGCACACGAAAAAGAAGTCAAATCAAACTCTTTCAGCGCTAAGGCTGTAGCGGAAGGAAAGGCCGGCAGCTCCGAAGACGGTCTGGGTTTGGCGAACTTACCAAGTCACGTTGATGGTGTGGTTATCATCGATCCAGAAACAGAAGCTGAAAGCGAAGATATGCGCTCGTCCAAGTCAACCATTGCAGCTCCAGTGTTGGCAGCAGAGGATCTTCCCAAGCGACCTGCTACCTCACCAATGTCGTTTGCGTATCCTAATCCTCAGTCAAATTATGCGTCCTCAACTGAAGGTAGAAATACATCTGCTTCGCTAATCTCGTCGCCAGATGCGGACCATGTCTCCTTTGATATACAATCACGATCTCGCCGCTTGTGTGAGCTAAACATAGAACATGTTCAACCTTCTACCGATGATCTGCCATCACTCAGTGACAGTGTGTCAAGCAGCATGCCACGAGTATCTGGCCCTGGCAACGTTCGACCCTCTTTGGAGCAAAGGTCGCACTCCATGTTTGTGCCTGGATCACCAAAACCTTATGAAGGCTGGAAGAGGAACAGTCTTGCAAGTCTCAATCGCCTTATACCTGGTTCTGCACATGGTAGCAAACTCAAGTTCGAAGCTGTCGTAACGCCAAATGAGGAGAAAACGAAGAAGAAGCCAAGTCGTATCAGCAAGTTAATGCGCTTCTGGCGATCCAAAGAGGCTAAGGTGCCAGAAGAATAAAGATTGGTCTTCTACCCAGCCTCTTGACAACAAACCACATACCTAACGACGTTTTATGAATTGAATCTTGGGGCGTTTTGGTGGATGTTTTTACTACAACGAGCTTCGAGCACATTCTCCAGCATCATGGTTGACTTTTTAGCCTTCGACTCTCACCTCGTTTGCAATTGCAGCGTTTTCACATACATTCAAGCCTTGAGACATGATTATCCTGACTCAGTGGCCACTTTTTTGCAACACACTCGTTATTAGCTTTTCACACTAAAAGCAGCACATTACGCATTTTCGACGGCCGGTTTTATTGAGGCAATTTAAGGTTTTTGTTCACGGGGTCTCCATGATCAGCATGAGAGGAGATACATAGGAGAGGAAGAACCTCGTATGAGAACGAACGCAATGGAGAAGAAGAAGAAGAAGAGATTAGGTATTTTAGCTACTACTATAGTAGATGAGCCAAGAGCTCTTCATAGCTCTTCGTACTAGATCAGGCTGATCTTGGCTCATATCATGACTGGATGAACGTGAATACAATATATCTTGCATTCCGCCCGAACCATATCCATCCATCTATTTAAGTATCTATTTCCTATCTTGCTTCTAGTTCTTGTGTTGTAGTGTCAATCGCCAATGGTTGCAAATATGCTCAATGAGACTGTTACATAAGCGTTGGCCACGGCATCTAACATAGGTATCTACATGTGTCCGTGTGTTCATGTATTTATTCATTCGGTCGTTTGGTTATTCACACTACTCGTACACAACACCACATCACATCACAAATCGAAGCGAAACGAAGCGAAACGAATTAACATGCTTCTTTTATCAGCGCTATATGTACAGTACCCACAGGACGACTTACACCTATATATAGTACGTACTTACACTCATATAACACTTACTCAGTAACGTATATGTACTGTACATATTGACCGACATCCATACCCTGAGTAATAAAATAACATTATTTCCAACACTCCTGCCCTAACCTACTACTCATACTCTATCTGTCCCTTCACTCTTCCACTCATCCTTATAGTTCCCCAAGGAATAACTATGACCACGCTACCAGGCATGGTAATAAACAGAATGAGAGCATAAAGGGGCGGATAAGCAATCGGTCTATTGAGGTAGGATAGGTAGTGAGCTCAGAGACGTTGAAATGTTTGACTGACAGCGTTGGTATTGTACGGTAGAGATTAGTAGTCGGCGAGTAGAGTACCGTAGATGGTAATATGCTTGGTTACTGGGATGAATTATGGGTGGTGCCCTCTGAGTTATGGCCGGGGAGATTGTGTCAGAAAGAGTTAATAGCATAGAATTTGCATATTGAATGATATTGATAAACTTGACTTTTCAAAAAACCGTTTCAACAATTTCTGTTACTCAATGACCATGGATAACAACGATTTTCCCTAACCTGCCAAATAAAATGCGCCATACCAGCATACCTATAACATCAATTGTTTACTCTTTCCGTTAGACGGCCCGTCCTTTTCCATTGGATACGTTTACAAAAGAGTAGCACCAAACATGCTTGAAAGGAAGACGACAGCGCAGACCAGAGGAGCGTAGCTGGACTCGGCTGGTCGATACATGGCCGAAGCAGCGTTTTTAGCAGTAGAAGTAGAGCTGCTGCTACCGCTGGAACCAGTTTTGGTGGCTTGACCACTACCGGCAGACGCGGTACCTGTCGAGGCACCTCCAGCGTTCTGAGAACCAGCACCATTAAGACCTGGACCAGTGCCGGCACCTGAAGTCATGTACGTCTTGGCAGCATCTGGAATAGCCGGAAGCGTGTCATTCATGACCAGCCAGTTGGGGGAAGAATAGGCTGGGCAGCCAGAAGCACCACCAGTGGAATTGTAACCACCGTTACCTGATGGGTTGGTAGTGTTGGCAAAAGCGGTCTTGAGAGTATTGAAATCAGGTCTGAGAGAAACGTTGTTGTTGCTGATAGTGACAAGACCGTACCCGCTGTCTTCGTTGGAGTACTCATAGACAAGACCACCAGAGTAGACACCAGTCATCTCAGTGTTGTACAGAGCCGCGACTTCACCAAAGTCACGAGTGTTTGTGACGCAGCCGTATTCAGAGAGGAAAATAGGCAGTCCGTAACCAGTAAAGTTCTTAACCTTCTGATCCCAACCAGAAGTAGTGAAACTGCTGGGATCACACCAAGAATAGTCGTTGAAAGCGAAAAAGTCGGATCGTTCATCAGAAGTGCCGCAGTTCATGTACTCGGCCATCTCCAATCTGTTCTCTTGAACATCGGCTGCTGAGTAACCGACAGGAATTGTTCGGTAACCACGGTTTCGAATGTACTGTCGGATGTCACGGGTTACAGCCTTGACATATGGAGCAGCAGCTGATGACGCGGGGTCATTGACGACCTCGTTGCCGGAAAAGAAAGCCAAAGTATTGGTGTAGTTCGCAAACTTGTCAACAGTGGCGAAAACACTCTGGAGGTAGGCGGCATTGTAGGATGGATTTGGGTTAGCCCTATTGATGGAATATTTGGGAGTGTTGACGTCCAAAATCAGGTAGATGCCAGCAGCTGCCAGAGCGGTCATGCACTCATCGTGGTTGGCTGTGTTGTCAACAGTGTAGACACGAATAGCATTCAGTCCCAATTGTTGAAAGTATGCGATATCTCTTTTGCAACCTGCAGCGTCGGCAATAGGATCGGCAACATCGGATGAACCACCGGGTTGGTAGTCGACACCTCGGATGTAGAAACGTGAGCTGCCAGCGAAGAAGGCTGTCCTGAAGTTAGTAAAGGTCAGACGGAGAGAGGATGTCTGTTGGCTCACCATTTCCCGAGACTGTAACGGCAGGGAGACTGCTTGCTCGTGGCTCCAGAGCCACGGCGGCAGACAGAGCTGCAAAGGATAGAAGAGCTGCTGAGGTCTTCATGGTGCTAATGCGAGTTGATTCACCAAAGAAACTTGTGGTAGTGACGAGTGTTTGCGTCCAACGACTGAGTTGGGAAATAAGTTGGAAACTTGAACGACCGAAGGGATACCAGTTGAGAAGTGGTTAATTAACAATCACCACAATAGTAGCGATTTGGTGGTAAGAAACTTGAATATAAAAAAACGGCGACTGAAACGAGAGGCAGTCGCACTGATTGTCCAAGTGACAAGAAGAAATCAGCAAACAGGTAGGAACGAGTATCAACCGAGAGGCAAGTAGCAAGTAGGGGCAGGAACGAAAGGAAATAGATGTGAAAGCAACCTTCCGCATCCCAACAGAAGCTGGAGCAAAGGCTGGAGAATGTTCGGTTGTGGCGGACAATGGTGGCCAGCCAGTTCTCGATGCACGTTTGGTGGAGTTTCACTTGTTGCTTCGAGATTCGAGCTTGACCAATAGACGTGAACTTGGTCGGCTACTAAGATTCATCCCTGCCAAGACCGTCGATTACTTTATGATTTGGTTTCAAGATACTTTATGGCGCAGCTCAGCAAAGGCTGATGTTGTTCATGCTCTTTGCAACAATAACGTTCTCTATTCATGCGCGCCCTCAACACATTGTGAGGAATGATATATTCCCTACGGATTGTAACACCTGTTTTTCCGCTCTCCGTCTCTTGCCGTCCGGTATGGATGCCAGAGGGAGCCAAGGTGATGGTGACGAGCCCCGGCTGCTAGTGAGATTGGCGGGCACTAGCCAAGTACTCAGCCACACCCGATCTCAAAGGGGTACTCCAAAAACGGTGCTAGATCACGTTTGCAATCTTAATACGAGTACAGAGAACAGTCTCACTGGAACTGCCTCTGCTTGTGTCACTGGCGGACATTGCTTGATCGAAGCAGCGATTTACTTGGCGAAACGTATTCATTTGCGACGTTACGTATGAAATATGATCGTTCCTGTCGTTGAGCTACCATGTCGTATCTGCATAGAACACCAACAGGAAAGACAGGCATTCTAGCGGCCTATCCCCAGTCCACAGTTCTATGAAGGCTGTCTCAATCAATTACTAGCAAGCTCGCGGAGCACCAAACGCAGAACACTTGTTTGTGATTGAGTCTGATACTCAGACATGCTGTTGCAGGGTCAAGTCTTATCCCTAGAAGAGACAACGCCCTTAGCAGGTTCTGCAATGATCATCTTGCTCTGAACACGGAACTTATGCTCCAAAGTGCCCACGTTATCCAATAAGATGTATAGGCATCGGGGACAGCGGCTCATGCGTGGTTGGCCGCGATGTGATGCTTTCTATACGAAATATGTCGTTGCCAATCAAGGATACAAGGCCGCGGTTGAACACTAACCAGTGCGTGCGCCACTGCTACCATTGGTGGCATCTTGAAAAAGCGATTCTCAGAGATAAAGGCTCGCATGTTTTACGCTCTATCGTGGACCGTTATGCCCACAAGCAAGGGCATACCAAGGAAATTTGGGGTTTCGCCTCCACCAGGACTCAGGCAAAGAGGTCCATGAAGCCGTGGCATTGAACGGGTTGTTGTGCTGCATATCGTTCAACGTTATCTCCGTCCAAGGATGTTCGCAAATCTGTGTCCTTCGTTGGTCGCTGGTGGTTGGTAATGGTATAGATGCTTCGGCCCCCGAGATCAAAGCTTCGATTATCGCCGGTTTTCGATTCGTGCTCTGTGTCACGTTGGGGCTTCAGAACTCGACAATGTCTTCGATACAGGCTAACAAAAGCAGCATAGAGAAACATATTCTTGTATTTGCGGCTCATTGACTGCTTAGGCAGAGATCTGTGCCGGACGTGTAAATTTGACAAGGGTTTCGGTGCAACGACTCTTTGGCATATACTGTAGTTAGACTTGCATGAGATTGGGCAGCAATGTCGATCAGATGTCCATGATATTCCAACTCGAATGTGTTAGATATATGCCGGCCATAACAATAGCCATGAGATTGTTGTTGATCGTGGTTCTTGGTTGTGAGATTGGCCGGCACTGTCCGAATGCCTTGAAACTCACCAGAGTGGACATGATAATTAAGTCTCTTCATGCCACCCGAACACACTGTTGATGATTGCAAAGGTGATTGACTCAATATCCACATTTTAGCACTCCTGTATGTAGGCCGCTGGCACAATTCTCCTCTCACCATTCTTCTCAACATCGGCCCACCCATCACCTGTTCCCATCGATATCAGAACCAATTTTTCGCCTTCCTCCATATCAAACTCGGCAGCTGACTGAGCTGTGTACGGATATAGAGCCTCGCAATGCTTCACTTTTTTGGCTCCTCGACGCGGCGCGACCACTGGTCCTTGTTTTCTGAGAGCGTTTATCGATGTGAGCGACGCCGATGAATTAGAATAGGTGGATGGTGTTCGCTCAGGCCGTGGCCTTGTCGCGAAGCCCGGAACGGACGCGATCTCTTCAAAATAAGCTGTTGGTATAAGTCCTTCTTGGCCATAACCAGCCTTAATCTTGGTCCACCCGCCGTCTGGAAGTGTTAGTTTGATGCCTCTTCAAAATGATAGGCACTTACCATCGGGTTCCAGGATCTCAAATTCTTTGCCTTCAGTGATGGTAACTTCGCTTGCATCTCTTGCTTCGTATGGATATATCATCCTACCTCTTTTTCTTCCTGTGGGTGACGAAAGATCATCTGTAGAAGCACCGACGTAAGCCATAGGTGGTGGCGCAACGATCCGATTGCGGCGCGGAGCGCTTGAACCCGCGGTTGGTGGTGTATCTGCAAATGGCGATACTGAATCTCCTGCAAGCTCTGGGACAGATCTTGGTGTGCTAGACACAGATCGCGTGGCAGTCTTTGCATAGCCAGAACTAAGACTATTCATAGTATCCTGCCTGGTCAGAGACGGCGCCGTGCTCCCGTTTGAGGTGGGCGCTGGTGCCTCAACTGCCGCACTTGCGGCTGCTTGCCTTTCGCCCTTTAGTTTCTTTCTCTCTTCCTTCGTCTGCTCGCCAGGGCATTCTGGAGGTACTTTCATCTGACATTTACTGTGGCAAGTGAAGCCACAATCTGTGCATAAGAATCCCTTGGCACTGAGACCCCATATTCGATCCCCACAAAGATCACAGTTCGTCGGAATTTTGAAAGTTTCTGACTTGAATGGATGACTCTGGCCTCGTAAGCTTAGATCACCGACGATTGATGTGATGGTAGATGTCTCTACTTCAGCCGTCATTCTTTGTCTTTCGATAGCGTGAAGTGCTTCCTGCACAGCAAATTGCGATCGTACACAGTCGACTTCGTCCCGTTTGTCCTTGCCCGCTCGGATATTCTCGCGAGCTTGCTTGACATTGTCCAATTCCCTCCTTTTCTGCTGAGATTGGACTTTCATTTCGCCGACAAGCGGTTTGCTCTTCGTTAATATGTTTCGTAAGAAGATTCTAGCTGTGTCGTCTGTTGCCATAGCGTCTGTATCAAGCCAGACAGGAGATGGTTCGAACACAAAATCAGGAGGATCTTGCCACTGTACAGCATTGTGGCGAACAAACATTATACCGTCGAGCTTTGGATCATTTCTCGGTATCTCAGCAGTCAACCGCTTCATGTGCTCAGCGCTCTTTTGCAGAGTCGATGTTTCGAGTGCAGAGGCCAGCGTCCAGATAGCGTTCAATTTCGCAACTCTTGTCTCGTTCAAGTCTTGCAGGGAGTCCAGCAGTTCGGGCACATATTCATGGTAATAGCACTCTTTCAGTTTGTTCGTGACGTTGATGCCGATCAGATATGTGTTCTTTGCATTGTTCATCTCTATGAGATGCTGATTGTACGCATTGGCTGCCTTGGACTTGCCATAGTCGAATGCACTGTCTTGTTTCTTGCGTCGGCTCTCTAGTTCGGCGCACACGGAGTCGTATTTGTTCTTCATCTTCTTCAGGTCACCATACGAATTGTCTCTTTCCTTGACCAGTTTGGCTGAATATTCTGCATGACTCTTACGAAGTTCGTCGAGCTTGTCTTGGTTGTATTGTAGAGGCGCAGCAATGAGGTTGGTCAGGTCCTGAGAGAATTTGTTATGCTCAGCTGCACGCGCCTCGACGGTAGTAAGTTGCGTCGTCCATATCGTGAGTGAGGCCGCTTCGAGCGAACCAGGCGTAAGAGCGGGAGTATCTCCAACGCTCAGATTACTTGATCTTTTGGATTTCTTGTCATAATATTTCTTCGCCAACGCCGTCAGCTTATCGCTGTACTCCTTCTCAATCGTACTTCGCTCACGATAGAATTGCTGAATTTCTTCAAGCCAAGTAATACCATTTGTCACCCACGTATCAACAGGCTTGAAACCATCCTTCAATTCCGCACCAAAACTGACAGAGGCTACCTGAGCCATGTTGAAACTATTGTGCAAAGTATCGTTATCATAGATGCGTGCTGGACGATGTGTGATTGCGATTCATGGATTAAAATAGTGTGACTTGTACGGTGGTACGCTCATTCAAACGACTGGATCTTCAGCATTCCGTTCGAAGTAATAGACTGCTTCTGGCCGCACGGCCAGGGTATATTAGGGTGACATCGAACATATGTGACTTATAACATGGGTGAGAAGAAGCTTGATGCGCGGCCTGGGGCTTCTGGCTGCTGATGGCTTGGTGGGGTGCCATGTGTGGCAGGGGTCTAAAGCGAAATGCGGAGTAAAGATGCAGGTGCGGGAGGGTACCTTGACTAGCAAAATAAATGTATGCAAATGAGGTACTTTCAGTACCTTCACTCCTTCACAACGACACAACGAAACTTATTACCAAGGGTGCAGATAAAATTGACATTTGTTTGCTTCTATCTCTCGCAGATTATTCTGGCCTCCCGAAAGCTCATTTCAGTGATTTTCTGCATATAATACTTTTTTACCATCCCTCTCTTGAACAGCCCTGCAGCCTGCAGGTCCTTCGAACACGTTCGATTACCCATCAACATACGAGCAGGCAGCTCTTGGCAATCCTTGACCACTTTTGAACCTCGAGTACAGACGCCTTCGATCTCTGTATCCTCAGTGATACCGACAAAATGTCGACCGAAACCGCCTCTGAACCTTCCCTTGCGGATCGCATTACTAAAGATGAAGAGAAGAAATCATGGGCAGACGAGGTCAATTCACCAATTACAGAAGAACCACCGGTTACAACACAAGCTCCAGCTGGACCTGATCAGACTGATGGCGCAAGTCAACCATTCGGAGGTTCACAGCTTTCAGAGCCTGAATACGCTGTCCAAGTCAAACTCGCAGACATGCAGGCTAATCCTGATAACCCTCTATACTCCGTGAAGTCATTCGAGGAATTACGTCTTCAGCCAGAAATTCTCAAAGGCATAGTTGGTATGGGTTTCAGAAAGCCCTCCAAAGTGCAAGAGCGCTCACTGCCTCTTCTCATCCAAGATCCCCCTCAAAATCTGATCGGACAGTCGCAGTCAGGCACTGGCAAAACCGCAGCTTTTGTCCTGAATATTCTCACTCGAGTTGATATCAGCACTCCCGAGATGCAGAAAACCCCACAAGCTCTTGTCCTTGCCCCAAGTCGAGAACTGGCCCGTCAAATCACCGGCGTGGTGTGCCTTATGGGTCATTATATGGAAGGTCTCAAAGTTGATGTAGCCGTTCCGGTCGAAGCCTCGCAGCGAGGACGAAAAATCGAGGCAGCGGTTGTCGTTGGTACTCCAGGTACAGTCATGGACCTCATTCGAAGACGAAACATGGACGCTCGACAGATCAAGATCCTTGTTCTGGACGAAGCAGACAACATGCTAGACCAGGAAGGATTGGGTGACCAGTGTGCGAGGGTCAAGCTGTATGGCGAACAAAAGTCAAGTTCAAACTTATGCTAACAATTCTAGGATGCTACCTAAGCAAATTCAGGTTGTCCTTTTCTCCGCAACTTTTCCGGAAAACGTTGTGAAATATGCCCACAGTTTCGCACCAAATGCCAACGAGATGACTCTGAAACACGAGGATTTGACGGTAGAAGGAATTAAGCAGATATACCTCGATTGCGATGACGACAAGGCAAAATACGAGGTCCTCGTGAGATTCTACGGAATGTTGACCATTGGATCATCCATCATTTTCGTGAGAGTATGTAACGCCCCACGAACTTGCAAGGGTCACTCTAACAAGATTTGCAGAAGAAGGAAACAGCTACAAAGATCGAGCAGCGAATGACAGCAGAAGGCCACAAGGTGGTCGCTCTAACCGGCGGATTCGAAGGCCACCAGCGTGACGTTATCATCGACGCGTTCCGGCTAGGTCATGCGAAAGTCCTCATCTCTACCAACGTTCTTGCTCGAGGTATCGATGTTTCCTCCGTGTCAATGGTCGTCAATTATGATGTTCCAGACATGCTCTCTCGTCCAGGTGGACCACTCGTCGCAGATCCTCAAACTTATCTTCACCGTATCGGTCGAACTGGTCGGTTTGGTCGTGTTGGCGTTGCCGTCACCTTCGTGAGCTCGAAATCTGACTGGCAGAAGCTTATGGAAATTCAGAGCTATTTCAGTACGGAAATTCAGAAAGTCGACACCAACGATTGGGATGATCTTGAAGAGCAGGTGACAACGATTATTAGCAGTACTCGAGCTGGCACAAACTTCAAGGGAAATTCTGCATGAGCGCAGCATTCGAACCTTTCGTTGCATGCAGGATTGCAGAGTGAAAGTCATTACCCAGTGACTTTCACTGAAAAGGAATGCATGGTGGAATCCATCCACGAACAAGTATGGAAAAACAGAATGATACCCGCAGATCCGATGGGTTTGCAAAACTTACTATGGACATGACACGAGCTCGGACGAGGTGGTATGGATGAAATATGTGAACTATGTGAACGGTAAATCGGCAGCAAGGGGTTGATCCTCCGGTCAATAACAATCACCAATCACATGAGGCAGCTAATAGCTTTGCTATCGCTTCCAACCCTTTCTGATCATCTTCATCGAACCCGTTCAATTCCGTACAATCAATATCTATCACACCAATGCACTGCCAAAGTTAATACCTCGTTGGTCTCCAATTCGAAGCCAGTGAATACGGTACACGAAGGGACAAGAGGAATATGTAATTGAGCCGTCAAGATGGCTGGGCAATTATAGGAGAAGGGTAGACACAAGTGAATCAAGATCGAAACCTCTGGCGAGAAAATTGAAACCTACTTTTTCGTCAATCACTATTGGCACAACGATTTCACTTTTCGAATCCCCATCGCATGCGATATGTCCCGGAAACTTCTCAACATCGTGAACGAGCACTGTTTTCTTCCGTTCGGCCGCTGTACCACAAACTCCCTTGCCCACTTTGATCACCTGGCATGCGACCTTGCCCATGAAAGGACCCAACAATAGCCTCGTAGGATCCGAAGGATCGGCAACATAGAAACCTGCCCAGTTCACGTGATTTGATGGCGATGGAAGAGAGTGGTAGAGATGCCACAGTAGAGATGCTGTGTTGGCGGTGTTGGTTGGCCAGAAACGCGATCCAGCAGTAAGAGAGGCCAGGGACTCGAGTAACTGTGCGTAGGAAGTTGCCTTGTCTGTGGATGAGAAGTTGGTGGTGTCGGCGTGTGGCTGCATTCCCTCGTGTTAACAGCTGTAATCCGGGCTAACCATACTCTGCCTACCATGGTGAAGCATTCGTATCTTGGACAGGTCGTCAGCGGGTAAGCTTTGAAATCATAGGTGCAAATCTCGATGTTTCACGATGAGAGGACATTCAATGTTAATAAAAAAGGTCCGACATGATGTTGTGCGCGTCTCCACAGTAAAGTTGATAGAGCCGGTGTACAAACAGAGCACTTAAGAGCGTCCGAATCATGTCGGAAAAAGCATTACTATCCAGGATTAAAGACGTGCACGAGCAAAGATACAGGCAGGGACCTAGAAACACTGCATAGAAAGCAATATTCCCATAATACGTATATCCATTTCCTGGTCAAGGACGCCCTTTCAAAACCACACTGTCACGTGAGGTCTTAAGCATGTCAACAAGAATTGTAGTTCATCTCCCGTCTCGTCTACAGGGGATGTCAGCCATTTGACTGATTTCATTCGCGGTTGACCTTCACTCTGGTTCATAAGTACACGATGTTCGGGAAATGGACCGTTTGTTGCAACTAAGATAGCTTGCTTGTTGTGGGTGTTATACAGCAGACTATCACTCATTTCGAGTCGTGGCACCGTCTCGAATCAAGTGCCTCATCAACAGCAATGTGCGCACTGGCCGATAGAAGCACAATCACTGATAACCGCTGGCTGCAATGACACCCACATCCTCCGACCTTAAAAGCTTCACACTCCCAAAGTTGCGCACGACGATTAGGGGTAGTCAAGGCGCCTATTGGGAAGTCAGATTCTTTCCCTACCTAAAGACAAGGGATGATCCCGCCGTATTCGCTGTTGTCAATAATACGGAAGTACTCATCTGCGAGGCCACAAATGATGAAGATACAGGAATCGGTATTATTTCAGCATATGTGAGGGAGAGCCCAGAAATTGGGGAGGGTAGCATGCTTAACACCTGCACATGGTGTTCACTTGATCAGGGGGACGAAGGGCCTTTACTCGCCATCGCAGGCAGCAACGGTCACATACAGGTCATCAAAGCTTTCACTGGCGAGCTTCTATACACCCTAGCTTATCATGGCTTAGGTGTCATCAACGACCTCATAACTCATCCTCAATACCCATGGATTATTGCTAGCGCTTCCATGGACGGCAGCATACGAGTCTGGGATTTGCGAAGGGCTGGCAACCGAACGCAATCGACTTGTGTAGTATTATGCGGGCATAACTTAGCTCATGAAGCAGGTCTCCTATCCATCCATTGGCACGACACAGGCAGATACATTGTGTCTAGTGGATTCGATCACAAAATCTGCGTCTGGACTATTCCTGACCTCGGCGTGAACTCGAGCTTCTGGCAAGAAATCTCGAAGGAAGAACGAAAGCGAAGCTCTGACGAGCTGCGCGTGATACACTACCCTCACTTCATTACATCGGCAATTCACACGGACTACGTCGACAAAGTTATGTTCTGGGGTGATTTGATTCTTTCGAAGGCGGCTGGAACTCAAGATCGGGAGGGTAAAATCGTACTCTGGGCCATTACAGGTTTTCACTCAGCACGTCCTCCACCATTACCTGATACAGCCCCGAAAAGCCAGGAGTATCTTGAAACACGGAATGGCTTCATGCGAAAGCCGAGGATTGCAGTTGACGATGATGTCTTCAGAAGCGCGGACTCAAGGTATGGAGAAACAGCGCCATATACCAGGTACATGGAATTTCATTGCCCTTACTCGAAGTCCTTCTATATAAGATTTGGATTACTTCAACCAAGTTCGCTTTTTCCAGAGTTGCATCCCGTACTCACAGCAGGCAACACTTCGTCACAAATACGACATTGGGACTTGGAGCAGTTCATAGTCGGACACAACGGAGGTGAAGGCCGTTCCGAGGCGACGTCCAAGCACAGCCTGATGCAAAAGGGCATCGCGAGGAGGAAAGTGAAACACGCTGCATCATTCGACGACGACGTTTCTCCCAGCTCTTCGCGTGCGTCTTCGACAGCTCGCACCCCTTCAGACATTCGAGAGCCATCGACGGAGGCGACAAGTCTCAACTCGGACCAGCTCCGACCCTCACATGGAGAAGGTATCAAGCCTGACCGTAAGAAGTTCCCGCTACATGATCCAGATCTGCTGCTTAAGGAGCATAAGATGAATCAAATAACGGATCTGAAGGCGGAAAGAAAGTGGTTCACAACTCGAGCGGTGGAATGGAGTTTCTGTGGGAAGTGGTGCGTGGTTGTGGGCGAGTCGGAAGGTTCAGCAGTCATGGTTCTTCTTGATCGTTGGACGTGATCGCTTGCTGCAGGACGGCAGGCAGTAAAGTTTGTATGGTGTAAAGCGCACAAAGATAAATTAATGGTCGCATGACCCCTATAATTAGGCAAGTTTCTATGCCAATAGGCGTCGGTGCATTGCCTGTACCTGCATGAAACAACAATTTTCAGGGGCAGAAGGACTGAAAACTCGTGGCATCCCTGCTGTTTTGTGCCACTAGCGTCAATACAGGGAGCATCTGCAGGCTCACTCTGCACATGACCACTCCACCACCTGGCAACCACACAGTGACACACTGGCACTGGTATTGGGTAAATAGGTATGCTTCCATCCCGCCTGTCCGAAAGGTCTCTCCCCACACTCGAAATGCTGCACGTCCGCCAATATTGACATGGACGCAGAAGTCTTGCCTACAGCGACACAGGCCGCTCGATATTCACGTTACCGCTCGGTTAGGAAAGCCATCTCGCGCGAGGAAACTAGCGCTCCACCAGTACCAGTACACGTCTCAGAAGAACTTCCTGAAGACGACCAGCAAGCCCAGATTAGCAGGACTCCTTCTCGCTATCGAAGAACTCACAAACCACGAGTACATCATGTTCCACTGCCAACGAATAATGTCATCCCACACGTGACTGTGCCGAAGTCACATTCACCAGTTGCTGAGTTCCAACCCAAACCTCAGGTAGCACCAGCACAGACGTCCGTTTCCAGCTCTTCATCACAACGGCCGAAGCAAAGGAGGGTGTACACATCACCACAGGTTGCCGAGTCGCGTCGGCAACATGATGACCTACCTCGAGACCATGCAGTGCATGGTACTCGGCAGAGAAGCAAAACTATGTCGGCATCGAGCGAAAGAACTCCCACCTTTCGTAGATCCTATGATGCAGCAAGAGAAGAAGCTCGTATGATACTCGAGGGAGAATATGACAAGCTACAAAGAATGAAGGAGCAACAGCAGCAAGCAGAGAGAGATCGAAGAATACGAGCCGAAGCTAGAGCTGTTGCACAAGCGAAGTTTGACGTGGAAAGGGTGGAAGTGGAAGCAAGATTAGGACGGGAAGGAGGGCAGGACAAGGTGCAACGATCGCAAAGTCGCACTCCTGATAGCTCAAGTCAAAGGTCGCATCCAGGAACAGCATTTGTTCCGGAAAAAATGTCAGGGCCAACTCAAGAGCCTGTGCGACACTCGTCGCGACGCGAAAGAGACACATACAGCCCCAGATTGAAGGAAAACGCAGTCCAGCCGGAATTCGATGCCAGACCTTGCGCGACCAAATGCCGCGACCAGCCTGCCGTCGAACGGCAAGACAGGCGGCCGACAACCTCTAAATCAAAAAGTGCCCCGGTATCGGGAACGGTGTACTCGCCCATGGCTGGTGACGGGCCATCAGAAACAGGGGTACACCTCCCGAAGGCGATCGACGCACCCGTGTCAGCAATTAATTCTGGTGAGCGAAGAGTCGAGGTTAGATTTGAAACATCCCGCCTGACACTGCCTATCACTCCCTCGACGACAGTGGAAGAGCTGTTCAAGTCTGCCTCCGTGACAATATCACGGTCTATTGACTGTCTAACGTCCGTTATGGTGGAAACATACCGACCGCTTGGGCTGGAAAGACCACTTAGACGTTATGAGCACATTCGAGATGTGATGAACTCCTGGGACAGCGACAGTCAGAACTACCTTACAATTATGCCTGGGTCTGAAGTTGCAGCGAAGGGTCTAGAACAGAAAGAGGCTCCTATAAGACAGCCGGATCTGACCATGCTCAACTTGTACCACTCACAAAGGCCTGGCAAATGGGAAAAGCATTGGATGGTCCTCAAGTCAGATGGACAAGTGACGGCATCGAAAACCGAGAACGATGGAAACGCTCCGAATGTGTTTCATCTGTCCGACTTTGATGTTTACATACCGACCAGAAAACAGATAAAGAGATTAAGACCGCCAAAGAAAGTCTGCTTCGCCATCAAGAGTCAGCAGCGCTCCATATTGTTCGAAAGCACTGAGAATTTCGTTCACTTCTTTGCAACAAATGACAAAGTGTTGGCAGATCTGTGGTACAACGCTTTACAATCCTGGCGAAGCTGGTATCTCGTCTATGTATTGGGCGAAGGCACAGCACCAAAACCACAGCCTGTTCCGAACGCACGGCCTGAGACATCTGCGCAACCACGGCCGTCGACTGCGCAGTCCAAAGGCTCTTCCGGGACGTCCAGGTCTCGGCCAGATTGCTCTGCTACTGCTTTTAGGTACAGAGATGAACAAACGCCCTCTACAACTATGGTAGTAGCTCAAGCAACGAATCTTCCTCAACGAAGCAGAACTCTCAATGACCATCGTCGGAGTAGATCGATGCAGGAAATGCAGACAGCAAGCCCTCATCGAAGACTCACCATGAAGCGACATACCCCACCAACGTCCTTCCCACAAAGAGCTCTTCTGGATGAATTGAGGCACACAAATGAGAATACAACGATCGGTGCGGACATCGGCAGCACCAATGCTGGCTTTACCGGCACAGGTCTATTAGCCCGGCAACGCAGCATTAAGAAGATTGGAGCCGAAGGACCTGCCACGATCTATGAAAATGCCGCAGATGCATTCACTGGTACAGGTCTTCTCTCCCACAAACAATCGATCAAGAAGTTTGCCAACGACAACATCATCGTGCCAATAGACACAAATGACGCCTTTACAGGTGGCGGCCTTCTCGCACGCAGTATGAGCACGAAGAAGCACAACACGAATAATGAATTCGTGCCAGAGAACACAAATGATGCGTTCACAGGAGGTGGATTGTTGAGGAGTGTGACGAAGAAGAGGAGTACAGTGGCCAGACCGGGGCAGCCATTTTTGGAGTTGAATACTGAGAGCGAGTTCGTGAACGGAAGTTTGTTGCAGCAGGTTGAAACTTTTAATATAAGCCAGGGGCTGCATGCGCCAGCCATTGATAGGAGTAAGGGGATTGAGATTACGGACAGAACTGGTGAGTTCTAGTTGATGGTAACTCTTCGTACATATCTTCTCCAATTCATGTGGCGGTTGCCTCATCTGTTCGCAAAATCAGAATTTTTATTGAGTGCGGACAGCTCTTTGTATCTTAATTCATAGTGTCTCCCATATGCTGTTTCTGTCGTTCAGTTTCTTGATCATAACACGAAGACGCAAGGGTTAGGGTTGTATCCATATATCGGTGAAGTTGCGCTGTTTGTTATCCAAGTCTACCGTACTTGATCGTTATGAGGCATCAATACAATTTTCTGTCACAAGTTCGGAACCACGATTAGCAACACGTCTGACGTCGCATAACAATCTGCATACAAAGTTCGTACGACCCTCAAGATGCTCATCGAAGACCAGCGATTCATTCACGAAGACCTTGAACGCCTTGAACAAGCTATCGCCGAGCGAGTTGGCGAAAACCCCAGAAATATCAAAGACCGGCTCACTCGCGACCACCAGCTCGACGGTTTTCTGACCAGAATACAAGAGCAATCGAGGCGCCTCGTAGAGATTTACCGCGATCGTGATGGCGGTCTAGCCAAAGAAAAGCAATCATTATCTGCGGGAGACCCTTTTGACGAGTTCTACAAGCAGTATGAGCAGATCAAGGACTTTCACAGAAGATATCCTAACGAACCAGTCGAGAACCTTGAACGAGCATACAAGCGCAGAAAGCCCGACGATGGCGAAGTGCCGGTGTCAGAAGTGGACAACATGTTCACAGGAGAAGAGTCGAATGGTCGATTTTTGGACCTGGTCGCATTGCATGAAGACTATCTGAATTTGCCCAACATCAAGAGATTACCATACCTACAATATCTTGACAACTTCGACGCTTTCGAACCTCCCCGTATGCCAATCAAGCGACAAAACAAAGTCAACGACAAATATCTCAAGTACGTCGGTAATCTAGCATCATACCTCGAAAGCTTTGTTCGTCGAACTCGACCTCTGGACGACCTCTCTGAAAAATTTAAGAAGATAGACCGCGACTTTGAAAGCGATTGGAACGCCGGCAAGATTCCAGGTTGGACGAGAGAAACACAACCATCTGAATCCACAGATATTTCAGGCCCAACAACAGAAGGCACAGGCTCAGGTGTCTGGTGCCCCGATTGCGAAAAGGAGTTCAACAACCAAAACGTGTACAACGCTCACCTCCCTGGCAAGAAACACAAACGCAACGCCGAGATTCGCAAAGCAGCCAGCAGCAACCAAAACCTCTCAACAAATGGCTCATCAACAACAAGACCAACAACAACCCACCCACCAACAAACCTAAAAGAACGCCTCATAGCCTCCCACGAACACCGCATCCGCGCGCTATCAGACCTCCTCTCCAACGAACGCAGCAACACGCGCGTCAACGTCGAGCGAAAACAAGGCATGACCGAACGCGAGCGCCAAGCCGAGCTAGACGCGCTCTTTGCCGAAGACAACGCCGCCATTATCGCCTCCCACAACCGCGGCGACGCCGCTGACTCGGATAACGACAACGACGACGCAAAATCCGACACCTCCGAACGAATCTACAACCCGCTCAAACTTCCCCTAGCCTGGGACGGCAAACCAATCCCCTACTGGCTCTACAAACTCCACGGCCTAGGCGTAGAATTCACATGCGAAATCTGCGGAAACTTCGTGTACATGGGCCGTCGGGCGTTCGACAAACATTTCTCCGAACAACGACATATATACGGCTTGAAGTGTCTGGGTATAAGTGGGAATGCGAGTATGGGTGGATTGAGTTTGTTTAGGGAGATTACGGGGATTCAGGATGCGGTGCTGCTGTGGGAGAAGTTGAAAGTTCAGAAGAGGGAGCGGGATGCGGCGGTGGATGGGGTGGTGCAGATGGAGGATGGGGAGGGGAATGTTATGCCTGAGAGGATTTATTTGGATTTGCAGAAGCAGGGTATTCTGTAGGTCGGCTGTCATGATACTGTGTCGGTGCTGGAACAGACTGCTCTAGGTACTGTGGACACTAGATGCAGGTGGAGCCAGCAGCACACTACAGTGGGTATCTTATGTACCTATCTACTATTCACTTCGATTCAGCACACTTCACAGATCCTCTTCATGACGTGAACGATAGAGGCTGTGTGTCTGCTACACGCGAATGCAAACCGCAGTCATTCCTCTTTTTATTTGTCATTCAAACATGCATGCATACCGTACGTACACCTATTGATCCTCCCCTCCTCTTCCAAAAAAAGCACATCCAGTTCAAACCACCACCCAAATCATAACATCATTAATACCAACACACACCGACCAAATCGCCCCATCGTTACAAAGACAATAACAGAACACCAAATCCACCGTTATACTCCTACTCCTATAACTCATTTCCACCACCCCCAACATCCAAAGCAGCCTTCACCCGTCCCAACACCTCCCACCCCCTAGCTCCACCAATCTCCGCCTCTGCGATCGCCTCATCAAACGCCTTCACACTCTCAGTCCCTCTATAGAACCCGCTGACCATTAATTTCGCGATACACGTTGTCGCGATAGCTTGGACTTCGGGACTGTAGCCGAATGCTAGGATGTATGGCTGTAGATCTATGACCTCGCTTTCAGCGTCTTCTGCACTCTGCTGCGGTGGCTGGTTCCAAGTCACAGCAATATCGCACAACACCTTCAAACACAGAATCCTTAATTCATCATGGCCCTTTTTCATACAGTACGTGAACAGATCTCTGTTGGCTGTTGCCATATCCGAGGACAGCAGGCAGGCCAGACCGAGACATTCCGTCGCGCGTTCGCGTAGGGGTACGTCGGTGGAGCGCATGCCGGGGATGACGAGGTTGTTTAGAAGGTTTTCGAGGGGCATGGATTTGGATGGATCGGTTGTTATGTTTTGGAGGAGGGTGTGGGCTATGGAGAGGCATTTTAGATTTGTTAGGAGTTCGGCTAGGGCACGGCGATTGCGGTCCTCTTCAGTAAGATTTTGTTGGGAGTTGGTGCGGGTGGTTGTTGGGTGGTTGTTGTTGGTGCTGGGGAGGTCACTTTGGGCTGAGACGAAAGAGTCGTTGTCGTCTGGGCTTGGGGAGCGGGTTTGTTGGTCATTGGGATCTTCGTCGTCGTCGTTGTTGTCGTTGAGTGTGTCGTGGACTTCGGTGATTGCTTCGGTGACGACGGCGATGAATTCTTTTTCGCCCGCTACGTTGGAAGCGCATGTTAGGCGAAGTGCTTCGATTGCGAGTCGTGTTATTTCGTCTGGGAGTGCTGGTATGGATAGCATGTTACGGAGGAGACTGAACATTTTCCGGCGGCCGATCTCATCGGTGTAGTCTAGGGTATGTGCGATGTGAAGGAGTTGTTCTGCGATGAATTCCTGTTCGGCTAAGGTTTCTTCTTCAACTTCTTCACCACTGTCGTAAGCTTGTTTGGTGTCGAGGACTGTGTTGAGGTGTTTTTGCAGGTGAAAGCCAAAACGTGTAACTTCTGGCATCTTGTCTTCCGCTTCAGCGAGAGCGTCGGGGTTCTGGGAGCAGTAGTCATAGAAGGAGCGAGCCAGAAAGGCAGATTCTGTTGTCAAAGCACTCCAGAACTCGTCCTGAAACCCCATGACGCCGAAGTAGTCAGGACGAAGAGCCCAGAATTCACGCATTGCTTCTGGACCTATACCATCATCGTGACCAGAATTGAGGATATCTATGCGTTCGAGGAGCTCTAGAACCGCTGAGATGGTAGGATCATAGAAACCAATGTTTTTCTTTTTTGGTTCTTCGTCTTGTTCTTCTGGATTTGTTGTTTCTAGGGTTTTTGCGACTTGTTCAATCCAGAGATTACTGAACATCTTTGCAGCAGCTTTTCTGACTCTTTCATCTCTGTCTCTGAGTCCCCATCTCAGTAGCTTCTCCCGCATGCTCAGGCTTAGATGTCGGAAGTCTCCAAGATTAGGCATGAGTTTGGCATATAATGCTCTTCGTGTGGGTGCATCTTTGTCTCGTGCCCGCTCGAGTAAGTACGGTAATGTCTTTGGCTCGATTGGAAGATTCAGGAGAAGCGCTTTCCTCACGTCAGCATTTGTGTCGTTTTGAAGGACATCCAACAGCTTGGCCAGCAAGCCAGTCGATTCTGCTTCATCGGACATGACTGTGTCATCATCGCTGTCGTTTTCCTTCTCTTGTGCTTCCTCGTCCATTTCATTTTCCAGCAGTCGCCCCAGTGCGCATACAGCTTCCAGTCTGATAGCGGGTACTTTGTCTCGTATGCGCCTGATCAACTCGTGTCTGATAGCTTGATACAAGTCATCTTCAATCTCTTGCACAATTCCCATCAGTTGCGATACGATTTGGGTTGCCCTGTATCGAACGACTTTGTCTTTGGCGCCCATGTGCGGAAGCAGCATAAGCAAGATGTTATTGGTGATATTGTTGTTTTCTTCATCTTCATTTTCCTGCTCTTGACCCTGAGTTGCAGCACAATAAACGCAGAGGAACTTGACAATATTTGCACCGGCTCTTTCAGACTTTGCGACTTCTAGACATCGTAGAACGCATTGTTTGACTTGTTCCTCAAATCGTGGCCGATGCGCTTTATGCTTGGCTTCAATCTTAAGCAGACGTTTCGTGAGCGACTTGTGGTTGATGGACGACTTTTGAGCGTCGGCGAATATATCGGTCACCGACATGGTGTTGTCCTTGGTGTTGGTTAACAGCAGCGAACGCGCGTGGAAAGGACGCAGATCTGGTACCTGTTGTGTTCGATGCCGATGTGATGGATTGTCCGAATTAGGAAAAACCAAAATATGCAAATGCCGGTAATTAACCGACCACGCAGCCACTTCTGCTAGTTGGGAACACCCTCTCTTCCTTATCATGCATTATGCTACTTGTTTGAGAGCACGACACCTATCACGATGATACAAGATGGAGAATCGTCTGTCATCCCCCGAAGAGCCCGTAGACTCTTTTCTCGGTCTCGTTGACATGCTGGGTGCTCTATCAAGAAACAGTAATACTCCCACCACATCTCACGAGTAGGATTAGTTGTATCAGACACATTTTAATGGTATGTGGTCTGCTGGGGCTTCCACCACAATTCTCATACCAGGCATTACAATGCCGCCAACGTCAACAGTGCTCATCACACCTGCCTTGCGCGCAATAATTGTTCTGTTAGTGTCCCTTTCAACGAAGACTTCCTGCAAGCCTTGCCTGTGCTTCTCGATCTGCCAGCATGGATTACGTAAGCCGGTAATGGTGATGGTGGGATGCACCTTAGCCTTGGTCATAGCGACATCTTCGGTGTTCTGAGGATCGAGAAAGTGAAGCTTTGTCCCGCGTCCAAGGCTGAGCAAGTCTATTCCTTCTGTCGTGATATTTTCACCTATTTCCGCTGGCTTGAGATTGTTTGTAATCAAGATCTCATGCTCAATGAGATGAACTTGTCTCAAATTTGCTGGTGGCACTTTGACGTGAAGCCGCGACCTATGCTGTACGCTCTCGCCAAGATGGCAATCGCCCTCGACGCCTCGTCCTTCGATGAGGTTGATTGATGGCACAGCTTGTTTCGAGAACACGTGCTGGTCACACAGCGCCGTGGAGACAACGGTAGCCATTATCCACAACCAGTGAAGTCAGCCAGAGATATGTTCACACAGTACCTGCCTAGGTAGGTAAGGCTGCATGAATCCCTCAAGCTCGCGAGGACAACATGAAGCTCTTGTCAGCCTGGATTTCATGTTCCTGTGGTGCCACCCCTCTTCGCCAATAGGCTTCCGTATGGTTAAGGTCTTCATCCATGTAGTCATATTGAATCTTGAGACCACTATTCCATAATTGGTCAAAGATCGAGCCATGGGCAGCTACTCAAGATTGTCAAGGCTGAAGTAAATCCCTGTAAGTCCGTGAACTATTCGAATCCACTACATTCGGTATTGTCCAACCATTGCCGACGTTCGCTTACAAAATCCTTCGTACGCATAGAGGTGGATGCTCGGTTCGACGTATGAATGACCGTGGTCTGACCAACGTTGTTAGCTAAGCGGTGTGTAAGCATTAACGCAGTATCTTTAGCTTTCGCACCCGCACCGGAGAATCGGCAACACCGATCTTAGCAATCCACTTCGGCGCGGTCGTACATGTGCTTCGAAATCCCGTACTGCTGAGTGACGCTTACCTAATTCCATTGCCCCTCCTGCTCTACTCGTATGGCATTTTCCGCAATAGAGCACAAACACGATAGCAACCAATGATGGCACGAGGCCTGTTAGCTACGCGAGTACAACGCTCCGTAATCAGTGCAACATGGCACATGAACGAAGAAGGTATATATTACCTGGCCATGACCTGGGATTCCTCGACCACCATCACCTCAACAACAGCAACCCAGCAGAGCTACAATTACAGCCTCAATCAAACAGCAGCAACCACGTAACTTGACAACCAATACCAACCCAACTACAACCAACACAATGTCCAAGAAGATCCTCACCGTTTTTGGAGCCACCGGTGCACAGGGTGGTTCTGTCATTCGTACCGTCCTCAACAACCCAACTCTATCCCAGCAATTTGCCCTTCGAGGAATCACCCGTAACAAGTCATCCGCCAAAGCCGAAGCCCTCGCCGCCAAAGGCGTCGAAATCGCCGTCGCCGACCTCAACAAGCCATCCGAACTCGAAACCGCGCTCAAAGGCTCCTACGCCGTCTTCGCCGTCACAAACTTCTGGGAGTCCATGTCCAAGGACACTGAAGTGGCGCAAGGAAAAGCTATCGCCGACGCCTGTGTTGCTGCCGGTGTGAAGCACGCCGTGTTCAGTTCCTTACTCAACGTGACCAAGGTCTCTGGAGGGAAGCTCACTCATGTCAGCCATTTTGATGGCAAGAGTGATATTGCAGAGTACTTCGAGAGTGTCAAGGGCAAGACGGGCATGTTGTCGACTTACTTCATGCCAGGCTTCTACATGTCAAACTTCTCGGACACGAAAATGATCAACTCTAATCCTTATGTCAACAACGGAACACCGACGCTGACGATGCCGTGGGATGGGGAGAAAACACAGGTGCCTCTGTTGAGCACCGAAGTTGATACTGGTACCTATGTCGCAGGTATCCTGAGCTACCCTAATCCAGCCGAGCTAGATGGCAAGTACATCCAGGCTGTTAGTGAATGGGTGACACCAAACAAGCTTGTGAGCGAGGTTGGCACTGCGATTGGAAAGGAGATCAAATTCAACCAGGTCCCCGAGGACGTGTTTAAATCGTTCCTCCCACCGCAGACAGCAGAGGAGTTGACGGACAATATGGTGTTCGTCAGGGACTATAGCTACTATGGTCTTGGCTCGGAGAAGAAGCAGAGCGAGAGTGATAAGGTATTGCAACCACTTGGGTTGAAGACTCAGAGCTTGGCTGAATGGGCAAAGAGTGCCAAGTGGGATTTTTAGGATGCCAGGTACTCGAGGTCGAAGGTTTCTGTGTGGACGAAGTGATAGATCAGGTAGTTATGAATGAATATTGACCCCAAAATTGTCCTGAACTTGAGTATATCGCTGTAGTGCTGTGCATCCTGGCAGTATGCTATCATGTTTTTCGAAGTCTGAGTGTTTCACAGTCGTGCAGTGTAGTCGTGAAACACTACCCATAGCCAGAAATGAATTATTATCATTGTATAGCTGATATTTTAGGTGTACCTCACGATCATCCTCACCTTTCATTCCCTCACCTGCTTTAGCTCTGTACAATGCTAACCGATCTGTTTCGATGCAGCTGTGCTGTGATGCATTCCTGGCGAGCATCACTGGAGGCAATCAACGTCGTTCACTACAATTTGTCTATCGGTAGACTCGATAGATTGTTGTTTCCGAAATTGTGGCTGTCTCTGTCATTTCGCAAGTCATTGCTCCTGCCGCATAGCGAGAGATTGAATATTTGCTTTGACTGTCCAGAGGCAACTGAAGTCATTTGTGGTAACATGGGAAGGACACAGTTTATAATTGCTTTATCTTACATAATCATTGCTCGGTACAAATCTGATGAGGTGAGTACGGAGTGGAGTAGAACCAACCGCCCTGCAGCACAGTAGCGCAAGACTTTCACGTTTGCCTTCATTAGAAGCCCTCTGCGAGTACTATAATTCAATCATACACCACCAATTCTTCATTACCTCGCACAATTCAACAATCCACCATGGCGGACGAGATCGATCGAAACATGGACGACAAAATGGAATTCTCGACCTCAAAAGAGGTCACCGTCGCCCCCACCTTCGAAGACATGCATCTGAAAGAGAACTTGCTCAGAGGCATATACGCATATGGTTACGAATCGCCATCAGCAGTACAGTCGCGGGCAATTGTTCAAATATGCAAAGGCAGAGATACAATCGCGCAGGCTCAGTCTGGCACAGGAAAGACGGCGACGTTTTCTATTAGCATTCTTCAGATTCTTGAGACATCAGTTCGAGAAACACAAGGTAGGACCGCATCTTTCAAAGTACGTTGTAGCTGACACACGAAAGCGCTCGTCCTATCTCCTACCCGCGAACTTGCGACACAGATACAGAGTGTTATCATGGCTTTGGGTGATTACATGAATGTGCAGTGTCATGCTTGTATCGGCGGCACAAATGTTGGCGAGGACATTCGCAAACTCGATTATGGCCAACACGTTGTTTCCGGCACACCAGGAAGAGTGGCAGACATGATTCGACGACGAAACTTGCGAACTCGACACATCAAAATGTTAGTCCTTGACGAAGCAGACGAACTCCTTAACAGAGGTTTTCGAGAGCAGATCTACGATGTGTATCGTTATCTCCCTCCTGCTACGCAAGTAGTAGTCGTCTCTGCTACCCTACCTCACGATGTCCTCGATATGACCACAAAATTCATGACCGACCCTGTCCGTATTCTCGTTAAGCGCGATGAATTGACACTCGAAGGCTTGAAACAATACTTCATCGCAGTTGAAAAAGAAGAATGGAAATTCGACACTTTATGTGATCTTTACGATACCTTGACCATCACACAGGCCGTGATCTTCTGTAACACCAGACGTAAGGTCGATTGGCTGACGGACAAAATGCGGGAAGCAAATTTCACAGTCAGCAGTATGCACGGAGAAATGCCACAAAAAGAACGCGACAGCATCATGAGCGATTTCCGACAAGGCAACAGCCGTGTCTTGATCAGTACAGATGTGTGGGCGCGAGGTATTGATGTACAACAAGTCAGTCTGGTCATCAACTACGATCTGCCCTCCAACAGAGAGAACTACATTCATCGTATCGGGCGAAGTGGACGATTTGGTCGCAAGGGTGTGGCTATCAACTTTGTCACCAGCGATGATGTGCGAATTCTAAGAGACATCGAGCTCTACTATTCGACGCAGATCGATGAAATGCCTATGAATGTGGCCGATTTGCTTAACTAGTGGCTTGAACAGAGAGTAACGAGGAACACGGAAAGTACTGTGTGGTATGATATGACAAAAGTGGCTACGTTCAGTTTATGACTACGTTCGTGCAGATCAATAGGCGCTGGAACTTCTATGGTATCAAACGATAGGATGGAAATGGGATGTCTTTCAAACTGTGAGCATCGCCAAAAGACTTCAACGCTTGAACGCTGGTAACTGACATCTGAAACCTAGCCACGATTCTTTTCCTCGCAAGTTCAACGTTGTGAATGCCGTTGCACGGCCTACATTTGCTTTTACCTCAACATGATCACAGGTTGCAAGCGAACATGACTGCTCTTGTGGTCGTCCACGGCCATGTGATGCTCTTCTACAACTACCATCCAAGCAAGGCTATACCACGGTATGTACTTCCTCTCCCCTACTCCAGCCTGTCCCTGAATATCGTGCTTCGCTGCTTCTATATTCGACGGAAGAGGCGTGTCCTCTTGTAGCATACGCATTGATGGTCGTCGTCGCCCTGCATCGCGTCAACGTTTGTGTCGAAACCACCTTTCGTATTTGCTCCGCTCGGAGCGCACAATACTGCGCCTGATTCTGCGTACCCACTAGTCAAGGACAAATCAAAAAGTAGTAGTGAATACGTGATGGCAAGAGCACGAGTAAGGGGGGGTATTACCTAGGTAGTTTTTGTGTAGATGAGACTAGGCAAGTACTGTAGGTATGGCCAACATGGTATTCATTACAATTCGGTGCATCGAACTTCTCTTGAATTCTATGTTCATTAATGACACACACACGAAACAATATCTGGTTTGTCTTTGAGTGGGCGCTTTTTAGTGCGATTAGCTGTTGGTTCCGCTACTTGCATCCGGAATTGATATAAACGACGTTTTACTCCAAGTTTTATCTTATGATGTTCAAAATAGCAGGCTGAATGTTCCATGACAGGAGATATTCGTTGTCTATCTGATTCAAATCACCATCAGAGATATTGAGAATGCAGCACCATTGAGCAGTACAGCCTACACTTGCGTTCACATTCTCTCAGGCTGTCAGTGACGGTCTTTAGCACACCAGACCTTCTAGAATCACTGAGCGTCACATTTCACCTTCACCACGCACCACCGAATCAGCAAACTATCATCATCCAAACTTAGGGAACCACACAGAAACCAAGATGTCCAACACAAGCCCCAATCCACCCATCAAAGTTACCATGCCTTCCAACATGCCCCGCCCCCCCACT
>Ga0115848_100008_pt1 | contig 39582 bp, 23 predicted proteins | sample InSIn3gowninarea_FD_83862 | JGI IMG/M metagenome (GOLD analysis project Ga0115848, IMG submission 83862) | reverse complement strand
AAGTGACTTTATAGGTAGAAGTTGTGATTATAGTAGTTAGGGTATAGCAAAGTTAAAGGGAGCTATGTTTATCTAAATGGGAAACAGATTACGTTATAATAAATTATAACGTTAGCAGGATGTGTTCCCAGCCTACCTGTTACTACATTAGAGCGCATAGAGGTCTTTTTGTGGCCGAATGTATACATGTCTAAAGTATAGTGTGTTTCTGATTTACTATTTCAACCGCATAGCAAAGAGATATTTAAGCGTTTTTAACGAATAGGGTTGGAGGTTGTTTATTAACCATGGCTATGTTTGTTGTATTGTTCGTTTGGTTATATTAACTATGCGAATATTTTTTGATACTTAACATTAATGAAATGGTTACAACTGCGATAGCTATACGTTTATTTATAAACTATTATTTTTTTTTTATAAAAAAAATTCTATAGTAGTATGTATATATTTTTCAAAAAAAATATTTTTTTTATATAATCCGAACAATCTCTTTTTATTAGAATAGAGAACCTGTAACGTATATAATGTAATTATTTTATCTAAAAAGAGTATATCATATACTTTATACTGAAGAAAAAAAGAAAACAAACTTCGTTATTTAGAGGTAGTTTTGAATTATGTTTACGGATATATATATTATCAGTTAATTTAGTAGTCAATCATATTTATTCACTTTTATTTTTGATAATATAAAGTGATTATATAGCTGAGTACTATTTGTTATAATATCGGGTATTTTTCAGGAATTTTTCAGATATTATTCAGGAATTTTTCAAAAATATACCTATTTATAGGTAAATACTAGTCTTTGTTATATCAGGAATATTGTTAATATTTATATAAACGTAAAGTCGATATTACTTCAAGTTTATTTAATTAGATAATATACTAACTACATAGCTGAGCACTAGTTGTAAAAGTGTCAGGAAATATAGTAGTATTTCTATAAATGAACTATACTTTTATTTGATAAAATAAACTAACTATATGGTTGAGCTATACTAAATGTATAGCTGAGCACTACTATCTCATGTATTTTGGTAGTATTTTTATAAAACTAGTTACTGTTTATTTTTTTTGTCAACATATTATATTAAATAAAGAAAAAGAAATTCATTACAACTATAAAACAAAATGAGATTATTAAAAAGTCATCCAATTCTAAGATTAGGTAATGATTATCTAGTTGATTCACCACAACCTATAAACCTTAGTTACATGTGAAATTTTGGTTCTTTATTAGCCTTATCTCTAGTTATACAAATTATTACTGGTGTAACATTAGCAATGCACTATAACCCTAGCGTGACAGACGCTTTTAATAGTGTTGAGCATAGCATATTGTGCTCTTTAAATCAACCTATATGCTGGAAACTCCTAAAGCTTAACTGATTAAGTTAATTAAATTGGTTTATTAAAATAGTTAATATGTATATGGACAATCAGCAGGAAACGAATGTAATTAACATTACGAATAGGATCCTCAGAGACTATGTGGTTGACATATAATTTATATGGTGATATAGTCCTATATTGATTGAAAACTCAATAGTTAGATAGTAAACCGTTATGCCTATTTAGGATATAATAGGTTACGATCTTTTTTAGATTATGCGTGATGTAAATAATGGATGATTAATACGTTACTTACACAGTAATACTGCTTCAGCCTTTTTCTTTTTAGTGTACCTACACATAAGTAGAGGTATGTATTATGGATCATATAGAGCACCAAGGACGTTAGTCTGAACTATTGGTACTGTAATCTTTATTTTAATGATGGCTATTAAAAATACGTGGCCAAATTCATTATTGGTATCTCGAGTTAAAGATAATGATCTTATTATTTCTCCTAGTTTACCCTTTTAATCAAAGTAGGACGAAAGCTATCCGTAGAATAGGCCCCCCCCCCACAACATGGATGTATTATCTGTAATACTATGCGATATGCTAGGTGATTGATGTATTATCTATAATACTATGTGGTATGCTAGGTGATTGATGTATTATCTATAATACTATGTGGTATGCTAGGTGATTGATGAGGTAAAAAGATAAAAGGTAAACAGATGGATAGTGTTCGGTTTAGTCTAGAACTAGGTGTAAAAAATTCAGCATATATTCCCCATCTTACTATTATTTTACATGAATTAGGTTATTGCTCTACTGTTACACCTAAATGGCTGGCTAAATCAGAAGCAAGTGTTGACAAACGATCAGATCCTACATCAACTCGCTATAACTATAGATTAACAACTAATAGTTTTACTAGTCTATTGTGAATCTATAATTCATTTTATCACCTAGTTGATGGTATTATTACAAAAAAAATACAAGAGTGAATAGGAGAATTTATTACATCGAAAGGTTTAGCTCATTGAACCATGCAAGAGGGATGGAGACAAAGGGTCAAGGATTCTGTCTTGCAACTAACCGTTTTACATTTGAAGATTGTGTTTATTTAAGTAATACACTTAGTGTTAATTATGGCCTAAAGCCTAGTGTTGTAAAAGCAGGACATACAAATCAATGAAAAATAAGCATAGGGAAACATTCTATGTCTGACTTAGTTTCAAAAGGTAAACCTTATAGTATAGATGTAATGAAATACAAATGTAAAGGGTATCTTTAACTTGAGACCGATAATGAAAGTCCTACTTAATTATAAAGTATATGCAATATATTATTAAAAATATACGATTTTAATTCATTGCGTTAGCATTAATTAAAAACTAAAGTAGAATACCCTTACAGGGGGTATTGGGTACATTGCCTGGCTATACTAGTGAAAACGGTTAAACATTCGTTATCTGTTTATAGACCGTCGGTTAATAATATAATCGCGACAGACTGGGTCACTGGTGGGTGGCTGAATAGGCTGCTTAATGTACAGTCGGAAGTTCCTAACGCAAAAGGTTACACAAGGCTTTAAATGATAAAAATCTCTCCTAACTATAGGGGACTACTAATTTAAAGTACAGGGGCGCTATACAGATAAATTTAGGTTGTAGTTAGCCGGAACGTAGACAGCTTTCCTGGGTAATAGACATAGCCCAAAATGGTTTAAGATTAATAATAAAAGGAACATAAGTAATAAAGGAAATATAAAAAATTATAAGGTATAAAAGATATTTTTTACAAGTATCGTAAAAAGAGGTTATTGTACAACTAGTTCGTAAAGTAGTCCTAAAATTAATGAAACACAACAAACATTTATTAATGAATAAGGTAGAGCTAATAAGTTTTCACCTGAAACAATCTAAAAATGGAGACAAAGGCTTTAGCTCTACCTCCTATACCAGAAAAACTAAAAAGAATGGAATACTAATACAAGACCTATTGTGTTATATAACGTAGATAGAGTTGTTTACGGTTAATACTCTACTATTTTAGAAGCAAGTAAAGCTATATGTTATGATGAAAAACTATTAGAAGAGCACTGCAAACAGAAAAAAAGAATACGTTAAAAATAGTGAATTGTGGAACATTTATAGGAATCATACGTTTTAGATGTTTTACTCCTAAATATGTACTTTATACTTTATTACTTACTATTCGTATTTTATTCTTATATAAATCATAGTCCCACTAGTAAATATTTTTTTTTGCAATCTTTATATAAAAAAAATTCAAAGTGGTATGTCCCGACAGGGATGTAGATTAGTTTTAATACTATTCGGCAATATTAGTGAAAACGGTCAAAATCCACTAGGACAAGACCGTCGGTTATATAAATAATCGCTACAGACTGGGTCACTAATGGGTGGCTGCAAAGCTGCTTAATGTACAGTCGAGACTTTTAATTAAACGAAGGTATTTAATTTATGGAATACATGAATTCAAAGTTATTCGAGCTTATTATAAAATAGTAATAAGTAAGTTTGTATGTGCTGCCCTACGGGCAGATGTCACTATGAGGTAAAATGTTTGCCTCAAATGTATAACTAATAAAAAAAAACAATTAGCGCAAGCTGATTACATAGCAAGGGTATAGAAATAGAATTACATCAATTCTTTCAATGTACTTGGAATTAAGCCAAAAAACACAAGTTAGCTTTTACCTAGTTAACCGTGCGTAACGATACAAAACGTAGTAAAAAAAAAAGAATACTATTTTATCCTACTAGCCCCGGGACTAGATTTATAGTTACAACAAATAAAAAACAGGACTATCTTAAAAGATGTGATTTATATAGTAAAAAGTGAGGCAAGGCTAAAAGATGGTAAATTTAAATTTCATTCTTGGTTAAATAACATAAAGAAAGTAGAGTATGTTGAATACTCTAATCAGACAATAAGTATGTAAACTACATTAAACCAACCTATACTCCAAAAAAAACCTTTTCAGGACAAATGGTTAACATCAAGAAACCGTTTCTTCCTTTTTCGGATAGATGATACGCCAAAAGGCACAGATCTCGTTCTCCTGGGTTTTTACTTCTCCACAAAACGTATACCCTGCCTTTTCCACCACCTTTTGATTTGCTTTATTATCCATGTTAATTTCAGCACACAATCGCTCAGTTACCTTATCTTTCTCCTGGCTATCGAGGGAAATCTCCTCAACAAGGATGGTTGTATCTTCACGAGGCAGACCCCACCAAACGGACAAAAATGCCTTCAGGTACTCTGTGGCGTATCCATGACCCCAGTGCTCCTTCTTGAACACATAATGGACTCTAGGCCATTGCTTGTCCATTTTAAGTACCAGTCCCTCACCGATAAGTTCTCCCTCCTTTTCATCTGAGTTTTTGAGAAAGATTCCGACTCTTGTTTGGTCTTGTAAGTGATTGAACCAAGGTCGAGCTGTGTTCGTTTCGGGCATTGCGTCAAGGCCGTAACCACGCATAGCTTCAGGTTGCTTCAGGAGGAGGTGATAGGCATCAAAATCCGACTCAAAGAGTGATCGAAAAAAAAGACGTTCAGAAGAAAACCTGGGGAGGTTTTGGTGAACAGGTTGAGTTGTCGAAACTTCGACATAAGAATGGGCTGAGGAAACAGTAGTAGCCATTGTGGTGTGGAATTCGGGAGTGGTGTGGTATGGTAAGTGTGTAGATAAAACCGGTTGGCGAAAGGATGGTTGGTGGACGGTAGGTTTGTGGTATGCGATGTCTTGGTGGGTTGGTGAAGACAATATAGTCGGGAGTAAAGGGCGGTACTTATACTGTAAAAGGCCAAGTACATAGCCACTGTGCCAAGCAGGCAACCGTTCTACCAAGCAGGCTACCATCGAGCCGAGTAAACGAATCTTCCAATCATTGATTTAAGTAGAAGTCATCTGAACAACATAAGATAAAACTAAAACCTGTGATTGGTGGATTATTTTGTGCCTCACATTCATCGCTAATCCGGAACACAGACACGTCACCCATTGCTGATCCGGGAACACAGACACGTCATCAACCGCTGATACGGGAACATAGACAGGTCATCAACCGCTGATCCGGGAACACAGACACGTCATCCATCGCTGATACGGGAACACAGACACGTCATCCATTCGGAAAAAAGATAAGCTTGTATTATTTGATTGGTGAGACGTTATCTATCACGCATAGCAGTCGGCGATCTAGGAGAACTGACGTATCGACGTCTTGGCTAAAGACAAGATCGCAACCTCTAAATGGTGGAAAGTTGTGTGACCCTCCCCCCCCCACACTTTCTTCGCGGTGGTCGGCGAATACGTAACGGGACATCTAACCAAATAGGATAAAGATAAGCTTTATTGATTCGATAGGTGGAATGTACTATCTGACTCATAAGGTCGAGTGTACTATCTTATTCATTAAGTGGAGTGTCATATCCGACTCATTAGATCGGATATATCCGGACTTTGTACCGTAACCCAACAAGTGTTCTTTTCACGATTTTTCCTTTATATGGTACGTTTCATTTTATTTGTAAGGGTAAATTAGGTAAAATAGCTTTTGATGGCGGACTTAGGTATAATGCATGTTTTTGGAGAGGGTGGACAAGATGACTGGTAAAATAAGGGATAATGTTGTATTTGAAGGTGTTTACGTTTGTATTAGTTTTTTTAGTTATAAAAAAACAGAAGCAAAGCCTATTTGTTTATATTTTTATTAGTTATATATAGTTGCAGAATCTTTTAAGGCAATATTCATTTAAACCTTTTTTAGATCCCTTTTAATAAAAAGGACCCAATAAGATTTGCAGCAATGCTTGTGAAAACGGTCAAATATATTTGTTTAGTATAAAGACCGTCGGTAGAATAAAATATCGCTACAGACTGGTTCACAAGTGGGTAGCTGAAATGCTGCTTAATGTACAGTCGGAATCTTTTTCAGTATAACTATGTTTTATACTGAAACACAAAGCATTATACTGTATTTTATTACAATTATCTTTATAAAGATAAGTATGGTGTACATGATTTACTTATTTAAACACTAAGAATTTAAATAAACTAGAATAAGTAAATGGAAGATTTGGCTACAGTTATTACTAACCTTATGAGTGCTATTCCTTGAGTAGGACAAGATATTGTAGAATTTATTTGAGGTGGTTTAAAAACAGTTGGACCACACTACGGCGACGTAGTGTTAAAAACCCTGCTTAATGCTGGAAAATCCCCTAATTTAGGATTTGCATACGATCTATTCTTTTTAGTAATAATAATTATTAACGTGAAAATTGCAATGACACGGGGACAATCAGCCGGGGTGAGAAGTATACATACTTCAGATGCCTCTCAGAGACTACACGCAGGGGATCTCTCGTATGCTTATTTAGTAGGTTTATTTGAAGGTGACGGTTATTTTGCTGTTACAAAAAAAGGTCAATATCTAGCCTATGAATTAGGTATTGAATTGTCCATTAAAGACGTTCAATTGATATATAAAATTAAAAATCTTTTAGGTGTAGGTGTAGTAAGTTTTAGAACAAGAAATGAAATTGAAATGGTATCCCTAAGAATTAGAAAAAAAGACCATTTAAAAGAATTTATTATACCTATATTTGATAAATACCCTATGTTTTCTAATAAACAACATGATTACTTAAGATTTAAAGACGCACTATTATCTGGTATTATATATTCAGATAATTTACCTGAATATAGTAGAGATAGTAAACCTATAAACTCGAGAGAATCTATCACAAGTGCTTCTTATTTTCCCGCTTGATTAGTAGGATTTATAGAAGCTGAAGGTTGTTTCAGTATTTACAAATTACACAAAGATGAAGATTATTTAGTGGCTAGTTTCGATATTGCTCAAAGAGATGGAGAGGTATTACTATCTGCTATTCGTGAGTATTTATCCTTTACTAATGCAATATATACAGATAAAACGTATTGTTCAAGACTAAAAGTTACAGGTGTAAGATCTATAGAAAATGTTATGAATTTTTTACAAAAGGCTCCTGTAAAATTATTGGGTAATAAAAAATTACAATATTTATTATGAATAAAACAATTACGTACTATACCTATATATTCAGAGAAAATTAAGATACCTTCAAATTACTAAAGAGAGATCAAGATATAGTCCGATCAATGAAGAGATTTATTGAGCGTAACGATAGTTTGTTTCAAATGAAGTTGCCAACACAAATGTTCTGTTAACAATGCTACATTAAATAGATTCTTCTCATTACACTTCGTTTTACCTTTCGTGTTAGCTGCTTTAGTGCTAATGCATTTAATAGTATTACATGACACAGCTGGGTCAGGTAATCCTTTGGGTATTTCAGGTAACTATGAAAGAATATCTTTCGCACCGTATTTCATATTTAAAGATCTTATTACAATATTCTTATTTATATTTGTACTATCTTTATTTGTGTTCTTTATGCCTAATGTATTAGGTGATAGTGAAAATTATGTAATTAATAGGAAGTTTAGTTACTGTTAGAATGAACTTCTGGCTACAAACCATCAAATTGTCGGGAAGTCCCTAAAGCTGTTTCAACCAAGTAAGAATGGTAACATATCTTATGGCACAGGTAATGACTCGTGGTATGGTAAAATCGAGACAGATTATCATAATATATGATAAATGGGTAATCCGCAGCCAAGCAGCATAATTATTTTACATTATTATGGTGTGCAGTTCATCGACTAGATGTTGGTTGGCGTTACTATTAATAATGCTTAAGATATAGTCAAGCCCCACTCGAAAGAGTGCAGGAAATCAGTATGATTTCCGTTAAATGGATAATTTAAACTTATTCAGGGATAAGGCTTAAGGCCTATCTGTTATTTAGTTACTTTCTATACTTGTTTAGAGACTGAAAGTAATGATATTTCTCTATCTCAGAAGGAATCAACACTGATTGAACCTGATGAGGTTAAACCTACTACTAAGGGAATGTTAGATAATAAAGAAATGACCCTATCTGAAGCAAAAGGTTGATTCTTAAAAAAAAAACATAAAATATTTTGTACAGGTAAAGGTACAGATAAAGAATTCTGTATACTTGCTAACGGATTTTGACAAGCGGAAGGTTATATAGGTGGTATTTTTAGATCAGGGTTAAATTTTTATCCTATTTGTACAGCTACTCAATTGTTGTCGGAACAAAGTGTAATTTTTCTCCTCAGATTAGATAAGTCTTTATCGAATAAAGGTACTTTTACTATATCTTTGAATAGTATGGGTAAATTTGTTATAATATATAGATTATCAGGCTGAGATACATTATTTTCTACATTTGTTCCATACTTTTATATGCTTTATGGAGCAAAGTATCAAGCCATACATAAGTTAAAGAAAATTTATGGATTAAAGAATTTAATTAAAACAAATTCAGATGATAAGTATAAAGTCTTGTTGATAAGCATTGCTTATTCCTTGACTGCTCATTCTTCTCGTTATAAATTAAGTATTAAAGATAAAGTAGTTTCCCTTAACTTAGATCCAGTTTTATTGAAAAGAGTGCCTAGCATTAATATTCCTGAAAATAAAATTTCTCCTTGTTTTCTATTTATTTGAGGATTCTTTTTAGGTGATGGTACTTTACATTTAAAATTGGAATGAAAACAGAAAAATAGTACTATAGTTATTGTTCCTTTATTTAATATTGTACAATCTAATGTTGAATCTAATAAGGAAATAATGGAAATAATGACTAACACTTTAAATAGTATGGGTATAAAGACTTCTTTAGTTAAAAGTACTAAAACTTTCTCTTTAACAGTCAAAGGTATAGATAATGTTTTTAAATCTTTATTCCCATTATTGGAAAAAAACTCACACTTTTTATATTGAAAAGGGGATAGTTTTAACTTATTAGTCTGAGTAAAACAGTTGGTTAAGTCAGGAGGCCACCATACTTACTTTGGACTTAATGCTCTTATTAATAAAATATATAATAGTGTTAATGAGCGGTTTACAGATAAGGAAGTTTGAATAAGTCGTTTAACTATTTGACTAAAGGCAGTTTCCGATCGTAGAGATTGAGGAGAGTATTATATCTACCCCATATATACACCTAATAAAGTTATTAGGGGTTGACAGGTGCGTTTCCCTTCTACATTAAAACTTCCTAAGTCTAATAAGGCAATGATGTGTTCAACTTGCGGTGGACAAGATAAAGCTCTTCTCTTAGCAGTAGAATATAGAGATAATATTCTCTCAGATTGAATTAATACCTTTTAAAATATAACCTTTGCAATCTTGTCTTTCTGTCTTTTATGTATATTTTGATCTACCTGCGGGTAGGAGAGAAATTACATAAATAACATATTTACCTTAAACAAACTGTACAATTAGATTCTTAAGGGTTATAGCTATGTTCTCTGCTATTCGTATATTATTCTTATTATCTATTACAGATATAAGTATATCAAGTATACAAATATGTTACAGTTATATAGTATGCTGACTAGTTTTACATCATAGAAAGATACAGAATGTTATCTGTTTTATATTTCTTTGTTATTTTTTGATTGATAGTGAAGTTACGTATTGTATGGATACAGCCCCAGATATGTCTCTTACATTACAGAATAAAATAGCTCAATTAGAGGAAAAAATAAAATACTTTAAGGAGCAAGCTGTGGTTGCAGAGAGGGATTTTAAGGAAGTATTAAGCACAAAAACATTTTACGAAAATATGGGTGCTATATCTGAATGACAACGTGAATATAATATGGTTGAATCTGCGTTAAAGGATACGAATACTAACCTTAATAGTGAAAATAGAATGATAAAAATCTTAAAAGCAAAACTAGAAAGTGGGGATTATGATATGACTAGTAAATCTACCGCAGCTAAGCGTAAATTTACTGATTAAAGGCATTTTTTATCTAGTTAAAAAGGGTGTTTAATACTAGCCTAAACCTTCGTTTATTTAGCCTCTACATTTAGACGACCTAAGTCTAATAAAGTCTTTATGTGTTCAACTTGCGGTGGACAAGATAAAGCTCTTCTCTTGGCAGTATAATATAGAGATAAAATTATCATATATTGAACTAATACTCCTTAAAATTTAACCTTTTTAACTGTTTTGTCTTTATGCATTATTTTATCTACCTGCGGGTAGGAGAGAAATTACAAAAATTACAGATTACCTTTTAGCTTAACTGGGCAAACCCTATGCAAACACCTGCAGCTATTGTTCCCGAATGATATCTTTTACCATTCTATGCTATATTAAGATCAATACCTAATAAATTATTAGGAGTAATTGCTATGTTTTCTGCTATTTTAATATTATTACTTCTATCTGTTACAGATGTAAGTAGATCAAGAGGAATGCAATTTAGACCTTTATGTAAAATGCTATTCTTTGCGTTTGGAGCAAACTTCCTTATTTTAATGCAGTTAGGATCTAAACACGTAGAATCACCATTTATTGAATTAGGTCAAGTATGTACTGTACTCTATTTCTTATACTTCTCAGCAGCTATATTAGGTCTAACGAATCTTGAAAACACTATTGTGGATCTAAAAACAGAAAAAAATAGTACTAAGGCGTAAGGTATTTTTCAGTTTGTAATAAAAAACAGGGATGTTTTTTACTTTACATGTGTATTCTCTACATCGACCTTACACATGCTTCATGTGGCCGCTCTTACGATTACTATAGCTATTGTACGAAATGTGCAACATATATTTGTAAAATATATAGATAAGTTTAAATTTATCTTAACGTAAAGGCAGTAAAATAAAATTTAACAGGGTTAGATTATAGTAAACTTGTTATATAATTTTTTATAAACTATCTAAATATACTTTTTTAGTTTTTACTATAACAAATCCCCGTTTCGGGTTTTCTCTAAGAGAAAAAAGAAAATAACGGGAAAGTTGTATCATAAGTGATTTATACCTTATATACAATAATGGGAGAAGATTATTTTTAAGAGTAAAACCTTATTTAGGTTAAAGCCCAATAATATAAATAGTATCGATTGAGAAAAAAGGAGCATTTGTTTTATATACGTACTGCGGTAGACTACGTATTAAATAGGCTTAGCATTTCTTTACTAAAGCCCAGCTAAAGGGTATACGATGAGAAGTAAAATTATTAGCCTTACCCTTTAAGTATATGTTTTACATGCGTATTATAAAAAAAAATGATCCTTTACTTCTTTTTTAATCTAGGATTACTTTTGTAAATAGTTGTAGAGATATACTATTTACTATAAGCTATATGGTCATACACACTAAGCTTAAATGGCTATATATTTATATTTATATACGTACTATATCTATATATATAAGGTTATGGATTAAGCACTGCTTTATTAAAATGAATAAAATAGAGTTTTGATGCAACATTTAAAATCTAGAGGTACATAGACATTATATTAACATAGGTGTCACACAGAGAAACTTATTTAATATGCAAATACACAGATAACATATAAAGCTACATAGCGTACGTATAAGTATAACCTATAGAGGTACATAGCGTATTTATTTTTAAAAAATAAATGATATGTAAAGGTACATAGTTAATAATATATCTATTTTCATGAAAAAAAATTCGTTGTCTATATAAAAGATCTTTTATAGATGTAAATATAAAACTATTCAAGTAAGTATAACCTAAAAAAGGATATGTACATAGGGTGATGTTATGCGTAATATAAAAAAGTATATATTTAAGGTTCGATTCCTTTATATCCTGTAATATTAGTTTAATTTTTTTTAGCTTGTGATACAAATGTAATAAATTTGTTATATATTGTATTAATTTTACAATAAAACATATTGTAGGAAAGTCCAGTGATTAAAAAATAACTTTCAAAGTGAGGTACAAGCTTAGGTAATGCACAGAAAATATAAATAATAAAAACTTTTAGTTTTTTATTGTAATTTTGAAATAAAAAGCCTTTATAATTCTTTTTTTTAGTTAAATATTCCATTACTAGAACCGGCTTACTTGTATCCAAGTAATAATAAAAATAGCTTAAACTAATTTGTTATTTTACATATAGTTTTTGAAATAAACTTTGTTACAACTTTTATAGATAACTATTAATTATTTAAATATATAGTTAATATAGTTAATTATTTAATATCTAAAATAAACCTTTAACGGTTATAATAATTGGACAACCATTAGTACTGTAATATTAGGATTTAATTATAGAGGGAGAAGTCAACAAATACGTTTGAACTCCCCCCCCCTCTTTCAAAAATCAATGTATTGTAAAAAAAAAAGTTTTTTTTGGTATAGTTCAGGTTTGTTGAATAATATGTAGGTTGATTAGGTTTGTAGTTGGATTGTTTTCATATGTACAATATACTTAACTAGTGTGTATAGTATGTTATATGTTTTTATATATTTTGCATGGTTTTATACATTTTTGTATCTTTAGTTACCACAATTTTTTTTAAGACTAACGAGTATTGTATTTTACATTTCAATACATAATAATCACTCAAAAAAAAAAATAAGTTTAATGTTTACTTTATTTAACATTGTTTTATCTTGATGAGTTTAAGTTTTTTGAGAATAAATACATTAGATTTCTACAATATCAATCTCCTTTATTGGTATTTTTACTATTTTTATTATCAATGTATTTATATCTTTAAGGATGTTTTACTTTTTGATGATAAAAGTAAAAATTATCCTTATATATCTATAGGAGCTAAGTTTGAAATAGCAAAATAGGCTGTGACTGATACCAGTAAGGGAATTAGTAGTGGTTATATATTTATCTGTTTTTTTTTTCATACCCCTTATTAACTATAAGGGGGGGGGGGTAAACGATATTTACTTTCACCATTAGCTTCTAGATTAAATGCTTATTTATTAGCTATGTTTGTATTTAAAATGATGGATAATATGATTGAATTTGATAAAGCGGATAGAAATAAAGTGCTTCCTAAGTTGGATTTTGGGAAGTATGAGATTGTTTTACGTGAGAGTGAAAAGGTTTTTAGGTTCAATCACGATGAAATTGAAAAAGAATTTTACAAGGGTTATGGTGTTCCGTAAATGCGTACTAGAGGTGTAGAACAACAAAATAAAAACAACAAAGACTCTTATAGTAAGGTTTCAAATGATAGTTATACCTGAAATGATGGTAATGCTTCAAAAGATAGCAATGCTTCAAAATATAATGTTTCAAATGTTAGTGGAGAGGAGGTTAAGTTTTTAGATGAAAGTACAAAATCTAAGGGTAATGCTTTAAATAGCAAACATTTTTAGAAGTTGTGACTGATTATTTATCGAACGAATACCAATTAGGATAACCCAGAATATGAAGACTCTTTGGAGGTTAAAAAGTAAAATATTTATAAAAAATAAGGTTGTTTTATGTGTAATTTCATAAGATCCTTCTAACTTTAAACTATCACAACTAGATTTATAAAAGGTGTTAGCTTTACATACTTTTACATCTCCAGATGGTAATATTGTATCCTTTAAGGAAGGAATGAGAGAATATACTTTAGGTTTTCAAACAATTAAACTCTCCGATGTACCTACTATTAAAGGTCTAGTATCTATTCATTCACCATGTCTTATAAGTTTAAGTCGTCTAGTATAACTATGAGCCTGCAGATTAACTAACTTATCTTCTATTTTAACATCTCCTACAGTTCAATTTATTTTACTTTGTCTTTTAACAGCTGTACTTACATTCTTATTATTCAATAGATTCATATAATCTGTATAAGTAATAGAACTCGATTTTAAACCTTTAGCTTTATTGATAAATTGACCCTTGTCATTACATAGTCAATATGTTTTACCACTTATAAACATAGCCTTCTCGACTTTATGCTCTAGTTGTAATTTACCTAACTGAGTATCATTACTGTTTTCTTTATCTAAATCCGCATCAGTTACTATACTACCCGTATCAGAATAATATATGTTACCTCCTTTACTTAGAATATCTAATTTTAACTTTGACATATTAATTTTACCATAAGCTGTAACTGCAGCACTTATAGCTATTGAACTCACACTTAGACTTTGAACTTCTTTATCGGTAAATTTATCAAGTAACTTAATGATATCTAGATTATGACTTTTTATTATATCATTATCTAACTTAGTTATATAACTAACTAGGTAATTATAACCACTAATTCTTTTGTAAGACGTTATTCTATGCATAAGAGATATTCTGTCAAATGTTTTTTCATTTACAATTTCTGTTATAGGTTTATCAAGACTTATTCCAAATCTACCTAATAAATTATTAAGAAGACTTTTAGCTATAGTCTTTTGCATAGTGTTTGTAGTTGTAGACTTTACATTATAAATTTTGTCTATGTAGTCTTTAAATACATTAGATTCTCTATTGAAACTATAACCCTCTATTACAGTTATCTTATACCCATTTTCTTTAGCAAACTTTAACTCTTCACTAAAATATCAAGCTTTTCATACACCAAGAGGGAAATTTATACCTGACTTACCTCTAATAGGTAATAAACCTAAATAACTACCTAGAGGTGCTTCAACCTTACAGTAGAATAAACCAAATAGATCATCTATAGACTTATCAGTGTAATAATCTAATTTAGCACAATTTAAATCAGGCATATCTTGAAGAGCTACATAAGGATATAAAGAATTAACGTCATAATAATTTAGATTAAAACCTATAGACCTACATTACCTAGGTTTATAGTTAGAAATATACGTTTATATCCTAGTATGATAAATTACAATAGTTAAATTTGAGTTGACTTTAGGTTGTTTTTAAAAAATGATTTTTATTTGTTAAAAAAATAAGTTTTCTATTAAGGTTGATTAGTACCAGGTGTTCATTATTCTAACTTAAAATCCGTAAAGGGGATGTTTATTTGATGACGGGACAAAAAAAAGAATGTTATATTCAAATCATTAAATCTTAGTTATTTTGAAGAGTTTTTTTGAATTAATACAGCATAGAATATATTTGCTTTTTTAGGAATATCCTAAGGTATTAAAATATACATGTGGTACTATTTTGTTGTATTTCTGAGGTGTAGGTATTAAAGATAGAATTTAAACATAAAACTTGAAAGAAGCTAAGGAAAACTTATCTAACTCAAATTAATATGAGGGTAGGTAGGGGTTAATCTATTCGGTGTAGGCCAGAGGGATAATAACTGCATGGCTAGTTCAGTTGCGTATTTAAAGGGTAATTAAGTACTTTCAGTATTGGATGATAAACCAGATATGGTGAAGTTTCCTGAAAATTACTTACCAAAAGGTTACTCAGGTGAACATTTTAAAAAGAGGGTAGGCCTTATACTTAAAAATCCTCAATAAAAAGGGAGACCTATTTTTTTTTTAATGATAGTTATATGGCTTAATATAGTATGTTAACCTTTAACTGTTCACATTATGTTTGTTATTCATAAACCCGGCATTGTTGAAGCAAAATATTACTAAGTGAAAAGGGGGTTAATGGATATACTATACTAAGAAACGTATACAAAACCCTTTTTAAGTACTTACTTTATATATAAGATAAAGTGCTTTTACAATGACTACACAGTAACTTAAAACTAAGCTATTAAATAGTTGTTTTGCATGTAGTATTATTTTTGAGTAGGGAATAATAACAAAAAAAAACTCGATATATACATATATATGTGTTTATATACTATTGTTTGTCTAATAAATTATCTGCTATAAACTGTACACCAGAACTCCATAATCCTAATCACACTAATATACAAAAGCTGTAACAGCTAACAATGAGAACAGTACATAGGTTATAGCATAACCACGCTTTTTACTTTTAAGAGTATATAAATATTTATGTACCTCTAGATAACAACAATACGTTTAAACTTTTAACAAATATATTTATAGAATTAGGATTAAATGGTTTATAACAATTGTTTTTATTAAACATTAATATGTAAAATATAAATATGATATTTTAAACATGTGTTTATAAATAACTATATACATAGTAAGATGTAAAAAGGAACAAAAAAAATAGAGCATACTAAGTATATACTTGTAAGGTTTACATCTAGTGTATGTTTATATACACTAGATAATCTCTATTTTCTATTTCGAGAATTTTTATAAAGAATTTAATCAGTTAAAGATTAAAACATAGATTAGTGGCTACTTACTCACCCCTTTAATCCAAAAGTTCCATTACGTGTTTTAGAATTAATAAGGGTATATTGTGCATTAGCTTTAACATGACCTCTTAAGATAGAAGAGGATTTAGACTCAAATGAGGCACGTAGATTTTTTAGACTACCGACATATCTATACTTAAATACAGCTCTCATAGCAGTTAAACGTCTAGTTAATCTACCTGATGCTTCAAATCTCACACCACTAACTACTTGTTGCTTTATAGTTTTTACTACATTATTCTTATTCATACTTTCAATGTTATCATCGAATGTTATAAGTGTATGTAAATCAGGTATTTTCACCATTTGTCAGATGGCTCTTCTTAAAAGGGTAACCGCTTTATTGTGTCTATCTCTTAGCTTTAAGGCTATAGCTGATGAGAAAACGTCACTGTTTAAATGAAGAGATTTTAATTCAACTACTTTAATCTCTATTTTCTTACCATATATTTTATGGATTAAGTTAATTAAACCTAGATTTCTTAAATTTAAAACTAAATTGTTAAATTTTGATTTATTAAAGTTAATAGATTTTGTATAATCAAAAAAGATATTTTGTAATTTAAAAAGTTTTTTTAATAATCTAATGTTATAGGTAGGTATCTTATAAACCTTTCTTCTTTTAAGATTTAAAGCTAAATAATTTAATAAATTATTTTTAATGGTAAAAAAAGTCATATTTCATTTTTTTAAAACAAAGAATTTATCTTTCATAATATCAATAGATCTGTCTGTAAAAGTATACAAGAATGTATTATTAGTATCACGGTCTATACCCCTAATGGATTTTTTTTTATAAAATGTTTCTGATTTTAGTAAATTAATATTACTTTCTCTATTCTTTACAGCAAGTTTAGTTTGATCTTCCTTTTTAAACTTATAAAATCTAATAAGTAAGAGAATCTTTCTTAAATAACGCTCTAAAGATGCTTTTTTTTTATTATATGTGTATAATAAAATAATGATTTTATTATTAAAATGTTTTAACTCCGCTCTACTAACATAAACCTTATCAGCGGAATAACGACTCTTATTATGACGTTTACGTTTAAAAAGTATTTTAATTTTGTATAGTAGCATATTGCAATAACTTGTGAACAATTTATTTACGTTTACGTTATAAACAATTAAAGGTTTTATATATGAGTTATTAAAACTATACACAGTACCAAATCATTCTTTACTAGAAGTTGGACGATATATAGCGTTATTGTATTCTTTCATTTTATGGTAATTTTCTACTTCATTAAAATTTTCTTTCTCTGTATAGTTAGCATAAATTGGTTTTTTATTGGAATTAATAGGCACATTGTGGGGATTAAGTGTTTTTCCATAAAACTTCGTTAGTTTTTTTAATATGTTTAACATAAAACATAGTAATTAATTACAGGTAAAATAAATTGAGCAAAACACAGAATATATTATAATATCCTAATTAAGATGTATATTTATAAACAAAAAGCTAAGAAAAATCCAATTTAACTTATGATTTATCAGCTTTACTCTTTAAACTAATATAGTGAAAAAAGTCTTCTCTGTATGTTTCCAAAAACAAAATGCACGAGTTATTTAGCATTTGCTTGGGATCTGTTATATAGGAAATAACAAGTTAACATTAAACCTAGGAATTCTTCTATAAAGTATGTAGATACTAAACTAAAACAACTGTAAATAAGATAGAATATAAACAGTATGTAAAAAGCGGGCTTGTAACAGAACAGCTGGAATAGTATATTTATAGCTAGTACAACCACATATTGTACAAAACTATACCTATAATAGGTGTATATACTATGAAAAAAGGGTAGCAGTTGTCATTAGTATATTAAAAAGAGTAAAATCTAGTATAATAGCCACCCTTAAAAGCTCTAAAGGTATAAATATGAATAAGTTCATACCTAATGTTATAACTGCTACAGGTAAAAGTAAGCATGTTGATACTATGCTAAATCTGACTAGAATATCCACGTTCTCAACCGTAACATTGTTATCCTAAAAAAAGAAATATAACTTGTATACTATATAGTTTATAAATAAAGAAATATGCAGATTTAATAATTTATATGAAAAAAAGATCTATATATAGTTTCTGTTTTTTATTTAAATAATTAGGGTATTATACATGTGTGTATAAAGCGCAAGCTATTACGTTATTGTGTATGTTCTCCCTAATGTCCAAAATAAAGAAGACCCGGGGATTAATAGCTAGATATTTGCACAAACGTGGACTTAAATTAACGGAACTACCAACCCAACATGGACCATTTATTTTGTTTACCCTTTTATAAACACCGCATTTTGTTAATAGTATCCTAATAAAATAATTTGTAATCAATACATTTTCACAAAAACACACTCCGGGTTCCGGGGGGGGAGGGGCCGGAAGGGGCCTCCCCCAAAGGGGAAGGCCCCCGGGGGGGGGGGGGGGGAGGCTAAAATCATTATGAAAACTTACTTTAAGACTGGTTTGTGTATTATTAGAACGGATCTGTGAATGAGTAAGACTGGTCTGTGTTTTATTGAAACAGGTCTGAGTCAATCAAACTATTGAAACGTAATTTTAATTTATTAATTCCGCTTTTTTTTTGTAATGAGCCAGAGGAGAAAGTCGAATTCTCATTATTAATGCATGAAATTAATGTTCTACCATTGAACTACTCGGGCTTTTTTTTTTGTACATAGTGCATTAGACCATTGTTACCCGGAAGGGGGATAAACAAATAGTATTAAAAAAATACTATTTGAAATTACCTATTTTAACAGGCTTATTGCACTATATACATGACTAGAAACTTCTCGAAAAAATCCCGTTTTCTAGTCTAAAAAGATTGATTCACCTGGTATGTAAACCATCCTGGGTGTATCTTAGTGTGAGTATGTACGGGTCCTTATCGATAAGGATTCTGCCAATTTAGAAATTGTGACCGAAGGTACATTAGGATCACGTTCGTTTAATCCTAACCAATTAAGTCTACTAATATATGCATCTTTTATAATGCTGTTTGCTGGAAACAAGATATCAATGGACTCTCCTTTTAAATGGCTATTATCATAAAGGATTTGGTTAAGCTTATTGTAAAGAGTTACAAGGTCTAACCCGTCTTCTGTGAAATGAGCCTCTGTAAGAAAAAAACCATCCTTCTCCTTCAATCGCTCTGATAACAGTATTGAAAACGTCTTTAGTTTAAGGTTGCTAAGCCTTGAAACAGGTTTCATATTCAAATGTCGTAGAGTGCTAACAAATTTACTTTTTAGATCTCTGGTTTCGTAATCCAGCTTACTAATTGTCCAACCGGAAATATAATCTTCATGTTTCATTTTTTTTATAACTTTGGTGTATATCCTATCATAACGAATAGAATCTTCTGTGAAATCTTGTTTTACTATACTTCAAGGTTCCGACATCATCTTGACTTGGTCTTCTATACTTAGTTGTAGATGATTTAAGGTGGTACCATTACCCGAATTTAGCTTTGATAATTTTAAATCTTTACAATAAGCGTAAAAATGCTTTTTCAACTCCAAAGAATGAGGGTCAGTATCAAAAAGCTTACTTATACGTCATTGTCGACGATAATTAGGATCCTTCTTAGCAATACTAATTATATCTCATATACGACTAAGATCTCAGTCCTCACCTATCCTATCATCATCTGTTATAAAACGCCCTATAGGGGGTGAGGCTTTGTCAAAATAAGACATGATTGTCTGATACTCCTTGTCCTCCTCAGAAATCTCGGTTGTAGCTTCATCTGTTATAATACGCCCTGTGAATTTAGGGGGGAAGGCAGGGCGAATATTATAGTCCCCTGTTATAATACGCCCTATAGGTTTAGAGGGTAAGGGTTTAGAGGGTAAGTGTTTATAGGGTAAGGGTTTAGAGGGTTTGTCAAAATAAGATATCATTGTCTCAAACACCCTCTCCTCCTCAGGATCCTCGAAAATAATTCCAGCTCTAAGAGCTTCATATGTTACATAACACCCTGGGGGTTTAGGTGGGAAGCCATGGCCAGTATAATAGTCCTTACCAGTATAATAGTCCTTACCTGTCATACCATCCTCTGTTATAATACGCCCTGTGGGTTTAGGGGGTAAGGCAGGGCCAATATTACAGTCCTTACCTGTCATACCATCCTCTGTTATAATACGCCCTATAGGTTTAGAGGTTGTAGCTTCATCTGCAAAATAGTTAGCAAAGTCAAAAAAAGATGTAATTATCTGATACTCCTTTTCATCCTCAGAAATCTTGGTTGTAGCTTCATCTGAAGGATAGTTAGCCAAGTCTAGTTTGGCACGTTTATTATTAGTCCCCTCTTGTTCAGAATCAAGAGCTCTTCTTTTACCCTTATCAGGTAGGCCCGAGGGTTCCCCTTCAACATTGATTACATCTACTGTCTTCACATAGCCTGAAACCCTAGGCGTGTATACGGCCATTTTTAGGCGAAATGCTTCAAATTCTGCCCTTAACTCTATTTTACTTTTGTTATGTGTACTTGTCTTGCACTCTTCAACAGCTATTTTGTTAGAGACATTGTGGTAAGGTAAATCCGCTCACCAATCAGGCTTAGGTCCATCACATTGGACAATACTAGGTAAGAACAATTCTTTGATAAGTGGTTTAATTATAAATGTAAAAGCTTTTTCCACATAAGCTCATAAACAATCTACGATAAATGGTTTAATTATGCTTGTAAAAGCTTTTTCCACATAAGGTAGGGCTACTTTAAGTAAAGTCATACTATAAAAATCAATAGTTAATGAAAAAATACAATTGGTAATAAAAATATTACTAACAATATTAAGAATAAACAAGGAACCTAAAAAGACTACTCTAATAACACAGAGTATACTAATTATCGTCAGAACCTTTAAAAACCCTTTCTTAATAATGTTAAGTAAAACCTGATGTACTTTTATTAAAAAGAAGACCAGAATTCTACTAATTTTGTCATGAAATTCCAAGAGAATAAATGGTAAGTAGTCTACTAGGTATGACAAACAACTAGTTATAAGTACTAAAACGAAAGGGGTAACTAGAACAACAATGGTTAAATGTGTTACCGTTTTAATGGAAATATCATGTCTTTGGGTATACAGTAAGAAGAAGCTAAGCCATATATACCCATAGCGTACACAGCACGCACTGTTAGTATATATATCTCACGTTAACCCTATAACAATAAATAATATTATTAAAGAATATTCTATAATTTTATATTGCTCTCCCATTTTATTTAGAATAATGGTTTGATAATAAATTACTTTAGTAAATAGCAACCTTCTTAAAGAAGCAATTTCTTTTAACCAAACTTTTCTAGGGTAGAAGGAAGTTAATAATAGTATAACACTTGTAATGAATAATAGAAATAAGTGGAAAAGAGTTGTAGTACATGTAGCACTAAATAAACCAGAAAAAATACCAATACCTGTATGTAAAAATAAAAAATATAAACTGTCATAAGTAATAAGAGTTGCAATAACTAAGATAGTAATGGTTGCTCTTGAATACAATATGGATCTGTCACGTCTTAGTGTTATTGAATTAGATAATAGCAGGATGATTAATGATAATGTTAACATTTAATTTCAGAATAGAGATTCGAACTCTACAAAAAAAAATTCTTTTTGAAAAAAAAAATAACCTCCGGCTTGCCACCTTCAGCTAGTAAAATGAATTCATTTGCTCAACCCCTGAGTGTGAGTACTGAAGAAGATTTTTTTAAAGAAATGTTACAAATACGAAAATATTATAGTAGTTGGTCTTGCGCCGGCAGATGCCCGCAGCTGTAGGGCGGATACCCTGAATCGAACAGGGAACTTACTGTGCCACATACAGTTGTTCTGCCAATTGAACTATATCCACCTTAAGTTTTCTATGTAGGGGTGATTCGAACACCCATAAGTAAATACCAAAAATTTATGACTTACCATTAGTCTACTACATATTAAAAATATAAATTCTAATAAATAGATTTAAAATATACCTTAAAAAGCTATGATAAACAAATATTATAACTATGGGTAATAAGACTCGAACTTATATGAATTAACTTCACCCCGTCCTAAGCGGGACCTGTCTACCAATTTCAGCATACCCATTATTAATACTTTACGTATTCTGAACTAACTATATGAATTATAATATATTCTTTTTTTTTTACTTTAGGCCTGATTATTATACTACTCTTCTATTCTATTCTTAATAATAAATGGGAAATAGGGATCAGTAACAAAAAAAATAGGAAATAGGGAATCAGGAATAAGAAAAGGGAAAAAGGGGGGGGGGGGTAATAATAAATCAGTAGTAAGAAATGGAAAATAAGAAACAAGGAATAAGGTATTCTTTAAATATACTTTTAAACCAAAGAATTTATAGCTTAAACACCTTAATAGCTTATTAAAAAAAAAGAGTAAGGAAATAATTTTTAAAAAGTATCTAGCTATGTACTTTTTTAACCCCTATATGTTAATAAAAGAATTCTTTTTTACATTAAATAGTGTGGGTAAAAAAAAATAAACTTATAGCCTAAACCATATTTTATGTATATAAATTATATTTTCGTAAATTAGATTATATTCATAAAAGTTACTATGAATTTTTTCATTACAAAAAAAACCTATTAATTGTTTTTTTTTATAAAAAAAAATAGCAATACCTGTATTAAACCAATTATCTTATTTACAAATTTAACAACCTTAAACCTAATTAATTTTCGTCTGTTACCCGTAACCAGTGGCCAGTTACCTATAACCAGTAGCCAGTTACCAAGAATCAGTAGCCAGTTACCTATAACCAGTAGCCAGTTACCAAGAATCAGTAGCCAGTAACCAAGAATCAGTAATCAATAAAAGAAGAAAATAGAGTTTATTTTTTTTTACTATTTTTTTTTAACATCTTTTCACATGTATTCTCTCCATAATATGATTCTTAGTTATTCAACTTTTATTACAGCGTAATAGTAGTCATCCTTATAATATATGAAACGTAAAAACTTTATATCTACGGACTTAATTAACATACTTAAATCTATTTACCCTCCCCCCTTTTTTTTTACATTATACGATATACTTATAGTATACGCCTTAGGATATTTTTAAGAACTATACAATATTTTAATGAAAAACACAATTCATATAATAAGTGTACTGTGTCCTTTATTGTTAAAACTAATATGATCTATACAATAGATAAATTTATGCCCAAGATAAGATTTGAACTTATAACCTAAACACCTTCAAAGTTTCGCTCTACCAATTGAGCTACCTGGGCTTTTATTCTTGCGTTTTAAAGTTACCCCTATTTATGTACAGCTAAAACCCGCACTCTATTTTTAAAACAGTTTCACTCTTTTTATACTCCCGAATATTTCATTCACTAAGATTTAATAAATTCGCAGCTTGTACCTTAAAAAGTCTTTGCTTACCTGTTTAAATATCTAATATAGTTACCGTGAAGATAAACGAGATAAAAATGTAAAATAAGAAAGCTCGAGTTCCATCTTATTTTTAATAAAATACAAAATACAATCTTATTTACAATATGATCATTTATACTTTTTTGATATAACTATTAATGAATAATAGTTTTTTTTGTTTAATTTTAACATTGGAGATATTAGGACTCGATCCTAAAATAACGATATGCAAAATCGCAGTTTTACCAATTAAACTATATCCCCACTTACGTTTATAAACATAAAATGAGCCCAAACGGGGATCGAACCCGTGCATTTAACAGTGAAAATGTTACGTCTTAACCACTTGACTATTGGGCCTTAGTGCACATATAAAAGCTTACTGTAGTAGGTTAATGCTATAATAACTGCTGTAATAAATATAAAAATTCGATAAAATTCATAAATTCTACAATAAAACATAGTGACCAAGTTTTTAAAAGTTTTTTCATAAAACAACAAGACCTATTCATCAACTTTAAATAACTGTAAACCAGTATAAGGTATAAAAAAAAAAGGATCTTTCTAAGATTACTCTTTAATAGGTTATATGCATAACTTTTTATCCGAAGAACGACTTGAACGTTCACGACATAACGTCAACAAAGCTTAAATTTGTCCTGTCTACCAATTCCAGCACTCGGATTATTCCTATAGATTAATAAAGTCTTATTTATATTAAATAATATATACTATAGGACAAAACAAAGAGACAAAAAAGAATTATCTTTTTTTGTATTTTTTATTTTTTTTGTATTTTTTATTTCTTTTTTTTTGTATTTTTTATTTTTTTTTGTATTTTTTATTTCTTTTGTATTTTTTTATTTTTTTTTGAGAAAAATAGATACTAAAAAGTAAAACGACCGTATGCACTCTGCACTTTTTTTTCTGCATGTACAAACAAAAACTTGTGATCTTTATGTGTGAATACGAAGCAGCATAATAAACAGTCACATTACATGCCTAATTTAATAAAACAACCTTAAACGGTATCTCCGCAAATAATCCCCGTAACCATGTAATGGGCTATCGTACATAATCTTGGATAAGGGTATGTGTGTGAAGGAATCATAAAATCTTATAACCATCCGTCCCATACCTACATAATATGGTTTAAGGCTAGTGGTTAGTACCTGCCTATCTATACAATATGTTATAGTAACAATCTAAACCACTTACATATACTATGCGGTAAGTATAGTAATGGTATTCGCGTAAAAAAAAAGAAAAATACATAGGATGGCTTATACAAAAAGACCGACCATTTTACTAGTATATGTCCTTCCCCTATAAGGCCAGAATGATTTGAACACTCATCTGAGCTATTATGAGCAGCTTGCTTTACCTATTAAGCTATAGCCTTGTATGCGGACAAAGGATTTGCACCTTTAATTCTTGGGCATGAGCCAGTTATGTTACTAATTACATTAATCCGCGAAAGCCCAGTACGAGAATCGCACTCATATCTTCCGATTACAAAACGGGTGCATTACTATTATGCAAACCGGGCTAATATATATATATAATGATAAGTATGATATTTAGTTTAAGAATTTCTCTTTTTTTTCTAGTATCATCTGTTTTAGTTTATTATCTAGCAAAAAAAGAAAATTAGTACTTTATGCCTCAGAGCATCAAAACCCTTACAGCCAAAGCCTATTTCTGCACGTTTTACAATGTTAATTGTAGAAGTAGCTTTTTACACTACCACTACAATAGTGCAGATCGTAGTGTTCTACTACGTTTCTCAGAGTATCTTAAGGTAAGCTTCGTGCCTATATGCATTCAGCACTTATCTTAACTAACGTAGCTTCCCTGCCCTGCCTATACTATGAATAAATACTTGAGTAAGTCGCATAGTGTCATCTAGTAAGTCGTATAGTATACCGTTTAGTGTATTTACTATCTTCTTATTTAGTTTATTCACTAAGGACTGAGTATTACCAAAACAATTATTTTTTTGACATAGGAAACAAAATTTTTTTCAAAATTAATACATATTATTCTGCCTCTTCCATAGATGCCCTACATCCACTTAGTAAGCATAACCTATTCTCCTATAATTATCAATAATATTAATATTAAGCATATAAACAACAGGTAAACCATAGGTTACCATACCCAACTCCTTTCGTACGAAGGGGCTATCCTTATTTTACTCATGTTTCTCTAGAAGATAGAAACCATACTGTCTCACGACGTATTTAACCCAGCTCGTGTAGCTCTTTAATCGACGAACAGTCGTACCCTTCATGATTCCTACATTCATGTGGATGAGCTAAGCCGACATCGAGGTGCCAAACTGCGCACTCAATTTGTACTCTCTGGCGCAATTAGCCTGTTATCCCCAGCGTAGCTTTTTCAATAATACAAGACCTTTCCTTACTGCGTCTTGCGATCTTTATGCCCTGCTTACGCAACTGATAGACGTGTATGTCAAACAGTAAAGCAAGATTAAGCCATTAAACTTTTGAAGTATATATCAATATCATTTTTTTTCGTACAATACAAAAAAAAACAACTAATAGTATTATAACCTTATAATTTGTAGTATTTATACTATATATACAGCTATTTTCGACATAGGTAAAATCTTACTTAGTTTAAATTGTTTTAGTTCTAACTCAAATAGAAATGTAACTGAATTCGTCATAGATGTTTTTATTAACCTATACCACTCACGTACGCGGTTTTGTAAATATAATCTTAATAAATTTAAATATAAAAAATAACAAACTAAATATAAAATATATATAGTAATTACTTAAAAAAATTTCTATATATTTTGCGTATAGCATATTACGAAATTAAATTTGGATACTCCCAGGTACTCTTTATGGGATCTGTGCCCCGCATAAACCATCTGCTAGCAATTGTCTCCTGAGACGAATCTCATTTCTGGATCACAATCTATAAAAATAGATCTTACTGATATAACAACCAGAGTAAAGGTGTTACAATTATGTACTCGACTACCTTATTCACTAGAACCTGTTCACTATACCCTATAACTAGTAACAGTAAAGCTGCATGGGGTCTTCTCGTCTATCTAGAGATAGGCAGTATCTTCACTGCCATTCCAATTTCACTGAGCCAATCATTGAGACAGCTGTTGCATCGTGAGATCATTCATGCGCGACATCATTTAAATGCCAAGGTATTTCGCTACCTTAGGACCCTTATAGGTAAGGCCGCCATTAAATGGGGGTTCCTTCAAAACCTATCCTATGTTAGTCGTCTAAGTAAATCCGTTAACCAGCCATCATTGGGCAGATAGCGCACTCTATACATTGATTTACATCTTCCGCAAAGTGCTGTGTTTTAATTAAACAGTCGTGCAACACCATTTTATGTCTCCTCTTCCTAGCCTGATATTAATCAGTAGGAATGGCACACCTTCTCCCTCAGTTACGGTGTCAATTTGCCGAGTTCCTTAATGATTGTTAGCTCAAACGCCTTCGTATTCTCTACTAGCTTACTTGTGTTAGTTTTTAGGTACGGTTTTATTATTTCTTACTATACATTTTTACTTTTAACGTTAAAAAAGCTGAAGTACTATTCGTCCCATATGTTTTAGTTCATAACCTAAATAAAAACCATTGCTGGTCCCTATCTCGTGTATTCCCCACAAATGGGCAAAAAGCATCTATCAGCCTATTCTCCTTTAACTCTGGAAATGTATAGAATTCCTTCAGAATATGTTTTTTTTCCAGAACATTCTACTCAACAAATTGATGTTGTCAAAACATACTTTCTCATCATTTTATCCTTTAGGTTTGATTTAGAGACCGAATAAATTTCCCATAAGCTTAAGGCGAGAGTATTCTCTTTTTCGTTACTCATGTCAGCATTCTCACTTGGGATATATCGTTTGTAACTGCGAAAATAAATATCGCTAGCAAACTAACTATCGTGTAGTTATGAAACATTGTCTCTACTTTCCACACCAAAGTATCTAGAGTTAACTTTATACTTTTTTAACTTCACGTCTGTTTCAGATAAAAATCTGACCACACTTCTTGAAGTAGGGATGCAACTCCTTACCGTCATTGCTGACCGTAAGGGGCAAAGGGTAATGACTTTTGTAGCTTTTTACGACTATGGATACTTTGCCCTCAAGTAGGTGTATCTAGCCTCTCTGTTTCTTACTTATTTACCCAACGTTCCGCTACCCCATAAATAACACTTAACTAACGTTAAGTATAGTAAAATAGGATGTAACCTATTATTATTATGGACAAGGTGTCGGTGTTTTGTTTTAGATCCGTTATATCTTCGGCGCTTTTAACTAATTTGGTTAATAAATTAACCATTTGAACCAGTGCTCTGTTACGAGGTCTTTAAAAAATGGCCGCTTCTAAGCCTATTTCCTGGTTGTATAGTTTAAATACTTCCTTACTTTCACTTAACAAAAACTTTGGAACCTTAAACACTTGTTCTGGGCTGTTTCCCTTTTGACATACAACCTTCTCGTTAAATGTCTGATAGTTCAACATTCATCATTGCCCTTCCGAGAGCAAATACTCGCGAATAGAGTCTTCACGACCCCCCCATATGCACAGGGCATTAACAGCAAAATATAAATTATTTTGGGGCTGTCACCAAATAGGTTAGACCCCAAAAGGCTGGTAATGCACTAATTGTCCGAGATCACAGTTCTGTACCTGCTATGATGTTATTAAAACTATATACTTACATATATTTCGCGGAAAACCAGCTATAGTAGTCAGGTTTGTCTTTCACTAACTTACCACAGTTCTTTGGATATCTTTACAACGATACAAATTATCTCTTTGGCCATATAATTTTATTTATTCCAATTTAGGCCGAGCTGAGACTTTTCTCCCTAAATAGCATTTTATTGCTATCCATTTAACGGATAATATTATTTTATTTCATTTTACTGATAGAATATGTTTTCTTAATTAGTCTATTATGCAACAAAGCTTGACTTACTGCAGCTCTTGTCACACCTAATGCTTTACCTGCCTCAGTTAAACTAGCATAACTTGTTACATCATTAGTTTCTATATTTTTAACACTAATAGGCAATCTATTAGCTATTGAAGCATTCACAGTAGCAAGAGTTTTTCTTTCTCTTACTTCATCCCTTAGAATAATGTTTCTCATTTTTTCTATTGATTCTTGAGAATGCTTATATCCTAAAGTAGACCCTGCTATTGTAACTATATTGTAATGAGGTTTATAAAGATCTAAGTAATATTGCTCTCTTTTAAGTACATCTTCATAGGAACAATATTCCAATATTTCTAATCTAAAGTTAGAAAACCCGCGTTTTAAAAGAGCTCTGTCAATAGGTCTATTACTTTTTGCTAGAGAACGTAAACTAAAATATGTATACATTCTAACATGTAAGTTAGTAGAACTACCAATGTAAATATTACCATTTACCTTATTTACTCAACGATATACAGCTACTTTATAACGGTTTTCTGTTAAGATACGTATTTTGTCCACATCCGCGTTATCATAAATAACAACTGGCTTGAAATTACCCATATTTCCTGAAGAAAATGACCTAGAAAAATGTTTTATTGTTTGTAGAAAGAATATTATAGTAGCTTTAAATTGTTTTTTTTTTACCAAGGTTGACATTCATTATTTTAGAGGTTATCGTTTCTATTCTATCACTGAGTTAGGGTGCTAACCTTTCAGTGACCCGATTACCTTTCTACTTGTACCTTGCTTTCAAGCTGCTACGGGTATATACTTGCGACAACTTACTCGTCTATGATTCAAATTAGTTAATTTGAAGGTAATAAAATAAGAACGTCTAAGAAAACTGTTGTGAGATACCTTAAATATATTTAGCTCACAACAAAACTAATTATGGTTTATAAAAAAAAAAAATCTATACTATCAACTTCATAAAATTATATTATCCTGCTGTGTTTCCACAGAGGTTTGACTATATCTTAAGCTTTCGCCGATCACCATCTAGTCGATGAACTGCACACCATAATAATGTAAAACTATTCTGCTGCTTGGCTGCGGATTGCCCATTTACTTTCGTAATCAATCTTGATTTTACTATACCGCTAGTCATTACCTGCGCCCTTAGTTATGTTACCATACTAAGTTAGTTAAGATTGCTTTAGGGGTTTCCCGTCAATTTGACGATCTTTAGCAGAAGGTTCACTTCTACTTGAGCTAATTAAAGAGGCTCATTTCTTTATATTACCCATTCGGCCTTTTATATGCCTGACCATGGTAAGATCACTACTCTTCGGGTCTCTAATTAGATACTCATTCATTAATAAATAACTGGATTATCTAGGCAAATTTAGTGTATATATACTATAAACTTGTATGCTCGTTCACTGATCTACTGATCGTGTCTTTATACCTTTTATACTATATCCTTACTAATCACAACTTGCTTGCATCTAACTAGAACTTGCTGACCCATTATACAAAAGGTACGCTCTCATATGTTTATTAAACTTATCTTGAGCTGCTTATAAGACTACTAATTTCAATAGTTCCTTCACAGTACTATTCTCTATCCCTTGTATATTATATTAAGGCTTAGAGGAAGGTTCCCCTTTATTCAAACAATTATTCGTTTTACTTTTAGCCTATTATCTATTTTCATTCACACTACTAATAGAATCTCGTTTGATTTATTTTCCTAAAGCTACTAAGATACTTCAATTCACTTCGTGATACCATTTAAAATTTTTTATCCAGCAGAGCTAATGTTAGCTTCACTGTATGGTCATGTTCAGTTAATATACAGCGTTATGTCTCTAATAGTCTCTTTATATACTTGCCATAAAGTTAATTATTAAAATACATCATACAAACAGTAAAGTTCAAGACAAATGTAATTAAAATATTAAAATTATGAAATCATACATTACATATCAAATACATTACTATATATTTTTATATCTAATTAGTAACAATATTCTATCGGGTTATTATGATTCGAACATAACAATTCCTCAACCCAAATGAGGCGCCTAACCAACCTGGCTCTAACCCGTTTATTTTATTAAATGTATTTAATTTTATTAAATGTATTTTAAATGTATTTTAGTAAATGTATTTAATTTTAGTAACTGTATCTTATTTTAGTAAATGTATTTAATTTTAGTAACTGTATCTTATTTTAGTAAATGTATTTTATTTTAGTAACTGTATTATATAGATATTGCAGATACTATATTTATAAAATATAACAGAGAATATCCGATTCGAACGGATGTGGCTTTTAAACCAAATAAGTTTCAAGCTTATCACTTTAAACCACTCAGTCAATTCTCTATTTATTTAGATAGTTTTTCTTTCAATTAATTAACAATACTCTATTAATTAAACCTAAAATAGGATTACCACCCAAACTCCAAAAAATATGCATTTGAATATGAATATGAATATGAATATGAATTTGAATATAAATATGAATTTGAATATGAATATGAATATGAATATGAATTTGAATTTGAATTTTAATATGAATATGAATTTGAATATGAATTAGCCCTATTGAAAAACCCTTTATACAAAAAAAAGCCCCCTCTTTAAACCTAAAACTTTAGATATCTTTCTCACACTCACATTTCCATAACCAATAGTAAACCATATTATATAGTATTCACCCATACCTACTAGTAAACACTATTATATAGTATTCACCCATAACGTAGTAAACCATAGGATATATTCTTATACCATAACGAATCTTAAGCCATAACCTATACAATTCACCTTAAAGATGCGTACAAGACTCGAACTTGTAAAAACATGTCCGTGGCATGTTATTATACCAATTTAACTAACGCACCCTTTGATTCCTCAACGAATTGAACGTCGATCACATCCTTATCAAAAATGCGCTTTACCTATTAAGCTAAGGAACCTTTTTTTTTAATAAGGTAAAAAAAAGCTATAAAAGAAATTATTATAACTATTTAACAAAATAATCTAAGGTTTAACTAGTGAAAATCTTTTTTTTTGTTAGATTTATAAAGCAAACCTATTTTTATAATTATATTTATAAAACAATGTTAGATTCAGAATATATATATTTATAAACGAAAGGATAAACAACCTATAATGCTATAACAAGAGCATCCAGACTTGAACTGGAAATTTGAAGTTTGAAGCTTCCTATTTTACCAATTAAACTATACTCTTTTTAATTAGATTAAAAACTATAGCAGATGTAACTTAAACCTTTACTAAACTTATACTATAGAATGCTATTTTAGCGTTTTTACTTACTAAGTATACAATGAACACAGTCACTTAAATGGTTAAATAAGTATTTAGCCATTTATAGATGGATTTACAAAAAAATTGTTAACGTTAACTCTTTTCGGAAAAGAGTGGATTTGAACCACCAGGTGTCAATACACAATATTTAGCAAATATCTCGCCTTACCGATAGCAACTTTTCCTTTAGTTATAGTTATACTATTTAAGTTAATTCTACTTTTTTTTTTAATTTTAAACTATACAATTAACCTTTAACTACGAGTCAGACCGGATTCGAACCAGCATCTCCTTTCGTGACAAGAAAGGCCTCTACCAAATTAAGTTACTAACCCTATACGGCTAACCGAATTCGAATCGGTATATTTCGTTTGGAAGACGATGGGTTTACCATTAACCTATAGCCGTACTTGTTAAGATCTAAGGGACTTGAACCCTTATTATGATGGTTAAAAGCCATACGCTTTACCATTAAGCTAAGATCTCTATATAAATATACTTATTCTAATAAGTATTAAGAAATAAGTGATTCGAACACTTAACCTGCCGTGTGTAAAACGGATGCTCTACCAATTGAGCTAATCTCTTTTTTTTTTGTATAGGATTTTTGTTCTATAACAAAACTTTCTATTAGCAGAAAAAGTCCCTATTTATCTTTTAGTTTATTAAAAGCAAATAGTGTAAATATACTTTTCTTATGGCAACTTTTTCCAGGTATAGCTACAGAAAATACCCGTAAAATCATGGGTAGCTTTAGCTTTACATACATAATGTAATTAAATCCAGTCAATAGAGAGTAGGAGTAATATGATAGGTAACTATATAAAAAATCTAACGATTGGTTATTTTTTTTCTTTTAACGTTATAACAATACAACCTACCATGGCCAATAATAAGATTATAGAGGTTATAATAAGTCATATAGAAAAATTACCGTATAAAATATTACCTATACTAGTTATATGTGAATTTTCTGCTAAATATCCATCTCATGAGACGGATGTTACATTCGTTAATTTTTTTTTTATACTGAAATTATAAAATAAATTATTAATCATTACCATGTGAGGTAAAACATTATTAACAAAGTAATTAAAAAAACTACCTAATAATATAGCTAAGGGTATACTATTAATACTATCTATTAATAATTCAGATATTCTAACATTTATTAGCATTAAAATAAATAAAAATAGTATAGATACAGCTCCAATATATACTAGTAAATAGGCTAATCCTATAAAATTTAATCCCGTTAAAATTAAATAACCAGATATAGCTAAAAATAAACCTATTAAAAATAAAACAGATACAATAGGATTTTTACTAATAACAACACATATACCAAAAAAGATTGCGATTATGTATAATAAGTCTAGACTATATATACTATAACCATTAAATGTCATTTCATTAATTATATACAACATATAGATTTATAATTTACTACTTTTCATGACTATTCTCATCGTATATAGATACTATTAGTGATACTATTCCTAAAAAGAATTATAGTTTGAAATACAATAAAAATATAGTAGTTATGCTATAACTAAAGAGAAGCCCTTAAAATGAATCGAACATTTATCTAAATATTAACAGTATTCCGCTCTACCATTGAGCTATAAAGGCTAGATTGTAAAACAATACATAAAAAACAAATATTTGTAATAATATAAACCAAAGAAATGGATAGATACTATATTTTAACTACTACCTACTAAGGTTTTTAATTATATAACTAAAAAAAAAAAGTCATCCGATAGATTATCGATAGAATAGGAGACAAGAGATTCGAACTCTTAAAAGCATAATACTATTGAGTTTACAGCTCAACCCTTCTTACCAATAAAGGAACTCTCCTTTTAAATGCAACCTTTAACCATTATGTTTAATTCTTATAACTACTGTACAAAACTATTCAAATAACACTATAGTATAACCACTAGTTCCTGCACATGCCCTTTATAAAAAGATTACTGGTCTATGGCATACATCTGCCCGGTATGATTATTTAAGTATTTCTGTATACCCTTTTTCCCACAAAAAAGGGTACATGTACATGTGAGTGAGAAAACCTATTTCTAGGGCTTAAATAGATAGGAAAATAAACTAAACCGCATTAGAAATAATGATAGCAAGAGTTAAATTAAAGAAACCAAAATGTTTAAATAAGGACTGTCTCCGTATAAACATTGACCCTATTTATGGATTCGAACCATATAAATATAAATATATTTATGCTCCCTGCACAGGCTTTTTTTTATTTTTATTTTTAATTTTATTTTTATTTTTAATTTTTTTTTTTTAATTTTTTTTATTTTTAATTTTTTTCATTTTTAATTTTTTTATTTTTTATTATTTTTTATTATTAATTTTATTTTTTATTGTTTTTTATTTTTTGGGTGTATCGTTTATATAAATTAATCCCGGGCTAGTTCCCCAACCCGAACCGTATTTCGACTTAACACCAATCAGAGTCACGCATACGAAGATCTTTCCGCCAAAAGAGCTAAACCTGTTAATTTAGAATACCAAACAGCGGCAACCAAACTTATTGCACATACTCCTTTCAGCGCCTGACGAGTGGTTAGTACCTATCTGAGATAAAATTCACCGTGATGTGATTACTCACGATTACTAGTAATTCCTTTTTCATGCAGTCGAATTTCAGACTACAATCCATACTTTATCCTATTTTAGGGGATTAGCTCCAATTCGCATTATTGCATCCCTTTGTAAAGGCATATGTGGCACGTCTATAGCCCACAATATTAAGGCCATGATGACTTGTCTTAGTCCCTATTATCACATCCAATTGTAAGCGGAGAACTGCTTTATACTAGTAAATAAAGCAAGGGTTTACGTTAATTTAATGGACCTAACCAAATCTCACGACATTAACTGAAGACAGCCATGCAACGCATGTGGTCTACAAATAGCTCATTTCTTTGGAACGCACTCCAAAGGTGTATTCTATCTTGTAGTTCATTCAAATTGTGGTAAGGTTATTCGAGGATCATCGAATTAAATAACATACTTCACTACTGGTTTCAGAAACGGTCTAATGATTTCAGTTCCTGCGTTGCCACATTACTCTTGAGGTGGAGTGCTTCCACTTTCATTTATAGTTCAGCCTAATGCTAACCTATGGCACTCATCATTGTCTGCCCAGATTACGGGGGTATCTAATCCTCTTCACTGCCTGAGCCTTCGTCCCTCAACGTCAGTTATAGCACTTAACATTATTAACCCTGTTCCATAGCCCCAGCACGTGGGTCTACTAAACTCAACTAAAATACTTTAGCCTTATAGCTCTACTACTAAGCTATAAGTTTCTTTTAGGAAAAAAAAGACCTTTTTTTTAAGGATAAGAAGTAAGTTCTTATACATAGAGGTTTGCCTTCGCCATTGCCAGTCTTAATTGTATCAAAGGATTTCATCTCTCCACAAATAATTCTGAAATATTCCTCTCGCATAGTAAACTCTAGTGTGTCAGGTACTAATAAGCCTTTGTACACCGTCTAGGTACCCTATATACCTGTTAAAGATGAATAACACTCGTCTCCCTTGTCTTACCGCGACTGCTGGCACAAGATTTAGTCGAGACCTATGGATATAAAGTTTTCATTATAAGCTTTATCCAGAATTTTATAAGACCTAGTCAAGCAAGTTAATAAATCATTTATATTAACTCTCATTCCTGCAAGTTGCTGGTTCAGCCGTTAGGCCATTGACCAAAATCCCTCACTGCTGTACTATACGCACTGGGGTTTTTTCAGACCCAGTGTGACCAATAGACCTCTCAGTCTTGATTACGGACATAAGCTAAACATGACATTACCACACTTATTACTTATCCGGTGGTTATTAATAATCAACTAAGAGCGAAAAACTTTTTCTTTAATAAACATACTTATTTCTATTAGTATTAACCTATTAACCTAACCAGTGAACAAGTATCCTGCTCTAGGGGTGGCTTTTTTCTAGATTATAGATTAATAAAGCTATCATAAGTTGTTAGTATAAGGTATTTCTTGTCCCTTACTCCTAGGTAGCCATAACACCAATTACTCACCTGTACACCACTTCAATATAGATAATTTATACAAATTAAATATTGACGTTCGATTAGCATGTGTCAAGCATTTGCATAGCGTTCAATCAGAGCCATCATCAAACTCAAGTAAAAAAAAAAAGAAAGTACTTTTCTTGCACATGCATGCACATGCAGAAAGTCATTCTTATCTAAGAGTCGAACTTAGATTCAGATATTAGAAGTATCTTGTTCTACCATTAAACTAATAAGAATCATTCTAATTATAAAAAAAGTATAATTTTTTTTATATATAAAGATAGTTTAGTTTCTATTAACTGTAAAAATCGTTTTTATTTTTTTACAAGAATTTTTACTGTATTCACAATTATATAGTATTATATGTTATAGATACTATGTAGTATCTATTATGGTTACTGTTTTCTAACTGTAATACGGATACTTTAGTAAAAGGTATTTTTATTTAGAGGTTGTTTTACAACTCTTAATAACATTTAACAACCAATTACTAAATTTAAATTCTTACAAGACTTATAACTTTTACTAGCAGTTTTTTTTAGAAAATATCAATTACATTACTATAAAATTATATACTATTTATTTTCAAAAAAAAAATCACTTTTGTTGACCATTCGGTTGTTATGTTATATAATTATTAAGACATAATAGTAAATACCCTATTATACAAATATATAAGATAGTTTTAATATAAATAACATACTCTTACGTTATACATATACACGTATACCCTTTTTTTTAATAAAATTTAACATAAACACATATACCTATAGCTCTTAAATCATAGACTATTCATGTATATTTAGTAATTATACATGTAATAATTATACAGTTAATGTCTATATACTATATAGTTTAGACTTATTATAAAAAATGGCCATGTAGTTAGGCATTGCACTAGCACTTGCACTAGCACTTGCACTAGCACTTGCACTTGCACTTTCACTTGCACTTACTTATCAGTAATAGTATTTATATATTTGATAATAATTTACTACAGAGTACCATGTAGAGTACTATACTCTTACGTTCGTTAAGTGTATTAACATATTCATTGAATATAGAATTTTCCCTATAAAAGTTATACCCCCTTTATTCATTTAATCTTATTAATACCTAACTCTAATACTTGCATCTTATTTAAAGCATACTTACTTAATTCTTTTCCTAATAAATCTCTATTAATACCTCCTATGGTATATTTGCTTATATTTTTGCTAAACATTATATCAAATTCATCCATGATTATTTTTTTTATATAGCTTTTTGTAATTCATAGTTGTCATAATTGGCTTTATTCTTGTCACTTATGTATAACTCATTAAGTAAATGAGTAACGAACTTGGAACCATAACTTACATCTAAACTTCCTTTATTTATCTCTAGCTCATTATCTATAGCTTTATCGTTTACTAAGGTAGAATATCTAATATAAGGATATTTAATCATTGTATTGTTATCCAAACAAACCCGAGGCGTATAAGCCTTCGAATAAAAATTTCTTCTTTTAATACACTTAAAGGTAGGTGAAGCTAACTCCGAAGAAAATGGTAATAATCCATCCATGTTCAAATACATTGGACAGTTGTTGTGAAAAGCGTCGTAGAGAGTTACTAATTTTCTATTCATGTTTTATTTGTAAAGTTTTTTTTATTTAAACTTTTTTTTATTATAGTATAAAAGTGGGATGCTGCCATTCTGCAGTTGATACAAGGTCTAGATAGCTCTATTATATCTTACTCACTATAATTATATATCGCGATGTATAATAAAGGTCAACTCTAGGTGTAATCCTTGGTGACTATAGTATAATCTGGTTGCTACATATAGTGTAATCTGATGGAAAATATAATATTCGTTTTTTTTTATCGAAAGAGGAGCTAGATAACCGTTGTGTGCGATTTAGTGGGAATGGTGGTATAGCAGGTTGCTAAAAAAATTATTAGAGGCAGATGGTTTTCACTCCATCAATCTATAACTTTATACCTTTTTTCCGTACTTAAATCACAAGAGAAAAGCGTTTTCGTGTGTAATATCGTTATGCTAGGATTCCAAAGCAAATTTTTGAGATTTGTTTATCCTCCGTAGTCAGGGGTTTTTTTTAAAGAAAAATAGTCTACCCTACCCCCCCCCCCTTTTTTTACAACTAGCTAAAGGGTAAATGAATCCTTGCTTACTACGATACGGTTGTAAACCTAAGTAGTTTTCACCACTCTCAATTTGCCAATAGAAGAAACCAAATAAGTACTCAATAGATTCTGTGTTAGTATAACCTTTTATAATTTTCAATGGTTAAGTTTTTACTTATTCCACCTTTTACTTTCTTGATAAATTTGTTATCTTTTAATTTTAAGATGTATACTTTTGGAGATGGCATTATTGCTTTATCTATAAAATACTCAAGTTTAAATTTACCTATTTGTTTTTGATCTACATACTCTTTATCCATCTCAATATCTGTAATTATACTATCTGTATCGGAGTAAAATATTTTCCCACCTTTACTTAAAATATCTAACTTTACTTTTGACATATAAATTCTAGCATAAGATGTTACAGCACTAGCAACGGGTATCGAGATGTTTTTAATAAATGTTTGTTTATCTACACCTCCAACCAAATTTAATGCATCTTGTAATTCAATATTGAATTCATTAGTTATATTTTTGTTAGGACCTGGTAAATAAGATAAAAGGGTATCTTTATCAGTAATATCCACTTCTAGAAGAATCTTTCTTGTTAATAATATGTCACCTACTTTCTCTTTGTTGATTACTCTCGTAATGGGTTGTAGAGGGTTCATTCCATATTTACCTATTAAACTATTTAATAATAATTTAGATATGTTTTTCAAAGTAATATCCTTCGAATTAGCTTTCATTTCTGATAAAGTATCTACATAATTTTTAAAGGTATTTTCTACTTTATTGAATATATAACCTTTTATAATTTTTATCTCATAACCATTCTCTCTGGCAAATTTTAATTCTTCACTAAAATATCAACCTTCTCATGATCCCAATGGATATATAACACGATCTTTAGTTCTTACAGGAAGAAGTCCTAAATATTGATCTAAAGGTGTTTTTATTTCACAGAAAAAGAAACCGAATAAACTATTTTCTAGTGGTATACCTTTTCCAAAAGAATCTATGAATTCACAAGAAAGTCCCGGCATATCATTATAAGATGCATAGGGGTATAGTGAATTCACATCATAATAGTATAAATTATCTCCTTCAGGAATATAAACCTCAGTAATTCCTCCATAATAACCGCAATGAATGTC
>Ga0115848_100007_pt1 | contig 41238 bp, 38 predicted proteins | sample InSIn3gowninarea_FD_83862 | JGI IMG/M metagenome (GOLD analysis project Ga0115848, IMG submission 83862) | reverse complement strand
ATTGCCCCTCTCAAATAAGTAACCAAAACAGTCGAGCCTGCTTGCGCATTCAATTTACTTCTTTTTTTTTTGACTTATTTGAGGGGCAAATAAGTAACTAAAAGGCGGTGGTCGAGCACCTAAAGGTCCTTAACAGTCGAGCCTGCTTGCGCATCCTTATCAGTCGAGCCCCCTGTCGGGTCCTTGCACTAGGAAGCGCAAGCCCCTCCGGGACCTTCTCTACCACAAGCTCGCAATCAATCTAGCAAGCGAGCGAGAAAAAGCCCTCATCAACCCGCTAGTTATAAAAAGCAATCCCCCTTATCCCACCCGCCTCTTCTCCCGGCCGGTCACTCTCGAAGCAAGTGACGAACTATAAGTGAGCAAGCATAAATCCAATTCCCCTAGCAGTCCCCTATTTTCAAGTATGTTCAATTCCATTCTTCTGAGACATCAATTTCAAGGTTTAGTTGGGGTAAGAGATCAAAAGAGAGAACAAAATCTCATTTCCAAAGAGCATAAATGTGATAATAATTGGTTCAAATCTACCGTGCCTAATGCGCTAACTGCTTCCCTCCCGCCCCCAACCTGGTAGGTGGTGCTTCATAAGGGGATCTTATCATGAAGCCAGAACTATTTGCAAAATGAGATAGGTTGTGAATTATCACATTCAGAAGGGTTAGGAAAGACTAAACTCCTATAACCTTACATTTTTGTAAACCAAGACCTTAATGCGAATTACTCTTGACTTTTGGATTAAGGTGCCCAGGCCAAAGGTGGAGGGTAGGAATTATGAAATAAAGCGAGTTCGCTATTGAAAATTTCAATTTATTGAACTCGGGGGGATAACTTATGACTCCCCTACAATCTTTTCTTTATCAAAGATTTGGCCGAGAGGATAAGGACCACACCTCACAGGAGGTACCCGAGAGAAGGAGTTAGTTCAACCATCGATACAATGAACAGATTCACCATGTTCCCACCAAAAGACATTGAACATGTTGGTTACATATGGAGATATCCCCAAAATCCATCATTCCAAGTTGCAAACAGATGAGAAAAGAGGTGATGTTCCCTTCATTCAATCCATACCCGAGAATTGATGGGTGAGTCTGCTGCTTCCCCAAACCAAGAGCCAACCGAGCGATGAGGGCCAGCTGGATGGGGAACTATAACCGAGCCAGTCTTCCAGGAGAGGAGAACCAGGAAGGAACTATAAGCCTTTCACCAAGGGCCTCTCGCCTTTTGCCTATCAACAGAAAGAAGCCAAGTACACCTTCAGCCTTCATCACTAGAATCAACAAGTACAACAGAGGGAAGGAAGGAATCTGCCTTTCACCTTTAGCCTTAAGCCAGTAACCTGTCACTCTAACCCTTTTTCTTGAACCTTTTGACAGAAGCCTTTTCCCTTAACCCAAGAGCCTGTAAACAAGGGACTTTTTTCACCTCGGACCTTACCTTTCCAACTGAAGCCTTCATCACCAGCCATGCCAAGGAAGACCAACAAAAGCCAGGATACATAAGAAGCCCAACAGGTCCACAAATAAGTAAGTATAGCCGCCATACGCTATAGAGAGTTTGACTATGCAATTGGCGAGGAAAAGGACTTATCGACAGACCACAAGAGAAGAGAAAGCCCCATGTTCCCAACAGATGAGTGAGAAGTACCCCTTCAATCTTGCCCGCCTATTTCATCATACCCGCCTGTTCAATCATGCCCAGAGAGAGTTCTCCTCTAATCCCTACCTCACTTACATATGTGGAGCACAGGTTTATACCTCGAATGGATGGATGGAAGGAGTGACAATGCATTACATAAGTGGATTAACCATTCAAAGATCATCTGATTACATACACATAGCAGCAGCTCATAGCCAGACATAGTCGTAGCCAGTCATAGCCATAGAGCATAGCCAATCATTGCCTGAAGTCGTTGCCGATAGCCAATAATAGCAACCATACCAGTAATAGCCAGTCATTGCCGTCATAAGACGGTCATTTCCAGAAGGTCATTGTCGAGAGACGGGGGGCCTAGCCTGGAGAAGAGGCCTAGCCAACGGGCCTTGCCGGTCAGAGCTGTAGACTGACAGAGACAGACAAGTAGTCATAGCCATGCAGACATAGCTGCAGATAGAGCAGATAGAGCATATAGAGCATATACAGAATGCCGTAGAAAAGAAAGTGTCTAAAGTACAGGCACGCTACGCTTTATCAGTTCACTGTAGGAATGCCCTTCGTACTTGGTCAAGCCAGTACTACAGGGTTCAACACGCTAAGCTGACGCTAGCTTAAGCCATCTAACGCTTCGCTGCCTGTTCACGCTTTGCTTCGCTACGCTTCAACCTAAAAACAAACTAGGGAATATTTCCATATAGTTATGAATTCTAATCAGGGAACTTACACTATGGACTAAGGCAAGTAGTAAAGCAAGTAGTAAGGCAAGTGGTTGTCTTTACTGTATGGACAACCGGAAGTTTTTCTTATGGATGGAGACTACCGTCTTTAGAGCTAGTACTTATCGCTAAGACCTACCGGAAGGAGTCCATAGTGAGTAGTATGGTTAAGACTTATGGAAGGAAGTCCATATGGCTAGTACTTTCTTTCTTGGGGCTTTCACTCTCTCTTTTTCAAAGAATGAGACTATAGCTAGTATCTTACTTACGTTACTGGGACACACATCAGAATTCATAGATTGTACTTCTTAGTCAGCATTCTTAGTAAGCAAAGGAGAAGACCACAAGAAGCTTACTCGCTGTAGCTGCTGCTCAGGGCATCATAGGTTTCACTTACGCTCAGCTTTAGAGTTAGATCCCCCTATTAATTCAAATAACGTATATATGCGATTCTCACGTATATATGGCGAGTGATTCTGTGTTCCAACTAAACTCTGGATATTCCGCTCAGCTTCTCCCACACACTTCTTCGGCTCATTTGTTGTTCAATCGCTTCCGCTTCAGCTTCCGCTTCAGATTGCATAGATCAAATGACAATGGAGCAGTGCTCCAAATAGTCACCCCCCTCTCACCATGAAGTTTGGGGTGCGAAGCCGTATAACTTATAGCTTCAGATTGGCCCTATGAACAGGACACTTGAAAGGTCTCTCTCTTTAGTCCCATGTCTTAAGCCTTCCTTAGTCAATGGGCAGCCTTAAGACTATCTTAGTCAACAAGCATGAAGCTGCTGCATGGACTGCTGCCCTATGGACTGTAGAGAGTGAAAGCCATAAAGTGGAAGATGTTGCCTTGTTAAAATGCATTGATTTGGACCGGATTTTCAATATCGTGATCAAAGGGGACTCTCGAATCCCCATTAATGTGTTGAAGGGAAAGGCTGAGCGCAGAGCTCAGAGTTTGAAAGTGGAATCAAAAACTGGAAGAGGCCCTTGCACTAGGAAGCGCAAGACCCTCCGGACCTTGAGGTTTTAATGAATCCAGGTTTCATCATGTGCAGAGATCTGCCAATTCCATTGTAGATTGGCTTGCTAAACTGGCCATAGATGTTAAGAAGGAAGTGTGGTAAAGGTAGAAAAGTCTTGTATTTAAGAGTCTGGGAACTGGAAGGAAATCCTTCACATATCTATATCCTATTTGGTACCTCAGATTAGCAGATCAAAATGGTATACTCTCGCCTGTGACAGTAATTCAAAATGTGATCTTAAGGGGCCATAGCATCTTCCCAGAGGAGGTCCTTGTCATCTCAGGCTGTCTTGAGAAAAAGGGGCACATAGTCAGTTGAAAGGGATTCTTTTGACTATAAAAGAAAGCTTGAACAAGTAGCAAAGTGAATATGGGTGTCTACGTGGGATTATTCCTTTTTGAATTGGCTTCCACTTATCATGATGTGGCTAGCACATATAACTAGTGAGTGCAACCCACCACGTTCCAACTGGAATCCTTTAGCTACAAGGTTGCGGGTGAGGCTATCGCAGGTATTGGTGTACAAGTAACATGAGCACAAGCACAAGCATGTCATTGGATCAACTTGAACTCTGCTGGGGCATGAAAAGCACCCTACTTTCACCAACTTGGCAAGATACCTTTGACAATGGGGATTCCCATTTTCATAAAGCACACTAAAGTCTCGTCCCTTTTCCATTATGGAGTAGATGAGCTGAAAAGTGAGTCCGATGAGGGAAGATGCTCAGCTCCCACTCTTGAATCCAGGAGCCATAAGAAGAGCCCATGACGGACTCTTAGTTTGTTTGTTGAAAGGGCGTGGAGGAATGCATTCTAGTATGCTCTCTCCACAGCTATCTTGCTTGCTTTTTTGCGGGGTACGAGGACACGAACTATTTGCTTTTCCCCATGCCACGAGGTGGGAGGACACGTGGGACGAATGTCTTTCCTGTGCTTTATTTGCTTTACGGGGTACGAAACTATATCTTTTTCCGCGAACTCATATCCAGCATGAGACCTCCCTGCGTAGGAGGATAACGGCCAGTATGATCCTTTCCGTTCGGTCAGTCTCAATCCTACAATCTTGAGGCGTATGTGTGGACTGGTTTAAGCCTGCGTTTTCCAGCGACAACTCAGTATTGATACCCCACTTCGTACGGCAACATAAGCAGCATGATACCTCCCTGCGGTAAGATAACACCTAGTATTATACCTGCACGAACTGTTTCAATTGCTAATGAATGTAGTACAGGCAACCCAGATGCAGCCACCCAATATGTACAGGAGCTATTATAAGGTGTTTATTAATATCGAATGACTGTAGTACAGATAGCTCTGTAGCGGCCACCCAGGTGTACGTATCTATTCTGAGCCGGCCATAAGGAGCTCCTTGCCTTGGATGCGGCCTGCCCCTATGGAGACTTCCTTTTGTTTGGTGAACCCTCAATAGGACTAATTCTGTTGTACAGGCCTATTTGCTGCGGCCATCAAGATGTACGTCGCTATGATGAGCTGTCCACCGCTACTATCCCGGCATGAGGCGTCCACCAAGAAGGAGCTCCTTGCCTTGGACGCAGCCGGCCCCACTACTTGGGAGAGGTGGGACGCTCGTTTGTGAAAAGGCTTAAAAAGGCTATACTCTTATATAATAGAATGGCACGGTGAGGTCCCGTGGGCTATGGAGATAGCGTAGCTTTCTCAGGGTGTAAAAAAGCTTAATAAAGGGGCATCCTCGGTCGGCTGTTGGGTCACTGCGCGTCAGAGTCTAAACTCCCGGCTAGTGGAAGCACCGGCGTCACAGGAGCTGCTTGACGAGGTTCGTAAAAAAGACTAAATATAGATGTATATACTGGCCTTAGTATTACAAAGACTGGTACGGGTTATAAAGGAGCTGTCCCCAAATGTACAGGTATCTGTTCTGAGCGGGCACCACTACTTGCAAGAGGTGAGACAAAGACTGTTTCGTCAAAAGCATCAGAAAGGGTATTTATATCTAAGAAAAAGGCACGATAAGTGCCTTTGGGGGGGGTATCATCAAGGCGTACCTTAATCCAAATTCCTGGATCAAAGAAATATAAATAGATATAAATCCCGTATAGAATTAATATCTCTCCCGTATACAATATCTATTCCATTGCATTGCATAAGGAAACAATATCTACTACAATTATCCCGAAGTGATCTCCTCGCAATCCGCCTTTAGGACGGGACTGATGTATCAGTTTAGAATAAGTCTCATTCTCAGTAGCTAGCTTCACCATGCATGAGATGGCTCCACCTTTTTATTGCTCCGCTTGGTCCGCGATCAATAGGGTTTTCCGAGCCACTGTTTTAACGGGGACATCAAGGGAAGGTCATTGCTAGAAAGAAGCTCTACTCAGTGCAGCTAGTCATTGCCAGGAGTCATAGCCATACTGCCAGAACCGACTGATAAGGACCCTACGGGATGACACTGAACGCTACGGAACACACGTTCTCACATAGAACGAACAATAGTTCCACAGCACTTACCGCTACGGAACAATGGAATGTTCCTACATCGACTGGATGGAATGACAAAGTATTACATACGTTGATTCACCCAGAGCTTCTATTTGATCTTTATGATTGATAGATGTTGCTCTTGTGTATTTATATTGCTAGATTGGTCACACAAACTAGCCCACCCATCACACACTTTCGTCAAACCACCAGACGCAAGAGATTTAGTTCACTAAAGTTGGCACGGATAGAGAAATGACATGCTGCTGCTGGCCGGAAAGAGCGGACAGATCGGGAGGTATTAGGGGAGATACACTTTTATAATGCGGAATCTTTTGTCGTAATTCTCAATATTAGAGCATGGAACTTACTGCAGAAGTTGGAACAGAATTGAAAAACCTTATCATTTCACTATCCACACCACCCATTTCCTAGTTTGCACCATACCCGAGGGACAGAAAAGAATACTTACCACAGCCCTTACTGGCAAGGTTGCCCTCTACATCTGCGGGAAGGCTATGGTAATGAATTGGTTGGCTCGCAATAGAATTGGAAGGGCAGTTCCCCACGTCTCCCCAAGCACTTTTGAAGTGCCCCATCAAGCTACAACGACTTACAAGTTCTCGTCTTTCCTCTACCTTCAAAACCTGACAAACGCACCTAAAAACCTGACAAACGAGGGACGATATTGGCTTTCTCCTTACCAATGCTATCATTCTACCAGTTACTCAATATTATGGAGGAGCCAGACCGGTTCTTTCTCTGAATTCTTTGGTGAGATCAAGACTTTACCTGACCTGGGCACGTCAAGTCTTGATCAGAGAGGCGGTCATTTCCTCTCCTCTCCCTCTTCAATTTACTTATTGGGTGGGGGGGCTTATGGTCGAGCACCTAAAGGTCCTTATCAGTCGAGCACCTAAAGGTTAGGGTTTACTTATTGCCCCTCTCAAATAAGTAACCAAAACAGTCGAGCCTGCTTGCGCATTCAATTTACTTCTTTTTTTTTTGACTTATTTGAGGGGCAAATAAGTAACTAAAAGGCGGTGGTCGAGCACCTAAAGGTCCTTAACAGTCGAGCCTGCTTACGCATCCTTATGGTCGAGCCCCCTAAAGGGTCCTTATCAGTCGAGCCGATGGCGGCCTTAACAGTCGAGCATGCTTACGCATCCTGCCGGTTCAATTTACTTATTGGGTGGCCCCTCTCAAATAAGTAACTAAAAAAGCGATGGCGGCCCCCCTCTCAAATAAGTAACTAAAGGCAGTCGAGCCGCCCCTCTCAAATAAGTCACTAAGGGCAGTCGAGCGTGCTTTCATTTGACTTATTGGGTGGGGGGGCTGCCGGTCCTCACCATATGAATAGTGAGTGACCCCTAAATAATATAGGGCCCTATGAAGAAGTAAGGGCCCTTTGGTTAAAAAAGGCGATAGAACGCATTGATTTTGAGAAACTTGGGGGGTCCAGGGATCTGCCGACAACTTCTAATCTCGATCCAGGCGTCGATTCAGGTGTTGATTTCGATGCTTAGCTTTCTACTTGAATCTCTCTCACGTACCCATCGAGGGCTAATCTCACGTACCCATCATCGTACCCATCGAGGAGGTCTAATCTCACTCCCCATCGAGAGAGAATCTTTCGTACCCATACGAGGGCTAATCTATCGGCCCGATGCGAGGGCTAATCTAAGCCATGTTCTCGACCCTCGAACCTACACCTCGTTAGCACTTAACGATATAGAGCATTTGGGGCCTATACTGATGCTTGACTTACAATGCACCTAGTCGACTTAGGATCCATTACGTGCGAGTATGCTAGTGGACATGTTTCAAAGGCTTTGTGCTGCTGCTGCTTGATACTCATTAACGATCGATAGTTAGTGATTGATCTAACAAGACCTGAATGAGGAACGATTGAACTTACTCAATGATAAGCACCGATGGACCTAGTACCGATGGAACTTACTGAATGAGGAACGATTGTTGACTTACAGAGGGTGCCCACAGAGACGGATGAATCGAAGCACACTTCTTACGAGAGAGGTTTACGGCACGAATCGAATCGAAGCACACTTATTCCCCAATAGGTGCTCCCACCGGACACACATATTACCAAAGAGGCGATCCAAGTGTTTAGGCACTCGATGCTTAGCTTTCTTTTCTACTTGAAGTTCTTTCACTCCCAATACGATCTAATCTTTCGTCCCCATGCGAGGGCTAATCTAAGCCCCCCATGTTCTCTACCCTCGATACTCTCCTCGGCCCTACACCTCGTAGTCACTTAACGATACGGATCATTCTCGTCTTACACTTGCATTACTGATGCTTTACTTACGATGCGCCTAGTTGACTTAGCTTCGATTACGTGCCAGTATGATAGTGGAATGGTTCGAAGGCTTTGTGATGATGCTTGATACTCATTGATCGGCTTGATACTCATTAATTGATGAGATTGATAGAACACATAGTTTGAGGTGAGGCGGTCCAACGGACGGATGAAAGCCCACATATTGGGGGTGAGGCGGTCCAACGGACGACAGAGAAGGATTTGATTCATCGATTGATAACATAGTTTGAGGTGGGGCGGTCCCACCGGGACGGAAGCAGTATGACAAGTGAGGCGGTCCCACCGGGACGGGACGGGACGGCACTCCCCACATAGTCTGTCAGAGACACCCGACATAGCTGAATGAGCATTGCTCCTACCCAACCTATGGGCCAGCCATAGAACCACTGGTGGGTTAGGCCATGGTCTATACCCTACACCCTACTCGGTATATCTCCACCCTCGACCCTACAACTCCCACTAGAACATACAACCTAGGCCCTCGACCCTCCACCCTATACATCGACCTAGATCTCTTTGCAGCAACCTCGACCCTTGACCTCGACAGAACCCATAGCCCTCTTACTCGACCTAGACCTAGAACCTCTTACTTCCTCAAACTCGACCTCAACCTCTCCCGGGGGTCGAGCAACTAAAGTTCCTCACTTTCCACTACAGAACCTTGGGAATGTATTCGGGCTGGACTGCACGGTTGGGCTGATCGGTTGGACTTCTCAGCTTGGTTACTCGACTGGGCGGGAAACAGTCATTGTCGGGAGATCATCGATAGCCGCCGGTCAGTGCCATAAGGGCAGCCGATAGTCAATCATCGACAGCTGGTCCTTCCAGAGGGGGGGGTCCTTGCTGATAGCCGCTAGTCATTGCCTTAAGATTAGTGCCTGAAGCTCAGCCGAGAGAGAGCCAGTGGTCGGTCATAGTCAGCCGGTCATAGCAAGAAGGTCGGTGCCGAGAGAAGAAGACCCCCACGATACCTAACCGAGTCACCTTCAACACAGACCCGAGAGAAGGAAGTGATAAGGAAGAAGGATAACACCGCTGGCCGAGAGGAAGGATAAGGAACCATGCGAAGAGATGCTACAGGCACCTTTGCTTCTAGGTCTCGATCTGTTGCTACTGGAGGATCTACTGTTGCTGGTGCTGGATAAAGAGGTTAAACCACGTGCTTCAACTGGCTTTTACCTTGGCACTGGATCTCTACCACGACGAGCACCAGACTTTGAATCACGACCACGAAAGAGATAATCTGGATCTAGCTCACCACGAAGGTCAGCATCTTGAGAACTATATATGGATATCTCTCTATGATACTATGATATGGATATGGATGGATCTCGCTCACGGAGGTCTGGATCTGAAGCTCGATCACGAAGGTCGTCATCTCAATAATCTGGCTCTCCTGCTCTAGGGCAACTGCTATATAGATAGGGTAAAAACGTGTGATTTCAAGTTGTTGATCCAAGAGAGAAGTGTGATATTGCTATATATAGGATGCGCCCATCGCATTTTGTTTGTGCTGCATAGATGGTCGAAGCACACGCTACACAAAGTAGCTCACTGCCACTATGTTATTGCTGGGGACTGAATCTCATATGGGGTGCTGATTCATACGGGAAACACGCACCTGGTATGGGGTGCCCCGTAGTGATCTAAGAACCTAACTCAATTAAGTCTCGATTCATACGGGAAATACGCACTTGCCATTATTATACGATGCATTATTCGTTCGATCAATTCGATCCCGACGTCTTCGTTTCCCCCGTTCCCCCGTAGGTGTCCCGTAGGTTCATCCCTTAGGCCGCTGAAATGACTGTTTCATCACCCGAATCTCCCCCTTTTGCATCTCATCAAAGTGAGTGGGGCAAAGATACGGTTGATGAACAAAGATTGATGGGAGAAATGAAGAAACGCTCACGAACTTCCAAATAACACCATTGAATTCCCGTGCACTCTAACCAGTGTTACTAGCGGCATCGAGTAGCAGATCATCCAGCAGATCGAGTTACAGATTCAGCTTACCCAGTTTATCCAGTCGTAGTTGGACCTGTGCTAGATCCAACAGCTTAAGAACCCCACCACAATCGGATGGGAGGAAAGAATGCCATCCCTGCCACCTTCGAATCCACACTAAATATACGCCCTACCCGCAACATGAACAAGTGAAACCTCACACTCGTAACCTCGTATGATTCCCTCCGGGCGTAGATATGCGAGTATCATATAACCAAGCTTAGTAACCAATTTGATCGTTTAGTTAAGCAATAATATAACATCGATGCATCTCAAGAGGCTCGGATACTAATGACCGGGGCCAAATGATCATGGCTCATGCTAGGTCTTACTTTCTCTTCCCCTCAAACTCTTTGGAGATCGTGCTGCTGGTCATTCTTTATATATGTCATTATGCATTTCAATTGACTTATTGGGTGGGGGCGTTGCTCAATATTCCAAACATCCGCCAGCTCAAACCTCTAAACTAGGAGGGCGTTAAGCCCGTCTCGACCAAAGGCCCGGTAGGGTGAGGGTGAGGGTGAGGGGAAGAAATGCATAATGACATATATAATGAGATCTATGAATGGCTTCTATGTGCAGCGGGTGAACGGCTTCGTGCAGTGAGTGGCACTACGGGAGTTACCATGCGAACACCAGAAGGGATTAAGACAAGTTGTTCACATACGTGATATCGATTTAGCCAAGTGCCCTATCATATGCAAGAGAGACCCCATGCAACATAAAGCAGAGGAGAAAAAGGCCCGCATCACCGCTGGCCGAGAGGAGAAGGAAGTCCACCATTACACCATACTCCGTGCAACATCACAATCATTCGTCGACCCACCAAATGATAGAGTCGAGTTGTCGCCATACGGAGCACATCCACCCAACACGGGGACGGTACAATACGGAGCAGGGCAGGGTGAACGGAATTCTTTCTTTATTGACTCAGGTTCAGCGCCTTTCTCCTTGCTGGGAGAGGAAGAACCAAGGGCTGGGAGAAGCAATGAAATGGATTTTCTTCTTAATGAAACATACCTTTTAGAACATTTACCTAGGTACGTTTAGTGGCTCGACTAAAAGGAGAGGATTGCCAGGTGTCATTGCATGAAGGTCCTTGCCGATAGTAGGTAATATTGCCAATCATAACCACCCGACATTGCCCACATAGCCGGTCATTGTCAGACAGAAGATCGTTGCTGATAGCCAGGAGTCATAATTGATGCCAGAAGTCTTTGCCAGTGCCAGTTGTAAGTTGAGCTAAAAGGTAGGTGCAGCAAGAACCCCTAGTCCGTGCAGGAAGCTATAGTCCGTGCCCAGTACGCGTAAGGATGGAAAGAAGGAGGCCCAGCACACGGATTCCAGGCAAGGTGCCACACAATACATGGCTTCCAAGTGATAGATATAGATGCTAGCAGTTCCACGTCCAGGTGAAGCAATCGGTTAGTAAGGAGATCGATACCCAGTGCCAAGACAAAAAGCTAAGCTATCTTATTTAAGGGAGATGCTGTGTGAAACAAATATATGCTCGACTGAAAGGCCGCCATCGTGTGATATATGCTCGACTGAAAGGAGAGGGAGCGCATGGGCATGCTTCACCAACGCGAGAGGAGAGGTCCACTCTTACTTCTCCGAGCTCCATAGGGCAATGAGCTCCATAGGGAAATAGGTAGATTCAACCCAGCTAAGCATCACTTAATGGAGAACTTCATGCTTAAGGTCACTAAATCCCGAGACCATTAAGAGGGATCAGCTCAGCTAAGAGCTCCTCGTATCAGACTATTCCCAACCTTAGGGATCAGAGAACTTAGCTTATTTATCTTCCCAACCTTAGGGGACGCATAGGAAGACATTGTTAGTTAGACATCGTTAGTTAAGAGCAATGCTAAGAAGAGCAACATACATGAGGAGACTGCCAGAGCAACACAGCTAACAACACGGCTAAAAAGGGCATGGCACAACTAAGAGCGAGAGGGATAACTCAGCCTAATCGTATAAGATCAGATCATATTGACTGGGATATTGCCAGGCCAGATGGAGGGAGTTTACAGGCCTACCCGGAACATTCATTCAAGAATAAGGAAGGTAGGGAAGACATACTATTCCTCTTCTACCTACCCAACTCCGAGAATATCATCTTTCTCATGAACTCGGATAATCTCATCTTTATCAAGCCAGATCAGATTTCTCCCCAGAAGGAAGAATGGCTTGCTTTTTTAGTTACTTATTTGATAGGGGTACCCAATAAGTAAATAAGGAAGCCTATTCATTTACTGATGGGTTTTCAGGATATCACCAGGTCAGGATTGCAGAAGAGGATAAGAAAAAAACAACCATCACTACAGAGTGGGGTTCATTTGCCTACAATGTGATGCCCTTTGGGTTGAAGAATGCACCAGCGGTATTCTCACGGATCATTATCGCAGCCTTTCGAGAGTTCATCCATAAATTCCTAGAAGTCTATATGGATGACGGTGTATAGCATGTTGAAGGAACACATCAAGTGACTGAGGCTCATGTTTGACAGATGCAGGCAACTGCAAATCTCTTTGAATCTGAAGAAATGCATCTTTTGTGTTCCATTCGGTAACCTGCTGGGACACATAGTGTGCAGAGAAGGAGTTTTGGTCGATCCAGCTAAAGTTGCAGTGATTGTAAATCTACCTCCTCCCAAGACCGTTAAGCAGTTACGATCCACTCTGGGTCACACTGGGCATTACAGGAGATTCATAAGGTCCCGGAGGGGCTTGCGCTTCCTAGTGCAAGGACCGGAGGGGCTCGACTGTTAAGGAGAGGAATTACACAACTATTACAGCGTCGCTGGAGAAGCTACTGAAGAAGGCAGAAGTTTTCGAGTGGACCCCTGCCTATGATGATGCCTTCAACCTGCTCAAGGAAAAGTTGGTAAGTGCTCCAATCCTTACTTATCCAAACTGGATTGTTGAGTTCCATGTGCACATTGATGCCTCTAGAGTTGCGTTAGGTGTTGTTCTTATATAGCTGGGAGAAGGAAGTTTGGACCATCCATTCTATTTTGCTAGCAAAAAGTGGTCTGAGGCGGAGCACAACTACACAACTATAGAGAGAGAAGGGCTAGCCATCCATGGTTTACGCTCTCCAGAAGTTTCCCCACTATCTTCTGGGAGGGCATTTCAAATTCTTTACTGATCATTCTTCTTTGAAGTATCTGGTCAACAAACCTTTCTTAGAGGGACGGATTTGCCGATGGTTGCTCCTATTCCAGGAGTTTGATTTTGAGGTTGTGGTAAAGGCGAGAAAGCTCAACGTATGACCTGATCACTTATCTCGGTTGGAATATGGAGAATCAGGAGTATATGTAGATTATCAACTTCTGGATGCTTACTTGTTTAGAATTGAAGCTATTTCCGACTACCTTGCAGATATTGCATTGTTCCTCAGTACAGGTACCTTTCCTGAAGACTATTCCGCAACTCAGAAAAGGCATATGGTGGTTCGAGTAGCTTATTATCAGTTGATTGCGGGACAGTTGCACAAACTTAGGCTAGATAGTATTCTTCGAAGGTGTGTGATGGACCATGTAAGGCTAGATGTGTTGTGGGAATGTCACAGTGGAGTTGCCGGACGCCACGTAGGAGGAAAAGCTACTGCCAGAAAAGTGCTTCAAGCAGGATTCTCGTGGCGTGTTCAAGGACTATAAGCAGTATGCCAAGTCATGTGATGAAATGCGTATAGCTTTTGGATGAAACTGTGTAGTCAAATGAAACGTCCCAACGTTTCGAGTGGACACTCCAAAAATCATCATGGGAAACCAAGAAAGCTTTCAAAAAGGGTAATAAGAGTAAGCAGATATGATGAATAAAAATAACATTTCACTATGTATGTTTGACTGTGGAAATCCACATATTCAGAAGTCATGTGATGTCTGCCAAAGAGTCGGTGAACCTTCCAGGTAGGATGAACTACCTTTACAGCCAGTCAAAGCTCTGCGAGCTTTTGAAAAGTGGGCAGTTTACTTCATAGGCCCCATCAACCCTCCATCTCGTCATTCTAAAGCGTGCAACATTATCACCACAACTGATTACTTGACCAAGTGGGCTGAAGTAGAACCAGTGAAGGATTGTTCTACCCAGACCACAACCAGATTCATCTTTGAAAACATTATGACCTAGTTTGGATGCCTGCTCTGTTTAACCATCGATCAGGGTACTCACTTTGTCAGCCAGACCATAGCCGCATTGACCAGAGAGTTTCTGATCCAGCATCACAAAAGTAGCCCTTACCATCTGCAAGCAAATGGTACAGTAGAATCCTTTAACAAAATCTTAGAGCCGCCATCGCCCTTTAGTTACTTATTTGAGAGGGGCAACGGGAGAGGACTTTATTGCTTTGGGGGGTGACTTATTTAGAGGGGCCACCAAATAAGTAAACCAAGGAGGGTCGTTAGTTTCCAAAGAGAGTGAGCGAGGGGGCCTGGGGTTTCAACCAATATCAAAATCAAAGATGGAGTTCGTTGTTAGGAGTTATCCCTTTCCGAGCCGAGGCCGAGTTAGTCGTTCTGATGAGCTAGGAGTCCGCTTAGCGCTACTGGTTGGAGTGTCCTTATGCGCCTCTTCTATTACCTCTGAAATGCTCCTTTCGTTGATCTGAGATGATATGAGTGACATGATCTGATATGATGCTGATATACGATGCTGTTGCTAAGTTGCGAGAGAAGATAGTGGATCGAGAGAAGATAGTGGATGTTGGGATGCGATGCATGGTGGTTCCTTTGCTAACTATTACATGGATATACGATGCTGTGTTGTTACATGGGATTGAGAGAAATGGGATAACCCAATGAGATGAGTGATAATGAGAATGAGATTGCTAACCTTACCTGTCGTTAGGATGAGTTAGATGAGTTAGGATGAGCCCACCTGAGTTCAATTCGTTAGGATGAGTTAGATTCGTTGAGTTAGGAGACCCAATGCTCACCTTACGATTTAGGAGGATCCCCAACCCAATCATGGCACCCAATGTCTTCGTGGATACCCATAACCTTAACCAATATTCGTGACCCAAATAGTTGAGTTGTACCCTGAGATGAGTTCCATGAGATAGCATCATGATGTTGATACGCTACGCATTACGCATTCGTTGTTCCCAGTTACGCTACGCACATTATATACGATGCTGTGTTGTTACGTTACATGGGATTGATAGGATTGATATCAACATGGGATTGATATAAGTGGGATATATCTGAGATAATAAGAGAGGATAATAAGAGAGTTCCTTCGGCACATAACCTGACCTGTGATTCGTTAGGCACAAAGAATATAACCTTACGAGTTAGGAGGAGGCTTGGACTTACACCTACCTGCATGCGTTGAGTTGTTATTTAGTTGAATCAGACAGAGTAGCCCCAACCCAATTAGTTGAATACCTAACCTGAGTTGTTAGTTGAATACCCAGCCTAGTAGCCCCAATTAGTTGAATACCCCAATAGTACCTCATAGTACCTCAACCAATACCCTTCGTTGTTATTTAGTTGAATCAGACCAGACAGAGTGAGATGTGCTTTCCCAATGCTCATGGTAGTTTCCCAACCCCAATTCTTTGAGTTGTTAGTTGATATTGCCATAACTAGTTTGTTTTACCTTGAGTTAGCCGGAATATCAAGTTGATTGCGCTTAGTATATATCCCCTGTTCCCCTTTTCATTGAATCAATCTGAGTCTCCGAGTTCCTACCCCTTTTCGTTAGTTGATTAGTTGAAATTGGGATGAGTTGCTATTGGGAGATATCTGAGATAAGATGCTGAGCTAACATAACTGTTAGTTTATTTGATATGCCTCCCCTTCGCTTCGCCCTTCGTTGTGAGTTAGTTGATATAAGAAGTTGCTTAGCTGAGCCTTGCCATAGCGGTAGCGATTGAGTTAGTTTCCAAATCATGCTCCTTATTCCTGAGCCATGAGCCGAGCCCCTGACGTAGCCTTCCTCAACCTGATGCCATGCCTCCTGCTGACTCATTTCCTCAACCTGACTCATTTCCTCAACCAATAAGGATTCATAGCGGATTAGTAGCCTTGCCTTCCAAACCAAATCATGGGAGTTCGTTTCCCAATTAGTTGATACAATTCGTTGATGAGATTGAGTTGCTAGTTGTTCAATAAATGGATGGCTGGGTGCGACAGCAGGCTCGACCAAAAGCCCCCCCACCCAATAAGTAAATTGAAACTGGAGAAGAATATCGTATACAAAGAGATATCTCATTATATACGTCATTTCCAAGCATCATTATATACGTCATTTCAGACAATGAAAGGTCCGGAGGGCTTGTGGGTCGAGATTTCAAGGCATGTAGCGTATATAATATCATCAGAAAAAAGATCTATTATATATGTCATTATTGACCGATAAGATGGCGGAGGTTTGAACATATTTCCCTCCTCTTCAATTTACTTATTTGGTGGGGGGGCTTATGGTCGAGCACCTAAAGGTCCTTATCAGTCGAGCCCCCTAAAGGGTCCTATTCTTGCCCCACGAGGATGCGCAAGCAGGCTCGACCACTATTTACCCACCCACCCCAATCCCCTGAGGCGGAGGTTCCACTTCCATGACTATACGTACTCACCAATCTCATCAAAAACTCCCCGCTCACTCAGCCAATGTGGAAATCAATTAATAACTAACCGGTGCTACTTGTTGCCATCATCGCTTACAGTAATTAGTTCACACATGGCACGAAAACCTACCTCCAGGGCAGGGGTATTGATAACTGGTAACACTGGGCTTTCTTTGTGCTATTGGTAAAGATCCAAACTTACTGACTAACTCACTGCCTCCTAACCTGCCTCACCTGACTGACTGACTGACTGACTGACTACCTCCTCTCCAGGGCTGGGGGGTAAGAGAACTGGTAACACAAATATAATAACCTCCAGTTAACGTCGAACTGGTCAAAAATGGAAAACCATCTCCATCCAGGGCACGGGGTATTGCAACAGGTGGGGACAACAACCCTCCTACGCCCAAAAGTGAACGTCGAACTAAAGATCACGTCGAACAGTTCACTGAGTATAGGTTCATGCACGTAAGGTTCCCATGAGTAGATCCATCTTTCTATCACTGCCAATAGTTATCACCTCCTGGCTATGAAAACGACCCCTTGGCTATGACCCATCTGTGAATGGACCGGCTTACAATGACCACCACCTCCTGGCTGGCAATGGCGACCTCCTTCCTGGCTCTAGCCCCCCCCTACCACAACTGTTATAGCCAGATTAAGGCGCCCCTCAAAGCAAAAGATTCGATCCCAAAAGCCAATTAGAGAGACACTTTCTAAATACAAATTTGAAGTAACAAAAACTCTATTTGAGTGCCCGAATGAGCAATGATTCTTTCCTTGTATCCCCTAAAAACGTCGCTCACCCGCCTTTTAGTTACTTATTTGAGAGGGGCACCCAATAAGGAACTTAGGTTTTTCAAAATGAAAACAGCAAATGCGAATGTTTTCCGTAATCTATTCAAGCAACCTTTGTGTCTGCGCTGAATCTGGTAGGCGCTCAATTTCTCGACCACTTGGATCAGCACAGGTACTTCCGTCCGTCCTTCTAGCCTCTTCGCAAGCAAGGAGCAAGCCCGCTGTCAAGTTCATTATGTAAGGTCTCAATCGAGATCTCCTCAGTAAGGCATAAAGAGATCGAGCATGGATTCGATTCCCGGGAGTTTGTTGAACTGCGGACTCCGGGTTCACAGAGCGTTGTTGCTAGCTGTGTTCTTGAGGTAAACGTTGTGTCTTGTTCGGTGTTTTGCTGGGTGAAGTGTGGTTATGGGTTCACTTGGTGTTGTCTTGTCTATCCACACGTCTAGCAAGCACCAGCCCTTTGTCGTTGGTTGTTCGAAGTAAGGCAAGCGAGTAAGCAAGCTCGCAAGTAAGCAAGTAAGCAAGCGAGTAAGCGAGGGAGCACCAGTTGGAGTTTGTTTGGGGAATGGCTCAACCTCCCTGATCTGAAAGGCTCTATGTGTTATGTCTATGGACCTAAACAGGTGAATCGTATATAATGCGCAGTAGTAACTCGCTCTTGTTAGAAGGTATCACCACCAACATAGCCGTTGTTCACAGCACATATTCCCTATTCCGGGGGTATGGTACATCTTTTTCATGTATGTGTGAAGGTGACTCAGGTGATTGAAGGGGGACTTCTCTTATCTAATCTGTCGGACTAGGCGGACTTGGCAGACTGGGCGGTTGCCTTCTTACTTGTACGTGTCCTGGGCGGTATCCTCCTTCCTTCCGCGTACTGGGCCTTGGTTGACGTGTGGGGATGCGGGCGTGATGCGGTATGCAGGAGAATGGGGGAATGGGGATTGGGGAATGCATATATAACGGAATGCGTACTGGGCAGGGTAACTTAAAGTGTAATGTGTATCTTCCCTTGCCAACGCCATTTCCTTCCTTTCGTGCAACCCTGGCTCCTTACTCCCCTCCCGGGAAAGTATAAGAAAGCAAGCAAGAAACTGTTCCTTCTTCTACATCCCGTGGGTCTTAAACTCGTCGACAACCTGCTTCCTTCCTGTTAACGTCGAGCTGGTAACACTGAGAATAAAAACCTCATTCCAGGGCATGGGGGATTGAGAACAGGTCACGTAGAAGAACACCATTCTGGTCACGGGCTATCAGTAATGCCCCTCACTGACTCACTCACTCACTGACTCACTCACTCACTGACTCACTCACTCACTGACTGACCGGAGTTCTATCACTGACTGGCTATGAGACTGTTGCCAATGGCTATGTTACTGGTGCTGAAACCTGGGATCGCCTCTTGGCTCGGCTCTTGGCATTGAGTGATTGAATGAAACCTGGCATGGACACTTGAAATGGACGGCATCTAGTGGATCGACTCCTGGCATCGACTACCGGCATTGAGTGCATTGACACCTGGCAATCATAGGGAAACTATCTGAAAGGGTATGTTTCAGTAAAGAACAAATTCATTTAAGAGGTCTGATGAGAGATTCTTTGGCCCCCAAAAGAATTTGATTAGCCAATAATTGTGAATGAGGACCGAGGTACGCCCCCCCCCACCCAATAAGTAACTTAAGACGTTCTCTAGAACCGGTAGCTGATCCAAGTAGCCCAGTCGAGCCCGGGAGCCAAGCCCAGCTATTCCTGATCGACTATGCAGCAATGATCTCCTATTGGAATGACTTTCAAGAAAGCTGTTCAAACACAGAAAGTCAATCACACAAAGAAGCCGTTCATTCACTGCACAAGCCATGATTGCATTATATATGTGAATACATACAATAAAAAGCTAATCACCCCTCACACAAACAACTCGTTCACATCGGCAACATCACTTGCTTAAGCTCTGGTTCGCTAATAGTAAACACATAATGCCATTATGTGGGTTCGTGGACTCAGTGACCCCCCTCATAGAGTTGACTTTTTTGGTCCCATTTGTCCGCTCCTATACGGCCAGCCAGCATCATTGTAAGAATCCAAATAGTATTGGTGGTTCGGTTAATAGGTGACCACCTAACACAACCACTCGGTATGGTTTCTGGCTGAATGCGAACATCCATCCAATGGCGAACATAAAGCGGAAACAGAAAGGTATAGTCTAAGATTGTTTCAATTGCTATATTGATTGGTGTAGATAAAATCCACTGTCCGTTTCTTGCAGTGAATAGACTCCTTCCAAACATGGCACCAGCTGATGAGTACCCAGCAGTACCAAGAGCATAAGCACAGGGAGTTATTCCTCAACCTAATCTTACTAAGCTAGTATAATATGGAAATCATCTTATATAAGATTATGAAATAACTAATCTAGTATCATAATCCTAATAAAGTGAAAGATTGCTACTATTCCTGATCCTATTCTTGCTCATAGAGTAGAAGGGAGTATCATATTCTTTCTTCTTCCTCATATAGATAGATATAATACCAAATAGATAGTATAACCGATGAGCCATATATCTATATAGGGCGGGTCTCCGTTCGGGTATAGCCAGCCGATGATAGCTGGAGGAGGAGGGGGGATACATTATGGATGCTATAGGAGGGATAGATAGAAGTGGACGGATGCCAACCAAGTGAGGGAGATAAAGTTGTGGACGGATTATTGACCCTTCCAACTTCTCACTTGAATGCTTGTGACTTGAATGCTTGCCCTTTGAGTCCCGCTTCACCTTCCTTTTACCTTGAATGCTTTTACCTTTCATGCCTTATCCGATCAAAAGGGGGGGTGGCTAAAGCGGCCGCACCCTCACCCATATATGGAATAACCCAATCTATCGGCGAACCTCATTTGGACGGATCCAACAAACCAAAAGACCAGTGACTCATATAATAATAGAACTGGTCACAATCCAAAGGGAACCCTAGTACATCGTGACACAAGAAAAAATGTTGCAACTACCGCAACATATATAAGATATTGGGTCTAAGGCTAACTACCTAAGGTGCGTGAGGCAGATACTTTACCCCCTACCTTTTATCCCCCCTCGAGCTGCATTGCATGGGCCGGACCCTCTCTATGATGTTGGAGGTGTTGGACTCGAGCCGGTTGAAGTCCAAGTCATAATCTCATATAATAAGAATGGATCTAGCATTTGAGAATGAAATAACCATAATTGCATAATGACATATATAATATATGCATGCTCTGCTAAAGCGTAATTACCTATCTCATTCAGGCAAAGCGATCGTCATGAATTCGATCATGACCATAATTACATATATAATATCTCGAATTACTCACATAACTCATTGACCACGGTGACCGAGAGTCCCAAAAGCTCTCGCATCGAACAACCATGTCGGTGATAAAAACCCTCAGTGGGCGCATAAGGATAAGTCGAATGGCGTACAATCAAAAGGTTGGCACGGCGGGATAAGCCCGTGCACGCAAAGGAATAAGAGGATATACTCCAAACCTGCTGCTCGAGGGAAGCAGCCCGTAAAAGGAGAAATCATCCCTCTCGCGGAAAGGGCTTTCGCGAATACTTCGGCAACCCGAGCGGGCTCTGAAGAAAACAGTTGGGGAGGATCGTCCTCCTCGGTCAGGAAAGGGAACAATCTACCACTACTTATGAAAAAAACAAAAAAGACAGGTTGATTGGTGGGCAGACCCAATTCTCACTCACATCACCGCTCCTGTCCACAGCCATCGCAAGTGGTAAGGTGGGTAGAACCCCTTGACTTCTATTAGTTCAACTATTGATTTCTCTTACGGAATGAGATTGGCACGACTCCGTTAGCTTGATCCTTATTCTTCTTCTTGAGGGGGTGCAACCTTACACCCATAGGTCCTAGCTGGCTGGCTAACTAATCTCCGTGCCTTTCTCCACCTCCAATATGCTAAGGATTACTCGTCCTTGTCCTTACTGGGTGAGCAATCCTACTTCAATATCTCTCGTGTCACCCGCTTGCTTGCATACTTTCATCCGTTTTCCATTATTAGGCTCTAATTCCGCCTCTTCCATGGGTACGAGACGGGACCTCTTCCCATCATCCGGTGGTGATACGTCCTGCCTACAGGCATACAGTGAAAAGTCTTTCCATAGGATGGCAGATTTAGGGTAAGGGTGGACGTATCCTCGATGGGTGCACGATTCTGATTCTTCCGATTCTGATTCTGAGTCCGATTCTGATTCTGAGTCCGATTCGGATTCTGAGTCAGATTCTGATTCTTCTTCAGATTCTTCAAATTCAGGGCTTTCAGAGGGAGTATGGGTCGGCTCCGTTCCTCCGGTACTACGTCCTTCGGAACTACGCCGCGGCTCGACATCCCGCAACACTCATTATGACAGCGGAACCATTCTAGGCCAGGCGGGATTGCCTCGCCGACCTTATGGTTACAGCCAAAGCCAAAGCCACTAACTCTGGGTTCAACTTCCTGCATGTGACAGTCTCCCATAACCGATAAGGATGGGAGAGGACCCTTCAGGCCCGGGGATGAGCAACAGACTTGACTTATAAAGGATCTAAGGCTTGTCCTCCCGGATAATAACGAGGCCTAAGGGGATACTTTTTTGATAACCGGGTGCACTACATCGAATGGTAGGGCGGAGGCGAATCATCAGGAGTTTGGTGCTGTGGGGTTTATAGAGAGGCATAACCATCCCACAGCGGGGATTCGATTCGACGTAGTGCGAAAACCCTAAGATCTAAGAAAGAGGTAGAGATATCAGGCAAGCATCAAGAGAGATCGACCAGCAAGCAGGTAGGTGGGTTTTTACACTGTGGTTATGCTCGCTGATGACAGTCGCCTAAGCCGTGTCAAGTGCAGGGATGAGTAGTTATAGGAGCTAGCTACTTCCTCCTACAGGGGGTTCAACCGGTGCTAATACAGGAACTAATATCTAAGCGGTAGCTCCTCCAAGCTACTTATGTAGGTCAAACTGAGGGCAATGCAACTGTCTTTTACGGATATGCAACTGAATATGCTTAACAATGGCTGGACCTGGAACGGCGGGATCTGTTCCTGATGAATATGCAAGAAGAGGAGTGAACCCTCTCCTGGACAGTCGAGCGTGCTTACGCACCCTCACCATATGAATAGTGAGTGACTCCGCCGTCCCTTCTTTGGTCGGGAGAGTGGGTTCGTAACCTCTCCTGTTGTCGAGCAAGCCCCTACCGGTCCTTGCTTTCCTAACGTCAAGCAAGCCCTGCCGGACCTTGCCCGATGCGGACAAGCGACTACGTTCCTACGAGATTGGTCGTTTTATCGAGGTCTGGTAGGACCCGTTAGGGGGCTCGACTGATAAGGCCGCCATCGATTTATCGCTCACCTTCCCACTATTTACCCACCCACCCCAATCCCCGGGGCCCGGTAGGGTGAACTTGCCGAACTCTCGACAAAGGCCGCCATCGGCTCACTATTCATATGGTGAGGCCCGGAGGGACTGAGGTTACGAGGTCGAGGAGAGGTAAAATGGCCAATCTTTCTAGGGAAAGATAACCCAACGTAAAATGGCCAATCTTTATAGGTAAAGAGAACCGCCGCCATCGAAAGATGTTCAAACCGCCGCAAAGGTAAAATGGCCAATCTATATAGGTAAAGATGTTCAAACCGCCGCCAAAGGATAAGTAGTTGAAGCAAGCCTTCAGACCCAAGCAAGAGCCTAGCCAGAACCCGAGAAGCAGACCCAGCAAGCATTCAATCAAGGTCCCGGAGGGGCTGACGCTTCTGAGGGCAAGGCCCGGCAGGCCCGGTAGGGTGAGGGACGTGCGAGGAAGGAGCAACTCTCTTTTGGGGCCCCTCACCAAATAAGCACCCCCTGCCCCAAAAGAGAGGTCCGTCAGGGTGCGTAGCACGCTCGACTAATAAGGCCGCCATCGGCTCGACTGGTAAGGAGAGGAACTTGAGAACAGTAGGGGCCGCCATCGGCTCACGATTCATATGGTGAGGGTGAGCCTACAAGGGCAGGGGAAATGGCCATTGAGGATGGATTTGAGGTCAGAGCTATGGTACGGCTTTGGAGGTAAAAAGTGGCTTTCAGCGCTTTGGAAAAGGCCAATGAGGAGGGGAGGGAGTAAATCAAATATGGATGGGACACAGGCCGAAGAAACACTGTGACTCCTGCTCAGATGAACGGGTCTTCCATTTACCTCTATGATTTAGATATGCTCACCTCTCTATTTTAGGCTATACGGTTGGTTACCCATACCACATAGGTAGGTATGATGGAAGGAAGGATCACACAGCCCCTCACCATATGAATAGTGAGTGACTTCGTCCCTTTACTTACAATATTTCTAGTTTGACAGCAGATACCGAGATATGATTTGATCAATTCTGAGATCACGTAATTACATATATAATAGCAACATTGTCTGCTAAAGCGTAATTACGTATATAATGAATGAACGCATAATGACATATCTCATTCATAACTGGAATCACGTACAAGGACCCGACAGGGGGCTCGACTGATAAGGATGCGCAAGCAGGCTCGACTGTTAAGGACCCTTTAGGGGGCTCGACTGATAAGGACCCTTTAGGGGGCTCGACCATAAGGGAGAGGAGAGGAGAGGACCTTTAGGTGCTCGACCAAAAGCCCCCCCACCCAATAAGTAAATTGAAGAGGACAAGGTTCAATTTACTTATTGGGTTCTCAAATAAGTAACTAAAAGGCGTTGGTCGAGCCTGCTTGCGCATCCTTCGTGATTGATCGATTGATGGGTGCGTTAGCACACTCGACTAAAAGGCCGCCATCGACTCACTCATTCATACTTTCTTTTCTTTCTTTATATCCGAGCTAAGTACTTTTTAGTTTATCCGTCAATCAAAGTACTGAGCTTGGTACTCAATCCTGACTTTAGGGTAGGGGGAGAAAGTGAACTAAGAAATAGACTGGGGTGGGGTTTGCTACCCCCATACTAATCGAACACAGGCAGGGGAAGGGCTGGACCAACTCCAACCAATCGGCTCTACTCCCTCCAATCGGATTCTATCTCTTTCTGCCTGCAAGAGCGCCTTCTCGAATCTTTCCATTCCATATTCATTCATTCCAGCCAGAAAGAATCAATCCTAATCGTACTAAGGAAGGACCACTAGCTCAGACTAACTATAGAAGGACCACTATACTCTAATAGTCCAAGCAGCAGGGACATGTGGGATGAAAAGCGAGAGACAGTGGAGATCAAAGTTGGCTCGGCCCGCCCTTCCCTTCGTAGAGACAGGGAGGTAGGGTTCCATTTCCTCTTCTTTAACAAACCAAAGGAAGGTAGCAGAATGGGATGATATGTAGTGGTTATTATGCCATTCCTATAACGGACGCGGGAGTTAGCTATTCATCCAGTGCACTAATTGGATGGTGTATATAGAGGGAGAGGATGGCGCGGGATCGAATGGACTAGACCTATTCGTAATGGTGTCCCAATTCAACTAGGGTCCAACGTCATTGATTGGACCGAGAGGAACCCATAAATATGCCTTGTGTGGGGGGGAGATGCGGCCAACCTGTTGCACTCGATCGGATTCAACAGGCGCCACCACTTGTTAATACATGGGTAATAGACGAAGACGGGAGAGTGGAACGTGGACCGACTCTGGGCAAGACTTAAAGCATGAGTTGCTTAAATACTACAATGGATTCGGTTCGAAAAGCAAGGTTAGAGCAAGAGCATGGAAATTGGGACAGTACCTGAGTTAGGAGAAGGAAAGCGGCAAAGCTGGATCGGCAGCTGGTTCGTCAGCTTCCATATCTAACAAATCATGTTCAAAATCCCAGGCTGGGCTTCTGGGCTTTCGGAATTTCGTCGTGGCCGCCAAGCTTCAGAAAAGTGACTACACCACTTATATGTTCACCTACCGGGGGATACGAGCGTTCCTTTACTATACGTAACACCCTACATCGTGCTCGGCTTGCACCTTATCTAAGTTCCACTAAACACCTCAAAGTTGTAAACACGATCCCATGACCTGAAGTAGCTCAAACCGCATATAACTGCACCAAGGAATGTTTTGCATGTGGACAAAGCTGGTCCCCATCCTGACACACACTGAAGGCAGCTAGACAACATAAATGAATCTAGATTAAGGCGATTTATGGAGCAAATGAAGTGACTACCCAAATGGGCTTAGGGAGAGTGACTATTTAATATAGCTTTATAGATCGCTATTGATGAAAACATAGGTATGGGGGACTGGAGATCTTCACTAGAACATTCACTAAAGGCACTAAAGAAAGTTACCAGCTGCTCTAGGTGCCTTAAGTACCAAACTACAACTCCCACTCACCTCCCTCTCATCTTTTATCCCACACCCCAAACTCACAACGAAAGGATTCACTACTTATCGACGGCATTCACGAGGTATCATTTCTGATTTCAGTCACAAAGGCAGCCGTAGTTACAGTGACTATCACGGCTTCTCCCACAAAGGCGGATAAAGAAAGTAGAGGCGGTGGAACTTAACACCATCTCCCAAGGGGCGGCAGATGATACAATGACATCAAGGGCACTCGCTCTTACCTCTGTTTTCTCCAGAGAGATCACTGCCTTAGGGAAGGGGGGGGGCGGCTAACTCTCTAGCCATAAATACAGGGGGTTTAGGAGCTTACCTTACAACATTCTCCACTCAGGCCACTTTACTACTGATTATTTAGATGACTGCTGCTGATTGTTACCTTATTGATTTACTGATCTATATGATTGATGACCCGATTTTTCAATCAAAAGTAATGATGCGCGGAATACAAATTCCAGATGGCTGCTACTGATGCGAGGATAAAGATTGCTACTGATGCGCTTCGGTAAGGGTTTTGTTGCTTGGGCTAATCTTGGTATGGTTCGACTAGGCCTAAGATTCTAGGTCCATTGCAGGCGTAAAGAGAAGGACCAGTGGGTGAAGCAAGATCTAAATGTCCAATGGTGGGTGCATCCATGTATCCCATTCGAACTACCTTCGCCCCTCTCTTTGATGGTGACAGGGACAGGGATCGTAATGGTATGGGAACTGGAACCACTGTGGTAGTTTCTACCCTGGCTGCTACTTTCGCTACTACGGATGCTTGCTCAGATGCGCGCTCAGATGCTTATGTTATCATTGATAGTGAAACTGCTTCAATTTACTTATTGGGTGGGGGGGCTGCGGAGTGAACTGGCTCTCGAACTGACTTTCTAATTGGTTCGACAACCGGTCTATAAACTTCAATGTGTGGTTCCGGATCAATAGGGTCCATCTTATCGCTGGACGTGTTTATTCTCTTCCGGATCCAGATTCAGATTCACCAGTAGCAGAGCTATCACTTAGCCTAGCATCCTTCCCTGTAGCATCCCTCCCTGACCTTGCACCATCACTACCACCACCGTCATAGGCGATAAAAGCAGAGGTAGCACACTTTCGAGTTTGATAGCCATTGTATCGCTAAGTATCCTTCCCTAGAAAGCCATCACCTTTCCCGGCATCTATTCTGATTTTATCAGCTCCCCTTGCCCTCAGAAGCGCAAGCCCCTCCGGGACCTTGGTTAGATTTGTCTTATGATGCGCGTGTAGTAAAGGCCCTTAGTGAAGCTTGAAGCCGTTATCTACCCCCATAAACAACAGTGATGGAACTATTATATAATATATATACCTCTACTCCTAGTGCTTTTACTCGATCTCGAAATGTATATGCTCCGGCTGCGTATGATTAGGGGTAAACTAGTTCAACCGCTAGTGCTGGTGGATCTACTGCTTGTGTCTCTGCTTATGGTGGTTCCGGGCGAACAACTGGGGGTGGGTCTATATCTTTATCTCTAAATGGGTCTGCTACGATATATGGATATGGATCCGTTACCGGGGCATCACTGCTTGGAACAATAGGCAATGCCAGAACTCAACTTCTAAAAACACGTTATGTGCATCACTGATAGCAATGGGAATCAATAAGCTCCCCACATAGCTATAGAAGATCACCTTTAGGTTATACCTTACCTTTCTTCGAGCTGCACTAAGAGATTATGCCTCATACTAAAGCGTCTAGACGCGGCTGCGTTCTCCCGTGGTCGGCCAAGAAGGGAAAGCACCATTATATATGTCATTTATGCTTATTTAGATTGATGAGCATGTGCCCAAAGAATCAATCTTCTGCCACATGTGTTCCGTTAGGTACCTGATGGCATTGTGTGTCTCGAGGGAGTAGTTAGGTGAAGCTACCAAGCAAATGTAAGCAAGGAAGGGAGAAAGAGCTTCGTGAGAGTTTATGGTCTCAAAAGCATTCCTCCAACATAACCTTACTAATGAATTCCTTCCTTTTAGTGCAGCCCATGGCTTCTATTTATAACTGAAATGGTGTTTAGAAGCCTCACACTTGCAATTTGTTTAAGTACCGAGGAGATCGGGATTGGGATAAAAGGAGGGGGGAAGAAAGAAGATAGAAGATATAGGGATAACCTTATAGCCGCTATGGGAAAGCAGAGGGGCCAGGGAAGGGATATGGCCGATGGCATTATGGCCAGGCATATATCGGGGTCGGGATGATAAGGCATGTCTGCTTGTATCAATCAGAGGGAGGGTTGCACGTGCGCCTGCCTAGCCAAGGATATAAGTGGCATGCTCGTAAGTAATAAAGACTAATTCCCCCTATCCCTACCAGATAGAATTGAATAGTACACAACTCCATAAATAGATTCCACCACCACTTGAATTTCACCCACTTGATTGGTTCATCAGCTCATCAGAGTACGAATCTTTCAGGAAGTGTAGTCGAACGCCCGTGCACCACTGCTCTATTTGAACGCCTGTGCCAATGCTGTATCGAAGCTAAGGCGTGTAAGGGTTCAGCATTAAGTGTATCCAGCCAGTGATGGTGGTTCTGTGTGGTGGGCAGTAATAAAGGAAGGGTAAGCTTGGTTCATCCCGGCTGGAAAGAGAAGGTGCGAAGCAGTACCCACCCACTAAGCAATTAATTAAGCGAGTGGTATAGGTAGAAGGCAGGTCTTCTAGTTATTAAGGTGGGTTAGTTTTTCACCAAGGGAAGGGGTTCATAGATGCCGTACCCTCCTGTTCCTTCCTGGCTGAAGGCAAGTGTGGTTGGGCAGCACTCCATCTCTCTCCTAGGGTAAAGGCAGTAATCAAGTAAAGGGTAAGGTGATCATCCATCCCATCCGGTCCTTCAAGGGACAAATTGCTGACTCACTCACTTCACTACGTGGATTCTTGGGGCTCCAGGTCTAGTTCGAGCAGGTGAAAGAGTCAAGTTTCTTTCATAGAGAATACTTTACAGCTACTTTAGTGTTCCTGGCTGATAGAGACTCTATCCCCTTCCCTAATCTGGTGCTGCTTCAAAGGTCTGATATTCGTGGCTCTAACAGGTAACTGAGAACTGTAAACTGGTAACTTATAAGACCTCATGTTCTAGGGCTTCAACATAGAAGGGTATTTCTGGCAGGTGAAAAAGCAATGCCCTTTCTTTCGACTCCCGTCCTGACTCTCTTAAGCGGACCCGTACCGGTACCTGCCCTCCCTGAAACACCCACCCATGCAGCATATATAAAGCTAACCTTCACGCACTCGTTTCTCGCTCACCCACTCGTTTCTTTTCTCGCTCAACTACAGGTTTGGTACTCGTGATCAAAGGTTCTCAACTGATTCATTACTCAATTACTGGGTGAGTTGTTCTCTCTCTTGAACCCACCCCCGTAGGTCCTCATGGGAAGGTAGCAATCAATCAATCTTAGTTTATAAGTGTAACCCGTACTGATTCGGTCTGTTCCTGACTAACCTAACCGTCCCGTCCCAGATAAGACCTAACCGTACACGCTCTTTCTTTCTGCCAGGTCCTGCTTAAAGTGGCGCTGTTTCATCTTTTGCGGATGGATGAAGCGATAGCGCTAGCACCCTCCTAATGGGCAAGCGATAGGATCAACCCTAATGGGAAGGTAACAAAAGCAAGCAATGTCCTGATGAAACCGGTCTGCCTGACTCCTCACCTAACCAGACCGTACCGGAACCCGCCCTGAACCAACCATGCAACATATATAAAGCTAACCTGTATATTTATTCACGCACTCGGCTCTCGCTCAGGCACGACACTAATTAACCACAGGTTGTGGTTCACCAGGTTGTAGTGTTAACCTGGTCTCTCGCTCAACAACTCGTTCGTATTGAACTCGTAGTCCAGTTTCCATCCATTTATGTAACTGTATCTTCTGTCCTTCCTTCCTTCGTGGGTCCACTTATTTTCTTTTATTCCATCACTGGTTTCGCGGTGTTCAACTTCTCGCTCAACTCCATCCATCGGTGTCTTTCTGTCATTCCGTCGTGGGTGTCTCTCAAGCGATAGGGCTCAAACCTCCCTCCCTCATGGAGAAGGGGTATCAATCAAAGCAAGCGTCAAGGGATAAGTTTGATGAGGAACATAGTTCCGTAAGTCTGAGCGTAGAGGAAAAGGTTTCCGTAAGGAGTCTCTGTAATAGTATCCTCTGTAGGTCGGTATAACGGGGCAGTAGATCTATAAAAGCAATCCTAAAGGTTCGAAGGATAAGTCAAGGTTTGAGCGGTGTAAAGCAAGGGTAACTCTTCCCTTCCTGGTCCAAGGCTCAAGGGTAAAGCGAGTGGGATATAATAAAGCGACAGGGATCAGGGTCCATCCAGGGATAAGGCTCAAGAGTCAAGCTAAAGGATCAGTGCTTTCGGTGGTTTGTGTAGTCTTATCCGCGCTGGCTGTGCTTTCGGATGGAACTTAATATCTTTTTATGACCTGCAGATTGTTCTGTTTGGCCGCCTAGCTCCTCACCTACTGGTTAGCTGCCTGTTGTTCCAGATTGGCCTGTCTATTACGGTTCCGCCACCCTCATAAGCGGTATATTATTCGCTGTTAACAGACAATGGGCCTCCTGCGCGCTGATGATGGTAGGGGATCCAGCGGAAGCACTTGCAGCAGTGCTAGCTGCGGATTTAGTTCAAGATCCTATAGATCCAAAGTAACCACCTCGTCCAGCTTCTTTCCAAGCATCCCTGTTCTTAGCCTTTGTAATAGCCTAGGTCGAATAAAAGCACAGCGCCCGTAATAAAGGTCAAAAACCGCCCTAGATAATCGATTGCACACCCCATCCATCCCAAAAGCCATCTTATATATGTCGCTAATAGCTAATAGAACAGGACAAGGTCCGTCTTCGTTAAGCTTTAGTGGACCGCATTCAGTATTCGAGCGGGACTTTAGGGCGCGATACTCTCCATCTCCGGTCCGTCCCCTATCCATAAAACTGCTGCTTCAATGGATTCAACTGCATTAGGCTTTGTCGGAACATCTTATCTGGGAACAGATCCTAATGTCGGAACATGGAGGGATGCAAGTAAGGAAGCTGGAACTGGTGAACCGGTGAGAGAGCGAGGCTAAGAAAGAGCAAGAGCTAGTTTCTTAAGGTCCCGGAGGGGCTTGCGCTTCTGAGGGCAAGGAAATCAAAAGTGAGTAAGGCTGTAGTTGGGCTAGAGCCTGAACCGGGTGTAGCCTTTGCCAGTATGGAGCCGGGGACCGGTGCCTGGGACCGATGTTTGCCTAGGAAAGCACCCCAGATCCTGGTGGCTGGCCCTTACGGTGATACCCTATGTCCTACTCCTTCCCACGCTACCATACCCAGGCGATTTGGTTCTACCGGCGTCGTCACAGCTGGTCCAATTCAAGAGCCTAGTAAAATATTACAAGCAGGACCGTCTACCGTTCGTAATTGCGTTCTCCTGTACAGTAATAGACCTAGCGGAGAAATAGAAGCGAGCTGGAAGGCTTAGTGTCTTTTCGGGGTCATTGGCTTTATAGATACATGTGTTTATTGGTTGTTTACCAACTAACCTCCCATACGGTTAGCTGCTTGCTTTCGAACTTCCTCTCTTTGCTCTTGGTTCAATCGCTTAGACGACCTCTCCATCTTTCTCCGTTTACTAGGGACCATGAAACGGGTGCTGCAACGGCTGCTACTGGATCTACTACTGGGTATCGCTCACGATCTGGAACATATTGATATCGATCGCCAAGGGCTTCGTAAAAGGATGGAAATAAAGCCTGGTGCAGCAAAGCCTGGTGCAGGTACAAAGCCAGCAGGTGCTCGTGAAAGGAGGACGGAAATATTGTCATGGTACTGGTTATGCTCAGGATCAAAAGAACTCTCTGAAGCGGGGGAACTCTGCCTGCCGGGATACCGGTCACTATCGTAATGAAACGACTGAGACTAACAAGCAAGAGAAGACGAAGTGGCTGACCACTGCCAATGACAATACCTATTCCGCCTTCTTTCTCTTATCTTCTGCTGTACGAACCCTGCCTGGGAAGAGCTTAAACCCTTTCGGCCTCCGGAGGAACAGTAAGAAACCTCGATCTCGTACTTAGCTCAGCCTCCGTAGGAACAATAATAAGAAATCCATCCAGTAAGCTTTACCCCTGCTACGTTAAGGTTATAGGATTGCTCCATTGAGCTCGAGTTATGTGGGACGACGACTATGATATTGATATTGATCGTTCCGGTACCGGTAAGAGCTATTCAGTTCACCAACCATCTCAAGCTTTACCCTTGGCTTTACCCCATATCAAGAGAGCTAGCCAACTTGTGAAGGGGAAATGGAAAGCTTTGAAAAAGACTCGCCTAATAGGATATAAGTGCTACACTGCCCGAGTTTCAACCGCATTTCCTTGCCCCCTCAATCGTGCGTGAGCTAGGCAGAGCTATCTCACGAATGATTTATGATTACTTAACTAAATAAGGCGTCATTATAGATGGTGTTGCGCTTGAGCGCCTTGCCCTTCTATAGTCAATCGAAAAGGTAAGGTGTAATTTATATATTCAGGCAACTCCTTTTCCCTTGGCCTCGTCCTTGTCCTTCTTGTCACACCAACTTGTCACACTAGCACCAAGTAATTATAAAGATGAACGATTGACCTGGTATAACCTAGTCATACCTAGTGTAACCTCGTCCTTGCCCTTAGTACTGAAAGCGCTAGAAGGAAAGGTAGGCGTCTTTTAAGCGTTATCAACTTTTTCTTATATTACCTCGATCTTATATTTCCTCGGGGTGAAGAAGGGTAAGGCAAGCAGTTCAGACCCTCCTTTCATCCCTTTTCATCCCTTTCCAAGGAGGATTACCAGCACTACTATTGCAGGGAGAGCACCTCACAGCTGAGGGCCAACTTTATCTACCATTTGGTAATATTGTTTCAATTGTTGACTTGGTATATTTAGTGTGTGTTGTACATATACATTGCATTCTTTGGATACATTCAGGTACAATACAAGGATGATCTTGACGCTTTGGAGCATGGCGGGAGGCTAAACTCTTGTTAGTTTCAACAGCTGGTTCAAGCTCTTCGTTACCCATGTGTGTACCTTCCTTATCTTCCCCTCTTACTTTGGTTTGGTTTGGCAGGTCGATCTTTCTTGACGTGAGTGAAATATGAAGTGTCAAGTCATAAGGCAAGCATAATGACATATATAATGATATAGATATATCTTTGTATACGATATTACGCAACGATTGATTATGAAAGAAAAGAAAGGGTGAGCCATTAGTTGCCGAACTCTCGACCAACGCCTTTTAGTTACTTATTTGAGAGCCCAATAAGTAAATTGAAACGTAGTCGCTTGTCCGCCGGGGTAGTTAGAATCAGCGGAGGTTTTATGCTTTGTCCCTACGAGATTGGCCATTTGACCGTGGCGGAGGTTCTTCAACCTTGACTTCCTATTGGAATATTGAGCAACGCAAGTCACTCATGCATAATTACATATATAATGAATGATTGGATTCGAGCAACGAATGAATGCATAATTACATATATAATGAATGAAATGAAGAAATGAAGAAGTGAAAGCTGATGGCGGCCCTCGACCTCCTCTGTCGGTCGAGCGATAAATCGATGGCGGCCCCCCTCTCAAATAAGTAACTAAAGGCAGTCGAGTGTGCTAACGCACCCTCACCATATGAATAGTGAGTGACTCCGTCCCTCACCCATATGATGAGTGAGCGTTAAAACCCTTTGGTCGAGCGTCTAAAGACCCTCATGTTTGCCAGTAATAAAAAGAATATATGAGCTGTGCGCAATATACGTAATAATACGCTCCGCAGGACATCTGAGCTTAGGCGGTCTCCTCATGTATGTTGCCCTGCCCTATGCCTATTCTCTGATCCCTAAGCGCTACGCTGCCCTAAGGTGATAAATAAGCTCAGACGATTTCTTATCTTATACGATGAGGAATAGCGTGATCTCAGCTTCCTAACTAACGATGTTTAACTAAGCCCGATATGCCTTCTTATACGATTAGCTACGATCTAATCTCTTTTGCCTAATCTCTTTTGCTTAACGAGAGATAGAGAATTGCTTAAGGAGATAATCTCTTTTGCTCTTGTTCTTTTCTTCTCTGAGTCCGAGCCCAAGAGCTAAACCAATCCCATCCCTCTTGAAGCTATAATAAGACTCTGGGGAATGTTGAACTTATAATAAGACTCTGGGGAATGTCCTTATCCCGAGAAGCCTCTTATCCCGTCCCGCATCCCAATAACGACAAGTCAAAAAAAAAGGAGGTATAAGCTCTAGTTATTGTTATTCTCTGATCTTAGAAGGAAGGAAGGGCGATTATGAATTCTATCTGGCCCACGTATCTCTGATTGGGATTACCCTCTCCTCTCTCGCCCACCAACTCTGCCCACGCCCACTCATCTCTGATCTTTCATCAATTCTCAGAAAACCATGAATTGAAGCGTGATTTAGGTGGTCTCCGAAGGGTCCGACAATACCATAATTACATATCAAATATATGCATTGTCTGCTCTGCTATTGAGGGGAAGAAATATGGGCGTAACGTATTGACTTTGAGGGGAAGAAATATAGGGCATGAATGGAGGTATGGTATTTATTTCCCAGTAAGGTAGGCATGCTTGTATGCTTTTGTATGCTGTCCATAGGTGTGAGAATAGCATTTCCCTTTCAACCTTCACTGGCTGGTGCCTGGTCTTAAGCTACTAAGCCACGCTAGGCCGACCTCCACTCTTACCATCAGGTCAAGCGAGTCCCCACCATCAAGTAAAGCGAGATGGGATTCATCCTTCGCTATAAGTTCGATAAGAGGTTTGAAAGCATCCCTTTGAAACACACTATTACTTTATTGGTCGGTTGGCATCTTTATTAGTTAGCAATATAGTTTCTTTCGTGAACGGAGAATTGATTCCTCACCGTTTGTGCAAAACTCGGGTGAGTGGCTCCGCCCCCCTCCGGTCCCTATTGAGCGCCTCCATTCCTAATTGACTATAAATGACCCTTCCTTTCCGAACTATTGACCTGGCTTTCAATTAAGGGGCCTGACATGAAGTAGTTGGGCTAAAATAGTATAGACAAATAGATCTGTCTTGTGCGCACTTCTTTCCCCGGCACGCTAACTCATCCTTTGTAAGGCACTTGATTCTGACCAATTCAAAGTAGTTGGGGGCCGTGAGTCTCATTTCGGTAACTAGAGCCAGGGATTGCTTTTTCTCATTTGCTGGATAGATCGATGTTTCGAGTGGCTGGGGGCGAGGCGCGGTGCACGGAATGAACCCATACCCATACGGACGGGGTGGACGCCGCGGGATGTCATGCTTTTATTTATACTTAAATGCTTATATATGTTGAGTATATGTGCGCTTTATTTTGATTGATAGATCTCGAATCGATTCTAGTTGATTCTGTCTCTTGATTGCTAGATACACACCCGTTTTACTACGCACTGCCCCCTTAGTTCACAAGCTCTTGAACGGGGGACCCAAAAAACTCCCTAACTTGGCGGGGAAAACCCCTGGCCAACACTACCCAGGCTTGACAATTTATGCGCCCTTGCAGGGCAAGCGAGCAGGGTGGGGCACTGATTTATTTGATCGAGTTGATAAATGAGGAGCTGGATGAGGAGTTGGATGAGGAAGGAGCTCGATTAGGATTCCCCAAAAAGCCACAAACACACAAGCAGGGAGCGGTGAAACGAACCATTCAACTTTCACCTTTAGCCTTAAGCCATGAACCATGAACCAGAAGCCACGAGTCATGAACCAAAAGCCCTTAACCTCGGAACCTTTAGACGAGTCCAACAGAGAGAAGAAGCTATTCAATGGCCGAGAGGATAACTTATCCATCATCGCTAGAGAGGATAACTTACCCATACCCTCGGAAAGGAGCGAGGTTAACGACGGTACGGCACACGATACGGTACGGGGACGAATGATCCTGTTAGTGAGTAATAGTGATTTAACATAAAGAATGAGTTCATACAGTTAGATATGATGCACCTGTGATCATACTTATTCAGAGCCCAGAAGTAACAGTCAGTGTCAGGAGGTCATCGCCGATAGAATAATAAACCCCCATATCACATACCCGAGTCACCTTCAACACATGAGACATCCACTCAACATGGTATGAGTCAGTGAGTTAGGGTCATTCCCAATAGCCCAAAGCCAGCTCTACGTGACCAGGAAAGAGTTGTACGTGACCACCAGTTGGAGATCCCCCGTTACCAGTTAGTTGTACGTGACCAGTATACCACGTGACCAGGAAGCCAGCAAGTAAGTGGTCGTGCCGAGTTATACGTTACCTACGCTACGTGACCCATTGGAGTTCGTACCCGCTAGTCCACATATACCCCATAAGGTCCTACCTGATACCCGCATTACACTGAATGATACAACCGGAGGGATAGAACTAAGTCATTTGCAAATTTTGATGAAATCTGAAGTGAAAACGAAGGTGAACAACCGCTGTATATAACGCAATGTTGTATCTTATTCTTGGTGGGCGTGGTGTTATATTTGGTGTTGTTCATTTTATGACTTGGTGTAGGCAGATGGGCTGTATGTTGTATCTGCTGGTGTGAACAAGTGGCAGGGGGATGGGCCCCCCGTGGTGGGTGTGAAAGGCTGCTCTATCGGTGTCTTGGTTTGTCGAAGTGGTTGGCTAATAGGAGAAGACTCCCAAATCTCTTTCAATCAAAGTCAAATCAATAACCAATCAAAGTCAAATCAATCACTTTGGTGGGTTTGGCTGATGGCTTGTGATGAATGGCTTCTTTCTATCGCCCCTCCCTTAATACCGGCTTTAGGGGAATGGTGAAACGGGACATAAGCCTAAACATACTAGTTATAGGGGGAGGGGGTTGACACATTGACTAGTGCTACTAAGATGCATAGTGTGAGGGGCCTTTACTACTCGGAGGCTCTGCAGAGAGAATAGACTACTATTTTCTTTATACAGACTACTACTTCGTTATCAGACTAATGGCAAGGACGTATACATGCGGAACAACTTGTTGGACTAAGGAACCTGCCTCCTATGGGTAAGGTTTTTGGGAATATGGTCCTCGGTCCGGTACGCGTCGGTGGTCCCACAACAACGAACATGGATGGAGGATTATACTGGTTGTGGGGTTGTATGGATCTCACACGGCCTCATGATGCGGGATGTAGTTAACGCCCTACGACTCACTATTGGCCTAACTCACCTCACTAAGCGGCTCTACAACGGGAATGGTGCTTACCCATAAAGGACACCTCAAATGGGTGGGTGCTAGATCATACCCTCTTGAACAGGCAGGACTCATGCTGGTTGGTAACCTCTATGAAATCTACCTCCATAGTGCTCCTCCTATAGGGATGCCACTTACTAACCACATGGACTCTCTCTCATGCATGCATGCTGGTAACAACGCCCAAGGGGATATACCACGCACGGGCTCATGCTGGACGTTACCGAACTCATACCTCTCACGAACTGCCTGCTGGGCACGTGGTAACCTGTATTTGAACTAAGGAGGATATTCTATTATCCCGATGACAAGGACCCAAGTGGATTATTATACTAGTATTGGCTTACCAGCTAGCAACTAATAAACCCTCCTGGGTGGTACTGACCTATCCGCACCTCTTATTAAGGACTCATGCTGGCTGGCTGGATGTAACGCGCCCAACCGGCTTATTTGCCACGTACTCCTAATGCACGTACTCCTACATGCTGGAAGGTTACTTGATATCCCACGGGCCCATGCTGCAAGTTTGAAATATGCATATCCCCCATGAGAGTGTCAATGGATCTCCCCCCACGGGCTGATGAAGCTGTCAGTTCCAATCCCTCCTGCTAGTGGAACCTCCTCATAGTGATGTGGAACCTCCTCATAGTGATGTGGAACCTCCTCATAGTGATGGTTGTGGGTGGTATACCCAGACCTAGCTAAGCGGCTGCATGGCTAATTGAAGGTGCGAAGCCGCTTGTCCCTCCGGGGGCAAGGATTGGTCTTACCCGCCGCGCTGCAGATATGGTTATTGGGCTTAGGAATGGTTATCGGGTGAAAGGCAAGGAATGGTTATCGCTGAAGATAAGGAAGCGTAGAAGCATGGAAGCGTAGAAGCGTAGAAGCATGGACAGACTCGCTTATTCCCCGTTATCTGTATCCTTCCCTTAAAGTATCTGTATCCCTTAAAGGTCAGGTCTGGTAAGACGGTCAAGGAGAAGGATTTCAATCAAGACCAGCACCTCCTATCTTATATTTTCCCTTACCTTATGACTTGCCTTCCTTAGCTACTCCATACTTATAGTTCAATACATAAGCCAGCACCGAGAAGCAAGGAGCTTATCATGTGGACTGCCACAGAGGGCTTTAGTCAAGGCTCTGGTACCACTAGTATCCGGCTATAGGGCCTGGGCTGAACGCTAGCTGTTGCCCGCCGGGTGTGAGTCAAGCAGCTGCTTCCTCATTCATTTGATATTGAACCAGCACTACCAATAGCAGTATAAGCAGAGGGGGTAGCAGGCAGCATCTCAATATTGATCACAACAGCAGAGGTAAGCACCAGTCACAGTAGAAATGTGTTAATGAGGTAAGGGAACTCCCCACCACGGCACACCCAACCACGCCCCTGATGTAATGTAAAAGCCCCTGACGGAATGTCTCGGATTGAGGGAAGCACCTATACCTTGAGCTGTCTGATGTCCTGACCGGGTAGAACTACGCCATGATGGCTATGGCTCTGAGTATTTCCTCAGTGCGAAGACGGAATCACCTTAAATGCATGAAATCATCCAGTTCCCTAATGGACACATACGAGTTATGGAATCCAGATGGAGAATATGCCTACAAACCCGTTCCAACACTTTCGTGCCTCTTTCAAATACGTGTTTAGCAAAGCTTTTTTATATCGACTGGAACCAACCCCAATTGCTTATTAATCTAAGTTTTGATGGGTCAACCCATGCCTATTTACATGATTCAGACCCCACCGGAATCTTCTGTGGAATATGCACAGGAAAGGGACTTGTCTTCATAAACTGCTGCTGCTTATAGCTATTATTTCACAACCCTACTTTTGGCTCTTCTTTAGAACTAGAACTTGTTAACGAACGTGCTCGAGAAAGAAAGGAAAGAAGGAAGGGCTCATAGGGTTATCTGGACAGAGAGAAATCGGGGGGGGGCTAGGCATCCAAATCACTCCCCATAACCATTTACATTGAAACATAGAGCTTGACATTTAGGGAACTTGAAATCCTTTTATAACGGACACGGTCACAACCCGTTTAGCAATAGGCCCATCCTTTCGGGGTGGTACGTGCCAAGACTAGGACCGGAAATCTGATTGAGACACCTTGCTCTTTTAGATGGAAGATCCCCTAGATCATTTCTTTAAGCTGAAGGCATAGGATATTGCACGTGTCTATGAATAAGGTAGCTTAGTGGCCTTTCTATTAGGATTCCTACCTAGGTGGCTCTGGCAGGTGGAAGGGCACCTGAGACAGCTAAGGAAAGAACCAGTTGCTTGCTTAACCATTGCCGAACCGTTGCTCGCTTAACCATGGGCAATCTATTGCTCGCTGAACTAATAGTCTAGTCACGAGAAGACGAAAAAGAAAAAGAATAAGAACCGGAGCTCTTGAACCAATAGCTAGTTGGTAGAATCACTGGGAACGAACCCATCCAAATAGTCTAGTTATAATCTGTCAACCGGGACTCGTGCTAGTCGAGTTGGGCTGGTTATCATACTTACCTCGTGCTAGTTGTTGGGCTGGGAAGCATTCTCGCTAGCTGGGCTGGTCAACCTCGGACTGCCCTCGCTAGATGGTTGTCGGGCTGATAAGCAGTATCCTGTACCTCGTGATAGTTCTTGGGCTGGGAAGCATCCTTACCTCGTGATAGTTCTTGGGCTGGTCTACCTCGTCTCGTACTTCTATTGATGGGCTGATAAGCCCTCCCTCCTTTACGATAAGAGTTTGGCTTATAAGCTTATTCCTGTACAATAGTCCCCTGGGCCATCATCCCCACCTCGCTAGCTAGTTCTTGCGCTTGTTCCTCTACGCTAGCCGGGTGAAACGAACAAAGAGAGGGATTGACTGTGACCGAACCATGAGAGGGATACGGATGTAAGTGGTGGTGGGAATAACCAGAACGGAGTGAGGGGAAGGGAATGGGTCTTTTAGTAAGGCGGGAAATATAGAAATGGCGGGCGGCTAATGTGATGCTGAGGAAGTCCACCAGAATCATATGCCTAAAGAAAGTGATGGTTGGGGCCTAACGTGAAGTCACCTTCCTTTCTGTGTTTACCTAAACAAAGTGAACAAAGGGACCAAAGGCCCGGTAGGGACTCACTATTCATATGGTGAGGACCCGGTAGGGGGCTCGACTAAAGGGAGAGGAATTGAACTTGATGGTTTATACTCTTCTTCTTTCCATGCCTTCTTAGGATCTATATCTTCTTTTGAGGGCTCACTTTCATCTTTCCTTTTCTTATAACCCTCTTCATTTTCTTTTTCATTTCAAGGTACAGATCTCAAGGTCATGGCTTTGAATAATGAGAAAGATGGAGACCAGAAAGCCAAGGAAACCAGGTTGAGTCTGTAGGTCTTGTTCCGAGGGATAGATTGATGTATGAAGGGATGGAAGGAAGGCGTAGCCATACATCCATTCAGTTCTGTTTAGTATAGTCAGTTCAGTTCAGTATGGTCAGTTCAGTTAAGAGAAGACAAAAGCAAAAAATAGGAACTTTAGTTGCTCGACTGATAAGGACCTTTAGGTGCTTAACAGTCGAGCCCCTACCGGTCCTCATTATCGGACTTAGCCAAGAGATCAGAAGTGGGGCAGTAGCCTGCCTTTTCTTTTCATTCAACTTATCAAGGATAGGTACCAAGCCAAGAGAAAATATAGCATAGTATGGGGCGTTATTTCAAGCAAGATAGGCGTAAGACAGAATAAGGTAAGGCGTATTTGAAGACTTTTAGGGTCGCCACCAAGATGAACTATAGCATAGCATGGAATGCCTTCGGACCTTTCAGGACCTTGTTTGTCTATATACCGATAGCCTTATTCTCTGGGTGGGATAGCCATATTATTGATCTGGGGCCGATAGCCTTATCTATTCGATGGGGGATACTCATATATAAAGAAGTGGATATCTTCCTCTCCTCTCCTCTCGATGGCGGCCTTATCAGTCGAGCACCTAAAGGTGATGGCGGCCTTAACAGTCGAGCCTGCTTACGCATTCAATTTACTTATTTGCCCCTCAAATAAGTCAAAAAATGGTCGAGCACCTCTTGGGTTTACTTATTGGGTGGGGGGGCTTTTGGTCGAGCCCCCTAAAGGGTCCTTACTAGTCGAGCGTGC
>Ga0115848_100004_pt2 | contig 44186 bp, 42 predicted proteins | sample InSIn3gowninarea_FD_83862 | JGI IMG/M metagenome (GOLD analysis project Ga0115848, IMG submission 83862) | reverse complement strand
GTGTCGGGGTAGTTCTCGCCGCAACGGATCTTCAGACTGTAAATACGGTTCTCGTGCACACTCTGTCGGATGCTAAGTCAATGGCTGTTCTGATCGAGATCGAGGGGTGAGGACGGGGTCATGTACGTGAGGAGGTCCAAGGATGGTGCCGTTCCAGTTGGTCATGAGAAGATCGTCGCCGTCATCGAGACCGTAAGAACATGCCTCTACGACAGCGTTAGTCACCGTCCTGTCCTATATTCACTCATACGGCTTGGCCATACCAGCACCGAGGCCCTTCTCGCCCTTCTCGAGCTCTTCTAGCAGACGGAAGTTGCGGGGAACTTTGGCCATCTTGTTTGGAGTTGTTGGTGAGGACAGGCAGTCGAGTGGTAGGCTGACGCTATTTCTTGAACAGATCGAAGAGTGAAGCAAATGTGTACAAAGATGGGCTTCTATTTACAAGACGGGGATAAACACGCTTGTCATGAGCGTCACAATCAGCAAGCTCGACCCACGTCCTCGGTCGCATGCCCTGCCATTGCCCACCCACATGTTTGCCAGCTTGGCAAACTCCAACACCATCCGTGTCCTCCGTTCCTCGCTCCCCCTTTGGATGGTCAATTTACCACTTCCATTGACTTGTTGATTGATCTTCTTCTTTCACTTGGAATTACTGTTGCTCCAATTCACCGTAACTTTTGAGGATAGAATGCTTGCTTTTGTCTGAAAAATCAGAGAGTTATGAGTGGACAAGCTCTCCAGGCCGAATTAACGAGCCTGGCTCAAGAGGCTAAGAGGAAGAATCCAGAGATACGCACTGTATGCTATCGCTTCTAACTTATTGTTATATGTGTCAATACTGACGTTGATATAGGCCGCAGAGAAATCCTTACAAGATCTCAAGTCTCTCCCATCAACGTCAGAACAACAACTGGCTGCTGGTGAGATGTGTTTATGTCATCTTCATTCTCCAAATTGCTGACGAAGAAGAGATCTAAGTCGTCGACCAACTTTCATCGATCCTTTCCTACTCGCTTGCAATACAAGAAATGCCAAGTATGCTGGTAGTGCTGCAGTCTGTCTTCAACGCCTTGTCATCATTCGAGGTCTACCCAAGTCGCGCCTGAAAGATGTGCTGGATGCCTTCAACGCTTGTACCTCACTCGGCCTTGATATTCAGCTCAAGGTTCTCCAGGCTCTTCCGGCTCTTGCCCAGAACTATTCGGACGATCTGAAAGGAGATCATCTGGCCGCCGCCTTGCAAGTATGTGCAGCTTTGCAGAACGTCAAAGCTGCTACAGTGAGTGGTGTAGCTGCTGCCACCCTTCAACAACTTGTCGTATCCGTGTTTGATAGAGTTGCTGCCGAGGATGAAGCTGGTGACAAAGTCCCCATCGTCACTCGAATATCTGGTGGAGATGGTCCGATCGCCCTGAAAGAAGCTGCTTACGATGCTTACCGCGTATTTCTGGATATTTGCTTCGCTACCGAGGGCCAAAACACACGATTCGTACGATTCTCTAGCCTCTCTGCCGCCTCAGGCCTGGAGCTCATGGGTGCGTGCCTTGGTAGTCATCCCAAGATATTTGCATCTCATCCCGAGCAGACGAACATCCTACGAACAGTGGTCATGCCGCATTTGATTCGCGTCATCTCAGAACGTCAAGCATTCAGTGTCACACTGCGTGCTCTAAGGGTCGCGTCGTTCATTATACGTCATCATCTCCAGGCCATGCCTGACGAGTGTGAGGTTGTCCTAGGTCTTTTGACCCACATGATAGATTCGGAAGCGACATCCTGGAAACGCGCGATGTGCATGGAAGTCTTCCGTCTTGTTTACACTGAGCCAAGCCTGGCTGTGCAAATCTATTTACAGTACGATGCCAAAGAGGGCAAACGATCGATTGTACGAGACAACATTGCATCCTTCGTCAAAATCTCGACCGAGAAGCCTTCTGTGATTGGACTGGGTCAACACTCAACCGTTCCTACGGACCAGGCAAGAGATACGATAGCTGAACAAGTTGCGATGGAAGCTGCTGGAGGCGTTGCTGGTGTCATCGTCCCCACTTCAAATCTTGGAGAAACCAATGTTCCAGGCATTAGTACGCGATGGAGTGTACCGAAGACTCAATGCATGGACCAACTCGATAAAACTGACCCTCCAGCTTTGCCAGAGACATATATCTACAGTCTTGTACTTGAGTGTCTGAACGGCCTATCTGAGAACCTTGCTAAGGTTGTGCTCCCTCTGACAGTGCAGCATGACGGTTCACGGCACAGGAAAGGGCCAGAACAGATTTCGGATGATGAAGCTGACGACAGTGAAGAACACACTACAAGTCCACAAAGGACTAGGAATAGAAAAAAGAGGTCGCAGTCTTACCGATCGCGAACGGTACCACTCAACCCGCTCTCAACAGACGAGAGTACCGAAGCTGCTCGTATCAGAGCAATTGCAAGGCTTGTTGAAGAGTGCTGGCCTGCATTACTTGCAACGTATTCCACGTTCCTCAACGCATCCTTGGACAACGATTACTATCGGGCGTTGATCAGGTCGTATCAAAGATTTGTCCAGGTCTCCGGTCTTCTCAGATTGTCCACCGCACGAGATGCCTTCTTGACCACGCTTGGGAAAGCTGCGGTACCTCCGAGTATAGTAACATCTAGCATGTCCGCAGTCTCATCTCCAACAACCGAAACTTCTGGCGTATACTCCAATGGCAAGGGTTTACTCAGCGTGGAAAGCTTTGCCACGCAAGCATTAGGGAATGACAGGTCAAGACGAGCATCATATGAACCGGCGTCGAAGCCTACATTGTCGACACGTAATCTCCTCTGTTTGAGAGCACTTCTGAATGTTGCCATCGCTATCGGTCCAACATTGGAGTCCTCATTCAACATCGTCTTTGAAACATTGCTCCAAGCTGGCGTCGTCCTCAATGCCTCACAAGCAAAATCCACAGGAATTGGCCCTGAGATCTCAGCTGTAGAAGGCGCAGTCTTACGACTTTTAGAAAGCACAGCGGACTATCCGAACGACTCCTTCCTCCACGTACTCACCACTCTTTGCAAATTACTCGACGGGAGAACTGAAGGTCTGGCCTCGTCGCCAGTTCAAGCGAAACCCTCACCCATCACGCGCAGAATTTCGAGCCTGCCTGGGATCACAACCGACATTGCTCTTTCTACGCAAGATTATCTTTTCGTTTTGACAAGAATCAAGGACCTTGCCGAACACAATATTGCGCGATTCGCAAGTTATGCCTCCTCCGAAAGTGGGTGGGCAATCTTGGTGAATCGCATCATAGATTTGAGTATCGCTACAAACATCCCTGATGATGCTCGACGTCTCGCGACCGACATCCTGGCAAGTTGTTCTGTTGCTGTTGCTGAAGCGAGCACATCTGAGGAATCGGATGATGCTGCGGTGGCCCAGAAGATGGTCTTGTCATCGCTGAACTCGCTTGTCTATCAGTTATATGAGCAGGGCGACGACCTTACGAACATTGATATTGAGATCCACAACAAGGTCCTTGACTCGGTCAGAGCTGTACTTGAAAAGTCCGGGGAGACACTTACTGCTGGTTGGGATATTATTCTTGCCATAATAGGCAGTGTATTTGACTCCGAAGACGCTGAAAAGCACGAAACTAACCAAAGCACCGACAAAGAGGGTTGGTTGAGGCTGTCAAGTAGTTTCATTGCTCCTTATCTGGGTCGATCGGCATTTGGTGTAATGCAGCTTGTATGCTCAGACTTCCTGGCGCCTCTTCCACAGGCATGTCTCAGCCCGCTGGTCGAGATACTGTTTCACTTTGCTTCTCAGACCTCTGATCTGAACATCTCACTCACGGTAAGTATTCAGTTCAGCTGAATAGACGACGTGCTAATATTTTCCAGGCTATCACGCTGTTTTGGGACGTCTCGGATTTTCTCGTAAAGCAAGAAGTGGTATCTGGACTCAACGAGCTTACCAGCGGCATTGCCGAGGAACGACTGGTCCTAGGTCATGAACGCATCGTCACAAAGAGCAAAGAGTCTCGACCTGCTCAGTGGGTGTTACTCATGTATCGACTGACCGACATCATTGCCGACGAGCGCTCCGAAGTCAGGAACAGTGCTTTCCAAACACTCTTACGAATATTCAAGAACCATAGTACTGATTTCTCGAACCCGGCATGGCAACTAGCTATTGAGACCCTTTTATTCAAGATCCTTCGAGAGAATGCCGAAAGGCAGAAGAGTCTTCGATCTGGCAAATTATCGACCGATGCTATCATTGGCCTCGACTCGACGTCGCGCGAGATCATTGGTGACATTGCTACTCTTCTGGTTGGCCAGTTTGACCAGATGGCAACATTTGATTCCTTTGACAGACTGTGGTCAGACCTCATGGAAATATTTGAGACGCTATCATCCTTCCGTTCCTCTGTCATTAACGCGGCTATATACAACGCCCTCAGCACTTTACTAGTCACTTTCAGGTCTGACAACCACAACTTGGACCAGGCAGTCGCGCGCACAGAATCTCTGTGGTCATCTGATATACCAGACTGCTCCGCGGATGTGAAGGGGCAGACTGCTGCACAGGATCAATACATTGCCTACGTCAACTGCGGAAGAAACATATATGGTCTGGTGGAGAAGAGCACCACAGCTGATCGCCTCGATAAACTGGTTCAAAACATGGTCAACTGCGTCAAGTCATCAACCGGCGGAGCTTACAGTACTGACGTGAACTTATCTACTGCGCTCCAGCAAAAAGTTCTTGAGCATCTTCGAGCGCTACACGGCAACATTGAGCTTGTCTCATCAACATTGGTATATGCTGCCTCTCAGCTCGTATCACTGCCTTTCGATGCATCGCAGCACAAGACCAAAAGCAATCTCACATTCGTTGCTTTATCCAAATCTAGCATGGATTGGTTGGTCGAGTTGACCACTACGTCTCTAGCAAAGTCCGACATGTTTCATTCAGGAGCAGTAGCAAAGGCTTTGGAAGACTTGGTGACCCCTATGAGGCTGAAGTACCGCTGGACGCAACCCGGCAAAGCGCCAGCTACATGGCAAAAAGCCACTACTGTATCGCTAGCCATTATCGAGAAGACATTGAAGCAGATGGAAGAGCTTAACATGGCGAAGGAGATGAAGACTCGTATCTGGTCCGCTATCATCAATATCGCTCATGCTGTCATGCACGCAGATATTGAGGAGGCTTCGCCACAGCCCACACCCGAGACTGTCGAAGAAGACGAGGTTTTCGACTGCGAGAGTACGAAGCGACTTAAGGCTGTGATGACACAAGCACTGGGCTCTCCGGAAATCCCTGACGAAGTACGACAGCTGTACACGTCCTCACTCTTTGATGCATCAATCATCCACTCCGTTGAGCGCGGTGATATACCCCGAGATGGCGATCGATTGCAAAATCTACGTTCCTTGCGTCTTGGACGAGTTCGTGATCCAGAGCCAAGTTTGAGGGAAGACATGGCATATCTATGTTTCAACGAGCTCATCTTATTGGTTGCCGAGTCTGACCCAAGTCAAGTCAAACTCTCACAGGCCGCAGCTGCCCATTTGGTATTGCGCTTCGCTCTACCCATCAAGGCGTATATTGCCGATCAGCCTCTTCGTGGTTCAATGCCACAGCCACTTTCGCAGGTCGAAGAGCTGCTTTTCTGCTTGACTGAGATCGAAAAGCTGCGCTGTGCTCCAGAGGCCATGGCTGAGAGAGATGGCGGAACTGGGACGGGTCAAAAGGCACATCTGGAATTGCTCTATCCGCTGATCGTCAAGGCCGTGGGCGTGGCTGGAGACAAGCGATACGGCAACAAGAAGATCTTGGGTATGCTTGAGCAAGTGCTGGTGGCCAGTAGATAGCGACTTTACTGTGGACAGCCCATGTCCCGTGAGAGTGAGAGTCAATAGATGTGATTAAAAAGATATGTACGATTCTCAGAGCAGGACAATAACCAACTTGCTCCTAACGCTATGCTTTCCAAACTCAGCTGCAAGAAAATAGGGGTATACGAAGAAAATACGAAAACACATGTACTAGAGTGAAGCATAGTGCTGATTATGCCTGCTTCTCCAGATCCTGTGGGGCGCTGGCGCTTTGAGACTCAGGTTCGTCATCGGGGTTGGCCGATGCTTTGTTGGCGACGGGGAAGGTAGGTGCAAAGCTACTCTTGCTTCTGATCTGTGCTCCCCTCAGGTAGAACCAGATGGGCAGAGGTACAAGGCAGAATGCGAACAACCCGAGCAAAGTGCCGGCCCACTGGATACCCATTCCCTCAATCATATAAGTAGCGAACAACGGGACTGGTGAAGGTACAATTAGCAAAGTCCTCTGGAGAAATTGAGATGCGGTACTTGTTCAACAAGCCAGCTCACAAACCGAGTTCGACATCAACGAGACAGCATCCTGGACCCCGTCTCATCAATGCTAGTCAATTATGCAATACCAACTCGCTGAGTTTGTACCTTCAGCTTACATACATCCTGCTCCACAGAGGGATCTGAGGAAAGTGTTGGCTGCGATGGCGGAGGCGGCGAACATGAGATAGCTGTCGATGAGGTAGTTGAGGCATTGCAAGAAGATAGACATGATGCCTGTGAGAAATGTTAGCGTACTGTTGAATCGTGCGAGATGTCTCGGCGTACCAAATCCCGTGAAGAAACCTGACAAAGTTGGCGCGATCCAATGAATGTCCGCTCTGTAACCAGTCCTATGGAGAGTATGGTCAGCAGCATTCTTGGGAAGATGCTTGGTACCAAAGCAAGAGCCCCGTGCAAGTTCTGTTCTAAGGAATGCCGTCCGGGATAGTGTTTGGATATACACAAATCTTGGATAGTAGAATTCCAAAAGAACAGTACAAACTGCTCGGATGGCTCACATGATTTGTACCATTAGTTTGACTTACCAACCGAACCAGAGTAAACCAACACCGAAGAGCACACCGCCAATGATGACTGGAGGAAGGCGCCATTCAGGGATTGGAATGTTGTTGTTTGCCTTCAGCTTGCGGTTGTATGATGGGACATCAATGACGATGTATACACCAGCAAAGACTTCGCCCAGAATCATTCCGAAGTAGGGCAATCCACCTACACCAGGAGACATGCCGTGTACTTGTTGGAAAACAATTGGGTAGAAAGTCAAGAACAAGTAGAGTAAACCGTAGACAAAGGCCATGCTGAGGACTGTTAGCGCCATTCTTGCTATTGCCATATACACATCCGTGACTTACTAAATGGAGAGGAGGAGGACAATTGGCTCCGTGAAAAGCATGCGCATAGGTCGGCCCAAGTTCTTCTCGACCAGTTCGCGAAGGTTGATCTCAATCTCCTCCTGCTTTGCGTGAATGCCCCAGTTCTTGGTTCTGCGTCTCAATTCGGCAGCCTTATTGACCAAGATGACAGGAGGATAGGTCTCTTCGAGGAGGAAGATCAAAAGAGCAAGGCCAGTGAATCCCATGATAGCGGTGATGTATTCGCACCAGCGCCATCCAAGGTAAGAAGTCGTGATGAAGCCACCAATGAAAGGTGCAAGAAGGGGACCAGAGAATACCGCAATACTAAAGACAGTAACGGCAACACCTCTTTGAGCATTGTTGAACATATCGGCAAATACAGCTCCGACGACGGTAAGTGGACAAGCGCCCATGAACCCACCGAAGAATCTGCAAATGAGGATTGTCTGCAAGTCCTTTCCGACGGCCACGGCGATACAGAAGATAGAGAAACCGAACGAGCTGATAAGAAGAGGTAGACGGCGTCCGTAAAGTTCACTCATCGGAGCCCAGAGGCTGTGGTAAATGTCAGCAAAAGCGCATTGCTTCAATCACAGGAGACCACTTACATAGGACCAGTAGCAAAGCCGAGCACGTAGAGAGAGATACCAAGAATACCAACCTCTCTTGAGACGTTGTATTCAGAAGCAACAGCACCAGTAGCGGAGGAGAAGATAGAAGAACCAAAGGCAGCAGTCAATGTTACGAAACCTAGCGAAGCGGCAACAGGAAGCCTGGAAGCAGGTCAGTATATAGTTCTGACACGATATGTACTATGTGGTACTCACTTCTTCTTGAAAGGCCAGTTTTGAGCGTGCATTGGATCGTTTGGACCATCGAATTCTACTACATATTCTTCTCTTTCTGGCAATGGTGGAGGGTAGGGCTTGCCACCACCAAAGGCAGGCAAAGGTTTGCTAGCCTTTGAGGATCTCGTGCGGAAAACACCAAAGCCTGTGCTGTCTGCACCGCTCGCTCCAACAGTAGCGCTGTGTTGACTTCTGCCAGTCTGGATTCTGCTCAGTGCAGTTGGATGTCTTTCAAGGTCTGCCTCATTCTCGTGTTGTGTTTCGACTCTTGAAATGCTCCTGCCCATCTCTTGTAACCTGACCGAGCTTCCGTCATGCGATGATGTAGAGGAACGTCTTGTGACTATTGGCGATTCGTGGGATTCATGGCGTTCAATGGGACCAAATCTCTCGGGTGAAGCATCGCGCTCATTGTTGGCCATCACCCTGTCTTGCGCGTTCATGGTGAGGAGAAGACCAGTCTCAGGGTCCACGGGAGAGTATTAGGTCTATGGAGAGAAGCAGGAAGAAAACCAGAAGCAGCAACAGACAGCGGTATCCAGATCGATAAATGAGATAAAATGCTTGAGCACGGGGCAGAGAAGCTGCTAGAGTGGGCCCAACGGTAAAGGGAAGCGGCTGTCACGGCAATCCTTTGACTGCCTGGCCTCCTAAAACTTTGTGATTACGACAAAGCTCGTCAAATTTTGCTGCTTTGATAAATAGAGAGCAATCGGATCTTCTACGATGCTGCTACTCTTTGTTTTTCGACCTCGGTGGAGCTTCGCTGCGTGTCAGACGAGGCATGACAGCAGCTCATGGCTGTATTTTGTCTCGATAAGCAACCACCTACGTCAAGTTTGTTTGGAAAGAGCTCCCTTTTTTCACTGAACCCTGACACCCTAACCATCCTGGTCGAAAGCTAAATGGGTCAAATCACGACGCCTCTTCAACGGCCTTTCTCTTCATCCATTCGGCAGTTGCTGCTTGTCTGTTTCGGACCCCAACAAATTGTGCTTCTAATCTCATTACTCAGATACTCGCGATCCAAAGCGAGTTGCTCTCGTGCTGAAACACACCATGACAGAAGGAGGCGTCACGGAACATCGAACCGCCCGATCAACAAGCTTTTTTCTCCTTTTAGCTATCAATCTGGGGTAACACTCAACCCGAGTCAGCTCTCAGCCTTATCAAAGAAGGAACATTGAGAACCACCAGAGACAGGATGATTGCCTGGCTACTTCAAACTCATCTGAAGCATCATCTTATCGTTGAGGTATCAAGATATACTGCAGATGCGGCATTCCATTGGGAGTTGGTTGAACCGGGAAAACGATACTCTGCAGGACCAAGATTTTCACGGTTCATTTTCAAGCTCTCACGACAGACAGACGTGACTTTTATGTGACGTTAGTGACTTGCCAGAGAAAGCGCATTAATTCGAGTGAGAGTCACTCGTACCACTGAATTCCTGTGACTTGCTGCTCTCAAAGGCATCACGTCTTTAGACGGCCATGTATCAGCGTTCGACGCGGAACAGAAGTCGGGCTCAATGCGAACACATACCCGCTCGAGAATGTCTAGGACATATAAGGAAGAGTATCTCGCTGTCAGTAGACGTCTATAGTCGCCAATGGATGCGATGGAACTCAGACAGAAGACGATAGAACGAGTGACCACGCCACGTGATAGAGAAATTCTTGCACCGCCACACCGGGTCTCCCACGTGCGTCATGAAAGTGGCGTTGACACATCTTTGATGCTTTCAATAAGACCCACCAGGCAGCCTTCTAAACACAACCACAACATCTCACTACACTTTCTAAAGAACACAAAGAGGACACACACTGCCAAAATGGGTCTCCCTCAACAAACAACCACCCCCATCGAGAAGCCCTCGACTTCCGAGACGGCAGAGAACGTGACCGACTCCACCCCCGCCGCCAACATCAGCACTCAGAACAGCTCAATCGGCGCCACAAATACATCCGAATTGGCTGGAGGTGCTATCGGCGGCACTGAAGGCGACGCAGAGAGAGCTGCTGAGAAGCTCTACGAAGAGAGAATGGAGGTGAGTGATTGTGACTATTGCTACATTGTGATCACAAGTGCTGACGTATTTACAGGAGGAGTACGCTAAGCGCGAGGGAGGTGCTTAAATGATTTTCTACGACAGGACGAGGAAGAACCAAAAGACGAGTTCATAGGTTCCACGGCTTTGTACATAATACTGCTAATGTATTCACATTCATCTCACATTCATGAGGTCCTCCTCTGCGATTTTTGTCGGATGCGCGTGTGCTGACTTGGCGCATGAGGGCATCGCATTTCGCCCAACCGGCCGGTCAAGATGCGACAACACGAACTCTACACTTGATTGTACACACTCTATCAGATGATCTTACGGGCGCAAGCCTTCCAAGTAGGCAGAAGGAGCTCGCTTAGGCTGGTTATACTTTCGTACACCGTATAGTCCCGTTGCGCGTGTATCGATTGGCTGGAGGTCGAGAACTTCCACGAACAGGCGTTGATCGGCTCCTGCAAAACAAAATGAGGAGCCGGAAACATACATAACGGAAGGGAGGGAACTACCGTTCACGCTTCGTCGTTTCGCATACACATCATAGTGCTGAAGCTCAATCAGCAATGGGTCTCTTTCGCTCCCGCAAGAGTGCGGCTGTAGAGCCGAACATGGTGGCGCTCGAGGAGCACCACAAAGGCGGGGAGGATCTGACGAGCAAGTTGGAGGCAGTGACAGATGTCAGAGAAGCTTCAGTCGACAAAGATGCACCTTCCAAAACAGAAGGAGATGCCAGTGCGATCACTCGGGTAGCCGAAGATGAATCGAAGTATCCGACTGGACCAAAACTTTGGCTGCTTGTCCTTGGTCTTTGCCTTACGATTTGGGTCGTCGCACTCGACAACAGTAGTAAGTGAATTCGAGGGGGAGACATCACGAGTCACCTCGGATGATATTTCGCACTCGGTGCTACGACTTCGTGGTGTCAAATTTTTGTTTTTCGTTGAAAATATACTAATTGTAATTCCTGTTCTAGTCATCGCGACTGCTAGTAAGCTATACAGCGCTCATATATGTTTCGCGGACTAATCTTAGCAGTCCCCAAGATTACGACGGAATGGCCTGACGCTCTGAACGATGTTGGCTGGATTGGAAGTTCATACCTGTTGACCACAACCTCCCTGCAACCTTCCTTCGGCAAAGTTTACACATACTTCGACGTCAAATGGACCTACTTATCGGCTTTGGTAATCTTCGAGGTCGGCTCGGTCATATGCGCTGCTGCCACCAGCTCGACAATGCTTATCGTGGGTAGAGCTGTTGCTGGTGTTGGAGCCGCCGCACTCTTCTCTGGAGGAATGACCATCATTGGTTTCATCGCTCCTCTACGTAAGCGTGCGATCTACATAGCTTCATTGTCCAGTATGTTTGGAATTGCCAGTGTGGTTGGACCTCTATTGGGCGGTGTCTTCACGGATCATGGTAAGTCCATCTCAGAGCTTGAATATCTGAGTACTCGGCTAATGCTTTATTAGCAACATGGAGATGGGTTTGAGACATCCTGCAATCATCACCGTGGCTAGACTAACGTATTGCTAGTGCTTCTGGATAAACCTTCCCTTCGGTGGAATCGGACTTGTCGCAGTGTTCTTCTTTTTCACCAACCCAGAAAGAAGACACACGAACATGACTTTCAAGGAAAAGATCAGACAGATTGACTTGCTGGGTGCCTTCCTCTTGATCTGCGCCGTTGTCTGTCTCCTTCTTGCCTTGCAATGGGGAGGTACGACATACCCTTGGAGCAACTCGAAAGTCTGGGGATGTCTTCTCGGGTTTGGCTTGATTATTTCAATCTTCATTGCGCTCCAAATCAAGCTAGGAGATCGAGCTACACTACCTCCACGTATTTTGGTCAAGCAACGCACTGTCTTGTCTTCTGCCGCTTATTCGACCTTCCTGGCTATGGGGATGTACACGTAAGTGTATCAGTAGCCACAGAGCAAGTCATCGTCCTAACACTAGCATAGTCATATCTTCTATCTGCCGTTCTACTTCCAAGCCGTCAAGGACACTTCAGCCGAGGGCTCAGGCATCCGGTGTATCGCTTATCTGGTCTCTAACACGATCGCATCTATTATCGTCGGTGGCACAATCACAGTCATCGGATATTACTTCTTCTTCATGTGGTTTGGAGCTGCCATCTTCACCGTCGGCGCTGGCATGCTCTATACCCTCGAAGTCCACTCTCCCGCCAGCCAATGGATTGGTTATCAACTTCTTGCAGGCATCGGTGCAGGAGCGGGAATCCAAATTCCCTTCATTGCGGTACAGGTCGTACTGGATGAGAAAGATATGCCTTCGGGAAACGCCATTGCCATTTTCTTCAACAGCTTGGGAGGTGCAGTGTCCATCTCGATTGCTCAGAACATTTTCGCCAACACGCTGGTCAAAGATATTATCAAGAATGTTCCTGGTCTCGACCCAGCAGCTGTCATATCCGCCGGCGCCACACATGTCAGAGAGGTGGTCTCCGCGGAACAGTTGCCAGGTGTGCTGAGTGCATATAGTAATGCGGTGACGTCTGCATTTGTGGTGCCTATTGCGACCAGTGGTATCGCGTTCTTTGTTAGCTTGTTTGTTGAATGGAAGAGCATCAAGGGAAAGAACATTATGGGAGGTGGTGCTGCTTAGGTCTATTTAATTATATTCGAAGAGCACAGCGTTCGCTGTAAAAGAGTACGGACTCGCGTACTTGATGTCTATCTAGCTTGGATATCACATCAAAATACAAACTCTTGCTAACAAATGTTCACATGCATTGGACAATCGAGAATTGAAGATGTTTAATGACTGTGTCTCGGCCGTGGAGGCGAGCTCCGAAAAAGCCGCTGCTGAGGTATGTCATGATATATGTCACGATCTATCTCATCTATCCAAGTGATGCTGGCGATGGTGGGACAGAGCTATTTTGATCTTGTCCATCTGTCATCGGGCGTCCAGAGCCTTCACTCTCCCGCTCATGGTCCAAGATAGCAGTATCAATATCGGCGCTGTTCTCCCTGAATATGCCATCTTCGTCATCTTGTTGGACCCTAGTCCTCGCTTCTAGCTCAACAGCCTCCTCTGGTGCCTCTCCCAAGTCCGCAACGTGTTTTGGGAGATGGGTCCGAGTTGAGGCGTGATAGCCGTATTTCTCTCTCGCCCAGGCATGATATTGTACCAGACTTAGGCTTTGGGCTACTCTTTCTGCATCCATGGATTTAAGGACCTTCTTGGTCGTCTCGGTTTTGTCGCCGCCCAATTCGACGATGCGGCGGAGTGCGATATCGATGATGCAGCGGCGCTTGAGGTAGATGTTATACTCGGAAGTGGTGAATTGACGCCAGGAGTTTCCATATCGTCGGTTCACCTCTATAATAGATGGGAATGTCGCGTACCCGTTGTAGCTCGATTTTCCAACAAACCACTCGGTCCAGAGCTTTTGAACAGAGGGCGTTGTGCGTGACAATACAGGAGCGGGCGGTGGGTAGGGATCGAGTGGGTTATAGACCTTTGGCGTAGGGGCCGGGACAGTACGATCTCGACGCTTCAGCTCGAAGATGAATTGGTTGAGGGAGAATTGCTTCGAAATCCTTTCACAATCCATTTCCTCGCATACGGCAAGCCAGACATCGCCAGTGGCTCCGGTAGCATTGGGACAACGTGCTTCGACTCGTGCTTGTATTTCGTCTATGACGACGCGGCGCATGCTGTAGTAGACACCTTCCTTGGTGTCTTTCCAGCGCCATGCACTGCCATATTTATGATCCAATTCGTTGATTGCAGGTTTCTCAGCAGAGCCGACGAAGAACTCGTGCCATGGCTCCATGACGCTTTCGGAGCCTCGTTGCAAGCGATACTGTGGTGCGTCTTCGTGTGCTAGATCTGCGGTGCCATGAGGAAAGTTGACGGCTCGATTTGGCTGCATTGTGGGTAGGAATTCTGGGGTTGCCAAAGGTTTTGGGCGACGAGCCATGAAGGGAGCGCGACGGTTGTTCGGTGGACAGACAATGGCAGGGTTGTCTGCTGCTTGGGCCGCTTCTTGGAAGAAACTCTGCAATGCGTCATCAGGTCGTGAAGAGGCATCCGTGTGTGGAGCAGCTGAAGCGGTGGATGGTGGTACTTGGGTGCGTCCATAGTATTGCTGCACGGCCGACTGATGGCGGTTGCCGAATTGATATTGCTGCCCTGCCAGTTGTTGCTTTCTAACATCTTGTCGCGTCACATTGGGAAGGGAGTTGGCCGCGCTCTTCTTCCACTCGCTATACATCTCGTCTATGCGCGACTCCAGTCTGGCCAGTTTCTGGCCCAAGACGTCCAACATACGCATAGCTGCGCCATTGACTAGTTGCTGCATCTGTGTTTCCAGACGAGGCACGAGAAGCTCGACCACTCTGTCCGCTACGTCCTTTTCTTTGACCTGATCATTTTTCTCCCTCGTTTCCTCCTCTTTTGCCTTGGGTGACTCGTTTCGTAGGCGTTTCGGCTGAGGTTCCTCTATTTCTTCTTCTTCGCTTTCGTCATAGTCGTCAAATTCGTCCAAGTTGTCCAAGTCATCCAGCGTTCGCTTCATCAGCAGTATCGGCGGCATCTTGGGTCTTTCTACTTGGGTGATCCGTCTGTTGAGTCTCAGAATCGCCTATGAGCGACTACCTTAGCACTATCATACTACCGAGTAAGAGCGCGATATCTAGACCCTTGCCGATGCCCTGAGCGGAGAAGCTTCGACGCGCCGGCCAATCACAAATGATTTCCATTTCACACCTCCGAGCTTGCTCTCACCACCTGAAAGAGAAAAGTTAACATGCTCAAAGCAGCTATCGTTCTGCTCATGTTTGGTTATCAGTGATTCGATTTTGACCTGACTCGGTCCTGATCTGTATAATCCTGAGGAAAGGGTTTTGAAAGACCATTGTGCGGTTCCAGCGCTAAATCTTCTTGTTCTTGAAAAGTTAAAGAAACGCCTGACCATCCCATTTACCCGCATCAGAATGTCTGCCATGCCCGACATGACAAGACGAGCACGAAAAAGCCATCAAATTTCTCGCTTCCGTACTCCGACGGTCCTGCTGCACTATGCTGTGTCCTCCTCACCATGGAGCTCTGCGAACCTTCCAGACTGTCGTGAAATAGGACAGATGATGAAACAAATGTGCGATGAAAGTCGCTTCCTCGACTCGTTCGACCATCGCTCAGCTTCCACGGAATGCATCGAAGCGTTTGTACGTGTAGCCAATAAACGGCAAGCTCATGCTGGCTTCCTCGCCGCCCATAGCCTCGTTCTGGGCGCGTAGAGCAGCACTGTTGTCCGTCTGCGGGATCTCGTCGATGGGGAAGTTCTGTGTATCGACAGCAGAAGAGAGCTTGGGCTCAAAGGGAGCACGAATGCGACGGAGCTGGTCCCAGACAACTCCGCGGAAGAAGGGGTGCTGCTTGATCTCTGTGCCACCTCCAAGACGACCCAGACGGTTGTCGGCGTCGCAAATCAAGCTGTTAAAGTCAGAACAAATCGTGCTTTCAAATCGGGTCAGGGCAACTTACCTGCGGATAAAGTGCTCTGCCTCGGGGCCAATTTGTTGGTCTGGAGGGAAGTGCAAGTTTCTGGGCCAGTCTACAATCTTGCGGTATGTGTCGTGGGGTTCCTCTGCACAGAATGGGGGCCAACCAATCAAGCACTCGAACATGATGGTGCCAACGCTCCACCAATCACAGCGGTAGTCGTAGCCCTTGCCGCTGAAGATTTCGGGAGCAATATAGTCGGGAGTACCGACGGTCGAGTAGGCGAGCTGACGACGCGATTTGCGCCAGGTGTTGACTTGATGGCGGTTGCTGACAGTCAACTGGATCTGGTCGAGGGAGACTGATTGGCGGTTGGCAGCAGTGGCTCGCGAGCGGGCATTCGACATGAGCTGCTGGTAATATGAAGCATTGTGTTCCTTGTGGAAGCCGGTTGAGAGACCGAAATCTGTGAGCTTAATGTGGCCGCCGCGGTCTAACAGAATGTTGTCGGGTTTGATGTCACTGAACCGTCGTCAGCTGCGTACATTGTAAAAGTGGAGCATAGCCAACGTACCGATGAATGAAGCCCAGTTTGTGCACTGCCTCCAAAGCAAGTGTGATTTCGGCCATGTAGAAACGGGTAATGTCCTCGGAGAAGATCTCGTACTTGATCAACATGGTCATCAAATCACCACCCGGCAGGAACTCCATGAGCATGTAAAGGAAGGTCGAATCTTGGAACGAGGTATGTAGCTTTACCAGCCAGGGACTGTCGGCGTTGGCGAGGATATCACGCTCGGCGCGGACGTGGGCGAGTTGATCCTTCTTGAACTGCACAACTGTGTAAGTACCAGTGTCGGACAGAGCTTGCTCGGATGAGCTCAAACATACCATTTCGGCCTTGACTAGAGACTTGAGGGCGTAGATCTTGCCATCGTGCTTGCGCTGCACAAGCTTCACCTCACCAAAAGCACCTTTTCCAATGATCTTAAGGGTCGTGTAGTTCTGGGGTCTCTCGCTGGTACGGAGGAAGCGGAGGAAGTTTGCTTCAGAGCGACGCATGCTAGTCGTCTTCTGCTGTTTGCGTGCGTCCGACACGGTTTGGTCCTTCATGATTGTCTCGAGCTCTTGGGCACTGGGTAAATGATCAGCTGTGCTCGTCAAGCGGACACGGTTTGGGTACATACCGGGCATTTCGGTCACGAGCTCGCTCTACACTGTCACGGAAAAAGGTGCTGACCAGTTCGGTTTGCAGCTTTGCTCGGTTGCCTATGCTTGTCGAGAAGCGCTCCGAATTCTTTGGCGGTGCCTCTTCATCTGTCAAAGACGGGCCGGAGTAGTGTTGCTGTTGTTGGTGGGTCGAATTGGCGGTTCGTGGGCGATTGGGATTGGGTGAAACTTGACGGCCATAAGGACTCTGGGCGCGAGGTGGACCGCCAAGGTTTTGGTTGGAGAACTGGTGCACCAGGCCGTTGGTTGCAGAATCGTGGTATTGCTGTTGCTGCTGCTGCTGCTGCTGCTGCTGTTGTTGCTGTTGTTGTGCTTGTTGTTGTTGCTGCTGTGCTTGCTGCGGCTGGGGTCGGTAGCCTTGCTGGGCGTGCAGGTTGGCCTGCTGTTGCTGGACGGCCGAGGTATAGGGGTTGTTCGCAAAGTAGCCTTGGTTGGTGAAGCCAGAGTTCATACCAGGCTGGGCGGTGCCCCAGACCTCTTGCTGTCCTTGGGTGTTGGGAAACGGCTGAGGGAAGGTCGAGGGGGTGGTGGGATAGGCGCGGCCCTGCTCAGCGCCGCCGAAGTTCTGAGCTCCCTGGAAACCGAAGTTCAGTTGCAGTCGGTTCGACTGCTGCTGATTGTTGGGGTTCATGCTTGCTGCTGTTGGCACGCTCGTGTTAGTGTTGATCAAGACGGCGGGGAGCGCAGCTGTGTATGCTGCTGAGTGGGGAGCAGGAGTCAAACGCACTGTCGACTGCTCAGCGGCAGATGGTCTCAGACTTGACTATCGAGCGACAGACAACTTGGTCGACGCGGGACAGGCCGTGAGGAAGGCACGGGTTGTAGGGGGGCAGCAGAGGATAGATGGATGAGCTGCGAAAGAAAGTCCGAGTCGGTGTGGTATGTAGATGAAAGCACGAAAGCACGCACGAAAAGTGCCGAGAGCGGTCAATCAATTACAACACAGCCTCGTAGCTACAGGACCGCCCGAATTCGATGCCTTCGACTCTGGACAAGGGAAAAGCTGGCCGATTCCACGACATTCACAGCCTGAAGCAAGCCCAGTCCGCCGCCCCCTCTAGCCTCTCCACAAACTTGCGACACACAGGGGTAGAGCTACTGCTACTAGTTGAGCCCGTCTTCTATTCTTGTTGCATTTGCCCGCCTCTCGACAAGTCATTCAGTAAGTCCTTCACCTTGTTCAAGTCACTCACGTCGATACGCATGCCTTTTCCTACAGACTTCATGGTAGTTTTGTCTTCTTCAGGTCGAAACTTTGTTGTTGGTTGTGCTCTTGCAGACGCGCTAGAGTCTGGGGATGAAACATTCACCACGTTGTACCCACGCAGTACGATAAACAACTCCTTTCATTCCACGCGCTTGTGCGACTCTAGTCTGCAACTGCTTCTACTCCTTCTCTGTCTAAATGCTACGCTATGCATACTAGGATCCAATCGGATCATAGGAACATTCCTCAAACAACTCTCCCCGCCTGCCAAAGGGTATAATATCCAAAACAAACAAAAATGAACCAATAAAAAGATTTATGCCAAAAACCTGGTCTCGTATGAAGAATGTGAACAAGAAACTTCGGTGTCGTGACACCGGTCAAAATGAATCGTCGTCTTGGTGGCTTTCTATGCCATCAACAGCGCCTGTGCCTTCTGCTTCTCGGCTGAGATCGAGGCCTGCAGGCGGCGCATCTGTCGTTGTGCTTCGTCCCTGTTCAACCAGTTAATGTTGGTTCCGTGTATCACATTTGCGGGTACGTACCTTTCGCCCTGAAGTTCGGCGATCTCGAATTGGGAACTGTTAATTCTCTGGACCACCGACTGCATTTGCGAGTCTGCATCCACTAGGGCTGCTTCCAGCTCCTTCACTCTGCGTTCCAGCGTGGCTGTTTTGCTGGCTTCGAATAGGTTCTCGGCCATGCTCCCGCTGGTGGTACCAATCCTGGGGCTTTTGGCTCCGAACAGCGGTGATGCCTGCAGTGATGATGCTGCAGTCTTTCCTGTCACGTTGAGACGCTGCAACTTCGGGCTGTTGGCATCGTCGATCTGCTTTGCTTCCTCTTCGTGGTCAACGAGGGCCAGTTCAGACAGTTGCTGCGCGGCGACCACGTTGTCCTCCATCAACTTGAGGCGAGATTGCATGCCCACAATGAGGGCGGTTGACTCACTCTGTGATTGCTCTCCCTTACCAACTGCATGACTGAGACGCTCACGCAACGCCATGTTGGCTTGCAGATGTTCCTGGACTTGTGATGCTAGCTGTTCCATGCGTGTTGCAGCTTCGAGAAGTTGGTGTGCAAGATCGTTTTGCGTGTCGATGTGCTCGTCCTCGGATTGTTGAAGCATGTATGCCTTTTGGCGGTATTCCTCTGCCTCACGAAGCGCGGCATCACGTTCAGTCTCGGCAAGAGCGATGCTCTGTCTGAGAACTTTGATCATAGTCTTACGATCTTCTTCACCAAGTTCGACATTTTCGTCGGCAATCTCGATACCGAGTCCTTCGAAAGTTGACTTGCGGGAAGATCCACTAATAGTGCGTCCATTGAGGTACTCACGCATAGATTGAGTCTCTTGTTGTGCTCTGTCCAGCGCCATTTTGACACCACCGATGTTGCTCTCGCATTGCCATTTCTGCTCGAGAGCATCATCGGCGCGCTTTCTAAGCTCTCCAATCTCGTAGCGGACAAGGTTGACTTCACGTGTGAAGGGGGTTCTGCCAGTGGTTTCTTTTCTAGCGCGGTCGCGGTCGGCGGCGAGCTTACGGACTGTCTTTGCGTGCTCGCGCTTCTCGCCTTCGTATCTGCACAGGAGGTTCTTGAGGGCCTGGTGTAGAGCATCGCGTTGGTCCTCGATGTCTTTGTGGCGGTCGCCGGACACTGAGTCGGATCTTTGACGAGTTTCACTACGCTCTCTGACTGAACCAGATCTTGCCAGAGAGTTACTGCGGCGAAGATTGCCATTGGAAGAGGCTCTAGCCAAAGAGTTTGATCGCGACAAGCCTGACTTGGGCCATCGGGGCGGCGCGAAGACATCCTCGCTGAACTCAGGATTGGTGCTGTCCTGTGCTTCTTGGAGCATCTGAACCTCTGATCGGAGAGCTTGCAGCTGTTGTTGCATGCTAGCGTTCTCGTAACGGAGCGACTGCATCTCGGAGGCTTCGGCTTCGAGTCCTTCGACTCTGGCCTTGAGTTCTGGAACAACTTCGTCGCGAAGGTTGTCTCGTTCATTGCGGTGCTTCTCACTTTCGTCTCTCAGAGCAGCAAACAGATCTTCGAAGTTGTCTTTTGATTGACGCTCCTGGCTGAGGCGACGACGAGTCTCATCAAGGAAGACTTCAAGCTCGCGGACACGTTCGTCCTTGTGACCTTCCTCTACCGGTGCACCGTCTTTGTTGAGGTGCATTTGCTCCTCGAGCTGTTGTATTTGTGTCTCCAAGCTCTTTCTTAATTTCAGCTCGTCGGAGAGCTTCTGGGCATAGTCGACTTGCAACTGTGCCTTTTCTTGTTCTACCTTTCTTTTGAGACGTTCTAGCTCGTCGATCTTGGCTTCACTGTCACCAAGGGGATATCTGAGAGAGCTGGTGCCGGAATCCGAGAAGTAGTCGCTTGTTCTTCGGCCAAGTTCATGTGAGCCAGTAGGCATCTCGCTGCGGAAACGGTCAATCTCGTCTTCGAGCTCCATCTCTCGTCGGATGGAACCAGCGAGTTCAGAGCTCACTTGCTGGAGCTCGCGCTCCAATTCTTCGACATGAGCGTTCATGGTCGACGATGTCGAGAGTGGGTGAGTGTTGGGCATGTCGAAGTAATGTGGTTGGCTGCCGACATTGTGGTGGTGGAAGTCAAGTGCAGGTGGAGTAAGGCCCATGTTGGTGGGTGTGGCATCGAAGTGACTGGTGCTTCGAGAGTGGGCTGGCGACGCAGAGACGTCGGAGAAGGATGTTGCTGGCGAGTGTGCTTCGAGATTGGGAGAGGACGACTTCCAGCCAAAGAAGGAGCCGAGCTTGCGGCCAGGAGACTTTGATCGCCTTGGGGATGACGACGAGGCGAACGACTCGGTGGACTCGTCTGTGAATGATCTGGGTATGCCGTCGAGCTGCACGGTCATGGCAGGTGCGTGGATGGGGACACTCATGGTAGAAGAGCGACCTCTCTCTGAAGAGGCTGGGACTGACGTCTGACTCGACAGGCTGGATTTTGAGTGGTGGCCGGGAGCGGTTGTCTTATCATATCTTAACGGTACGGGCAAACGACTGTCGATTATGCTACGACGTTGTGCACCGGAGGGAGAGAGAGCGAGAGACGAAACGGGTGGGAGATGTCCAGGACTGTTGGCATCCCTTTAACAAAGAGTCAGCCATGCACGCGACATAACGCAGGTGTTATCCCCTATCCAACGGTCCGTGACATACTTTGGCAAGTCTGAAGCTTGGTGGCTCTGTTGTTCTGACGCGCGAGGGGGCGTGGTAACGTCCGTTAAAGCCGTTTCCTGCAGCAGCAGCGAATGGTCTACAGAGGAAGGCCTCGTTCGCAGAGCGGCATCATGGGGTTGGGACGGCGAGGGTGTGTAGGAGAAGGAAACGGCTCTAGGCGAAGGTTTATCTGGCACGGGCTTCCTCCTTACAGGCGACGAGGCTATCGACAGTGGAATCTGCGAGGTTCGCTTCCTGAATGATGAAAAGGAGGGCACGCTGACGGGCTCAATCAAAGACAACTGCTCCCGCTTTGACCGACCGTGAGATTGCTGTGTCTCATCTGCGCCGTCCGGGGAATGCCAACCATCATCTGCCATTGTGTTCAGCTAACCCTCTCCCATTCGCATCGCAAGGGAGCGGAAAGTCTGCAAATTGTCTGGTGCAAAAATACGAGACTCTGGTCGGCGAGCGTGTCGCTAACGGTTCCAGGGGGAAAGATTGATTAGGTTTCGGCAAGGGCGTGGGGAGGTCGGAACTTGAAAGTCGATTGAAGGATGAACCGGCTGTGAGATCAATTGCCTCTATCGTCGGTTTTTACTCGAGCACAGTAGTGCAAAGAAAGAGCGAGTGTTTCTCTGCCGACCACCCATGTTCTCCAGCGCCAGATGGCACAAGCGATCCGACATCAAGAGCTGCAATGATCACCATGAGCGCGTCCACCCATGATCCACGATGGAGCCGCCATGAATTTCCGGCCCGCACCCAGGGACGCTATTCGTCATTGGCTGGCTCTGTCTTTACCCCTGACTGGGAGGCCTTTCGAGACCGACTTCCCCAACCGGGACCACAGAAACCGCGTCCGAACGATCGGCCCTGGAAGGAACGTGAAGCCTCCCCAAAATGGACCATGGACATGAGCTTTCTCGGGTCTCACGCACCGTCTGTTACCGGCCAATCGTTCTGCGTTACTGCCCTTGCAGTAGACTACTTCGAGCAAGCTCTTTGTCGTGTCATACATTCTTGCTTCTAAATGAGTATCAACAGCAACATGCAGTTCATTACTCGCTATAAGCGGTTCGCAGCAGCCACGTTGGACAGGTTATATGAATTTCATTCCATGTTGTACCTGGCATATGAACTAAACCACGGACAATGCGCCAGCACGACTCGAGATTCTAAGGGTCTGCCAATCGCAATATAATCCCTGGTCCGTCCCCATAACAAGTAAAGATTGTCTAAACGTTTCGTAAACATCAACAACTCAAGCCTCTTTTCCTTCAAGATCCGTATAAAAGTTCCATCCAAAGTTCGCACTCGGGTCATTGAAACGCAGCTTCCTATCAATTGCGTCGACCTTCTTCACATCCTCCGCCGACAGCTCGAAGTCGCCCTCAACATTCTGTCTGATTCTCTCCGGAGTTTTACTCTTGGGGATGACACTTCGACCGTGTGCGATACCCCAGGCTAGGGCGACCTGGGCACCAGACTTGTTATACTTCTGACCCACTTCGACCAAGGTTGGGTCTTCGATTAGCTTGCTCAGGTTTTGACCCTTGGAGTACTGAAGGGCATGATTAGCTTGATCCTGCTTCGCAAGTACATCGGAGCTGCTAGGACTGGTTCTAGGACATCACTGTCTGCAGAACCAGCTCATGACCCTCCTATTTCTCAGAAACTTACAACTTCATTGCTGTTTCCAAAAGGCGAGTATTGGGTGACGTGGATGCCTTGAGATTTGTGCCATTCGGCAAACTCGTGCTGCTGCAGGTATGGATGGCATTCAAGCTGATGAGCTGCGGGAACCACACTTGTCTCCTTGATCAGTCTTTCCATCTCAGCTTTGCTGAAGTTAGAGACTCCAATCGCTCTGGCCTTGCCAGACTTGTAAACCTTCTCCATAGCCTTGTAAGTCTCGACGAAATCACTGTTGCCAGCCTTGACCTTTCCGTTCGAGTCCTTGGGAAAGAGCGACGAACCACTGGCAAATGCAGATGGCCAATGCATCAGCCAGAGGTCGACATAATCGGTTCCGAGATTCTTGAGAGATGTATCGAGGGCGGCCTCAACATCTTCGGGAGCATGGTCGTTGTTCCAGATCTTGGTGACCAGGAAGACCTCAGATCTAGGGACACCAGACTTCTTGATAGCAGAGCCGACAGCAGGCTCAGTACCGTAAACAGCTGCGGTGTCGATGTGGCGTACACCAGCTTGTAGCGCAGCGACCACTGCAGGTTCTTGTGCATCTTTGTCCTGCCATGTACCAAAGCCCAATGCGGGAATCTTGGCTCTGTAATAATATTAGCAATCAAGCTCGTCACACTGGCATATTTTTGACAAGCTTAGACAAGCACTTACCCGGTGTTTAACTGGTGCATCGTACTCCTATGGGCCATTCTGGCTTGCTGTTGTCTGAGCGGGGCTTGAGACGAGAATTGCTGCGATACCTGCGCTAGACGCGTGGTAGCAATTGAGACGCTCTTTGGTAGTTTCGACATCATGCTGGTTCGATGAGAGGGTCGTTGATAGAGTTGGGAAAGGATGAAGGTTCATCAATATTGTTGGAGAGATTACTACTGCGTAGTGGTAAGAACAAAGTAGGTGACGTCAATGGACCTCGGTAACCAAAGATGAACGTGAGATGACTTTCGACCGCATCAACATCCTTGACGATGATGAGCCGCGCTTCTACGTATTCTCTTCCGGCAGGAATATGACGACGGGCACTTCTGCTGCCTCTGCATGTTTCCAGCAAGAAATTACATGATGAAAAAAGCAGGCGTTCACAACACCGGTCAACCATCACATTTCACTAGTCGAATCCAAAAGCGTTCCAGGAACACGATAACATTTAGGATGTGACATTACAAGAGGCATAGTCTAAACTTTTGATACAATCACCCGTGCGAAAGTCTTGATTTGCGCTTTGCGCCATTAACGGGGACCGTGAGAATCATATGCCCAGATCATACAAGAAGGATAATCGATCTAGAGAACGAAGACACCGACAAGACCGACGGCTCCAGCAATACCCATACCGAATGCAGTAGGGAAAGCAGCACCACCAGTGGATGTGGCAGATGATCCCGAGGCACCGGCGCCTGATGCACCCGAAGAACCAGAGGAGCCTGAAGTACCAGAACCAGAACCGGAGCGAGTGGCAGATGCTGACGAGCCACCGGTGGTAGAGCCAGAGCGGGTCGAAACTCCAGTTGCGGAGACGATGGTGCCGTTGGCAAGAGCAGTTCCGTTGATCATGGCGGTTCCATTGCTGATGGTAGCAGGAATGGTTCCGTTCACAAGGGCGGTGCCGTTTCCTGCGATGACAGCAGGAGAAGTGCCGTTAACGACAGTGGTGCCGTTGACAATGACTGGGGCTGAAGTGATGAGACCGCCAGCTGCGGCAGAGGTGGAGTTTGCGACCGCAGCAGTAGCGTTTGCGATAGCAGAGCTGGCTGCTGAGGGAGTCTGAGCAACGCCGATGAGGTATGACTGAACATCGCTAGGGAGAGCGGCGATCCAGGATGGGGTTGAGCTGACGGCCAACTCAGATGCGACGGACGAGTAAACACCAGCAGAGTTGGTCAGGAATTCCAAGGCGATCGAGGTAGGGACAGCAGTCTGGAGAACTTGGTAGATGGAAGCACTGGACAGGTCAGTACTTGGAATCAGGCAGCGTGTGAGATTTGGCGACTCTTACAGGTTGGCATCAGTGGCCTGTCTCTTCTCAGGAGCAGCAAGGGCTCCAGCAGAGAGGGCGACGACAGCGAGGGACTTGAACTGCATTTTGAATGTTGATAGGATGATGTTTGGTAGAGGATGAAAGAGCAGATGTTCAGAGACGAGATGAGGAGGACTTGATTAAATGCTGCAAGACGAGAAGGAGCGATCCTGCAAATACTTTCCCACCGATCTGTTCATCCACACAACGAAAAAAAGATCCCGCTGCTCGTGTTTAGTTCAGCATAGCCATGCCCATTTTGGCAGTACAAAGCCACTGCTCCAATCATCTTCTCTATCCATGCCAGAGGAACACGCTAATGACAGCATGGCAGCCAGGAACAACAGCTGAGTATCGAGACTGGTCTGGGCAAGGGGGACGCGCGTTGGGCGGGCGGAACATTTAGAGTTTGACGTCGATGGCGGCGGCGGCGGTGGTTGAGCTCGCGGGGCCCGGGTGAACGACGTGCAGGTACAGTACCTGCTTTTGCCTCCGTACCTTGGCTTTTATGGTGGGAATGTTGAGCACTCGAGACGAGATGCTGTCGGCCAGCACTGATCAGGCTACCAAGCACACGCGTCTCCAGAGACCACGTCTACCGCGAACCATCACTATCAGAATGCACGAGGTTGACGAGATCGAAGAGTGACTAGGCTTTCGATACTTAGTCAAACTGGTCTTCCAGAGCAGACGTTCTGCCCTTAATTGTTGAAATGGATGCTGTTGCCGGCTGGAGATCGGACACGCGTGTGCCGCATGAAAGCCACATGCATGCTTAATGTCGATCTTTGAGATAGCCGAGACTGGATGCTGCAGCCATAACCCTGCTCCTGAGGTCATACTATCTTGTAGTGCCACATACCAAAGTTATGGGGCTCAGAAAGTAGCAAAACGATAGACTACAGTCGCTCAATGTATCCCAGTGCGTTTTGTGTATATAGAAGCTACTTGGGGGGAGCGTGAACGTCGAATGAATTCTTGAGACAATATGTCAGCCGTAACCACACACAAACCGTGGGATGGCTAGCATCCATCTAGCCTGAACGACTGACAAGATATCAGAATCTACTCAAAAGCTGCACAGCTGGGAGATACAATGGGCTGATGTTTTCAGGACGTGAGGAACAGCTGAACAAACTTGTATGCGTGTTTGAAAGTCATCGAGGCCCATACTCCTCGACCAGACCCCAAGGGCGTGGTGGGATGCCAAGCGATGACGGTGTTTCACCGCCATAGAGTAGGTAACCACAATAAGCTATGGTGTAAACAGACCTCCCTCAGCAATCTTTCTACAGTATAGAGAAAATGTCGATCAAAGCAGGTGAGCGTTGTGCTGTAGAGGAACTTCAGGCTACAGACAACTAACAAAGAAGCCGACAGACGGCATTTGGGCAGCGTCCCCCTCGACGACTCGAGGCCAGTCAACACCCCTTAGTTCCAGCTCGGATGGCCAGTCGATAGCCTACGCAGCCAACAAGTCCATCTTCGTGCGCAAAATCGACGATCCGAGCATCGCAAGACAATACACCGATCATGTTACCCAGACCACTGTCGCTCGCTTCTCGCCCAGCGGCTTCTACGTAGCGAGTGGTGATGTTTCAGGTACCGTACGCGTATGGGACTGCAAGGGCGAGGGTGCCACCAAGGGAGAATACCACATCATTGCTGGTCGTATCAACGACATTGCCTGGGACGGCGACTCGCAGCGTATCATTGCCGTCGGAGACGGCAAAGAGCGCTTCGGCCACTGCATCACCGCCGACAGCGGCAACAGCGTTGGTGAGATTTCTGGTCACAGCTCGCAGATCAACTCCGTGTCCATCCGTCAGCAGCGTCCTCTGCGTGCTGCCACTGGCTCAGACGATACCAGCCTGGTCTTCTACCATGGAGCGCCCTTCAAATTCAACACCAGTCTACGTGGAAAGCACGACAAGTTTATCTACGGCACCGCTTTCAGCCCCGACGGCAGCACTCTTGTCAGTGTCGGTAGTGACAGACGTATCTGGCTGTACGATGGCAAGACGGGCGAGGCCAAGAACCAGATTGGTGAAGGAGAGCACAAGGGTAGCATCTTTGGTGTTTCATGGTCCCAGGACTCAAAGAAGATTGTCACCGCCAGTGCTGATCAGACTGTCAAGATCTGGGATGTTGAGGCTGGTAAATGTGTCCAGACATGGCGCATGGGTGAAGAGGGTGTCGTAAGTATTCCCCACCAGCAGGTTGGTGTTACTTGGCCCGGCGGCCGTAGCGATGGCCTTATAATCAGTGTTGATCTGGACGGCAACCTAAACTACTTCCAAGAAGGCAAAGACAAGCCTGTACGCGTCGTTCACGGCCACCAGAAGGCCATCACCGCCGCTGGATATACCCCCAAGGACAAGACTTTGTGGACTGGAAGCTACGATGGTCGCGTACGTGCTTGGGATCTTTCAACCGCTGAGGCCAAGAGCGTCGATGGCGAATCTCCTAAGAACTATGTCAGCGCTTTTGGATCGTCGGAAAGCGATGGCCGTATCTACTCCGTTTCCTGGGACGACACGCTGAGAACCATCGACTCATCGACACATTCTTTCACTGGTTCCTCGAGCAAGACCGAAGGTCAGCCCAAGAGCGTTGCTGTCGCATCTTCAGGTTCGAAGCCTGTAACCTTGGTGGCCACCAACTCTGCCATCACCCTCTACAAGGATGGCGAGCAAGTTGGATCTCAGGCTGTCTCTTTCACACCTACCAGCATTGCCGCCAAGGGTGACATCGTTGCCGTCGGCGCAGAAGACAAGGTCGTCCGAATTTACACACTCTCGGGCAACGCCTTGTCTCCCGCCGCGGAGCTCCGTGATGCCACTTCTGCCGTCTCGACACTGTCTTTCCCGTCGTCATCTGCGAACCGTCTCGCTGTCGGTCTAAGCAACGGAAAAATATACGTCTACACATCCTCATCGCCGTCAGAATGGGCGCTGACAACTAACCGTTGGTCTGCCCATACTGCTCGTGTCACCTGTATTACCTGGTCGCCAGATGGCGAGAAGGCTGCCAGTGGTGGTCTTGACACCAACATTTTCGTTTGGAGTCTCGCTGACCCAGGTAAGCGGGTCAAGGCTATGAATGCCCACAAGGACGGCGTTGGCGGTATCGCCTGGACAGAAGACTCAAAGGTCATCAGCTCTGGAGCCGATGCTGCTGTCAAGGTCTGGAAGGTGGAGAATGTGCAATAGAGTAGAATGGTTGAGTGAAGAGAATGCATGTGAATAATCAAAGCATCAAAACCAGTTCTGCGGTCAAGAATTGACCAACAATTTTCATGTTCTTAAAGTGCACGAATAAGATACCACAAAGGGCTCTACCCTTTGCTGCCGAAGCCTACCCCACGAAGATTCCAATGCCCCACGACAGTCGAATGATAACACAGGTCACGACACTCGATCGATAATCACGTTGTTTCGTGTATCGAACACTGGTAAATCCAGGACCCGGAGGCAACGCACTAGCGTACTCGGTGCTGCCCAAGATAATTGGACAGGGGTCAGTGCTTTTGGGGGTTGAAGCCCTGGCCTATTTACGTGGGCACTGGGGAGTAGTAAACCACGTCGGCGCTAGTAGAGCGTCGTTACTCGCTTGAGTACCCGGATCATCCATCCGGCGTGTGGGCCGGGCCTCTCAGGTTGTACCATCTTCTCTGTGGCCGAGTATGCTGAGTTGTCACGATCGTAAGACACGAGAGCAGCAACACGTACTGAACTAGATTGAACTGCAAGATACGCTGGTATACCCGGTCCGCTTGTTCGGCATTGGGACCGGGTTCATGATGAGTGTTCTTGTCCCCGATGCTCAAAACGTCCGCTGGCATCGGGAACAATGCACAAGAGCAACATAGCACGGGCATCTTCGAGGCCGCGGACCAGGCATCGAACGATATACATCTAATAAAGTTCCCGCTTACATCACGTGCTATAGTCAATTTATGTTGGACCACTGCACGTGCAGAACTCGGAACTAGTCGTTTCGGGCCTGCGAGAAGTCGAGAGGTACACAAGGCGGCAAGAGGTTCTCGTCGATATCAGATTTACCATGCTCTCGCGATCGAGTCGCTTGTGAGTTGTGCCTGTAAGAATACAAGATGATTTTCAAATACTTCGCTCCGTTCACTGAGAGAATAGCCGAGCGTTATGAAACGGAGCAAGAGGTTTCCCGTGATTTCCTTAGTCTCAAGGAACCGCGTCACTACTGGAAACCACATGTGAAAATACAAGATGATTTTCTGAAACACAGCATCCTCCAGTGAGAGGGCATTGACGAACGCTCTCTCTGGACAAAGCGAGCTATCTTAAAAACACTGTGCATTTTCACAGCTATGCGAGAGCGTATCACGGCGAGAGTAGAGGTGTCATGGATCAAAGCAATTGTTCATTTTGTTGTACGAGCCATATAGAATTACAGAAAACACAGCGGCATCATTGCCTTCTTGACAGTGGTGTGGTCAGACTTAGATGGCAAACATAGCCAGGCCACCGACCAGAGCGACAAGGGCGCTGTCGGCGAGCATCTGAGAAGCGGCACCGGTGCTAACGGCAGCGCCTGAAGAAGAGCTGGCAGAACCGCTGGTACGAGAGCCGGAAGCGCTGCTGGAAGTGGCAGATCCGGTCTGCGAGGCGCTGGAGCGAGTCGACGAGCCAGTGGCAGAGGAAGAGCCGTTGGCAGAGCTCGAGGTGTTGACACCAGCAGTGCCATTGGTGTAGTCGACGAAGTTGGCGCAGGCGATGCGGGTCTTGTTGGCAAAATGAATGACGATGCTGCGGTTGCCCATGAAAGAGCCGTCGCCGGGAACAGTAGAGACGTACTTGTCGACGTAGCTGCTTGAGGTCAGTCGAGGCACAATGGTTGGTTGGGTATTCTGGACAACTTACGTAGCCGAGAAAGTCTCGTTGGTTGGCTTGCCATGCTTGCCGGAGAGATCACCGACCTGGCAAGTAGCAGGGGAAGCAGGGTCGCACACGGGAGCCTCGCCGCGCACGAAAGGGTCGACGTGAGCACCAGTAGCAGTACAGTTGCCATCGGCAGGGACAGGGTAGTCGTGGAGATGGTAGACTGTAACAAGAAGTGGTTAGACAATAATGATCTTTGGCGTGGTTGAGTGTGCTTGCTACTTACGGAAGGGACCACCCTCGGAAGGCAGACCGGTCAAGGCGATCTGGAAGTTGACACCGACCATGTCGGAGCTGGTAAGGGCGAGCACATTGCCAGAGATGTTGCTCTTGCTGGTAGGAGTAAGGCTGGCGATGTATGCGACACCAGCGGGGTTGTGGCTCTGGATAGTAGCATCACCGTTCTTGCCAGTAACTGGGGTGGTGTCAGACTGGGCAACGACAGCAGTGGCCAGGGCAGCAATGGCTGCAGCGATCTTCATGGAGGACAGCATGCTTGACGAGAGGCAGCGTGTTTCGTGAATTGAACGAGAAGGAGTGTGAGATGCGTGTGAGAGAGTTTGCGCAGATTAGAGAAAGTTAAGAGCTTGTGGATGCAAGGGAGTGACTGGTAAAGAAGACGCCGAGAGGATCGCAAACGCACTCCGGGGTATTTGAACGAATGTGATTGAATGAAACGGAACCAAGAGATGAAAATAGATGTGTACTTGTTTGAATCGCACGCAGTGTGACTTGGCTTTATGAGGATAGCCATGTTTTGGCAACATGTAGTCGCCCGTTTTTGGTGCCGTTTAACACGACCAGTAGGTGAGGTTTGTTAGATTGCACCTACAGCCCAATTTCCCCCCTCACACCTGGGGGCTGAAACCGCAGCGTCAATTGACTTTCCTCATAGGTCAGTCTCACGCTGGCCGCAGCACCGTCCTGCCTGTCACAGGGGCTTTGCATTCCCTTACGATGAAACATCCAAGGCGGGTGGCGGCATTCGTGCCTCTCGACTTACGTTCAAAGTCTAGATGATCAACATTATCATCCAACACCACAACACCATAACATACCAGCAGCAGTTGATGTTGCCGTTTGTACGCAAGGAAAGATGAACAAGAAAGCACAGGAAACGACAGAAGATCCCTCAACTTGCCCTAGTCAGCCAGCCTCGGAAGTGCAGCCAATCGGAGGACTTCCTTTGTATCCACCAAGGATCGAGTTGCAATTGCGATGGCACAAGAATCTCAGGCCAATGTACTTCGTATTCCTTCAGAGGACTATCGAAAGGCCCAATATCTTTAAAATTGGTAGACCCGTTCATTGAGAGCAGCCGCTGATATCGTCGAATACCGCCATGATTTTGAAGGAAGCAAACGAGGCCGTATGCACAAGACCTGGAGACCGGAGAAATATCTCCCACGGACCCAAACTGGACACCAACAGAGTCAATGGCATGGACCACGCTCCGATTCCGTACTCTATCTCAGCAAGGAAGATGGAACCGAGACACCCGTTTGAAGAGCGACTTCGATCACAAGACTTCTGAAAAGAAGCTTGAGAGTTCTCCGGATGCAGAGTATGCATCTGTGGCGGAATGGGTCTGGCTGGAATAAAAGTTTCTGGTCATTTCTGGAATTTGTTGCTGGACTGTTTTCCCAGCCCACATGCGTACGATGCTGTCTCCGGTCGCCGAATCGCTTCATCAGGTCACAACTCACTTCATAAACTTCCGGTCTCTTGTGCAGATCTAGGTGCAAACGCTGAGGTCCCTAGACTAACACAGTGTCTGGAACTGGAAGATTCTTGTCAGGGCTTCGGAATTGGCTCTTTGCTGCCCAGCACTCATCTCCCATACCAGTGTACTGATGTTTGTGTGGAATCTTCTGAACCACACCAAGCCACTTGATTCCTTGTCACTGTGTTCTTTGTAAGCGAAGAACAATTGTGCGCATCGTAAGCCCTCCCGTTTCAGCCAACCACATGAAAACCATTCATCTCTGCGACATGATGTCTGTCGTGTGGTCATATTGATACTTCGTGGCTCTTGCGTAAACAGCAGCAGTGAGTTGGCTTCTTGATCGATACTATAGCGTAAACCAGGGCGCCACAGGGCTCCAAGGCAAGTGAATGGTGACAGTGAAACACCTTCCGACCAGGAGATGGACTATTGTGGTGTCGGGTACACTCAGCCATAATACGTGCCCAGGTACGAATAGCATCTGGTATAGATATCAATTTTCGACATTGGTGTGATTCTGGACCAGGGTCCAGTAACAACGAAAATAGACACAAGATTTATTTGGATGTATCGCAGACACATTGACGAACGACAGATGCGATTCATTGTTTGCTCATATCAGATTCACCGTTCACTCTGAGTGCCGTGGTTCGTTCGTCTCACTCGCCCTCGGGAAAGCACGACTGGCTTTGATTGACCTCATGCAGCCAACGCCTCGTGCATACACAAGGCTGCAACAACGAATCACCCACGCAACCAAAGCGCGCGCGTCAGTCGTCGACACACAACCCTTTCACTTCTCGATCTCGCGCAAAGGGATTTAATTACCAACACAAGTATTATAACTTTCTCGACTTTACCCATACCAACACACACTGTTCACCAAACAAGATGACTGGTCAGGATGCGCCACCACCGCCACCAGAGCCGGAGGTCACCAAACCGACTGAAGACAGCCACTCTGAACACGGTCAAGACGATTCTCGTTCACGCAATCTGAACGAGCTTTGCCCGGAAATTCAGGCCAACATCGTCAAGCACGTAAGTCCACTTTACATTCTACAATGCACGCAGCGAGTAGTCTGACCAGTCATAGATCTATCGACAATCAGATCTCAAATCGCTCTGTCGTACATCAAAACGATTGTACGATGTCGCGGTCAAGCTGCTCTACTACACCGTGAGCCTGGAAATAGGCAGACGATCAGATTTGACACTGAGTGCAATGCTGAGGTCCACCAATGCTGGATTGAAATGGATCAGAGTGCTCAGAATTCAGATGAACGAGTTTCGAACCAACGATTTGTCCGATGCCGACAACTCACGTGCTCAGCCGGTGATCCGAATGCTCATCGATCACCTGCCTGAGAATATTCTTGAAGACTTTGAGTGGTCCCCTTGGCTCGCTTTCGATGAAGAAACTTTCCTGATACTTCTCAGCCGCCAGAGGAGGTTGAAATGGCTGACTGCCTTCAGACTCGACGGAGCGGGTGCTGTCGATAAACTCGAAGCCTCAGCACCTTACTACGCAGACCTTTACAAGAACTGCTCAAAACTTGCTGTTTACCCGGATTCAGTGCCAACTTTGGAGCTTGGTCGATTCTTCCTGTCGAACATGAAGACGCTGACCGAGTTGATTCTGCACACGAACTTTTCGCATGGTCCTGTGCACTACCCGACACGAGAGCTCAATGACGGTCCCACAGGGCCAGGGCTCGTGAACAGAACTCTGTTTCAGCACCTACTTCCATTTGACAAAATCATTGACCCACCCTTTGTCCACCTACGTTCCATTCGCTTGGTAGACGTTGGCCTCAGGCATTGTGCGGACACATACGGTCGCCTTGTTGACTTCACTCAAATCGAGACGTTGCGTATTGTCAAGTGTTCTGGTGCAGACGCTTTACTCTCGTTGCTCTGCAAGAGTGCTCATCTCCCTCGCAAACTTCGCTGCCTGGAGATCCAGCACAACGACAATTCGGACAATGATGCCTTGACAGCCATCGACGATTTTTTGTGCCTCGTTGAAGGCATTGAGGACCTTTACATCGACCTGACAAGTGCGAAAGCTATGCCGAGTGTCGATAGCATCATCAAACACGGTAAAACTTTGGAAGTGCTTCTTGTCCACGCTTCGGAGAACTTGAACGATGAACTCGTCTGGACCAATGACGATTTCCAACGTCTCTGCTCGAGTGCTACGAAACTGCGTCAGATCAGTTGCGCATGGCCACCTACAAGCATCCTGAGGACTAACAGTCCCTCCTGGGATACATACCAATTCAGCATCCGCTCTTTGTCACACCTGATAACTCTGCATATCAGTACTTTCCCGAGCTGCTCACCTCTCAAGGCCAACCTCGACAGGTCCATGTACACTGAGCTGCTTCGCTGGCAATCTAGTCAACTGTTTCTCTTCACACCATTCACTTCTTTGCCTACACATTCGAGCCTCAAACTCATTGCGTTTGGAGTTTCCGATAAGATCCCCAGCCGCCAAGACAGCAACAACCAGCTCATATTCCTTCGCTCAACTCTAACCAACGCGAATGGTAGAGAAGAGGTAACGGCAGTGCCAGTCAGCTGGGCACCGAGGCAGTACATCGAGCCCAGAAGCGACGTTCTCGATTATGAGCTCAGTAGAAGGCCAAAGATACCCATCAGAGACTATGCGAGCTATATGGACGAAGACGAAGACGATGATATGGTATGAGATCCATGATGGAGACGATCATGGCGTTGCTGACAATATTGCTGGAGACGATCTCGCCAAATTAAATGGTCCACGAGCTATACCTGCGACCGACAGAGGGACGGGTCTATGGGACGGGCCAGACAGATATGCGGAGAGAATTACGAACACAAACAAACATATTCATACTATCAATCACTTCATTCTTCTGTGACCTTATCAAATTGAATCTCCTTTTGGTTCTCTTTCCTTACCGGTGTGAATCGTGATTGCCATCCACCTAGATACAGTAGTGACCATAATTTTGATGCAGACGCGTACGGTAACCGGTGTTCATGTGAACTGATATTCTGCTGAGAAGACGATCTTACATGCGCCAAAGTTCCTTTCCTATGCATCTCCAAGATGTTCGCCGAAAACGCCTTGCTATGCCTGCCTATCGTGTTCGAGCAACCCCATCAGAGAAGACCTCACTCATGCATATCCTTCCTCTTCAGCCTGTCTAAGCATCTCTGCCTCCATTTGAGCTTCAAGATCCAAGTCGTCCTCATCCTCATCATCGACATCGTCTCCGGTGTTTGTCGAGACCTTCTGTTGATCACCGCTCTGAGCTTCAGCCGCGACCCTCTGCGAGTCATCTACGGCAGAAATATTGACAAGGCTTGTTGTTCTGGCCAGCGCCTTCCTCTTCCTTCGCTCGAGTCTACTGGAGCTCAGACTTGAGTCGCTTTCATCGTCGGTTGACTGCCCGTCTTCGCCTCTCTTCCTCTTCTTGGCACTGGGAAGCGATTCTGTATCATCTGGCTCTGAACGAGTGGAATCTTGTTCGCTATCGTCATCCGAATCAATGTCGCCACAGAATTCTTGAAGCTCTTGATCCCACCCAACGAAATCCTGAATCATATCTGCGGGATTCAATCCGCGACGTGCTCCGGGCATGTAACTTTCAAGTTCTGCTTGCTCCCGCGCATCGGTTTCGTTCTCGGTGCCAGGGGTTTCAACAGAATCTTCTTCTTCAGTGACTGCAGCCTCCTCGTCTGATGAGGACAATTGGGCATTCTGATCTGGACCATCGAAAGGTGAACCTTGTCCGTTGGCGGCTGGCTCGTTTAGCTCGTTCTCCAGGTCGGCGTGTAACCGGAATGGTGCTTCGTCTACTTTCTGCCATTGCGACAAACAGGCAAACAGCCAATCTTGAGACACGATTTTGATCTTGTCGGGCTTTTTGGCAGCCTGTCTAACTTTGGCCGTCTTTCGTAATGGCGAAGAAATTACATGTGAAGTACGCTTCGTAATGTTTTCTGATACTGTAGCACCAAAGCTTTTCGCCCAAATTGCGAAATCGTGACTGTAGCCAACATTAGTCACAGTGCGCTGCGATACGTGGAAAATCATCACACTTACTTTTGGACCTGAACTCCGAGCGGCATGACTCCAGAGAAAACTAGGTGTACACCCTTGAGAACCTTGAGCTTCATCGACGCCATGATGCTGGTAACATCCGGCAAGCTGTTAAGGTTGTCTGTTCTACGGTTGTTATCAGAGCCGGGTCGTAATTCAGCGACACGACCATCTTGAGGACCGGAAGCTTTTCGATCTAATGCTTCGAAATAGGCAGAGTGGACTGATTGAAGGCTGCGCTGTAGGTAATGGAGTTCGGTGTCATTGTCTTGCAAAAGATTGTGGCGGTATTTGTTGTGCGCGTCGACCGGGGCATCTGGCGCAGAAGCTGCATCATTGTCAGAGGATGCTTCGGCTGTGCCGTTGCTGTCTTCCTCTGCGGCATCCAAAACCTTTTGCTTCTGCAACAAAGGTCGGTCGGTAAGCTGAGCAGCGATGGCCTCACCCTGCTCCGACGTTTGTTCTTTGAGCTTGGTAGGATCATTACCCCCACCCATGGATACCAGTTGGTCAATGGCCGAAACCTTGCTTGTTGGAGAGTCTGCCGGAGGAGTATTTACTGAACTTGCGTCGGGTGTAGATGGGGCGTCTGCGCTCGCAAGACTCGCTGGCCTTGGCTCTAATCCAGGCCGTTTCGGGAGGAAGCTGGAGTTGATATCGCCAATGCCCACAAAGAAGTCGTAGGGGGTAACTTTGACGAGGTTGTCGCACCAGTGCCAGACATCGCCTCTATCGTCAATAATAACGACCATTTTGGTGTCGACCGGGAAGAGGCGCTTAAGATTCTTGACCGTCAAACTTCCGCTCTCATCTCTGCTGAGGATACGGTCGGCAAATATCTTGCGATCGGGATCCACAATCTTGGCAATGTTCTGAGCATAGGTGCGAGTACCCATGGTGTAGATGTGCAGCTCATAGTATTTGGAGATGGTGGCTAAGAAGTCTTCCAGGCCGGGCCGCAGCTTGATATAGTACCAGCAACCTCTTGCACCAGGGCCGTCGTCAATGAGCTGGAAGGCGCGAACGTCCTTGACGGCGGGGTAGTTTGGGTTCTGAGGGTCCTTCTGCCACTCGGCGACGGTAGGATCTACGGTAGCCTGGATGATGGTCTGGTCGAGGTCGACAACAAGTGAGAGTTTACGCGACGACAGAAGACGACGCTTGGCTTCTTCGTCTGATTTGGAAGCCTCTGCGCGCGAGACGAGTAGCGAGGTATGGCCGTGGACGGCGTTGACGGTTGCTCGGTCCGTGTCGCGTGTGACGGTGTTGTAGGAAACTGTTGTCATGTCCTTGCCGCAATCGGCGCATAGATTTCCGAACTGTACCTCGTGCTTGCAGGCCTCTTCGACGTCGGCGATGGGAGCACTGTATGGTGGGTTAGATCAGGTAGCATGGAGGGGATCAAGACCAGCTCACCCGGGCCCGCCTATAACGCGTCCTTTCGAAATGTGCCATTCGGTCAAGGTGCCCTCTGCAGTGCTCTCAAAGGTCGAGTACCACACGCGGTCGACCAAGACGTCCTCGCGTGTTTCCTCATCGCCCTCGAGCACCTTTGTCGTGTACTGGTAGGCGAACAGGGGCGCATTGTGATCGATCTGGTCCTGCGGCTGACGAAATAGCTTCGTGACGGTGATGGGGTAGTGCAGGTTCTCGGGAGTGATGATGCGCATTGGTGAAAGTGCGATTTAGGCCACGGGCATGGCGCGTTGTCTTGATTGTTTCTCGTGTCGGGTTTGGGACCAGTTGCCAGTCTGTTCTAGGCAACGAAAGTGCAAAGTCGGTAACGGAAGCTAGTGCGACAGCGATGAAGGTGACGATGGTGTCGAGTTGAGAGAGTGCAAGAAGTTATCGCGCGACAAGTGAACTGTGATGGTGACGAGGAATCGCGAGCGGGCGGACTGGTCTCTTTTATCGACAAGCAATGCTGGAGAAGCTCTCCACATCCTGGGTGCTGCAATCGAAACAGAAGCTTGGCGCTGTCACCCGCACGCATGCTGCTTCTGCTTCCTCGCGTGTCCCGTTTGAGGCCCGAGCCATTCTTCATTCCTCATCAACTCCCGAAAACAACCATTGGGCTGCAATGTGACTTTTACGTTGCGATACGCTATCTGAGCTAGGACTACTGCATTGTGATACGCTATCTGAGCCGCTCTTGTCCATCAAGTCCAATGAGGCACTTGTTTCACACTTCCAATTGCCCCTTCTTCAACCTCACCACCATTTTTAATTTCACCAACATCCTTCTTTGGTCGTTTGAAATGTGCTTTCAGGGGGGTCCAGCTCTCTTCGTTGTAGTCTTCCTGCACTTTGGCGCACTTCTTGAGGCCCCATTCGGTTACTCCTACCATGAAACAGCTTTCAAACATGAAGGCCATTGACCCTTCTCCTACCTTCATGGGCTTCAGGTCGGCATTCGACGCCTTCTCATGAGTGCTGGCATCTGGCCCATGGGCTGACATGACGTTATGGAGCGATGCTCCAGCTGGTTGGAATCCACCTCCGGTCTTTGCGTCGTACTGCCCATGGATTAAGCCCATAAACTCACTCATCGTATTGCGATGGTACCAAGGGGGTCTGAAAGTGTCCTGATTTCTGTTAGCTGCCATTTCATAGCTGCGCAAGAGTCTTGCATGGCAGACGGGGTAGACTTTACTTACCTCTTGCACCAGCCAACGAGGTGGGAATATGACAAAGTCAGCCACCGCTGTACCTGGATGATCGCTTTGCGCCGTAAGGACTGTAAATATAGACGGATCGGGGTGGTCGAAACTGACTGAACCGATAGTAGAGAAGCGTCCCAAGTCATATTTGTAAGGGTAGTACAGGCCATGCCATGCTACCACATCAAAGGGCGTATGCTTCTGCTTAGCAGCAAAGAGATGACCAGCAAATTTGGTCGTCAGCGTCCACTCGGAGTCTGTATCCTCGTCGAAATCGGCTATGGGTGCTTGGAAGTCGCGCGCATTGGCTAGGCAGTTCGACCCGATGGGACCTAGTTCCGGGAGCGTGAAGTGCCCTTGGTACAACTCGAGAATATAACCTCGAACAGGACCTTCTGGCAGATCTACACGGTATCTGACTCCGCGTGGAATGACACAAATTTCATTTGGTCGCACGAGGAGCCTTCCGAGCTCGGTCCTGATATCTAGCACACCATGCTGAGGCACTATCAGGAAATCGCCATCTGCGCTGTAAAAGGCTTCATGAGGATCCATGTCCTTGCCAGCTGCAAAGATGTAGATACCGACGCCCGTCTTCATACTCGGATCGCCAGCGCCGGCGACTAAGTGAAGGCCATGGATCCAGTCGACCGTCTCATCTAGGTCAAAAGGATCCCATCTGAGCTGGTTAGGAATCTGGTGAATCTTCTGGCCTCGCTGATTTTCCGGGTTTGTGTTGAATGTTGCATGTTCTCGTGGTTCAAAATTTGAATGTGCTGACGCCGGAAGTATCCTGTATAGCCACGTTTGCTGGTTTTCATGCCTTGGTGCAGTAAATGCTGTTCCCGACAACTTCTCGGCGTAGAGTCCATATGGTGGCTTCTGAGGAGAGTTTGTTCCTATCGGCAATGCGCCCTCTACGGCTTCGGTTCTGGAAAATGTCAGTGGTTCAGTCCATGACCCTCACCTGGCGTGGTCGTCTTACTCGTGATAGCTATTGAAGCCATTCTGGTATCGGTACTTTTCTTGGACGTTGAATTGCGTGGTCGGCATTATGGGGACTGTGTGTTGTAATTGCTCAGATGCTTATGACAGGAAAGTGAGTTAAATACTGTGGTCCAGCACGACAGGCTGTCTTGCTTCAAAGATCGTCTGCTGCAATCCGCGCCCTATCGTGAGCTACGGCATAGCAGTCTAACTTCACACGGAATCGGCGCGCCTTTGTGAGGGGTAGCTAGGAAGGAGGGGCTGTGGAGGGGCTGGAGTTGAGCAACCGCGGAATAGCTCCGCTCTATCAACGTTCGGCAACACAATAGTCAACGACCGCTCTGAAGCTGTCTAGATCTTTGGTTGAGCTACCCATAGTGACCATTCGATCTCTACGCAACGCTTCTGCAAACATGGCTCTCAAAAGCTGGCTGTCCATTGCTGCCGACTGCCATTTCTCGTTGGCCAACATCCCATTCGGCATCATCAGCACTCGCACCAGACCCACACCAAGACCTGCTATTGCCATTGGAGACTACGCCTTGGATCTGGATCAGTTTTCAACTCACAATGGTTTCGCAGCTCTGTCAGTGATCCAACCCCATCAGCACGTCTTCTCGGACACAACTCTAAACGCATTCGCCGGCTTAGGACGACCCATGCACACAGCCGTTCGCAAGTATCTCCAGTCAGTCTTCTTGGAAACGACGCCATTTCCAGACGTTTTGAAGGACAATACATCGGTTCAGGAGGCTTGTTTGATTCCTCTGAAGGATGTCAAGAACCATGTCCCCATGCAGATTGGTGATTACACAGACTTCTATGCTGGCTTGAATCATGCATTCACTGTAGGTGAACTGTTTCGAGGGGCTTCAAACGCTCTACAGCCCAACTACAAACACCTTCCAGTGGGTTACCATGGGCGTGCCTCGAGCATTGTCGTGTCTGGCACGCCAGTTCGTCGACCACTTGGCCAAATACTTGAGGATCCTACAGCTGAGATCAAGAAGCCTATCTTGAGCGCCTGCAGAAAGCTCGACATCGAACTCGAGCTCGGAGCGTTCATCTGCAAAAACAACAACATGGGAGAGCCAATCCCCATCGACGAGGCCCCAGACTACATCTTCGGTGTCGTGCTGCTCAACGACTGGTCTGCTCGCGATATCCAGGCCTGGGAGTACGTACCTCTAGGGCCTTTCACTGCAAAGAATTTTGCATCCTCTATTAGCCCTTGGGTCGTTCTGAGTGACGCACTTGAGCCCTATCGCACATCTGGCCTTGATAACGACGTGGAAGTCTTGGACTATTTGAAGGAGAAAAGCAAGAACAATGTCTACGACATCAAATTGGAAGTTGAGCTCAGAAGTAAGTGGCTACACAATTGAGGCCAAACAGTATGCTGATTTTGTACAAACACAGCTTCCTCGGGTGCCACCACCACAATCTCTCGTACATCAGGAAGGAACCTCCTCTTTTCTTTCAACCAGATGCTCACCCACCACTCTATTACCGGTTGCCCCATGCGTATAGGAGATATGCTAGGTTCTGGCACCATATCAGGGACAGAAGCATCTGAGCGTGGCAGTCTTCTCGAGCAAAACAGAAACAGTAAAACGGTCATCAAGCTTGAAGGTGGTGAGCAGCGTGTCTTCTTGGAGGATGGTGATGAAGTCACCATCAGGGGAGTGTGTATCGGCGAAGATGGATTGCGAGTGGGCTTTGGAGAATGCAAAGGCAACATCATCCCTGCTGTATCTATCTAGCTGCTCTAAGCACAGAGACTTGTGTTCATAGCAGCCCAGCATCCTATTCTGCATCGCACTCTAGCTAAAATCAAGAAAGATCCTACATCTCTCTCATCTGCTTCACTGTTGGCAAATGTACCAAGATTACACCAGATCTATAAGTTCATCTTAGCCTTCAGTAAACAGAGAGTTTGTCTGACGAGCTATTCAAACACAAGGTGCTTTGTTGATATGGTTCGCTTACTGGGAAAACTATCTTGCCTTCTGACGGTTGTTTGAACGTGCACCGCGGCAGGCTGAGAGCTCGGCTGTGTTGACCCTACGTTCGAGTCACCAAGCATGAAGTTTTGATTTCATTATGATGTGTGTTCATACATAGTGACACTACCGCCTCGTCTGTAATGACCTGATGGACAGTCTGATCCCAGTGTGCCCGGCTAATTCCTTGTCGGTTGAAACGTAAGTACGTAACAGGGTGCTTTCACCTGGTTCCGCGATGGTGCGGATCTGTTCCGCGCCGGCTCGACATCCGAAGCACCTTCTACCAAACCAAGACAAAGGCGGGGAACGACATAGCGGATGGTATGACCGTGAAAAGGCTAGTGATCACAAGACAACTGGCTTCTGACGTTCCACACGAGGAAGCGGGGCCCAGTGGGCTTGGTCTTTGCTGAACCAGTAAGAGTATAAGACTTGGTAAGAAGCAGCGAAAGTTGGCCATCGCAATCCTAGCAATTTTTAGCATTGTAATTTCATTCAACCAACATGCCTTCTCCAGTGGTGATTGGTGTTGCTGCTCTTGTGGTATTTCTCGTTGTTCGATACCTCAATTCGTCCGACATTCCCAGAATCAAGAATCTTCCTGAGATTCCCGGAGTGCCTCTGTTTGGCAATCTGCTTCAATTGGGAACCGACCATGCTCTCGTTGCTCGAAAGTGGGCGAAGCAATATGGTCCAGTTTTCCAGACCCGCCTAGGAAACAAGGTAAGCCTTCCAATGCAGAGTGATGACGGATAAACATGCTGAAAGCTGGAACAGCGTATTGTGTTCGCAAACACTTTCGATTCTGTCAAGCACTTGTGGGTCACAAACCAATCAGCATTGATCTCTCGACCTACCCTGCATACCTTCCATACCGTGGTTTCGTCCTCGAGCGGATTTACCATCGGAACCTCTCCATGGGATCCAAGCTGCAAGGAACGAAGGAAGGCAGCAGCAACCGCTCTCAATCGTCCTGCAGTACAAAGCTACATGCCCTTCATCGACTTTGAAGCAACAAGATCGATCAAGGAGATGCTTGCGGACTCGAAAGATGGTACCATCGACATCGACCCCAATCCATACTTTCAGCGATACGCTTTGAGCACGAGTCTTACCCTCAATTACGGCATCAAAATTGAAGGCAGCATCGACAACGAGATGCTCAAAGAGATCACTCATGTTGAGCGTGAGATCAGTAACTTCAGGTCCACATCGAACAACTGGCAAGACTACATCCCCTTGATGAGACTTTGGCCGTCGAACAACAAGAAGCCACTCGAGTACAAGCAGCGTAGAACAGCATACATGACGAAGTTGCTGAACATGCTGAAAGAGAAGATTAGAACCGGTACAGACCGACCATGCATTACTGGCAATATTCTCAAGGACCCGGAAGCGAAGCTCAACGATGCCGAGATCATGTCCATCTGTCTTACAATGGTCAGTGCCGGCCTGGATACCGTTCCAGGAAACCTAGTCATGTGTTTGGCATATCTCTCGTCCGAGCACGGTCAACAGATCCAGAAACGGGCTCTTGATGAGATCAACAAGGTATATCCGAACGGCGACGCATGGGAGAAATGTCTGGTCGAAGAAAAGGTTCCCTACATCACAGCCTTAGTCAAAGAGACTCTGAGGTTCTGGTCCGTCATCCCAATCTGTCTGCCACGAGTCAGCATCAAGGATATCGAATGGCAAGGTGCCGTGATTCCCTCTGGCACTACCTTTTACATGAACGCTTATGCGGCCAACTACGACGAATCGCACTTCACGAACCCCTTCAAGTTTGAACCCGAGAGATATCTGGACAAGGAGATGTCAGGTATCGAGCACTTCGGATACGGAGCTGGCAGTCGAATGTGTGCAGGCAGTCACTTGGGCAATCGCGAGCTGTACACTGCATTTTTGAGACTCATCACGGCGTTCCAATTCGTGTCACCGAAGGATCCTAGAGACAGTCCAGTTCTTGATGCACTGGATGCGAATGCTCTTCCCACCAGTCTTACCGTAAGTTTGTCCAATTATGTTCCAGGAAGATGCATGACTGACAAGCCCGCAGATGGAACCAAAGCCATTCAAGGTTGGCCTTCGCGTGCGCAACAGGCAGCAGCTAGACCAGTGGATTAGAGAGAGCGAGGACAGAACAGCAGATCTTTGAGCACCGCGAACTCGGATAGCGTGTGGGCGTCTGTGTCAAGTGATTGATGAATGTCGCAGATGATGTGAACACGAGGACAGACTTTGCCGCGTGATTGGCGCAAGTCGTCCAACGTACCTTGATGGCCCTAGAGAATAGATCACGTACCACCAAAATCATCCCCTTCGTTTCCAGCATACAACTGCCAACCACCGTCCTCTCGGCCTTCGAAACACGAGAGAGTCCTTTATGATTCACGACAAGAAAAGGTGGATGAGGCTCTGATTACCGTAACCCTGTCCTGTTCATCGTAGATTTTACCCCGGATCTTCTGCTTTGTGACGTAGGAGGAAGATCAACGGCCCGTTGCAGCAGCAATTTCGTCAACCTTGAAGGTCGACGAGTTGGTGCAATTGATTTCCTGTGTGCGAGGCGTGCAAGAGGAGAAACATTCACCATGTTCTGCTGGCGTGCTTCGGTCCTGTCGGCACTGATTATATCCACTCTCGGGCCTGTGAAGGCACTACAGGAGCCTCTACTCGACAATGGCGCGTCAAACACGAAAAGACGGCAATTGCACGGCCGATTCCTGCAGGTGACGGGTGAGTGTTAATGTCCAGCTCCACTCGGAATGTCACCAACTGACCATGTCTTGATACAGACTTCCATCCGGATCCATTCTACAA
>Ga0115848_100002_pt1 | contig 48252 bp, 41 predicted proteins | sample InSIn3gowninarea_FD_83862 | JGI IMG/M metagenome (GOLD analysis project Ga0115848, IMG submission 83862) | reverse complement strand
TCAGCAGATCTTGTTGTTACAAATCCTGACAACAGCATAGAAAACCTGTCTGAGATCAAAAATAATTTAATGAAACAGAAATTACCGGAAAGTCCTTTCAACCGTGTTATTGAAAAAATAACCCTGACCGGCAATGTTGCTATTGTAATGGGATACGAAACCATGGCTGCTTCAAACACATTAAACAAACCTGAAAAGATAAGTCTCAGAAGATATACCAACATCTGGATAAAAAATAATAACGACTGGAAACTCACAGCCCGTCAGGCAACTAATACGCTGGCTTTAAAGTAATTACGGCATCGCTTCTCAGCTTACAGATCTTCCGGGCCGGCTTTCCAATAAGGATAAGACATTTAGTGAAAAAATTATTGTTTAACCGGGAATGAAATAAGATCAGTATCTTATTTTGTATAACCTGTAACTTACATTAGAATTGTTTGTTATTTTGTATCTTGGTTTTGATGGTAACAAATTATTTTCATGGAAAGATTTACTGGTCTGTTTGGTATTGCATTGATTTTAGGGATTGCATTTGCAATGTCAAACAATCGTAAAGCAATTAATTTTCGTACGGTTGGCGTTGGTTTGGCAATTCAGTTTGGGCTTGCCGTGTTTATTCTCCGTACCGATACAGGCCAGGCTATATTCCAATGGCTTGGAGCAAAAGTTCAAAAATTACTTTCATTCTCAGATAAAGGTGCAGATTTTGTTTTTGGAACGCTTGTACGTCCTGAGCTGATGGCCCGTGCATTTGGCCCCGGAAATGATTTTGTATTCTTCTTTAAAGTAATACCTACCATTATTTTTGTAGCAGTTCTGGTCAATATGCTTTATCATTTAGGTATCATGCAGCGTGTGGTGTCTATTATGGCGCGTGGCGTATACTGGCTGATGGGCGTGAGCGGGGCTGAGGCGGTATCAAACGTAGCCAGTACTTTTGTCGGGCAGGGTTATTTTTTCAATAACACGGTTGAAAGGACTTTCCGGTAATTTCTGTTTCATTAAATTATTTTTGATCTCAGACAGGTTTTCTATGCTGTTGTCAGGATTTGTAACAACAAGATCTGCTGACCACAACTGAAAAAGTGACGCTGTATCACCCTTGATAAAAGCATTTGCCTCCTGATTTTCAATACTTCTGATTTCATCCGTTTCAATTCTTAATCTGAGAGCAGGGTCGTTTGCAGCATTGGTGGTTTGTTCAATAATTACCCTTGAATCCGGGTTTAAAATACCAGCCTGAGTTTTGGATCTGTACTTAAATGAGGTGGCAATCAGAATTAAAACAACAAAAGTCAGAATATTCCTTTTCATGGTTCACTATACAATTAAAATATTTTTCAATGGCTATAAATACAAACGCTGTGCCATAAAAGGCAGTATTGGCAGCATACAAATATTTTAAAATAATTTCATGAAAAAATACCGTATTTATACCTTATTTATATACGTATATGTACGTGAAAAGTAACATTATGATTAAGACAAAAAAAAGAGAGCCGGTTTCCCGACTCTCTTCTGACTTATGAACCTTACTACTGTTAATATCCCAAAACCGGTGCAAGCCATTTTTCAATTTCTTCCAGCGGCATATTTTTTCTTCTTGCGTAATCTTCAACCTGGTCTTTAAAAATTTTACCAACAGGAAAATAACGGCTTTCAGGATGTGAAAAGTACCAGCCGCTCACGCTGCTGGCAGGATACATGGCGTAACTTTCCGTCAGGGTAACGCCAATTTTTTCAGCTTCCAGCAAATCAAACAGCATACGTTTTTCAGTATGATCAGGACTGGCAGGATAGCCCGGTGCCGGACGAATACCCGTATACGCTTCCTTGATCAGCTCTTCGTTGGTAAAGTTTTCATCCGGAGAATGTCCCCATATTTCCTTACGCACACGCTCATGCATCAATTCAGTAAGTGCTTCAACCAGTCTGTCGGCCAGTGCTTTGACCATGATACTGTTGTAATCGTCATGATCAGCTTCAAATTTTTCAATCAGCGCTTCAATGCCGATACCAGCCGTTACTGTAAATCCACCAATATAATCCATGTGGCCGCTTTCCAGCGGAGCAATAAAGTCAGATAGGCAATAGTTAGCCAATCCTTTTGCTTTTTCAGTCTGCTGGCGCAGATGATGCAGCACCTTCATAGTATCATTGATCAGTTCGCCGCCAGTAATCTGTTCCGCTGTATGCTGACTTATTCTGTATTCAATATGCTCGTGAGATCCATGACGCTCACAGGAAGTTTGTTTTACTTCCTCTTCAAAATGGTGCAGAATGATATCATCACCAATCGAGTTGGCCGGCCAGAAACCCAGTACGGCACGTGCCTTCAGACTTTTATCCCGGATAATTTCACCCAAAAGTACAGCAGCATCTTCAAACAGACGCGAGGCTTCTTCACCTACTACCTTATCTTCAAATATCTTCGGATATTTTCCGTGCAGCTGCCAGGTCTGGAAAAATGGCGTCCAGTCAATATACTTTGCAATTTCTGCAAGGTCATAATCATCATAAACGCGTGATCCTAAAAATTGCGGCTTTTTGGCAGTGAAATTTGTCCAGTCTATTTTTACTTTATTTTCACGTGATTTTTCAATCGGGTGATGCGATTTTTCTCCGCCTCTTTTGGCATGATCTTCACGCAATTTGGCATATTCTCCCTTAATATCACTCAAAACCTGTGCCTGGCTCAGGTCACTCTGTATCAGCTTTCCAGCCACAGGAACGGATCTGGACGCATCCAGCACATGAATAACAGCCCCGGAATAGTTAGGGTCAATTTTTACAGCCGTGTGAATACGTGAAGTTGTGGCACCGCCGATCAAAAGCGGCATGGTAAAATTACGGCGCTCCATCTCTTTGGCCACGCCCACCATTTCATCCAGCGAAGGCGTAATCAAACCCGATAGCCCGATAATATCCACATTATGCTCAATGGCGGCTGACAAAATTTTATCTGTGGATACCATGACGCCTAAATCTATAATTTCATAGTTATTACAGCCCAGCACCACGCCAACAATATTTTTTCCAATATCATGCACATCGCCTTTTACGGTTGCCAGTAAAATTTTACCGGCAGCCGAAGAACCTTCCTGTTTTTCTGCTTCAATGTAAGGCTGTAAAAATGCCACTGCTTTTTTCATTACACGGGCAGATTTCACTACCTGCGGAAGAAACATTTTTCCTTCCCCGAACAGATCACCCACAATGCTCATGCCATCCATCAGCGGACCTTCAATTATTTCCAGAGGACGGGCGAACATAGGCAAACATTCTTCTACATCCTGTTCGATATAATCTGCATTGCCTTTTACCAGCGCATGACTGATTCTTTCTCTTACCGGAAGCTCACGCCAGGTAAGATCAGGACCCGTAGCTACTTTTCCTTTGTCTTTTACCGTTTCGGCAAATGCCACCAGCTTTTCAGTAGCTTCCGTATTCCGGTTTAAAAGTACATCTTCAACCAGTTCCAGAATATCTTTTGGAATTTCATCATAGATACCCAGCTGTCCGGCATTTACAATACCCATATCCATTCCGGCCCGGATAGCGTGGTATAAAAATGCCGTATGAATGGCTTCACGTACCAGCTCATTTCCCCGGAAACTGAATGAAACATTGGATACACCGCCGGAAACTTTTGCATAAGGCAGATTTTCCTTGATCCACTTTATTGATTCTATAAAATCTACCGCATAGTTATTATGCTCTTCCATTCCTGTTGCCACAGTCAGGATATTCGGATCGAAAATAATATCCTGAGGCGGGAAACCTACCACATCTACCAGAATGCGGTATGCTCTCGAACAGATTTCTTTTCTTCTTTCCAGGTTATCTGCCTGACCGGTTTCGTCAAAAGCCATCACCACCGCAGCAGCTCCGTAACGCATAACCGCTCGTGCAGATTCTATAAATTTCTCTTCTCCTTCTTTTAAGGAAATGGAATTGACAATTGCTTTTCCCTGCGTACATTTCAGACCAGCTTCAATGACTTCCCATTTGGAAGAATCGATCATCAGCGGTACACGGGAAATATCCGGTTCAGCAGCGATCAGGTTCACGAAAGTTTTCATCGCTTCCACGCCATCGATCATTCCCTCATCCATGTTGATGTCGATCACCTGTGCGCCGTTTTCAACCTGATCACGGGCAACGGCCAGAGCTTCGTCATATTTACCGCTACGGATCAGACGCGCAAACATTTTGGAACCCGATACATTACAACGCTCCCCGATATTTACAAAATTGGTCAGCCTGGTAATATCCATCGGTTCCAGCCCTGAAAGTTTCAGGTTCTTTTCAGACTGTGGAATTTCTCTTGGTTTGTATTTTCCGGCCAGATCAGCAATCACACGGATATGACCCGGCGTAGTTCCGCAGCATCCGCCAATGATATTGATCAGGCTGTCTCTCAAAAAACCGTCAATTACTTCTCCCATTTGCTCCGGCGACTCGTCATATTCACCCATTTCATTCGGCAAACCTGCATTGGGGTGAGCAGAAGTGTAAAAAGGAGAATTTTTAGCAAGAATCTGAACATAAGGGCGCATCAAATCGGCTCCCAAAGCACAGTTCAGCCCAACCGATAAAAGCGGCAGGTGCGATATGGAAGTTAAGAACGCCTCAGTGGTTTGACCGGAAAGTGTACGGCCGGAAGCATCGGTAATCGTCCCTGAAACCATAATGGGCAAATAGCCGTCAGCTCCAACGCGCCAGCCCGGCAGCACTTCTACTTTCCCGTTTTTTGCATCTGCAAAAAATTTGTCAATCGCGAAAAGCGCCGCTTTCGCATTCAATGTATCAAAAACAGTTTCAACCAGAAGAAGGTCGCAGCCTCCGTCCGTCAAACCTTTAACTTGTTCATAATAAGCAGTTACCAGCTGATCAAAAGTAATAGCACGATAACCGGGATTGTTTACATCCGGGGATAAAGAGGCAGTACGGTTGGTCGGCCCGATTGAACCCGCCACAAAACGTGGTTTATCCGGCTCACGTTCTGTAAAATCGTCAGCCACTTCGCGGGCAATTTTCGCTGATTCGTAGTTCAGTTCATAAACCAGTTCCTCCATACCGTAATCCGCCATCGCAATGGTAGTTCCTGAAAAAGTATTGGTTTCCGCAATATCAGCACCGGCTTCAAAATAAGCAGCATGGATTTCCCTGATCACATCCGGACGGGTCAGAGAAAGCAAATCGTTATTACCTTTTACATCATGTCCCCAATCCTTAAATCTTTCTCCGCGATAATCGTGATCTTCTAATTTATAGCGTTGAATCATCGTACCCATTGCACCATCCAGTACAAGAATACGCTGTTTCAGTATTTCACGAATGTCAAATTTTTGTGCTGTTATCATGATCTTTATATCGTAATTCGAAAAAATAGCCCGCCATTAAATAGTATACAACTTTGTCATCCCGCAGTTTATAAAGATTGACAGTACAAATTTACGCTGATAGATGTTTTATTCAAAAAATTGAAAAAAATCAGACGCTTAGTCTGCTTATTGCAGATCAGGTAAATTATTTATCTACTTTTGAAGTAAAAAATGGAATTGTAAAGATAATCTATCTATGTATAATCTGGATGATACGGATTGCAGAATACTGCACTATCTGCAGCAGGATGCTACGTTGAAAACGCGTGAATTGTCTGAAAAACTGAATCTTTCCTATACGCCGGTGTATGAGCGTATCCGCCGGCTCGAAAAGGAAGGCATCATCAAAAAATATGTGGCGCTTGTTGACCGGGAGAAAGTCGGCAAAAAACTAATGGTATTCTGCAACATAGCCTTGAAAGAACATTCACTGACCATGGGTGAAAAATTTGTCAAAGCCGTTATGGCCATGCCTGAGGTTATGGAATGTTTTAATATTTCGGGAGACTATGATTTTCTGCTGAAAATTGTAGTTAATGATATGTCTCAATACCAGCATTTCCTGATGCAGAAGTTGGGCTCCCTGGAAAATATAGGAAGTTCGCACAGTCTTTTTGTGATGGGCGAAATAAAAAATACCTCAGAAATTGAAATGCTGGATTCAAAAACAAAATAGTGGCTGCTTTTGAGATAATGGCATATGAGATAATGAAGGATTGATCAGAAAAAATAAATACGGAACCAGAAGATCCGGCCCCGTATTCCAACTCACCCCTAACAAAAATTTTTAATGTCTTTTAGGGCCTTTTACAGGCTTTTCCAATTCTTTATTGATAGTCCCATCCGCATTGAATAACAGGATCTTAACTTTGCTATCAATTATTATACCTACAAAATATTGTCCGTCTGCATTGGTGCCTGCTTTCTTGATTTCAGCGCCTGCGTATGTTGTCGTAATGTAAGAAGTGACTGCAGCCGGAAGATCTGCTACGGCAACTTCTGTCAGTTTTGCTTTATGGGCAACACGGGTCAGCTCTTCTTTAAATGTTCCGTCTGCATTAAATATTAACCCTTTTGGCGTTGTTCCGTCAGCAAGCAGAATGCTTACCACCGTTTTACCGCTTTGGTCTGCTGCAGCATATTTAATAGTCGATGACGGGTATGTTGTTGAAATATAAGCGGTGATCACAGGAGACAGATCAGCCACAGCAACCTCCGTCAGCTTGCCTTTGCAGACATGCATGGTAACAGAATCGGATTCTACTGAAAAACGTGCAGCCGTTGTCGAAATCGTTTCCAGGCTGACAGCGTCGGAACTTGCATCAGTTGCCGGATTCACGCCGGAGTTATCCTTGCTACAGGATACCATCCACATACCCACTGATGCGACAAGTAATAAAACTACCCTTCTCATAATACAATTAGTTTAACGTGTGACAATAACAAAGCATCCGCTGCTCTAAGGGTCATTACGCCACGTTAAAGTGTGTTGTTGCAACAAGCAGGGCTTTTATTTAAAAAAAGTTAATTTCTTTTCCGGATTTAAATATTTTCATCTGCTTATGCCCTTAAAACTGTACATGCAAAATCCTAATGTACTTTATTTCCTCACTGATTATCAATCTGGTAAGTATGAAAAATACGTTTTCAAACATTAAAATATTTAACAAAAAGATTAACTTAGCAAAAGATTTTTTCTGACTTAATTTTTTTTGCAACAGATTGGCTGGCGCAGGCGTACCTGCTTATACAAATTCATATCCTGACAAATCTGACATCCTAACTTTGCTATTTGGTAAAAAATCTTCCTTTGATGAAAACGACTTCGGAACGGTCGTTTCTGCATGTGTAGCTGGCAACAACCAGGCGCAGCGGTATTTGTATAAACATTTTTTCAGTTATTCGAAAAGCATCTGCCTGCGCTATACTTCTACACCAGAAGAAGCCGAGGAGGTTTTAAATGAAGGTTTTCTGAAAGTCTTTAACAATATGGACAGGTATGATGCTGCGCATCCCTTTAAGGCATGGCTTCGTACCATTATGGTAAACACGGCCATCAGCTATTACCGGAAACATAAAAAACATCATGAAGATATGGTGTCCCTTGAAGATGCTCCTTATCCACGGTTTGATGATGACATTGTAGGCCAGATAACAGCAGATGAAATTTTAGAACTGATACAGGAAATAAAACCAATTTATAAAACCGTCTTTCTGCTGTATGTGGTAGACGGATATAACCACCGCGAAATAGCTGATTTACTGCAAATTAATGAAGCTACGGTACGCTCGCATTATGTACGGGCAAGAGCACGGTTACAACACTTGATCAAACAATATTATCCTCATCTCTTTCCCAGTGATTGGGGCATAAAGTCTTTCAAAAGCAATGAAAACTGATAAATTTGAAAAAACTATACGCCGGAAACTAGAAAGCATTGAGCCGGAATTCCATGAAGATGACTGGACGAAAATGCAGAACTACATGAATGCCCATACGCCACCAACGTTTTGGCAGCAATACAGTTCATGGTTTGGTTATGCGGCGGCAGCGGCTGTGACTTCGGTGATGGTCTTTTTGTATGTGAACCAGCTTTCGCAGAATAATACTTTGCTGAGTGATGTCAGGACTTTAAAGAACCAGATTGAAGTCATTAAAAATACACCGGCAGTTGTTCAGAAAACAGATACGGTTTACATTGTGCAGCACGAAAAAGCGGCAAAACCTTCTTACGATAAACCGGCATATCATCAGCAGGAACAGGATGTAACAGAGTCTTTCGGCACACAGGAATTACTGGCTGATCAGGATGCAGTTCAGGAAATCAGAGAAGAGAATAATACGGATCCTGTTTTAAATCCGGATGCTGAAAAGGATAATAAAGAAATTGAAAGTTCTTCTTTGAATAAGTCCAGCGATATTTTGGCTGGTAACAGCAAACGGGATCATAATGAAATTACAGAACCAGACGCCGGTTTATCTCCTGAAAAAGCTGTGAGTAATCCGGTTAATAACAAAATTCCCCGCAATATTGAATTGAATACTTCCATTGCCAACAACAGCAGATCAGAAATAACCGCAAATAATAACGATCCGGGAGTAAATACAAAAGGCAGTTTTGGTTCAGGAAATATTCGTAATAATTCCGGTTCAAATAGAAGCGGCAATACAGGAAACAGAAGCGGAAATTGGGGTGCAAATAATAGTGACGGCAATAATCAGAACAATATTCCTGTAACGTCTCAAAAAACACTGGATGAAAAATTTGATCAGCTTGCCGTACAATCACCGGTAAAAAAAATTAACTATATGGCAGTTTCCCGCAGAATGAATTACGGCCTTGTACACAGAATGGCCCCCAAACAGGTAAAAAATGTATTGTTAGCAGCCAATACGCCAAAAATACCGGAAACTGCCAAAAGTACAGAATCAACAAAGAAAGCGGAATCAGTAAAAAAAGCAGAAACAGCTATACCTAAACTGAACCTAAAAGTGCCTTATCGCTTTGGTGTGGCGCAGCAATGGGAAGGCAAAAATCAGGTGAGAACGGTGCTGGGAGAAGTGCTGGTTTCAAAAAACTTTTCTATCTCTACCGGAGTGAGCTGGGTTAAAATAAAACCGGCAGATTTTCATTCAGAAAAGATGTATAATGACAGAACAAGGAGGGATTTTAAAAGAGACCATTTTCTGCCGATGGCTTTGAAAATTGTTAATATGAACATCCAGTCTTCTCTTATCCAGATTCCGCTGAATGTTGCTTTCAGAAGTAATCTTAAAAATAACTTTGCCTATTTCATCGGTGCCGGAACAAACTTTACGGTTCAGTCCAAAAGAGAAATAGCTTATGACTGTTATTTCAACCTCCCAAATCCGGGCCCGAAACCTGGTGCCAACGAGGCATATTTCCGCGAACGCATTTCGGAGAAGATGGATTTGAAACTGGTCAATTCTGTAAACTTTTCGGCAGGCATAGAAAAAAGCTGGCATCCGCTTGTTGTTCAGGCAGAAGGTTATCTGTATTCTTACTTTACGCCGCTTTCACCGCAAGCCTCCCGCAGCGGCCCGGGTTTTAAAATCAAGCTGTTATATCAGCTTGGCAAAAAAATGTAAATGCCCTGGTAGACAATTCTGAATATTTTAATTGAAAGATGTTCGTGAAAAGCCCTATTTTTGGTTTTTATTAAACCTTTATGACCATTCGCTTTTGAAATTTGCTGCAATAGATATTGGATCCAATGGTGCCCGTATGCAAATATCCTCGGTTTTGCAAGACGAAGGAATCACTCGTTTAAAAAAGGTGGAATACGTTCGTTTCCCGCTCCGGCTGGGACATGATGTATTTACACAAGGAAGAATATCTCCTGTCAGTGAGGACCGTATGATAAAACTGATGCTTTCGTATCAGCTTTTAATGGAACTTCATGAAGTGGAAGATTATATGGCTTGTGCCACTTCCGCGATGCGTGAAGCTGAAAACGGCTATGAAGTCCGCTCCAATATTGAACAAAGAACGGGCATTTATATTCAGATTATTGACGGGCAGCGTGAAGCTGAACTTGTAAACAATGTGGTTGTAAAATCCCTTAGCGATGGCCAGTACCTGCACATTGATGTAGGCGGCGGAAGCACAGAGCTGAACCTTTACCAGGACCGCAGAAAGATCGTTGCCAAATCCTTTAAACTTGGCTCTGTACGTTTACTGGAAGGAAAAGAATCAAAAACAGCTTTTCAGAAAATGCAGGAATGGATCACGCAGTATGTTGATCATTCACAACCGATACAAGCCGTGGGTACAGGCGGTAATATTAACAAGCTGTTTGACCTGTCGTCCAAGCTATCCGAAAGTTCTACCAGCCTGGATGAAATTATCCGCATGAGGGATTACATAGCGCAGTTCAGCCTGGAAGACCGTATCAATAAACTTCAGCTGAACCCTGACCGTGCGGATGTGATCGTACCGGCAGGAGATATTTATACTTCGGCCATGAAATGGGCAGGAGCCATAGTCATTCATGTGCCGGATGTAGGCCTGAAAGATGGTATGCTGCAACTGCTTTATGACCGCGCCTGCAAGAAAAAAAGGATCTGAAAAGACCCTTTTTAGTTAGCTTTTTCGAAACAAGTACTACCAGACTTGTTCAAGATCCTTGGAAGTGTATTTATGATTACGATCAATAAATACACTTTTTTTGCTTTCACGCTTTAAGGCCAGAGGATTTTTCTTTCCTAATCTTGACATTAAAGCTACCGGTAAAAGAACAAGAAAGAATACAGCAGACAACAAGATCCGGCCATTGATTGCCCCAAGTATTTCTGCTATTTTGTACCATCCTTTTACAATCAGATCACCAACAACCGGAATGGCTATACTAAGCACACCCACTGCTGCTGCTGCAATCAGGAAATAAGGATAACGTGATTTGAAGACAAAGTATAATACAACCAGCCCGGTTACAATAACCAGCTGGGCTTTGGATTTTTCCGATTCACTCATTTTTATTGGATAAGGGATATAAAAAACAGGCTTTTGTTTGAAAAACAAAGCCTTTTAGTACATGTAAAAGCCATCAGTATTAAGATACCGATGGCTTTTTTTATTTTAGAATAAAGTATAAATGAACGGTGCAACGGCTGAACCACCACCAATCACGATCAATACGCCAATCAGCAGCAAAACAATAATGACAGGGGCAAGCCACCATTTCTTGCGCTCTTTCATGAATGCGAACAGGTCTGTTAAAAAATCCATTTCTTTTATTATTTATGGTTATTATTTTTTCTGATTTATTTTAAGCCACAAAGGTATACAGAAATTATCTGATCCTGAATATCAGGGGTTTTTCATTGCATTGAAAAGCCTGTCAGCAATCAGCGCATTTAATGTTTTACTTCCGTGTCCGTCATTTTTACCTACTACGCGTTCTTTATCCGGGATTTTAGAAATACCATCGTTAATAGATACCACCGTTACGCCTTTGGATCTGAGGTAATCTTCCACTGGTTTGGTATAGGCAGCACTTTTATCAAGCTGAAACAAAAAAGGAATAAAAACCGCATACATTTTTGCTCCCGTGCTGTCTCTGTAAGCAATCATTTTAGAGAGATCCCTTAAATGCGCATTCAGGATTGTAGTATCTGTATAAGCCTTTTGAACAAAGGTTTCAAATGTGCTGAATGAAGCATGAGGAAGCTGCCAGTAAATAAAGTTTGGCAGATAAAAATGCTTGACCACGCCGGTCAGCGGCCCCTTCAGATCAGCATAAGGCGCTGCTCCTGAAAGTGACAATCCCTTTTCCCTTCCTACTTTTTCAATGTCATTCGGGAAATACTGAAGAACTATAACCTCCGGTTTTACAGGAAATTCTTCAAGCCTTTTGGCTTCATCCCTGGTATCAGCTCCGGATACACCCAGGTTATAAACAACATTCTGAGTTTTCCCCAGCTTATCTTCTAATTGGTCAGAGAAGCGTTCAGAAACATCTTCCAGTCCGTGGCCTGCGGCAAAAGAATCACCAATGACCAGAATATGTTTTTTCCCAGTCTGCGGTGTTACCTCTTTATCGTGATAGCCCAGCGCATTGACCGGATGCCAGTATTTTTCCCACCATATCTGCGATGCCTTTGAAAGCACGCCTTCATGGCTTTGTGGAACATACATGAAAATGATTTCCAGGCCTATAAACAAAACCATAAGCGGTACAATAATGGTAACCGCATTGGCTAAAATACTTTTTGACTTACTTTTAACGACACCGTAATAAAAAATACGAAGGATTTCAATGATCACCAAAAGCCAGAAAAAAGTTTTTGTGATACGGATATGCCAGTTGTCACTCTGCGGCGCGCCGGGATAATCGAAGCGTATATTAAAATGCTCAGGATAAAACAGGAACAAAAATAACATTCCCAGAAAAAGTATCCGGATTATGCTGGTAACAAGTTTTGACATCATATAATCTTCTGATAGGGAGTAAAATCAAATAGCTGTTTTATTTTTAATCAAGAACGAACTCTTCTTGCCAGTTATCTTTTTCCATCCATTCAGGCTGCATTTTCTTGTCAAAAATATAATTACCGACAACTAAGTAGTCCATTTCTGTACGCATAAAACAGCGGTATGCATCATTTGGCGTACAAACAATTGGTTCTCCGCGCACGTTGAAACTTGTATTTACAACCACTGCATAGCCTGTCAACGCTTTAAAAGAATCGATCAATTCGTAATACCGCGGGTTGGTTTCTTTATGTACCGTCTGAATCCGGGCAGAATAATCAATATGCGTTATGGAAGGTAAATCTGAACGCTCAAAGTATAATTTCTCACGCAGATCCATAGCATCGTAGTTAGCCGGCACAGGTTTACGTCTGCCTTCTGCTACCGGATGCACCAGCAGCATGTAAGGTGATATGCCGTCATAATCAAAATAATCCGCACAGTTTTCTGCCAGCACAGAAGGCGCAAAAGGACGGAAAGATTCTCTGTATTTGATTTTAAGATTAAGCTTTTTCTGCATTTCAGCATTACGCGGATCGCCCAGAATACTTCTTCCGCCAAGGGCTCTTGGCCCGAATTCCATCCGGCCCTGCACCCAGCCTACTACATTGCCATCAGCAAGCAGCTTGGCTGCCGTATCAGCAAGGTCTTTAAAATTCCCGAAGTATGTCGAAGCGGCTTTATATTTTTTTCCTACCAGTTCCACTTCCAGATCAGAAAAGGTAGGTCCGAGATATGATCCTCTCATCGCATCTGCCTTCCAGGTTATCTTGCGCTCCTGACCAAAATAGATATGGTAAGCAGCCTGCGCAGCACCTAAAGCCCCGCCAGCATCACCGGCAGCAGGCTGAATAAATATGTCTTTGAAAATATTTGCTTTCTGTAATTTTCCGTTAGAAACACAGTTTAAAGCAACACCGCCCGCCATGCAAAGATAATCTGCACCGGTAAGGCGTTTGGCTTCACGAGCCATTCTTATTACTGCCTCCTCTGTTACATTCTGAATAGCCAGTCCCAGATTGCAATGTACAGCTTCCAGTGCGTCTTCAGGCTTTCTGGTTTTGAATCCGAAAAGTGCTTCCCACTTGTCTTCATTCACCATTTTTAATCCGGTGGCATAATCAAAATATTCCTGGTTCAGCCAGACCGAGCCATCTTCTTTTAATTCAATAAGATCTTTCAGGATGATTTCTTCATATCGGGCAATATCCGGCGAAGATGGATTTCCATAAGGAGCAAGTCCCATCAGTTTGTATTCTCCGGAATTAACACGGAATCCTAGAAAATAGGTAAATGCGGAGTAGAGCAATCCCAGGGAATGCGGAAATTTCAGTTCTTTAAGATTGGTAATATCTTTTCCCTCTCCCAGACAAATAGAAGCTGTTGCCCATTCGCCTACACCATCAATGGTCAAAATTGCAGATTTCTCAAAAGGTGAAGGATAATAAGCACTCGCTGCATGTGACAGGTGATGCTCGGGGAAAAGCATCTTGACAGGCTTTTTCTTATCATATCCAAGTTTCACCAGCTCTTCATTGATAAGACGTTTTAAAAACATTTTTTCTTTGATCCATACCGGCATCGCTGTCAGAAAAGATCTTATACCCTTTGGGGCAAAAGCGTAATATGTTTCAAGTAACCTTTCAAATTTCAAAAGTGGCTTATCGTAAAAAACAATGGCATCTAACTCATTTAAAGTAATTCCACCATATTCCAGACAAAAACTTACTGCATTGGCAGGAAAACCTGGATCGTGCTTTTTACGGGTAAAACGTTCTTCCTGTGCAGCTGCAATTATTTCTCCGTTTTCAATAAGCGCGGCTGCTGAATCATGGTAAAAAGCCGAAATTCCTAAAATCTTCATTTAAACTCAATTATTTAACTTATTCACTGTGACAGTAATAATCTTCAAAATTGCAAAAAAAAGAGCAATATTAATTATTGCCACTCATTATAACATATATAAAGATTCTTAATCTATCAGACGGTCACATGCACAGCAAACATTTTTTCAATTATGATACTTTATTCATTTAGCCGGGGACATAAAATTTGTACAATTTTCATGCCTGCTTAAATATATACGTAAGCCGCCTACATATGGATGAAGGCGATAAACATTATTATCAGCCTTTAATTTACCTCCTTGCTTAATACCCTTACAGGCTTATTTTGCTCATCCAGAGCAACAAAGGTAAACATTCCTGAGACTGCTTTTTCACGTTTTTGTTCATACATCTGTTCAACAAAAATATCTACGCGAACTTTCATACTGGTATTGCCTATTTCCGCAACAGTACCCACCAGCTCAATAATTGTCCCCGCAGCAATCGGGTGTGTAAAATCAATGCGGTCCGAGGAAACGGTAACACATTTCAGGCGCGTAAAACGGGTAGCTGTCATAAAGGCCACCTCATCCATCATCGACAATGCCGTTCCACCAAACAGCGTGTCGTAATGATTTGTATTATTAGGAAAAACAGTTTTAAAAACCCGTGTTTCTGATAATCTTATTCTTTCGTCTAAATCCATAATTGCTAAAAAAGAAATCTCCCGGTATCAGGATAGCCGGGAGATTCTATAAAATATAAGTATAGTCTTATTACTGCCCGATTGTTACTGATTCCCGCAGCAAGTTAGCAGCCGTAATCATATTTCGCAAGGCAGCTTCGGTTTCCGGCCACTTTCTGGTTTTCAAACCGCAGTCCGGATTGACCCAAAGATTGCGCGCCGGAATAACATCCAGCGCCTTTTCCAGCAAGGCAGTGATTTCCTCAACAGAAGGCACACGCGGTGAATGTATATCATAAACGCCAGGCCCGATTTCGTTTGGATAATTGAAATCAGCAAAAGCATCCAGCAGCTCCATCTGCGAACGGGAAGTTTCAATGGTAATCACATCGGCATCCATCGCTGCGATAGAATCAATAATATCATTAAATTCGGAATAGCACATATGCGTATGGATCTGCGTTTGATCTGCTACTCCGGCTGCACTCAGACGGAAAGCATCAACGGCCCATTTCAGATATGCTGTCCAATCGGATTTGCGTAAAGGCAAACCTTCACGGATGGCAGGTTCGTCGATCTGAATTACTTTAATCCCTGCTTTTTCAAGATCAATCACTTCATCACGAATGGCAAGGCCGATCTGGAAAGTCGTATCTTTTCTTGGCTGATCGTCGCGCACAAAGGACCATTGCAAAATCGTAACCGGACCGGTTAGCATACCTTTCACCAGTTTTTCAGCATTGGCCTGCGCAAAAGCTGACCAGCGGATTGTCATCGGTTCGGGACGTTCCACATCTCCGAAAATAACGGGCGGTTTCACACAGCGGCTGCCATAACTTTGTACCCAGCCATTTTCCGTAAAAACAAATCCGGAAAGTCTTTCTCCGAAATATTCTACCATATCATTCCGCTCAAACTCTCCATGCACGAGTATATCAATACCTAATTCTTCCTGCCAGCGAATCGAGCTGATCACTTCTTCTTCAATTCTGCTTTCGTATTCTTCAAAAGATAAAGTACCTTTTTTCAATTTTGCACGAAACTGACGCACTTCATCGGTCTGGGGAAAAGAGCCGATTGTGGTAGAAGGGAAAAGCGGAAGTTTTAATTTTTCCAGTTGAATTTTCTGGCGCGAAGAGAAAGGACTTACCCGCTCAAAATCATTTTCTTCAATCGCAGCGACTCTTTCTTTTACCGTGCTTTTATGGATTAATGATGAAGTACGACGGCTCTCAATAGCTTTCTGATTGAATATAAAGGCCTTATCGGTTTTGTAATCTGTACCGGCAAGTTTGGTCAAAGCAGATACTTCATGCAATTTTTGTTTTGCAAAAGCCATCCAGTTTTTTATCTCCGGAGTCAGAACCGCTTCATTATGTTCCAGTTCCAGATCATGCGGGCTGTGCAGTAAGGAAGACGAAGGGGCAATTAAAATACGTTCAGTGCCTAAAACTGCTATGGCTTGCTGAATAAAATCAAATGATTTACAATAATCATTTTTCCAGATATTTCTTCCATCGACAACACCTATGGAAAGCAGTTTTGAAGAATTGACAAATTCCTGACTTCTCAGGATTTCCGGCAAACTCGTTGCGCCACGCGTCACATCGATATGCAAAGCAGCACTGGGAAGATTTACGGCCAAAGGAAGATTAGCATCAAGTGCACCAAAATAAGTGGCCAGCAAGATTTTCAGATCCGGAACAGCCTGCTGAATTTTGTTGTAAGCAAATTTCAGTGCTTCCTGCTCTTTTTTCTCTAAATCCAGAACAAGGCAAGGCTCATCAAGCTGAACCCATTCAGCACCGCGCGAAGCAAGTTCCTGTAAAATCTCTATATATACAGGCAGCAGCCTTTCAAGCAGGTCAATACGTTTAAAACCCTCTTCTTTTTCTTTACCCAGCAACAAATAAGTAACCGGACCAACCAGAACAGGTTTGGTCAGAATTCCCTTTTGCCGGGCATCTTCAAATTCAAGAATAACCTTGTCGGAATAACGATTAAATTCCTGGTTTTTAACAAATTCCGGTACGATATAATGATAATTGGTATCAAACCATTTGGTCATTTCCATCGCTTTAATATCCAGTCCGTCGCGCTGAACGCCACGTGCCATAGCAAAATAAAGATCCAGTTCACGGTTCGATTTTCCGTCGATTAACTGCTGGTAACATTCAGGAACAGCACCCACCATCAGCGAAGTGTCAAGCACCTGATCATACAATGAAAAGTCGTTGGAAGGAATCAGATCAATCCCGGCATCTTTCTGGATCTTCCAGTTGCAGTGACGGATTTCCCGTGCGGCTTTTTGCAATTCATCTTTACTGATTTTACCAGCCCAGAATTGTTCGCTGGCTTTTTTGAGTTCTCTCTGGCTACCCACACGCGGATAACCCAAATTGTGTGACAACATAATAAATGTGTTAAAGAGTTAATAAAAACCCTTTGGAATGCCCTACCCGTCCTGCTAATTATAAGTAAAAGTTCAGTTAAAATTATTCCGGTCATTTTAATTTCCCCGCTGGCCGGAACCAATAAACTACCTACTCATAAAATCAGTACGTTTTGCTATCAGATGATCAAAATGGTGCTGTACAAAATTGATTAAACATATCTCCAAAATTAGATTTTAAAGATAATAATCTGATAGCAATACAATTGTAAAATCAATGCGTGACTAAACCCCTGTCGTGAGGGAATAGCCATTGAGGGTAAAGGCAAGTCTCCTGGCTTGTACCGTTTTTTACCGCCCTTCTCATCATAAAATATGACAATGGGTCACGAGGATAAAAACTTTCCTGATCTGATCAGGATGGCACTTACAGTAGCACGACTGCCCGTGAATTTCACACGGTTCCTTTTTAATTTCTGCTGATCTGGCTGAGGGAACCAAAAGCGAAAACCATTACCCCGACTGACGGGCGTTCACAAAGAACTGTGGCAAAGGTATAGAAAAAGGAAGATGGGCAAGGTGATGTATTGGAATTAAGTGAAGAGGTTACTTATTGAAAAACAGTGGGAGATAAATTATCTATTTGAAGATAGAAAATGGATTACAAAAAGCGATTTTTAAATAATAAAATTTAAAATATTTGTAATAAACGGGAGTGTACGCTGAACTGTGTCAGGATTTGATTTTGGCAAATTCAGCCGCCAAGGAAAAATTCTCTTTCTGCCTGTAATCTTTCACCAAATTTAATGTACAATTGCGACATGGTCAAGCCCCAATTATGAATTGACATGGTCCACTTTTTAGAAAGATCCCTTACAACCAGATAAACCAGTTTCAGCAGTGCCTGGTCGGAGGTAAATGCTCCTTTTGTCTTTGTGACTTTTCTAATTTGACGGTGCATGCCTTCGATTGCATTGGTCGTGTAAATGACTTTTCGTATTTCAGCAGTAAACTCAAAAAAGGTCGACAGATTGGTCCAATTATCCATCCAGGATTTCACGGCCAGAGGATATTTCTTTCCCCATTTGTCATCGAATTCAAGTAATTTCTCAAAGGCTTGTTCGTGATTAACTGCTTTATAAACAGGCTTTAAGTCGGCAATGACAGCCTTTTTATCTTTTTCAGGAACATATCGCAGACTGGTACGAATCTGGTGAATTATGCAGAGCTGAATTTTAGTCTTGGGAAATACTGCCTCAATTGCTTCTGGGAAACCTTTTAAGCCATCTATACAAGCTATCAGAATATCTTCAACGCCACGTTGTTTTAGATCTGTTAAAACAGATAGCCAAAATTTAGCACCTTCATTTTCAGAGAGATAAATTCCAATTAGATCTTTTTTTCCTTCTCGGGTCACACCTAAAATATTGTAAATAGCACGTGATTCAACGCTGCCATTATCTCGCACCTTATAATGCATACAATCCAGAAAAACGAAGGGGTAAACTGCTTCCAAAGGCCGGTTACGCCACTCGTTCATGAGTGGAACTATCTTATCAGTGATATGAGAAATCTCAGTAGCTGAGATGTCCATGGCATACATTTCCTTCACATACTCGGAAATGTTACGCGTACTCATACCGCGTGCATACATCGCAATTACTTTATCTTCAAGCTCTTCGGTGATTATTAGTTGCCTTTTGGGAAGAATTTTAGGCTCAAAAGTACCTTGGCGATCTCGACTACTTTCGATCTCCAAATGACCCGATTGGAGACTTCGTACAGTCTTTTTGGTTTTGCCATTCTTGCGGTTGCTTTCGCCAGCAGCTTTGCTTTCTTCAAGATGGTTGTTCAACTCACCTTCAAGCATCGATTCAAGAAGGTGTTTCAACATTGGAGCGAATACGCCATCGGTACCACCCATTTTTTTGCCGTCATAGAGACCTTGCATCGCTTCTTCCTTGAAGCGTTCGAAATCGAAGGATTCGTTTGTCTTCATCGTGTCTTTAAGTTAAACTAATTTACTTATTTTTCCCCTTAATCAAATTAAGAGGTGACACAGTTTAGTTTACAGTCTCTAATAAACAATCTAAATTTCGTGAGCATCAATAATAGATAATCCTGGAATGTTTTTAAAATCGCCGCTATTTCTTGTAATTAATACAAGATTATAGACAAGAGCTGTTGCAGCAATAATCGCATCTCCCAGTTTTAACTTCTTATAATTTCTACGCAGTTCGATAGTTTCTTCAATTACAGAATTATCTAATGGCAGCAAGGTCGCTAACCCTACAAATTCACGCATCATTAAGATTTTATCCGGAAAATTTTCATTGAACCCCAACACTTCAATTTTTACAACAGATGGAATTATAAATTCCATATTAATAACTTGCTCAACAAAAAGCTTTTCATTTAAGGGAATATTTTGTCCTATATAATCTATTAAAACATTACTATCCATCAGAAATCTCTGTCCCATTCTCCTCTTGCTTTTTTAAGATACTCCTGCATTTCCACGGCTTCTTCTTTTGAAATCATTCCAACAAAATCTGACGGCTTCTTTTTGTCACTATTTAATTTAACCGGTTTATTTTGTTCGTCCAGGTCTTTCAAATCTTCATGCTTTGCCGTTATATTCCATTCCTTAATGGGAATAATAACGGCAGTTTTTTCGCCATGCTCGTTTGAAATATATTGTAAATCCATTTTTTAAAGATTTATTAAAATTTAAGGGAATTTACGAAATCATAAGCAATCTCAGCAACTCTTAAACATTTATCCACAAAAAAATACCAGAAAACCGGCGACCAACCCTAACTTTACCGTTCAAATCTGATTCATTCATTTTACATTATTTAATAAGTTCATACAATGGAATACCGCATAGAAAAAGATACCATGGGCGAAGTGCAGGTACCGGCTCATGTATATTGGGGCGCGCAAACACAACGCTCTATCCAGAATTTCCCGATTGCACAGGATATTAATAAAATGCCTAAGGAAATCATTAAAGCTTTTGCTTACCTTAAAAAAGCGGCAGCCATCACCAATGCTGAAGCAGGTGTTCTTCCTCAGGAAAAAAGTGATCTGATCGGGAAAGTTTGTGATGAAATATTGGCAGGAGGTTTGGAAGATCAGTTTCCGTTGGTAGTTTGGCAAACTGGTTCGGGAACACAATCGAACATGAACTGTAACGAAGTGATCGCTTACCGTGGTCACGTTCTGCAAGGTGGTGACTTGTCGGATAAAACAAAATTTTTACACCCTAATGATGATGTAAACAAATCACAGTCATCAAATGATACTTTCCCGACTGCGATGCACATTGCGGCTTATAAGATTCTGGTTGATGTAACGATTCCGGGCATTACCAAACTGCGTGATACCTTGAAAGCAAAAGCAGAGGCTTTCAAACATGTGGTAAAAATTGGCCGTACCCACTTTATGGATGCCACGCCGCTGACACTTGGACAGGAATTTTCCGGTTATGCATCCCAGCTGGACCATGGTTTGCGTGCCATTTCACATACGCTTGCACATCTTTCTGAACTTGCTTTAGGTGGAACTGCCGTGGGAACCGGAATCAACACGCCGGCAGGTTATTCAGAAAATGTGGCAAAGCATATCGCCTCATTAACTGGCTTGCCATTTATTACCGCTGAAAATAAATTTGAAGCCCTGGCTGCTCATGATGCCATTGTTGAAGTGCACGGCGCTTTGAAAACAGTAGCCGTAAGTCTGATGAAAATCGGGAATGATATCCGTATGTTATCGTCCGGCCCACGTTCAGGCATTGGCGAAATCCATATCCCTGACAACGAACCGGGAAGCTCGATCATGCCAGGAAAAGTGAACCCGACACAATGTGAAGCGATGACAATGGTAGCAGCGCAGGTGATGGGAAATGATGTGGCGATCAGCATTGGCGGTTCAAACGGGCATTTTGAACTGAATGTTTTTAAACCTTTGATGGCTTATAACTTCCTGCATTCAGCACGTCTGATCGGCGATGTTTGTGTATCCTTCAATGATAATTGTGCTGTTGGTATTGAGCCTTTGCATGAAAACATTAAGAAACATGTCAATAACTCACTGATGCTGGTGACTTCGTTAAACACTAAAATCGGTTATTACAAAGCAGCAGAAATTGCTCAGACGGCACATAAAAACGGTTCCACCTTGAAAGAAACTGCGGTTGCCCTGGGATATGTAACACCAGAAGAGTTTGACGCCTGGGTTAAACCTGAGGAAATGGTTGGGGAGATCAAGTAGTTAGAAAATATATCCGGAATATTATTTTAGCCCTGCGCTTTTGCGTGGGGCTTTTTATTTACTTTGTGCTACAAAATCCTAAAATCCTTACGTATGTCATTCCGCTTTTACAGGCTTTTTCTGCCCGCAATACTATTCTTCCAGATTTCTTTATCCGCATATTCCCAACAGACAGAAAATAAAAATGTTTTAAAGCTCTGGTATGACACGCCTGCAAAAGATTGGATGACACAGGCCTTACCAATCGGGAATGGCTATCTGGGTGTGATGTTTTTTGGCGATCCGGCAGAAGAACGCTTACAGTTTTCAGAAGGAAGTTTGTGGGCTGGCGGTAAAGGCGCTAATGCTGAATATAATTTTGGATTGAGAAAAGATGCTTATAAAACGCTGCCAAAAGTTAGAGCATTACTTGCGCAGGGAAAATTAGAAGAGGCAGACAAACTCGCCAGTGCAGAAATGCCCGGCATAATTCATGAGAAAAAAGAAAATACGCCTTCTTCTGATTTCGGTGCACAGCAACCCATGGGCGATCTTTACATCAGCGTTTCACATACCGGAGAAGTAAAAAATTATCGCCGTGAACTGGATATTTCCAATGCTACCGGGAAAGTGTCTTATGAAGCGGGTAAGGAAAAATTTGAGAGAACATTTTTTGGAAATTACCCGTCCCGGGTTATGGTTTATCATTTTAAATCAACGTCACCTGAAACTTATTTCATCCGATTTACTACGCCGCATAAAAAGGAGTATGAAAAATTTGAAAAGAACCAGTACATTTTCGGAGGTAGTTTAAAAGACAATAAACAGGAATTTGAAACAACTTATCGTATTGATACGGATGGAAAAGTAAGTTACGCTGATGGCGCAGTTACCGTAAAAAACGCCAGAAAGGTTACTTTGGTGCATACTGCATCCACAGATTATACCTATCAATTTCCAACTTTTAAAGGCAACGATTATAAAAAAATAAATCAGCAGGTAATGGTTGCCATTGCCGGTAAAAATGAATCTGTACTTCAAACCGAACAGCAGAAAGATTATAAAAACCTGTTTGACCGAGTTTCCTTAAACCTTGGTACCGAAATCAATAATGCTGTCCCTACTGATAAAAGACAAATTGCTTATTTCCAGGGCACACCTGATCCGGGTTTTGAAGTATTATATTTTCAATACGGACGTTATCTGATGATCTCCTCGACACGTCCGGGAACCATGCCAATGAGTCTGCAGGGAAAATGGAATGATCATGTTAACCCTCCCTGGGCAAATGATTATCATACCAACATTAACATACAAATGCTGTACTGGCCGGCAGAAGTTACCAATCTTTCAGAATGTTATCTTCCGTTATCAGATTTTACCAAATCAATTGTTGAACCGGGAAAACTGGCTGCTAAGGAATTTTTCAATACACGTGGCTGGACGGTTAATACCATGCTGAATGCTTATGGCTATACTTCGCCGGGATGGAGTTTTCCCTGGGGATTTTATCCGGGCGGCGCAGGCTGGCTGAGTCAGCACCTTTGGGAACATTATGCTTTTACAAACGATACAGAATATTTAAAAAATACGGCTTATCCGATCATGAAGGAAGCTTCATTGTTCTGGATTGATTATCTGACCAAAGGGAAAAGCGGTTTTCTGGTTTCTTCGCCTTCTTATTCTCCTGAACATGGCGGCATATCAACAGGCGCATCCATGGATCATCAGATTGCCTGGGACGTACTTTCGAATACAATACTTGCGAGTAAAGTTTTAAAAACAGATACTGAATTTGCTAGTGAAGCACAAAAAATCAGAGATCAGATACAGCCGCCGCAGATTGGACGCTGGGGACAGCTGCAGGAATGGAATGAAGATGTTGATGATTCGACCAATAAACATCGTCACGTTTCGCATCTTTTTGCTTTGCACCCGGGCCACCAGATTTCACCGGTTGCTACACCTGATTTTGCAAAAGCCGCCAGAGTGACTTTGAATGCCAGAGGTGATGAAGGCACCGGCTGGTCGCTGGCATGGAAGGTTAACTTTTGGGCAAGATTACAGGATGGGAATCGTGCCTATTCTTTATTTAAAAGAATTCTTCGGCCGGTTGGCGATAAAACTGAGAATATGATGAACGGAGGCGGATCTTATTCCAATCTGCTGTGTGCGCATCCGCCATTTCAGCTGGATGGTAATATGGGGTCAACAGCCGGCGTTGCTGAAATGCTTTTGCAATCGCAGGCTGGTGTGATTGAATTGCTGCCTGCTTTACCTGATTCCTGGCCGGCAGGTGAAATTAAAGGTTTGAAAGCAAGAGGAAATGTTACGGTTGATGAGCAATGGAAAAATGGCAAACTGGTTTCTGTATCGCTGGTTTCCGGAAGTTCAGGAAAGCAAAAATTAAAGTCAGGATCAAAAACTATTGAAGTTGATTTGGTAAAGGACCGGAGAAAAGTTATTTCGGCAAGTTCATTTCAATAGAAATTTTGCAGCCGAGGTTCTGTCACCCTTACAGGGTTAACCTGCAAATGGTAAATGGTTTTTCTATAATACTATCATCCCTTCGGGATTTTAGATACTGCATAATCTCAAGGCATGACAGTATTATAGTATATGGAAAGAATTGCCAATAATAACCCTGAAAGAGTGACAGAACCCTGGTAATACAATCGGCATATTCAACTTGGGATTTTAGATGCAGCATAATCCCGAAGGGATGACAGTATTATAGCATGTAAAAAGGACTGCCACTTATAACCCTGAAAGGGTGACAGAACCTTGACAATGTAATCGGCATATTCACCCGGAATTTTAAATTCAACATAATCCCGAAGGGATGGCAGTATTATAGGATATAATAAGGCTTGTCAATGATAAACCCTGAAAGAGTGACAGAGTCATGATAATGCAAGCATTAAGGCATTTTCAACTACTAAATAAATTTTGTTTTGGATTAAAAACAATATCCATGAACATCCGGGAAGAACTTATAAGACAGCAGATTCACTTCAAAAAACATGCACTTTCTATTACTGAATTTGCTGTTTCATCGGATGAAAACTTTAAAGATCTGATGGATTGTTTCCTATCAAAGGATATACATGTAGCACAGCGGGCAGCCTGGAGTGTAAGTTGGGCAGCACAAAAAAAGCCGGAAATTGTTCAGCCCTATATTGGTATTTTAGTTGCTCAGCTAAAAAGAAAAGATGTTCACAATGCTGTGATCAGGAATAGCCTGAGGATTTTAGAAGATTTGTCTGTTCCGGAAGAATTTCATGGAGAGTTGATGGATGCGTGCTTTGTTTTTATTCAAAAAAGAGAAACACCTATCGCAATCAAAGCATTTGCATTAACTGTTCTGTTTAATCTTTCCAAAACTTATCCTGATATTAAAAATGAATTACGTTTCATCATTGAAGAAAATATAACGTATGAAACGGCGGCTTACAAATCGCGGGGAAAGAAAATACTGGCGAATCTTTAAGCTGCGCGGATAAGAAAATTTGCCGGTTGCCCTTGTTGATGCAGCTTTAAGGATCGGTTTTTTTATTTATTCGGGAATATTTTTGACACTGGCACAAGATAATTCAGCTAATTGCAGGTAAAAAACGGGACATGTGCCCTCTTTAAACATAAAAACGATGATTATATACTGTCATGCAAATCTTGACGAAGCGCTTCGGAACAGGTTACTGGAAGCACTTTCCCCAAAGTATACCATACATTTTCAATCCGATGCCCAGTCAAAAAATGAAGCGCAGCATCTTTTTCATGAAGCTGATTATATATTAGGCAATCCACCGCTGGAATGGTTTTCTGAACCTTTAAACAATTTAAAGTTCTGGCAGCTGGATTCTGCCGGTTTTGATCAATATGCTTCGGTGCGTCTGAACGGACAGACAAGAGCTGCGAATATGGGTGACTGGTTTGCGCGTCCCTGTGCTGAGTCCATCATTGGCGGTGTGCTGGCTTTATACCGCGGCCTGGACAAGCTGACATTATTAAAAGAAAAATCTGAATGGATTGGCACACCTTTGCGTGCTGAATTGCGCCTGCTTTCCGGGCAGGAGGTAGTCGTTTTGGGAGCAGGAACCATCGGGAAAACCGTGCAGCTGCTTTTACAGGGATTTGGCTGTACCATACACATGATGGCCCGGACCTCCCCTGATGCAGACATTCATTCAAAAGAAGAATTATTGAATATACTGCCGAATACAGATCTTGTTATTAATACGCTGCCCGGATCAGCCAGTCACTTTGCAGATCAGCAGGTTTTTGAAGCCATGAAACAAGGAAGCATTTATGCAAGTGTGGGACGTGGAAGTACTACAGACGAAAAAGCGCTTATAGATGCACTTAATGCCGGACATCTGGATGGTGCCGTATTGGATGTAACGGAAATTGAACCGCTTCCTACTGATAGTCCTTTATGGAAAATGGATCATGTCATTCTCAGCCAGCATACCGGTGGCGGCCATGCCAATGAGCATGTAGGAAAAGTAGATTTATTCCTGAATAATATGATTGCGATAGAAAGCGGAGGAACGCCGATCAATGAAATAAATCTTGCAAAAGGATATTAATCTGAAATCAACAAATGATCAGTTCTTATTACCTCACTGATTGTTTACAAAATTAAAATAAATGATAAGTACAGAAACAAGCACAGCCGAACGCATACGCGAAAAATATATTGAGCATTTTGGCGATGATACCGGAACAGAACAATTCAGGCTTTTCCGCTCTCCCGGCAGAATTAATCTTATCGGTGAACATACGGATTATAACAATGGATTTGTATTGCCGGCCAGTGTAGACAAGGCTGTCTATTTCGCCATTTCTCCCCGTATTGATAACCAGGTGATCCTGTATGCCGCAGACCTGGATGAAACTTATACCTTTTCCGTTGAAGATATTTCCAAACCAGACCAGAAGTGGGCCTATTTTCAGCTTGGTATCATTGAGCAGATCTATAAGAAAAACTTGAAAATAGGCGGGTTTCAGGCTGTATTTGGCGGTGATGTGCCTCAGGGAGCCGGAATGTCGTCCTCTGCTGCTTTGGAATGCTGTTTATTGTTTGCTTTAAATGAAATTTTCGGGTTGGGACTTGACAGGTTTTCGATTGTAAAAATGTCGCAAAAAGCAGAAAATGAATATGTTGGCGTGCAATGCGGTATTATGGACCAGTTTGCTTCCGGCTTTGGAAAAAAAGAAGCAGTAATCCGCCTGGATTGCCGTTCACTGGAATACGAATATTTTCCTTTTCCAATGGATGAGTACCTGATTGTGCTTTGTGATACACGTGTGGAGCATTCGCTGGCAAGTTCAGAGTATAACACCCGCCGTTTGGAATGTGAAAAAGGTGTAGCCATTCTTCAGAAATATGATCCGGCAATAAAAAGTCTGCGCGATGCCTCGCCTGCTCTGGTTGCTGAACATAAAGAAGAACTGGGCAATGTTGTTTACCGCCGCTGCAAGTATATTACTGAGGAAATTGAACGGGTTCAGGCAGCCTGTGATTTTCTGCTGGCCGGCAATCTGGAAAGCTTTGGCAAAAAAATGTATGAAACACATCAGGGTCTTCAGCATGAATACGAAGTAAGCTGCGAAGAACTGGACTTTCTTGTTGAACAAACTCTTGATAACGAAGCTGTTATTGGTGCACGGATGATGGGAGGCGGTTTTGGAGGCTGCACCATTAATCTGGTAAAAAAAGAAGCTGTTGAAAAGTTTGAAATGCAAATGAAAAAAGCTTACCAGAATCAGTTTCAGATTGAATTGCCCTGCTATCGTGTCAGGATTACAGATGGAACGGAAGAAATTATAATGAATGCTTAACCTTAACAATTCCAGTATTATCTTATGAAGAAACGATCATTTATATTCGCTGCGCTGATTGGCATTGGTCTGATGAGCTGCTCAAAAACAAAGAACGAAAACGAAAGTAAAACAATGACCAGTAAGATTTCGAAAGAAGTATTCGGAGACCTTCCCGATGGTAAAAAAGCCGATCTTTATACCCTGACCAATGCTAATGGCATGACTGTAAAAATTACCAATTATGGTGGGATTATTACAGAACTGACGGCAAAAGATAAAGACGGCAAATGGGAAGATGTAGTGCTTGGCTTCGACTCACTGGCTCCTTATCTGAAAGAAAATCCTTTTTTTGGTGCACTGGTAGGACGTTACGGCAACCGGATTGCAAAGGGAAAGTTTACACTTGATGGTAAAACATATAATTTGCCAATCAACAACGGCCCCAATTCTCTGCATGGAGGAAAGGAAGGTTTCAATAAAAAACTCTGGAATGCTACGGAAATTAATAAGGATTCGATTGTAGGTCTGGAACTGACGTATTTAAGCAAAGATGGCGAAGAAGGTTATCCTGGAAATCTGAATGTCAAAGTGACTTATACACTTTCAAATGACAACAGCCTACATATTGATTATGAAGCTACGACAGATAAAAATACGGTTCTTAATTTAACAAACCATTCCTATTTTAACCTGACAGGTTTAAAACGTGATATCCTGAACCACGAAGTTTCTATCAAATCGGATAGTATGGTTCCGGTAAATGCCACTTTGATCCCAACCGGAAAACTTCGTGCTGTAAAAGGAACTCCGTTTGATTTCAACCAGCCAACAGTTATTGGAAAAAGAATCAATGATACTGCTGACGAGCAAATAAAAAATGGCGGCGGCTATGATCATTGCTGGGTGCTGAACCGTACGGATAAAAGCCTGTTTCTTTTTGCAACTGTGAAAGATCCGGAAAGCGGCCGTTTTATGGAAGTATACACAACGGAACCCGCCGTTCAGTTTTACAGCGGCAATTTCCTTGATGGTACGCTGACCGGCAAAGGTGCAACGTATGTTAAACGCTTCGGGCTATGCCTGGAAACAGAACATTATCCTGATTCACCAAACCAGCCGCAGTTCCCTTCCACGGAGCTGAAACCAGGCGAAACATATAAAACTTCGACGGAATATAAGTTTTCTGTGAAATAACAGGTTCTGGTTTGTAAGTAGCTGCAATGGCTAAAGCCGGGAAGATACCGGCATACCTGACCCAGGGCTGAAGCCCTGGGTTATTTGCATTCAGGCCTTTAGGCCTGAGTATAAACGTAAACTTCCTGCTGCAGATTCTGGTATATCAGAAGTGACCAAGCCATTTCCCTGGTCACTCCTGATCTAAGAACTGGTTGAACTTTATCCTTAGTATCTTCCATAGCCTGTACCTAATCCAAGGCTTCAGCCTTGGGCCCTAAAGCAGAGAGCAATTCAGGCTTCAGCCATCAGTATTCCCAAGCACATACCTAACCCAAGGCTTCAGCCTTGGGCCCCGAAGCGGAGAACGAGCAGGCTTTAGCTATAAGCCATTTCTTCAATCCACAAATTGCTAGCAAGATTCAAAAAGTAATTTATTAACAGGATAATTCCCCCGATAAATTATCTTTGCACCAAAATATTTTTTTGAATTAATATCATCAGCATGCTTAGCAGAACCGTAAAAATCAGTAACGTTACCAACTTGTCCGATGCCCGTTACTGTGCTGGTATGGGTGTGGAAATGCTTGGCTTTTCCATAGATGAAGACTCTCCCAACTATATATCCCCGAAGAAATTCGAGGAAATTTGTTCCTGGCTGGCTGGTGTACAGCTGGTTGCAGAAACAAGCCAGGCTGATCCCGAGAACCTTCTCAAAGCACTGGCAGATTACCCGGTACACTATGTACAGGTTGAATCGCCCGGTTTGCTGACGTATCTGCAGAGTGAACTGAATTTACCACTGATTCTGCGGATCAGTGTTGATACTTATGACTTTAATGATATTTATTCTATCCTGAGCCGTTACGGAGATGATGTGGCTTACTTCCTGTTGGAAAGCGATGCCAATACGGCACTTTCTGACGAGTGGATTCAGGTTTTATCCCAGCTTGCAAAAGAATATCCGATATTGATCGGGTTTGGCTTTGATGATGAAGTTACTGTTAATAAACTGACCGAAACGTTTCCTGAAATTGGCATTGCCTTGCGCGGAAGTGAAGAAATCCGTCCGGGTTATAAAGATTTTGGCAGTATGATGGATATTCTTGAAGCTTTGGAAGAAGAATAAGCATCATTAACAACTTTATTTCTTAAATTATAACCTTAAATAAGAACTGTTTAAGCTAAGATTTAAAAATAAAAATCGGAAATCATTTCAGATTGCCACTTAACACGTTAACCAACCGATAATAAACTTCCTGCTTGCAGTATCTTGTATAACCCACTACCTTTGATTACAACATAAACGTAAACAACGAAATGGAAAAGAAATTGCACCGCATACCTGATCAGGCTGTATTTGGAGGAGTCGCTTCCGGTATTGCACAGTACTTACAAATAGATGTCGTTATTGTCCGTGTTTTATTTGTTGTAATGCTGTTCCTGCCAATACCGCCAAGCTTTGGCTGGACAGGAATTCTATACATCATTTTATGGGCCGTACTTCCGACAGGGTCAGCAGATGTTCATAATTTTGACACTATAGCAAATAAAGTACACGATCCGGAAGCGGATAGAAAACGCTCAGACCAGACGGTCAAAATTCTGGGCGGCGCCTTGGTTCTTTTTGGTATTTTTATGCTGATTGATGATTTTCCGCTTTGGTACGAAATCAAACCTTATTTCTGGCCGGTAGCCCTGATTATCATTGGAGCATTTCTTATCCTTCGTCAGCGCGATAAAGAACAGGAAGGAAATACAACCGTATATCCGACAACACCTCCGCCAACTGACCCGGTAGAGCCTTATACGCCTGCTCCGGACCCTCAGCCTTACACGCCATTTGGTACAACGGAACCAACTGCTCCAGGCACGTTCCCCAAAAACCCTGATGACCCAAGAGAACACGGCGATGATGATATTATCAAAGTAAATTAGAAAAAAGTAAAGTGCAGAAAACCGGTTGTATTTCATGCCGGCATCATTTTCAACTTTCAACCGCGGCAATAGCTGCTATTTAGCCATGAACTTTAAAAATATTTTCTGGGGCATTATACTCATTATTACAGGCTCCCTGTTTCTCGTTGAAGAATTAACCGGATTTGACTTTAAAGGCTATTTCTGGCCGGTAATTTTGATTATTTCCGGAGCGCTGCTGCTGCTACGTAATTATATAAGCTCTGATACTAACCATTCAAATATCTAAATTGCCATGAAAAGTTCAAGAAGTATTTTTTGGGGCGGAGCACTCATTATTGTTGGTATTTTCTGGCTTATGCGCAGGCTGAATATCTTTTTCTTTCAATGGGATGCTGTACTGCCCTACTGGCCGGTATTGCTCATTTTAGCCGGTGTAGTGCTTATTTTAACCAATAAATATGCACCTGCCAGAGGACTTGTCGGTATCCTGATCGTGCTTGCCGTATTCGCAGGACTTGTCAGCCGTACAGATCGTGCATTTGACCGCCACAATGATAAATGGAATTTTAACTGGAATGACGGCGATCATGATGATTTTGATGATGATAACGAAGATGATAATGAGGATCATGATGATAATAGCGATAACGACCAGGACGAGGATTACGAAGAAGATCGAAGTGACAGGAATGAAGAAAACAGTTATAAAAAACCTGTAAATAATTCCTACCAGTATGAAATGGAAGATTTTATTCAGAAAGCAAATTTCAATCTGGAAGGCGGTGCAGGTTCGTTTACGCTGAAAGGAAATACAGACAAGCTGTTTAAAGCTGATACACATTCTTCGGTACTTGGTTTTCTGTCAAACAATTCCATCAACAAACTGGCTAATTCTGCTACGGTTAATCTGAAAATGGAAGATGGAAACGTCAAGCTGAACCGCGGAGAACTTAGCAACAAAGCCGAAATTGAACTAAATACAAGACCTGTCTGGACGATTGATATGGGTTTAGGTGCCGGGAACGGTGATTTTGATTTAAGTGAATACAAAGTAGAAACGCTGAAAGTAAGTACCGGTGTAGCCGATCTTGATATTCGTTTGGGCGACAAACTGGATATGTCCAATGTTAAGATCGAATCCGGTGTTGCGGCCATTGGATTGGAAATTCCAAAATCTGTGGGTTGTGAAATCAAAATTGACGGAGCTTTAAATCTTACAACTTTTGATGATCTGGAAAAAATAAATGACAAGTTGTACCGCTCACCAGGGTTTGATAAATCGACAAAGAAAATCATGATCAGTTTTGATGGTGGTTTGTCAAAAGTCAAAGTAAACAGATATTAAAAAATCCGGTTTTCCATAAAAAGGAAAACCGGATTTTACTTTTATAACATACGGTTTTCAATGTTTATGCAGGGTTGTAAAGTTCTATTAAGTGTTTTTGTTTTTTCAACTTCTTTAACCTTTGCACAGGCTCAGAAAAAAGCAGATAAAAATATTCCTGCCATAGAGCAGAAAATGATTGGCCAGGGACTTGTTAATGTTCAAAGTATAAATCCTGATATTCTGGTCGAGCTGAAATATGCCACTGCGGATAATTTCATGAAAAAAAATGTCTACGGCGAGCTGACTCACGCTTACCTTCAGCCTGAAATGGCTAAAAAACTTTCTCAGGCCAGTACACTTCTCCGGCAGAAAAAACCAGGTTTCAAATTGCTCGTTTATGATGCAGCCCGCCCGAATGCTGTACAATATAAACTATGGGATGCGCTGGATGATTTAAAAATTCCCGCCCGTCAGAAAACCCAGTATGTTGCAAATCCTAAGATTGGCTCCAACCATAATTTTGGCTGTGCCATCGACCTGACCGTTGTTGACGAAAAAGGCATTCCTTTGGATATGGGAACAGAATATGATTTCTTCGGCCCGCTTGCTTATCCACGTTCTGAACAGGAAATGCTGAGACAGGGAAAACTTTCAGCAAAGCAGATTGCCAACCGTACGATTCTTCGCAATGCAATGGTAAAAGCAGGTTTTGCAGTGAATACAACAGAGTGGTGGCATTTTGACGGCATGTCTAAAAAAATGGCCCGTGCGAAATATGGGATGATTAAGTGATTTTTTCACGCAAAGCCGCAAAGCTTTTCACGCAAAGAGCGCAGAGAAATTAATCTTTGCGCTCTTTGCGTTTTATCTTTATTACTTTGCGTGAAACCTTAAATCTAAATTTAAAACCCGATTCTCCCTCTTCCGCTTCTTCCGCCATTGCCGCCTGCATATTCCGTTAACTCTTCCAGCTCCTTTTCAAATCCACCGGAAAGAATAGGAAAACGGCACCAGGTACGCGGATCAAGGTTAAGGTCATCCAGATGGAAAGAAGGCGCGTAACGCTCACGCTTCCACTGATTGCGGCTCCAAAGTTTGAAAAAACGCTCCGTCCAGCTTAAAATCTGGGCTTCCTGATATACCTCTTTATACCGGACCACCATATATTTGAAACATTCAACCGGTGACTTTTTATCACGGATCGCCGACTTCTCCAAAACGTCCAGAAAGTCGTAAGGCATAAGATCTGCTTCATCAGTCTGGTTTAATGCCAAAGGTCGAAGTTCAGCTGTGGGCTGCAGCGAATTTACCTTTTTTAAGCCTTCAATTTTTATATGCTTTCCTTTTACTTCACATCCTACCGTTTCAAGCCAGCGCAGCCATTGGCGCAGGTAATATTTATCAATTCCGGCCAGCGGGCTGATACTGCCGGAAGTATCTCCGTCCATGGTGGCATAACCCACCGCAACTTCTGAACGGTTTGAAGTGGCCAGAAGCAAGTGATTCGATAAATTTGTCAGCAGCCAGACACCCGGAACGCGCACACGCGCCTGAATATTCTGTAAGGCAATATCGTCCGTTTCCCAGGATAGCTTTCTGCCAATCTGCTCTTCAATAAGTCCTTTGTAAGTTTCAACCAGGCCATTGATATTGATATTATAAAACGTAGAGCCAATGGATTCTGCCAAAGAACGCGCTGATTCAAGTGTATCGCCCGAACTGTTTTCTGTTCCCTGATAAATATTATGTACCAAAGCCAGGGCAATATCTTCTTCCGTTTTAGCTGACTGAATATCTTTAATATGAGAAAGCTTTTCTTTGAACCGCTCTAACCCGATACTTTCATCAGCCAGCCGGATCATCAACCCGCATAAAGCCGTACAGGCACAGGAATCAGCTCCTCCGGACAATGAAATGGTAAATCCGTTTGAGCGGCTTTTTCTCAGATAATCAAACAGAGCAAGTGAAACTGCTCTTGCAAATTCTTCTTCTTTTAATGCCCCGCCCTTTTCAAAAGCTTCCAGTTCAGCAACCTGCGGCGGCACCGGGCTGATTTCCGGAAAATCAAAACGGGCAGCGATCCGCCAGGTCTTATCTTTATTATTGGAAGCAATCTTGTTTTGCAACTGGTTCAAACGCGTATTATCTGTATCAACCACAGCCGTGATAATCAAATAATCCTCATAGCTGAACCGGTCGCTGGTTACCAGCATTTCTCCGTTGGAAGCAATCATGGCATCACCATCATAAATAGCTCTTCCGGCTTCATTGCCCAATAAGTTAGTATAAATATAACTGCATCCGAAAGACCGTGATCCGTCAAGAACCAGTCTTTCACGCGTCATGAATTTCTGAAAAGCAAAATGACTGGCACTTGGATTCAGAATAATATCAACGCCCCTTTCATAATGACGCCGTCCGGGACGATTAGAAACCCAGGCATCTTCACAAATTTCAAAGCCGATCCTTACACCCGAAACATCAAAAATGATATCGCCGATTGGATACAGCATCTGATCAATTTCAATGCTTTCTACCAGACCTGCCGGCCAGGGACGAAACCAGCGTGCTTCGTAATGAATACCATTGTTGGCAAGATTCTGCTTGCAGTAAAAACCAACAATCTGTTTGTTGGAGATCAGGCAAGCTGCATTATGTAAACTATTGTTATGCCGTACCGGCAGGCCGACAGCCACTACCATGCCGGCAGTTGCATTTACAATTTCCTGAAGACATTTCAGCGCCTGTTCGGCCAGGTCTGCAGCAAAGAAATAATCCTCACAGCCATAACCGGATATACATAATTCGGGCAGACAAAGTAAACTGACATCCTGCTTTCTTGCCTCTTCTATTGTCCTGATAATATGTTCAGTATTTGATTTCCACGCCATCGGCGTCTGGTTAACTACACCTGAAGCTACTTTTATAAATGACATACTTGCTATGCGGTTTATTGTCGGCTATTTGATTCTGATCATTGTAATTCTATGGCAACATAACAAAAAAATGGTGAGAAGAATTATTTTGTATGGTTGTAAGAAATAATCAGGCCAGCAACTGTGACAGGAATTTAAGATCTGAAATTAATAAGCCTAATTAATAATAGAAAAATACTATTTTTGTGATTATTCACCTCTTAAAATTAAAATGATTAAAGGTTACGGTAGCTGCTCAAACGCCGCCAAGTCTTAAATTCACATTTAGTACCCTTGATACGAAACTTGGTGAGGTAACTTATATTTATACCTTAAAACCGGCATGGCTTTATGAAGAGAGAACGGTTGAAAATCCTGAATCCAAATTTGTTGTCTTTTAATATCAAGCCAATATTTTCAATAAAACATAGTATACATCATCACCGTTAATATTTTACTTATTTTTGCAGACACATCTATTTTAACGGTCCAATTTCTTTGCAATTTCCTTCTTTTATCGCCAAACGTATCCGGAATAACGAAGCCGGTTCTTTTTCAGCAACAGTTTCACGAATTGGCGTGGCCAGCATTGCTATCGGTGTTGCAGTTGGAATTGTTTCCTGTGCCGTTTTGATAGGTTTCAAGCAGACCATTCAGCAGAAAGTTTTTCTTTTTGGCGCCAATATCAACATTACTGCTTTTGCACAGGGAAATACCTACGAAGAAGGCGCTCTGAATATTAAAAATCCTGTTTCGGATGCGTTGAAAAAAATGCCCGAAATCAGTCACTGGCAAGCTGTGGCACATAAATCAGGGATATTAAAAACGGAGGATGAAATAAAAGGTGTTCTGCTGAAAGGCGTTGGCAAAGACTACGACTGGAGTTTATTCAAAAGCTCCCTGACAGAAGGCCGGCTGATCGGTTCCAATGATTCAACTTCCATTAAATACGGATATTCCTCTGAAATCCTGGTTAGCCGGAAAATTGCTTCCCAGCTTAAGTTGAAATCCGGAGATGAAGTAATCATGTATTCTTTGCAGGACCCGCCCCGTCCGCGGAAACTGAAAGTTACCGGAATCTATGATACCCAGATGGAAGAATTTGACGATCGCCTGATCATTGGCGATCTGAGATTAATACAGCGGCTGAATGGCTGGGGACCAGATTCTATTGGTACTTATGAAGTTTATTTAAAGGATTTTGAACAGCTTGATGACGTCGCGCATCAGTTAAAAAAGATATTACCGCCTGCTGTTTACCTTCAGAAAGTAACAGATACTTTTCGACAGCTATTTGACTGGCTGATTTTGCTGGACAGAAATACAGCTGTTTTCCTTACTTTGATCCTTTTTGTAGCCTGTTTCAACATGATTTCCATTTTGCTGGTCATGATCATGGAAAGAACACCGCTGATCGGACTTTTGAAAACACTGGGCAGTCCGAATAAACAAATACGGATGGTATTCCTGCGGGTTGGCCTTTATATGGTCAGACAAGGATTGCTGATTGGAAATATTGCAGGATTGGCATTTTGCTGGCTGCAGCATCAGTTTAAGATTATTCCGCTCGATCCGGTTAACTACAACATGGATACCGTTCCGATCGTATTCGACTGGACTACATTTTTATTGATCAACATAATTACAGTGGTGGTTTCTGCATTAATCTTAATGATTCCAACACTGATCATTACCAGAATCCAACCCATCAAAGCGTTGTTGTTTAAGAAGTAGGTTTTAGGTTACACAGAGAACCACGGAGTGTAAAAGAGAAGCACAGAGTTTTAATTTCTATTGTTAAATTAAAACTCTGTGCTTCTCTTTATTACTCTGTGAACCCGCGCGGCGTCCGCTCTGTGTAACCTAAAACAACTACCATACCACCCTATTCAACAGCTCAGCAGCCTTTAAAAGCGTATCATCATTTTTGGCAAAACAAAACCGCAGCACACGAAAATCGGTCGGTCCACTATAAAAGGCAGAAATCGGAATGGATGCTACACCTGCTTCTTTCGTTAATCTTTCAGCCAGTGCCAGGTCATGTTCTTCTGATAAACCGGCATAAGAAACATTCTGAAAAAAACTCCCTTCGGATGGTTTTAAAACAAGGCCCGTATCCCTGATTGCATCATTGAAAATGTTTCTTTTTCTTTCATAAAAAGAAGAAAGGCTAAGATAATGCTCCGGCTCCTTCAGAAACTCTGCAATAGCAAACTGAAATGGCGTAACCACACTGAAAACCATAAACTGATGTATTTTCCGGAATTCAGCCGTAAATTCTTTTGGAGCCAGGCAATAACCCACTTTCCAGCCCGTCACATGAAAAGTCTTTCCAAACGAGCCGCAGATAAATGTCCGGGCTGCCAAGGAAGGAATGGAAGCAGCAGAAATATGCTGCAGACCATCGAAAATGATATGTTCATACACTTCATCACTGATCACAAAAAGATTGTTCTTCTCAGCAAGCAGATCAAGCTGTTCAAGGTCCGCTGCAGTCCAGACTTTTCCTGTTGGGTTATGAGGCGTATTGATAATAATGGCTCGTGTCTTTTCTGTTACTTTTGAATTAACTATTTCCCAATCTATATATTCATACTGAGGATCTAAGGTAATAAAAACCGGAATTCCGCCATTCATTTCAATAGCCGGAACATAACTGTCATAAGCCGGTTCAAATACAATAACCTCATCGCCAGGATTTACAATTGTAGAAATCGCCGCATAAAGTGCTTCTGTTGCGCCGCTGGTAACGGTAATTTCAGACTCAGGGTAATATTCAGTACCAGAGGCAGCCAGTACTTTTTGAGAAATCGCTTCCCGCAAAGCCATCACACCCGCCATCGGTGCATATTGGTTTTTACCTGAACGGATGTATTGATCAACCAGCTTCTGCAGATCAGGCGAGCTGTCAAATTCCGGAAACCCCTGCGCCAGATTGATTGCCTTATAATCTTCGGCAAGTTTTGACATACGGGTAAAAATGGTCGTACCCACTTTGGGCAGTTTTGAACGAATTCCGGATAGCGCAGAAAGCATAGGATAAACACACAGAATGGCAGGTTTGTTAACCTGTTTTTATTTTTGATTGCAAATATATAATAATCTACAATGCTGATAGACTATTAATTGTAAATAATGTTCTTAGTAGAAATCAGGTGCTGATTTGTTTAGTTCATATCAGCCATTGATGATTGTGCGATATATCTTCTGGAAAAAACGAATTTAAAAAATTAATTTATAATCAGGAAAACATTACCTGCTCTGACTTGAACTATACCTTATGAAACGCAAGCTCATTTTTCTGTCGTTTTGCATTTTCCATTTCCTGCTTTCATCCACTTTCGCTCAATCCGTTCAATGGCAGGAAATCCATCCGGGAATCTGGAAAGGAATAGCCGGCAGACCGGATACTTATGACCTATTGAAAGCCGCCGATGTCGCCCCTTCGCCTGCACTTAAAAAACTGCCAAAATCAGCCTTTCCATTAAATAATGAGGACATCTTTGTTGAAGTAAAAAACGGCAAAACCTATCTGCGCTTTCCGCTTGAAAAGAGCGAGCAGCTATATGGCTTCGGATTAAATTTTCAAACCGTGCATCAGCGTGGCAGGATTATGCAGCTTCACGCGGACCATTACGGAAAATCGGATAACGGACGAACACATGCACCTACTCCTTTTTACGTTTCTTCGCTCGGTTATGGCGTTTTTGTTAATTCTTCAAAATACATTGATGTCTATGCAGGTTCTTCTGTAAGGAAGGACAGCAAAAATCCACCCGAAGTGCAGGACCGGAATACAGACCAAAACTGGTCGGCGCACCCTTATTCTGATGCTATAGAAATGCTGGTACCGGCAGAGGGTATTGAAATCTATGTCTTTGCCGGACCAAAGCCAATTCATGTGATCGAACGGTTTAATCTGCTTAGCGGTGGCGGCTGTCTGCCTCCAAGATGGGGTTTAGGATTTACACAGCGTGTCAACCGGCTGTATACTGATGAGCAGGTAAAAGCAGAGGCAAAAGCATTTGCAGACAAAGGTTTTCCACTGGATTTCATCGGACTGGAACCAGGCTGGCAAAGCAAATCTTATCCCTGCACGTTTGAATGGGACAAAACACGTTTTCCTGATCCTGAGAAATTTGTGAAAGAAATGGATGCCGTTGGCATAAAGATCAATTTATGGACTAATCCTTACGTCTCGCCTGATGCTGCTATTTATGACAAAATAAAACCTTTTACCGGTTCTCATACGGTCTGGAATGGTATCGTGCCGGATCTTTCCATGCCGGAAGCAAGAAAAATTTTATTTGATCAGTTTGAAAAAGAACATGTCAGAATTGGTGTGAGCGGCTACAAAATTGATGAAGTTGACGGCTACGATTCTTACGTCTGGCCGGATGTGGCTACTTTTCCATCCGGCCGCACAGCCGAACAAATGCGCCAGACTTACGGACTGTTGGTTCAGAAATATTCCTATGAAATGTTCCGGAAAAATAACCGCCGTACCTATGGTCTGGTACGTGCTTCCAATGCGGGCGGTTCTTCTTTTCCTTATGTGATTTACAATGACAATTATAGTCATGAGGATTTTATTACGGCCCTGATCAACAGCGGTTATGCAGGCGTACTCTGGACACCGGAAGTACGTGCATCCAAAACAAGTGAAGAATGGCTCCGTCGTTTTCAAACGGTTTGCTTTTCGCCTATGGCCATGATCAATGCCTGGGCGAGCAGCACACAACCCTGGACGTTCCCGGAAGTAGCGGAACAGGTAAAAGAAGTTACCCGGCTCCGGATGCGTATGATGCCTTACTGGTATTCCGCTTTTGCAAAATATCATTATGAAGGAACACCGCCGTTCCGCGGCATGAGCCTGGAAGAAGGATTTGGAACTGATTTGAAAAAAGAAAAAACACCGACAGATCTTGAAGAAAATCCATACGAAGAAGCCGTTTCAAAAGAAGTAAAAGACCAGTATATGGCTGGTGAATATTTGCTGGTAGCTCCCATGTTTACCGGTCAGACTTCCCGTAAGGTGATTTTGCCAAAGGGAAAATGGTATGATTTCTACAATGGCAATTTTGTTGGTGATGGTGAGGTAATTACGATAAGTCCGGGTTTGGACAAAATTCCTGTTTTTGTAAAAGAAGGCGGCATTATTCCCATGATGCTTCCTATGCTGCACGCACCAGAAGCCGGGGAGAAAGTAGATCTGGAAATACGTGTTTATGGAAAAAAACCGAATGTTTCCAGATTGTATGACGATGACGGAGAAACTTTTGCTTACGAAAAAGGCCAGTATTCCTGGCGTGAACTTAGGGTTGAAAACCGGAAAGGAGTTTTAAAAGGCAGTATTTCTGAACCTGAAAACGGCAAGCCGAATACCATTGGAAAAGTCAAATGGCACTTTATCACGAAATCGATTAAATAAGGAAATACCGATTATAAACTAAAAATGCTCAGGAAACATTGACCATTTTTCCCGTAGTTGATTCGCGTATCATCAGGGAAGTTTTTAATGACCTGCTCTCAAAAACAGTTGGTTTTTTCGGATGTTCTATCAACCGGATCAGCAGCTCCGTAGCCTGCTGGCCCATATCCATGGCCGGTTGAACCACGGCTGTCAGCGGAGGATTTAATAACTCTGCCACACCAATGTTGGTAAAACCAACAATAGCGATTTCATCAGGAATCCTGATATGTTTCCGGTGCAAAACCGACATGCAGCCCGTAGTAATCCGGTCGCTGGCTGTAAATATAGCATCCGGCGGCTCAGCCATGTCCAGCAATTCCTGAACCGCTGCTTCATTCTCACTCACCATCATACCGCCGTGATGGCAATATTTTATATAGGATTCATCAAATGGAATGGAATAGTCTTCGAGCGCCTTCTTATATCCGGCAAGCCTTTCCATGGTAATAGACAAATAGGTTGGGCTTGTAATATGTGCAATTTTCTTTTTGCCGGTTTTGATCAGATGCGCCGTTGCCTGATAGCTCCCGCCAAAATTATCCGCAAAAATTTTATGTGTCTCTATTTTTTTAGGAACACGGTCAACAAATACAATAGGAAGACCTTTATCAAGCAGTTCTTCAAAGTGAGAAATATCCGTAGTAAGACTTGATAAAGAAACCAATAATCCGTCGACCTTCCTCGAAACAAGATAATGGGTATTGGCAACCTCACGTTCATAGGATTCGTGACTTTGAAAGATCACAACGTGATAACCCATGTTGTAAGCAATGGATTCAATGCCGTTGATCAGCTGAGAGAAAAAATTATTAGCAATTTCAGGAATGATCACACCAATGGATTTGCTCTTGCTGTCGCGCAGACTTAACGCAATCGGATTGGGCCGGTAGTTCATCTTCTCAGCATATTCCAATACAAGCTTTTTAGTTTCCGTATTGATCTCATAACTATTCCGCAACGCACGGGAAACCGTGGAAGTTGATAAATTTAAAGCCCGGGCAATATCTTTTATGGTAATTGTCTCCAAAGAATATATTTGTTTATTGCAACTTATTCCTGAATTAACTCTAATTATCTTAATAGTTAGTGAATATACAAAATCCGACTATAAATCTGAAACGAAAGGTTCTCAAACTTCCTGTTTACTTTAATGGTAACGTTCCCGATAACGATTGCACAAAAAAAAGCCTGGTATCGTTTGATCTTTCTGATTATTCGGTCTAAACTCGTTAGAATCATATACGCTTTCCGGTAATTTTCTGATTTTATTTTTGCATTACCGGAAAAGTTACCAGATCTATTTTCAATGAATAGTACAAATTTATTTGACCTGACCGGTAAAACGGCATTGGTCACAGGCTGTAACCGTGGAATTGGCAAGGCAATGGCCGAGGCCCTGGCGGAAGCAGGTGCAGACATCATCGGAGTTTCTTCTTCACTGCCCTCTGCTGAAAGTGAAATCCAAAAATCAATATTAAAAACCGGGCGTAAGTTTTATCCTTACCAGGCTGATCTGGGAAGCCGGGAAGGTTTGTATGATTTTATCAAACAGGTAAAAGAAAATCATGAAGCCATTGATATTCTGGTTAATAATGCCGGAATCATTCTTCGCCAGCCTGCTGCTGAACATTCAGACGAATATTGGGATCAGGTTCTGAATATCAACCTGGATGCTCCGTTCATTCTTTCCCGTGAACTTGGAAAAGAAATGGTTGCAAGAGGTTATGGTAAAATTATTTTCACTGCATCTTTATTAACCTTTCAGGGCGGCATTAATGTGCCGGGATATACGGCATCCAAAAGTGCTATTGGAGGTTTGGTAAAAGCGCTTGCCAATGAATGGGCAGGCAAAGGTATCAATGTAAATGCGATAGCGCCCGGTTACATTAACACGGACAATACGGAAGCATTAAGAAATGATCCGGTCAGAAGTAAATCCATTTTAGAAAGGATTCCTGCCGGAAGATGGGGGTTGCCCGAAGATTTTAAGGGGCCGGTTTTGTTCCTTGCCTCCGATGCCTCAAACTATGTCAACGGAACAACCCTAACCGTTGACGGCGGATGGATGGGCCGTTAAGTAAATTTTGAATAAGAGTGAATGATAGAATAGTAAATTACTAAAATTATAAAAGTGCTGTTTTGTAAAAGCCAATAGCTGACAGCCGAAAGCCGTATGGAAATCAGATTTGAAAGCAGCCGTAAAGAAGTTTCCCAAATGAATACCGGATCTTTGCGGGAGAATTTTTTAATAGAAAACATTTTTAGAAGTGGTGAAATCAATTGGGTCTATTCACATTATGACCGGATGATGATTGGTGGCGCCAGTCCTGTTTCCAAGCCTTTGGTTTTGGAAACATTCGAATCACTGAAAGCCAATTATTTTCTGGAACGACGTGAAATCGGGATTATCAATATTGGCGGAGACGGAACAGTTTCAGCAGACGGAATAGATATAGCGATCAGTAAGCTAGGCTGTATTTATATTGGAAAAGGAACAAAAGAAGTAACATTTTCAAGTAATGATGCCGACAATCCGGCGGCTTATTATTTGTTGTCTGCGCCTGCTCATCAAACCCATCCAACCCGCTTGTTCACCAAAGAAGAGGCTACGCCGGCAACCATTGGAAGTATGGAAACTTCCAATCACAGGACCATTTATAAATACATTCACCTGGATGGAATTCAAAGCTGTCAGCTGGTTATGGGACTTACGGTTTTACAGACCGGAAGTGTCTGGAATACCATGCCGTCTCACGTGCATGACCGCCGGATGGAAGCTTATCTGTATTTTGATATTCCTGCCAGCCAGAGAATTTTACATCTGATGGGTGAACCGTCGGAAACAAGACATTTGTGGGTTTCTGATCGTCAGGCCATTATTTCTCCGCCATGGTCCATACATTCAGGCTGCGGAACTTCCAACTATTCTTTCATTTGGGGAATGGCCGGAGAAAACAAGGATTACACCGATATGGATGCTGTTGCAATTAGTGATCTGAAATAATTACAGATAAAATAAAGACGGAGTTTGGAAAGTCTGAAAGCTTCACCAGACTCCTTTTTATTGATATAGTACCAAAATCCAGATTGCTGACCTTGCTATTCTTTCATATAAGATGATCATTCCTTGCTGATTTCAAATTTTGAATTTTAAATATCAAATCAAATACATCAATTGGCAACGTTCCCGATAACGATTGCACAACAAAAGACAATTTATTATTTGATAATTATAATTATTAAGTCTAAACTAGTTGAATTCGAAAACATTCAGATTTCTAACCTGAATACGATTTATAAAAAAAAGTCAATTATGCAGCAAGGTGCAGCGCACCGTAATATTTGTAGAGAAAGCCATAATACTAACGAAAGTTAAGGTGCAGCGCACCGTAATAATTATCCAACAAACTATAATGGACCAAAAAGGAAAACAATTTATTAACGATAGTGATATTGGCTGGGAAGATCTGGGCGGGGGCTTGAAACGAAAAATCATGTCCTATAATGAAAATATGATGATGGTAAAAGTAGCCTTTGAAAAAGGCGGAATCGGCACTTTGCACAGCCATTTTCATACACAGATGAGCTACGTGGACAGCGGAACGTTTGAAATTACAATAGCTGACGATAAAAAAACATTAAGAAAAGGAGATGCTTTTTACATTCCTCCAAATATAATTCATGGCGCATTATGTCTTGAAGAAGGTATTTTGATTGACATTTTCAATCCATTAAGAGAAGACTTTTTGTCAAAATAAAATAAGCTTTCTTCCAATTACATTCTAAAATTCAGCATAAGTTATTATGAAATATATAGCCGGAATCATTAAATTAACCACTTTCTGTTTTGCACTCTTTCTTTCCTCTTCTCCATTGTTTGCCCAAAATCCCCAGGCAAAAGCTGCTAACGGAAAACAATTCATTGTAGACGCCGACATTCCGTGGCAAGACCTTGGCGGAGGTTTGAAGCGTAAGATTATGTCTTACGACGAGACTATGATGATGGTTAAAATCGACTTTCAAAAAGGTGGGATCGGTACGCCGCACAAACATGTGCATACACAAATGAGCTATGTGGACAGCGGCGTTTTTGAAGTTACAATTGGCGATAAAAAACAAATTTTGAAAAAAGGAGATGGTTATTACATTCCTTCCAATATCATGCACGGAGCCGTTTGCCTGGAAGCTGGTGTGTTGATTGATATGTTTACACCCATGCGTGAAGATTTTGTAAAGTAATATTCCGGGAAAAATTATCCGTTCAAAAATACAGATGCTGATCTTTTACGCATGAAAACAACGCTGACTTTTCTTTTGCTCTTTTTATCCTCAACAATCTCTTTCGCTCAGAACATACCGTGGTCGCGGCAGATGGCAGATTCGTTTATTGCCAGAAATAAAGATTCTATTCTGGTTGGCAAAAGTACTGTCACACGCTGGGATTATGAACAGGGACTGATGCTGAAAGCAATTGAAAAAGTTTGGTATCGTACCGGCGAAGGGAAGTATTTTGAATATATCGTCAAAGATCTCAATCAGTATGTAAAAGAAGACGGAAGCATCCGGACTTATAAACCGGAAGATTTTAATATTGACAATATTCCAGCGGGAAGAGCTTTATTAACTGCTTATCAGCAAACACAACCTGATAAAGAAAAGTACAAAAAAGCGGCGGATCTGCTTTGGAAGCAACTGGAAGAACAACCCAAAACGAAAGAAGGAGGCTATTGGCATAAGAAAAGGTATCCAAACCAAATGTGGCTCGACGGACTTTTTATGGGAGAACCGTTTGCTGCGGAATACAGTCTGCTTTTTAATCATCCTGAACATTTTGACGAAATCGCCAGACAATTTGAACTGATTGAAAAATATGCTGTGGATGAGAAAACTGGTCTGGTTTATCATGGTTATGACGAAAGCAAGGAACAAAAATGGGCAGATAAGAAAACGGGCTGTTCACCGCATTTCTGGGGAAGAGCCATAGGCTGGTATGCCATGGCCCTGGTGGATGTCCTGGATTACTTCCCTAATGAGCATCCAAAACGTGCAGAACTTATAAAATATCTGCAAAGACTTGCACCGGTATTAGTAAAATATCAGGATAAAAATTCGGGCGTCTGGTATCAGATTGTTGATCAGGGCAATCGGAAGGGAAACTATCTGGAAGCATCTGCTTCCTGCATGTTTGTTTATGCTTTGGCAAAAGGTGCGCGGCTGGGTTACATTCCTGAAACGTATGCAACGGCTGCTAAACGCGGTTATGAAGGAATTCTGAAAACGTTTATTGAAAAAGAACCGGACGGAATGATCAGCCTGAACAAAACGGTTAGAGTCGGCGGACTTGGCGGAACACCTTACCGCGATGGAAGTTATGAATATTACCTCAGCGAACCGATCCGGAAAAATGATTTAAAGGGTGTCGGGCCATTTATCATGGCGAGTGTTGAAATAGAAATTGCAGCGGAAAATACCGTTGGGAAAAGTAAGAAAGTAGCGCTTGATTATTACTTTAATCATGAATTCCGAAAAAATGCTTCGGGTGATCAGGAGCCTTTTCATTATACCTGGGAAGACCGTCAGCATTCGGGTTTCTGGCTTTGGGGAAATATTTATCGTGAACTGGGTGCAGAAACCGTCTCCATTTCCTCTGCTCCTACTACTGAAAATTTAAAAGGAATTGATGTCTATATCATTGTTGATCCGGATACTAAAAAAGAAACGGCCAATCCTAATTTCGTTCAGCCAAAAGACATTGCAGAAATTGAAAAATGGGTAAAAGCCGGCGGCGTATTGCTGCTTATGGCAAACGATACATCCAACTGTGAGATTCCTCATTTCAATGAACTGGCCAAAGTTTTCGGTATTCAGTTTACGAATAAAAACAGGAATATGGTGCAGGGACTTCAATTTGAACAAGGAAGAATTGATGTAACTTCTGACCGGGCGATCTTTACCAGTGCCAGCAAATTATACATTAAAGAATTATCCCCTCTTGCTCTGACCAATCCCGCAAAATCAGCACTTACAGATCACGGAGATATTATTATGGCTTTTTCAAAATATGGAAAAGGAATTGTATTTGCCATTGGCGATCCCTGGATTTACAACGAATATCTGGACGGGCGCAGAATTGACAATTCTTTTCAAAACTTTGACGCCGCCAAAGAACTATCGGTCTGGTTATTAAATCAGGCTGCAAAGAAATAGAACCTTTCCGATCATTATCAAGATATAAAACGTATGAATCAGCTATTTCGTGAACATTTGAGACAACTGCGGAATAATCCGGATGTAACTATTCCTGACGATTCTGTTTTCCAGTTACCTGAAAAAATTATCCAGTTTGGAACAGGTGCATTTTTACGCGGACTGGCTGATTATTACGTTGATAAAGCCAATCGCCAGGGTATTTTTAACGGACGGATCGTTGTCATCAAGTCAACCGACCAAGGCGATTTAAAAGCTTTTGAACGGCAGGATAATTTGTATACCCTGACGATGAAAGGCGTTCAAAACGGTAATCTTGTAGAAGAGACTATAATCTCCTCCTCTATCAGCCGCGTTTTATCTGCTAAAAATCAGTGGTCTCTGGTACTGGATTGTGCCCGGAACCCTGCTATAAAAATTGCTTTTTCCAATACAACTGAACTGGGAATCCAGCTGGTTCAGGATGACATTTATCAATGGCCGCCAGTTTCGTTTCCGGGAAAGCTGCTGGCTTTTTTGTACACCCGTTTCAAAGCTTTTGGCGGAAATCCTGATTTTGGTCTGGTAATCGTCCCAACAGAATTGATAGCCGACAATGGTAAAAAACTGGAATCCATTGTTCTTGAACTTGCACATAGAAACGGCCTGGAAAGTTCGTTTATCGACTGGCTTGAACATCATAATTTTTTCTGTAATTCTCTTGTTGACCGCATCGTTCCGGGCAGGCCCGATGATTCGATCAAAAAGGAAATTGAAAAACAGCTGGGCTATAAAGATGACCTGATGATTATTTCGGAATACTATGGGCTTTGGGCTATTGAAGGAAATCAAAAAGTAAAAGAAATACTATCATTTTCCCAGGTTGACTCCGGTGTCATTATAGAACCAGATATAGAACTTTATCGCGAATTAAAGCTGCGTTTGCTGAATGGAGCGCATACCTTAGGCTGTGGTCTTGCTTTTCTTTCCGGCTTTCCAACGGTTACGGAAGCCATGGCCGATCCTTCTTTTTCTGCTTACCTGAGCAATCTTATACAAACTGAAATTGCACTGGCCATTCCTTATCCCGTCAGCGAAGAGAGAGCAAGGAAGTTCAGCAAAATGGTACTGGACCGTTTTCAAAACCCGTACATAGGACATAAATGGATTAACATAGCGCATAATTATTCTGCCAAGATAAATTCAAGAGTAATCCCTGTTTTTCAGGAGTTCTACAATGAATTTGGCACTGCCCCCGAATACATGACCTTTGGTATTGCTGTATATATTTATTTTATGAAGGCAGTAAAAAAAGACAGCGACAATTTTTACGGTTTTGCCAATGGAAGTTATTACCTGATTCAGGATCAGCGGGCAGCCTATTTCCATCAAAAATGGCAGATTAAATCATTGCCTGAAATGGTACATCTAATTTTAAAAGATCCATTCATTTGGGGAACAGACCTTATAAAGCTGGGGGTATCTGAGGATAATGTCGTCCAGTATCTGGAATCCTTTATAAATATTGGAACCTCCAAAACGCTGGCTGATTTTCTTTTGAAAGGTGAATACGTCAAAATTTAGATTCTGATTCTGTAACAATAATCTGTCGCTGATATGCTTACTACCGAAGTTCCAAAGCTGGAAACCCAAATGACAAAGTACCGCTGGCGTGTTGTAGCACTTTTATTTTTTGCCACTACCATTAATTATCTGGACAGGCAGGTTTTGGGTTTATTAAAACCTGCATTAGAAGCAGATTTCGCCTGGACAGAAAAAGATTTCAGCAAACGCAGCTTTAATTCGCGATAAAGTTCTATATCTGGTTCTATAATGACACCGGAGTCAACCTGGGAAAATGATAGTATTTCTTTTACTTTTTGATTTCCT